>Ga0315550_1000941_pt1 | contig 17968 bp, 14 predicted proteins | sample SalMarSW160190MG_2_FD_203100 | JGI IMG/M metagenome (GOLD analysis project Ga0315550, IMG submission 203100) | Salt marsh sediment microbial communities from the Plum Island Ecosystem LTER, Massachusetts, United States - Salt Marsh Sediment SW1601-90 ... | reverse complement strand
CTTGGCTTTTTCAAGCCCAGTTGTCTCAAATTTACACCTTTATGTTTAGCAAACAGAAGCGTGATTCCGAGGATTATGCCTTCAGTGATTGGAAGAGATATGAGTGCAACTGGAAAGGTCAATTCCTGAAAGTCGAGTCCCAACCCAAGCAGTATGATGGCTACTATGATGCTTCCCACAATAAGTCCAGCAGCCAATGCGAGGTAACAAAGGAATGCTGTTTGTGCTTTCCAAAAGGACTGATTCTCCATAGTTGTTCCTTTTCCAAAGGGTTTGAATAAATGTTTTAGTTGTTTATTAACAGTTACCTCTCTTCCAGTCCATTAATAACCTTAACGTGATGTAGTGAAAAAAGGGTCAGATACTTATTTAGAGAGTTAAGGAGAAGGTATTTTTATGAATGTTTGTTCATTTATTGTTCATTTAGATTGGGTTTTCTTCAATCATGGGAAAACATTTATATATAAAACTGTAATATTTGGATGTTCTATTGAATAAAGGTGTATAGCATGGGAGCTACAGAAAAAAAAGACGTTTTGGCAAACGTAGACGAAGTTGCTGCGGAACTACGGGCGCTACTTGAAAAGGCTGTAAAGAAAAACCTGACAGAGGACATGCTCTTTTCAGGAGGCATAGACACAAGCATTCTAGCGACTATCGTATCAAAATATGTTCGCATCAGAGGCTTCACTTGTGCATTCAAACAGGCCAACGCGTTGGACCTTAAATACGCTAAGCTGATGGCTAAACAACTGAATATTGAACATTACATTAACCCCTTCGATGAAGACGAAATATTCGAAGTAATCCCAAACGTCGTCAAAGTTTTGGGATCCTTTGATCCCATGGAGGTCCGCAACAGCATCACCATCATGATCGGATTGAAGTTTGCTAAATCTTACGGCTCAACCAAACTGATTACTGGAGACGGAGCCGATGAACTCTTCGCAGGTTATCACATGTATTACCGTCACGTAGGAAACAAGGAAAAGTTAAGCGCCAAGTTGAAGAAAATGTGGGACATAATGGCGTTTTCCTCGGTTCCCCTAGGAAAATCCATGGGCATAGAAGTGAGAGCGCCCTTCTTGGACCCAGATGTTAAGGCGTTTGCCATGAACATGGACCCAAGATATAACGTTCAAGATGAGAGGGGAGAAGTTTGGGGCAAATGGATTCTCCGCAAAGCTTACGAGGATGTGCTTCCGCCAGAGGTCAGATGGAGAGACAAGAACCCCATTGAAGTCGGCTCCGGCACCACGATTCTTCCTAAATTCATGGCAAAAAAAATCCCCGATTCAGAATTCGAAGCTAAAAAGAAAAAAATTCTAGAAAGAGACAACGTCACAATCAGGGATAAGGAGCAACTGGTTTACTATGAAGCTTATAGGGAGGCTGTAGGTGTACCCTATCCCAAAGACCCTGATGCTAGAACCTGTCCTCAATGTAACTCTAACGTCCCCGAAAACGCCACCGTATGCAAAACGTGTGGAGCTTACCCCATCACAGCAAACGGAACTTCAGTAACCTCCGAAACCACTTACGTCGACCAGTAAATTCGTGGTTCCACCTTTTTTGTGAGCTACAACATTTGTGGACTAATCCGCATCCTCTTTTTTTAGTTCCCTACATTTCAGGAAATGTTTAAAGGCAATGATAGTCTGCAAAGTTTGCTGTCTTTACATTGAGGATGAGCAGCTTGGCAACGAAAGATTGGATTCCCAGAGACGGCGAAACCCTTCTCACTAAAGAGGGCTTCATCTTCTACGTTTTTGGATACGAGCACCCGGACAATCGGGTTTTCGCCTTTCTAAAATACATTCCCTCCAACTTGGCGCATCATTTTCCTATACGTTTTCTTAAGCAGAAGTGGAAACTTGGAGACTTGGAACTGTCCAGACCCGAGAAACTTTATACAGCCCAAAATTATCAAAAGTTTCTGGAAACTTTTCGAAGCAGTTTTCCGCATTACCTCTATTGCTGTCCCTTCAGGGGTAAAGAAGTTTTAAGCGTTCCGCTGGACCACATAGAGAGAGTTTATTTGCCAGGCGAGTGCCTACAGGAGATATTCAAAAAAGAAAAGCGAGATGGTTTGCAGGAAGAAACTGTGGAGCTTGTTTCGCTTCTCTCCGCGGAATCGCACGTGCCCATTCAAGATTTTGGAATCCACGGGTCCGTTGGCTTGAATATGCATTCTGAATATTCGGATATTGACCTTGTGGTTTACGGTTCCCAGAACTTCAAAAAGTTAGAAAGTGCAGTTAACAAGCTTGCAGATGAAGGTGTGTTTACGCATGTTTTCACAAAAAAGATTGACCACGCAAGAAAACATCGGGGACGTTATAATGATAGACGTTTTGTGTACAATGCTGTAAGAAAATATGAAGAAATAGACGCTCCGCATGGAAAACTGAAGTACACGCCAGTTAAGAATGTCAGCTTCAGTTGCGAAGTTGTTAACGACAGCGAAAACATGTTCAGACCAGCAATCTACTCGATTAGAGACTATAAACCAGACGATTCAGCGTCAGAACTGTCGGAAGAACAGGTTCCAGCAAGAGTGTTATCGATGATTGGATATTACAGAAACGTGGCTCGAAATGGAGACAGAATCAAGGTTTCGGGAACGTTGGAGCGGGTAGAAAACGTTGAAACAGGCGAAGTTAGCTATCAGGTTGTTGTGGGCACTGCTACAAGAGAGAAAGAGTATATTGAGCCTGTTTGATTTGGTTAACAACCAGCACATAAGAAGAAATAATCAACTAGAATACAACAATCACAAACACGTACCTACTACACGCTACAATCAGGAAAAAACAGTTCCGCTCTTCTTCTCATCATCTTACAGCAGCAAAGTCAGGTTTTAATTGAGGAATTAATTTCCATTTGTGTCTATGTCTAGCGATGATGTTTTCTCAATCTTCTGTTGCATCTTTTTGCTCATACGTTGGAATCTATGAGAGATGTATCTGCGCGCTAGGCTCTGTTTAGAAATCGCTGTTAACATTTGTTTTTTCTGTTTTTCTTGGCGATGTTCTGCCTGTTTTTTATTGTTAGGTATCCTTCTGATCTGGAAATATGAAAAACTCGACTGGATTTTACATTCGTGGTTTATGGTATAATCTATGTCTAGTGCTTCTTTGACATCTTATCAGCTCATTGACTTGTGTAATGTTTGATGCCTCGAACTAAATCGGGCTTTTTCTGCTTAACAGCTGTAAGAGCTACAGTTAGCATAGCAGAGAAACTTAAACAAGCCTACGTGTGCTCTGTAATCTGCATTACAAGCATGCCTATTATCGTTGCTGGGTGTAATCTTGAGAACGTTAAGTACTTTCATATCGAAACTGGTAGGATTTTCTTCCGTCTTCGTTCTTTTTGGGCACTGTTATTGTGAACTGCGCGCCTTTGCCGTGTTCTCCTGTTTCTTTTATAGTCCAGCCGTAGGTTCCACACATACTCTTTCTTTGAGGGAAAACTTTTTCTATATTTTTTTCCCCTCGTAGTATGTTTTATTGAGGGGTAAGTTTTCTTTGACTTTTTACCCCTCACTCATCCATAGAGTGTATACTCGATTTAGCATACACACAGTATTCTACATGGTACCATCCTGTACCTTCCTATTCCATTATGGTACCATTCCATAATGAGGGGAAAAACATGGGTAAACAGGTAATGGTCCGTCCATTAACCGTCGTCCGTAGTTTCGCCCGTCGTCCGTCGTTGGTCGTTAACCGTCGTCCGTTGGTTGGTTGGGTTAAATTTTAACCCCAAACCCAAACTTTCTCGCTCAATCATCGACTCAAACGCATGCACGTCCTCTGCATGCATGCAGAAAGGAAGAGGAAGGAATAGGAAGATACCATACTGTAAATAGTAGAATAGTATGTGTGCTAAATCGTGTATACACTTTAAATGAGTGAGGGGAAAAAAAATACACAAGAAGTTACGCGCGCGAAAGAGGTAGTGAAATTATGAGGCGAGAGACAAGAGACAAGATTTTGATGATTATTTTGGGAGTCGTCTTTTTTCTGAATATAATTGCCATTAATCTATTTCCTACGATTTCCGAAGAATTGGTAGTTGTAGGATATACAATATTCGGGGTCGGTGCGTTCCTTTATATTCTGTCTGTATTTACGCTTCGTGGAAAAGGTATTAGTAATATCGTTGACAGCGGGATTTATGGTGTTGTTCGGCATCCATTGTATCTAGGTGCGATGACAATGTTCTTTTCCCATATTTTCTTAGGTCAGAACTGGATTGTTGCAGTTGGCACCGTTGTAGCTCTTGTCTGCTGCTACCTGATCATCCTGTTAGATGAAGAGAAAAACCTTGAGAAGTTTGGGGACGACTACAAACGATACATGGAGAAAGTGCCGAGGACGAATTTTGTGGTTGGAATCATAAGGCTCCTACGGCGTAGAAAGAGTTGAGAAAAAGGTTGATGGCAAGTGAGGAGCCCAAGAGAAACGCTTCAATAATCATTGCCACGTTATTTTTTGGCATTTTTGGCGTTCTTGCGATAATGGTGGGAGTCGTTGACTTGATGAATCCTATCATTCCTTGGGGACATAGGCTTCCGATGCTTGGTGAAATAGCTTTAGCAGCTGGCGTTCTGTCCTTAGTGGCAACAGGCTTGTTATGGAAGTTGAAGCAGTTGGGTGGGTATCTAGGCATTATTTCATTTATGATAACTTTTGCGGTCAATGTGTATGTTGGAGAACATCTGATACTCCATGTGATAGCAGGTGTTATAGCGGGATTAGTGTTGTTCATTCCCCTAGCTTTCGGATGGAAGAGTCTTTCCTAATCATGCATGCAATAGTGAGTCTGCTCAAAAACGTTAATCCGAGACTTGTTATCATATCGTAGTTGTGGTAATATGAGACAGTTCGTTTACAGAGAGTGGGTTCCAGCTGGCACATTGATAAAAGCTCTAGTGGGATTTTTTTCTTTACTTAGCTTGTGCATACTATTGATAACCATCGCTGTTGGCGTTGCTATTCAGTATCCTTTTTTGATTGTTGTCTTAGCGTCTCCTTTAGCGTTTGTGTTGCTTATATTTTGGAATTATCGGGGCATATGGATAAAAGTGACCACTGAGAACCTTCTAATTCATTACGGTTTTTTCAATCGCAAACGTTTTCCAATAGGGGATATAGTATCCTGTGAACCAACTAAAGCCTCTTTTGGAAGATATGGTGGTATCGGCGTTAGATATGGCACTGATGGCTCTTGGGCTTACACAACATCACTTGGCGATGCGGTGAAAATAATCCTACGGAAAGGAAAGCCATTCGTCTTTTCTTCAAATAATCCTGAAAAAATCTGCAATATCATTAACCAAATGAAAAATGTGTCATAGACCATTCATTGTGTGCATGCATTAGTGGGACAATTGACCTTTGGACTTGGAACTTCATGTGTTTTTGTGGTTGTGCTCATTATGGGTGTGTGAAGTTAAATTTTAACCCACTCTCTCTTATTTTCTCGTGCAAACGGTGCTGTAAAATCATAAAATTATTTAGGGACGTAGTCCCTTCTGTGAGCCATGAAAGCTTGTGTTGTTTATTTTTCGTTATATGGCAACACTCGGAGATTTGCTGAAGCCATATCCAATTATCTAAAGATACCAGTTTTTGATTTGACCACCTCTGATCCGTCAATTGTTGAGAATTTTGATTTGATGATCCTTGGAACCCCAGTTCATGGTTTTTCTCCTGCAAGACGGGTCTTGTCTTTTGTAAAAAATTTACCAGAGGGCAATGGCAAGAAGTCAATTATTTTCTGTACTTATGCCATTAGAAAGGGTAGAACGCTAAAGAAGTTGGAGAATGAACTAGGAGACAAAGGTTACACAACCATTTTGAGTGTCTCGAAAAGAGGTCTCAAACTCAGTACACAAGATTTCTCGGATGCCATCAACGAAATAGAAACAGTGTTAGAAGAATAGGTGCGCGCGGATTAAATTTTATCCCCCAACCCAAATTTCTTTCTACAAAAAATTAAATAGTCCAGAAAGTGGTACTTGTGTGGCAGATAAGGGGGATTTTGGGGAGGTGAAACGTTTTGAAGTGTGGACTTTGTGGAAAAGAAGTCAAAGAACAGCCAAAAATAACAGCTGATGGAAAATGTTCAGTCTGTGGTGCAAAGCTAAAACCAGCTTAGATAGAATAGGACATCTAAAATAACGTTGGACTTTTTTCTCACTACACAATCCCTTTTTTTAAAAAAGTGGAGTAACTATTGAAAAAACAGAATTATTAACCATGCTAAATAAAAGAGAGCGCAAAATTTCTCCAAAAATTATAAAAGAACAAAAATGAGATATAACATTTTATGAATTTTAGAGAAAGACAAGAGATTATAGCTAAATCGCCGATTTCTTTCTCGTATCTTAAACGCTTCAATGCAGCTGCTGGTGTTTTGCATCTTATCCAAGGATTATTGATGCTAATATTGGGAACTCAACTTGAGTGGGAACGCAGTATTTACACATTTTACCCAAAATTCACAATAATTGAAGGCCCACCATTTCAAATAGAAATAAATCCAGACCCACAGGTCTTGCTAACAATAGGATACTTGGGAGTAATTGTTGCATCTTTCCCGCTGATTTCTGCATTAGCTCATTTCACTATCGCATTCTTTAAAAATAAACACTATAATGAGAATCTGAGAAAAGGCATGAATCCATACCGATGGTACGAATATGCATTCTCTAGCTCCATAATGATTGTGCTGATTGCTTTGTTCTTGGGCGTCTGGGACTTCTGGTCGCTGACTATGATTTTCGTGTTGAATGCAATGATGATAATGTTCGGTTACCTCATGGAAGTCGTAAACCAGAAAACGGAGAAAACAAGCTGGTCAGCCTTTATTCTGGGAAGCATTTCTGGCTTCACGCCATGGGTTGTACTCTATGCATATTTCGTTGCTGCCATCCAATCCACAGGCTTGGATCCTCCAACCTTCGTTTACATGATACTGTTCATTTACTTCTTCATGTTCAACATCTTTGCAGTCAACATGGTTTTACAGTATAAGGGAGTTGGACGCTGGAGAGACTACCTGTACGGCGAAAGAGTCTACATCATACTCAGCTTCGTGGCAAAATCAATCCTAGCATGGCTAGTGTTCATCGGAATCTTTGCGCCGTTCTAACAAAAAACACGCTTCAGGAAACTGAAGTCGTCCCATTTTTTTGCTCAACCATAACAATAAGGGAGATTTCGGTTCAATTTCCTTGTTTATGTTATCAAATTTTGTAGCAACTAGGGAACTTTTGTCTGGATTTATGTCGTTACAGCCGTCTTTCTTTTTTGAAGTCTTGGGTTTGGGTCTGGGGGTTAAATTTTAACCCCAAACATCTTTTTTTGGTAGAAAATGATCTGAAGAAATAGGATTTAATGAAGGATTAATCTATTATTACTTTGTATATTTATAAATTAACCTTAGTCTCCTAATATGAATGATTTCTGTTGGTTGCTTAGGTTTTTGGGTAGCCGCTTTTTACAGAGTATTACCACTAAGGTTGCTACAAGAAGCAACGGCAGGATAGTCCATGAGGGAAACTCTGGGATAATTCCTTCGGGGTCTGTTTTTATTATCCAGACAGAGGAGCCTCCGCCTGTAATTGCATATCCTCCATCGAGTGTCTGAATTACCAAATGCATAGAAAAGTTCAGATCTTTAGTCCACTGCATGTTGCCTTCAGAATCTGTCTTAGTAAGCATTAAATCTGAGCATAGAATATAGCCACCATCACTAGTACCCACCATTGACACATGCCAACTGCCAGGATAATTTTTCATCCACAGCATGGTACCGTTTGAATCGATTTTGATGAGACCCGCCATGTTCTCAAAATCGCTGCGATTCCATAACCTACCAGCTAACGTGTATCCGCCATCACTGTTTTGAACTATGCATTGTCCCACATCCCCGTCTGGTTTTTCATATTTTTTGCTCCATTCCACCTCACCTGAAGAATCAGTTTTAACAAGCAAAAAATCGGGATTAAAGTTATTAAAGCCTAACAGGGCATAACCTCCATCAATGGTTTGGATAACTGATTGAGCTCCGCCCGTTATTACTGTTTCATAAGTTTTGCTCCATTCCACCTCACCTAACTCGTCAGTCTTGACAAGCCAAAAATAATCCTCGTGACCACGTGTTGCACCGTATACGTTCAGATAATAACCCACCTTATAAGAACCTGCTATGACATATCCGCCATCACTGGCTTGGATAAGCGAACGGGCACTTGCCCTGTCTTCTTCCAAAAGGATTCTGTTCCACTCTATATTCCCGTACGCGTTAGTCTTAATCAACTGTGTGTTGCTAACTAGGGCGTATCCTCCATCGGACGTCTCAATCAACGAGTAAGCCTTGCCTCCACCGTATGTCTGGTTCCATTCCATATTTCCATAGGAATCGGTTTTTAAAAGCAAAATATCAGACCACTTACTACCGCCTATTGCATACCCGCCATCGCTGGTTTGGATAATCGACTCAACAGTATACGAATCATTCTCCCCGTACCTCCTGACCCATCCTTCCGCTGACGATGCAGACACAAAAGTAATGGGATTCAAAACTACTGCTTCAAAGAGTGCGAAAAACGCCAAGACGAAAAACGCTGCCAACGCTTTTTGCGGCATCGTTATCAACTTTAATATTGGGTTTTAGTTCGTTTAAACCTTATGGGATAATAAAGCAAAAAACATGTACAAAACTACAAATAGATAAAATCATATTTTCTATTTAGAAGTTTCTTAGAAAACAACACAAGATTACACGCATCATACAAACAAAGGCATGCTGAACGGAAAACTGTTTCCATCAATCAATTCTAATTGTCAGTTGCTTGGGGTTTTGGGTAGTCTCTTTTTGCAAATTATGATAGTCAAAGTTGACGTGATGAGCAGTGGCAATAATCAGGATGGAAACTCCGGCATATGATTAACTGTTAGAAGCAGTGGTTTAAGGTTCCATTGCTGGACCAATATAGGTAACGTAGATTTCGTATCGTTCTATGTCTTTGCAGTCTGTTGCTAAGTACAGGTCTACCGAATGTGTTTCCTCGGGCTCTACAACAAATACATGACCTCCATGCAAAGAATTGATTGGATATGTAACATCAACTGCATCAACTCTACCCTGCTGATTGTAAAGATAGGCAGTCAGCTTCACATGATTATTATACAGACCAAGCGGAGAATCCTCGTCGGTCCAAATTGGGTCTGTAGTGTAATCGTTCCTGACAGTAACATTCACAATAAAACAAGAATCTTTCTCATGAGCCTCAACACCACCCACTGCCCTATAACTCCAGTTACAGAAGCCATACCGATGATTGTCTGTAGAGACCAGAAAAATCATGGTTTCTTCTTCCCCTAACGGATAAGTGAGGTAACCAGAACTTGGACATTCAATGTCAGACGTATTAGAAGACGCAAACAAGTAATGAAGCCCTAGAACAGAAACCACAACCACTGCCAAAGCAACTAACAAAACAAGCCTCTTCATGCGACTAACCCCATTCTTTTTCTTAGCTAATATAACCGTTAAACCAGCAATTAAAAGAATTGGCAACAACAAAAATCAGTTATCGTCCCCCGAAGGGTAGACTCTACTGAAGGCTTTTTTAACATACTCCCGCAATGTTAAGCCTTCATCTTTTGCCAAGTGTTGAAGAGCTTTTGTTACTCCAGTCGTGTATTGAACCGCCTTCTTAGGTTTGTCAGCCATGAAACTAGGAATCTCTAGATTGCGAGCCACCCTTCGCAACACGCGTTTCCGAAGCCTGTCTTCAACTGAATTAAGTTTCAAACGCAGAGGCAACCTCAACGCAAAATCCACAACGTCTCTGTCAATGAACGGAAGCCTAAGCTCCACCCCATGATAAGCGCAGACCTGATTGTCCCTCTGAAAGTTTGCGCGGTAAGCGTTTTCGATGTCATGGAACATTTTTTGCTCCACAGCATCAGCGCCTGACTTTGCATATTCCGTGAGGTACCGTTGGTAGCCTCCGAAAAGCTCGTCAGCCCCCTGACCAGCCAATAGAACAGGATAACCCAGTTTCGACGCGGTTTCAGCCGTCCAATAAAAGGGAACAGCTATACAAGCATTGACTGAGTGGGGTTCCTCAATCAGCCACAAGGCTTCTGCAAGAGTCTCCTCCAGATCACTCACGGTGTAGGTTTGAAGATGAAGAGGCAGACCCAACGCTTCAGCCGCCTCCTCCGCAAACATGACTTCACGCTGACCCTCCAACCCCACCGAAACCAGCTGAACATCTAACCCAACATTTTCTGCCAGAACCGCAACAACACTGCTGTCAACGCCCCCAGAAAAAGCCACAGCCACCGCTTCAAGGTCTGAAACCCGTTTCCTAGTCGATTCCAAAAGAAGAAGCTGAAGAGCCCTCGCCGCAGTCTCCATGTCCACGTTTTCTTTGGGAGGCATCCGCAACTCCTTAACGGGATGAAAAGAGAAACCATGCTCGTTAATAACTGCTATCTGCCCCGGAGGAAACGACCGCACATCCTCCAGTCGCATCTTCCACAGCACCTTACGTTCAGACGCCACCGCACACACGGTATCATTCTCACCATAGTAGAGGGGAGTCGCCCCAAACACGTCTCTTCCAGCAATTATTTTGTTGGAATCAGCAACAGCAAAAACATAAGAGCCCTCCAAGTTTTCGATGATGTGGCTGGCGTTTCTCAAGGGGTTAGACGCAAGCTTTCCAACAATTTCCTTTACTTCTGGTAAATCGGGCAGGTTCGAGGATGGAAATAGTCTGCCCTCAAAAACAACTGTGAAACCGTTGCCCTGAACTGGTTGAGGCTGATCCCATGGAAGGATGCGGGAAAGGTTGTGACCCAAAGCAATGCTTGAACTACCGTTTTTGATGTTTAGTTCTTCAATTGATCTGGCGGTTATTACCGAGTCTGGAGTGGCAATTCCGTGACCTTCGTTTCCCCTGTAAGTCAACTCGCGTAGCATATTGACTACCATAGGAACAACGTTTTCTTTCTTCTTGTTTACAGCAGCAACTAACGCTCCCATTGTTCACAGCTCCATCCCGAGAGGCACATTATTTTTAGGCGAAACTGGTAAAAGGTTAGTTCAATACATTTATGTATCGTTTCCGGAGGAGAACAAGATTGCCTATTCTTCCAATCGACACAGGCCGATACGGGTCACCTGAAATGAGAAGAATCTTCGACGAAGAAAACAGACTACAAAAGATGCTGGACGTAGAGGCGGCGCTAGCTTATGCTCACAGCCAAGTAGGCAACATCCCAAAAGAAGACGCCCAAAAAATTGTGGAAAAAGCCTCCACCAAATACGTCAAGCTGGAACGCGTCAAAGAGATTGAAAACGAAATCAGGCACGACGTTATGGCTTTGGTCAGAGCATTAGCCGAAGCCTGCGGAGCAAGCGGAGAATATGTCCACCTTGGTGCCACAAGCTCTGACATGCTGGACACAGCAACCGCACTGCAACTGAAGGAAGCAGTGAACCTGATCGAAGAACGGCTGAACGAGCTGGAGTCAGTTCTGCTCGCTAGGGCGGAACAGCACAAGAAAACCATCATGATGGGGAGAAGCCACGGTCAGCATGCCCTACCAACAACGTTCGGCTTCAAGTCCGCGGTCTGGACAAGGGAAGTTGCCAGACACATCCAGCGTATCCAAGATTGCAGAGACCGCCTGTTGGTGGGGAAGATGAGTGGCGCGGTGGGAACTCAGGCGGGGTTGGGACCGAAAGCTCTCAAGATACAGGAGCTTGTTATGGAGCGGCTTGGAATCAGTGCAGCAGATATTTCCACTCAGATTGTCCAGAGGGACCGCTACGCCGAACTTACCTGCATACTAGCCATACTCGCCTCAACACTGGATAACATAGCATCTGAGATTCGGGAGCTGCAGAGACCCGAGATCGGCGAGGCTTTCGAGGCTTTCGAGCAGAAGAAGCAGGTTGGCAGCTCAACCATGCCCCACAAACGTAACCCCATGATATCTGAGAGAGTCTGCGGCTTGGCGAAGATACTGAGGAGCCTTGTTTCGCCGGCGCTGGAGAATGTCCCCACTTGGCATGAGCGGGACCTGACCCAGTCTTCATGTGAGCGGTTTGTGATTCCGGAGGAGTGTATCCTCATCGATTACATGCTGATTTTGATGATTCGTGTGCTGAAGGGGTTACAGGTAGACGAAAAAAGGATGCGCGAGAACATGGAGTTGACGCAGGGGCGGATGATGTCCGAGGCGGTTATGCTTGCCCTAGCAAAGAAGGGGCTGGGACGCCAGAAAGCCCACGAACTCACCAGAGAACTGGCAATAAAAAGCCACAACGAACAAAGAGCCTTCAAAGAAGTTCTCTCAGAAAACAGCACAATCAAAGAGCTGCTGAGCACAAAGGAAATCGAGGAAGTAATGGATCCAAGGAACTATCTGGGCACAGCAACAAAACAAATAGACAACGTCATAGAAAAGACAAAAAAGGAACGACAGGCTAGAGGCTTACACGACTAGGTTCAACCAAAATTTGGTAATGACCCGATTCTGGCTCATTATATTGCTTGGAAAAACAGAAAAAAGCTAGTTTTCAACAATGAAGTATTATTAGGCTCCTAATATGCTTGTCAGCTGTCTGATTTTTTGTGCAGCCTCGTTTTGTAGACTGCAGCTACAATAGTTGCTGCTAGAACTAGGGGCAGAATGGCCCATGATGGAAACTCTGGAATTGTCTTGATGTCCACTGGTTCCATAAGTGGAAAATTGTCATAATTCGTTATGGGACCCGCAGTGGGTGGCCATCGTATTTCGATATTAAAAGAGTAAGGGGAATCTCCGATGCCATCATTGTTTTCATCTGTTCCATTATAGTCACTCCAGTAATTCCCTATAGTACCATTATCCCAAGCGTTTCCTGAATTCCAGCCTCCTATCTGGTGATTGTTGGCGAAAAAATTATTTTCAAATATCAGGTTATCAGTGCTATCTTGTACATACATTGCACTGTTATGGTTGTATGCTACATTATTGCCGTAAACGGTGTTCTTTGAAGAAAATTCCCCAAGGCTTATGCCATGTGCATTATAGGTTAAATTGTTAAACGCTATGAAGTTGTATCTACTCGTCTCTAATTTTATGCTGCTGTAATGGTTTTGAGTTATGTTGCTTTCTGTGATGTTGTTGTAATCAGATGAATATAATGTGATACCGCTGGAATAGTCCAGCCCCTCGCTATTTGTAACTGTGTTTCCGGAGAGTGTGTTGTTCGAGGATTTGTATAATTCCATTTCCACACAATTGCTTCCCGTGATGCTGTTGTAAAATGAACTCTCTAGATATATGCTTCCTTTGTAGTCTGATACATCACTGCTGTTTGTGCGTAATAGCTGAATCCCACCTTTAACGATGTTTGAAAAATCATAGTCCTTCACCGTTATGTTTTGGCAGTTTTCAAGTAGTATCTGTCCAGCATCGTCATTTTCAAGAACTTGGTCGGTCACGCCCTTCAAATAGATTATAGGTTTACCCTCTACAAAATTGTCCGCAATAGTGTTTTGACTTGAACGATAAATGAAAAGGCTACATCCAACAAGAATATTGTTAGTGAATGTTGTGTTGAAACCAGTATAGAAACCCCAAAATGAGGCGTCCCGCACTCTTCTTTTGGAATAGGGTTCGTCGAAGTCTTCACTTTTGAAGTTGAAGGTTATTGTGTTTCCTGAAATGATTGTGTGATTTGAATGGCTTGAATAGTCGCTAATTCCTATTCTTGGAGTAGAGTCAAGTCCTATGCAAGGCATGTTCGAGGTAATGTTGTTTCCAACTATTTCGTTGTATAACGATTTGCGTATGTCGACTACATTCTCAGTGAACAGGGTTGAGTTCTTTTCATGTTCTATTATGTTTCCATAGATTTTGTTGTGGTTTGAGGAATTGTCAAGGCGGATTGCCCGTGACGGGTAAGGCGTAAGAATTTTAGAAGTTAGGGTGTTGTTGGCAATTATGTTGTTTGAGGAATTATTCAGGTAAATGCTTTCCTTAGAGTCAACTATGTGGACGTTCTTAATGGTGACGTTGGTTCTTCCGTCCAACCTGAAGCCTCCCATGTTCCACACTTCATCTCCACGCACAGAGTAACCTGCGCCATCAATTACTATGCTGTCCCTTTCAACGATAATTGGCTCAAAGCCTTGGATGTCAGTTGTGAACGTGTACACGTCTCCGTCACGATGAATCTTATCAGTTCCCTCGACACTGCCGTCAGCCTTGATGTATATACGGTCGAGAGGCTGAAAATCTGGAGGCAAAGTCTGACCTCTTGCCTTACTGATAAAATGCGCTCCAAGTAGCATCGAAGATAGAAAAAGTGCGACGAAAGCTGCAACCAACAGTTTCCTCGTCAACAGCAGCCCCACACTTATGTCAAAGCTAATTTGTGATAAAAGGTTTTTTGTCAAGAAACCTTGACTAACCCCAGCATCTTTAAGGTCAAGAAAACTTGACCAAAGAAATATGCGCGCATCTACACAGGGAATCATATAGGCTAGTATTCGGTTAGGGCTCGCTGTTGCTCGGTTTGTTTCTTCTTTTTTAGGTTCTGCCACTCTTCCGCTTTGACGAAGCCGCCCACCTGTTCCTTAATTTTCTTGGCTAATCTAGGTCCAATTAATGGTAGTCCAGTTAATTTTGGTAGGGGCGCTCTCTTCAGATCATCCATGGTTCTGAGACCAGAGTTGTAGAGCACACGAGCTCGGGCTCTTCCGATTCCCTCCAGCTTAACCAGCGGAAGCAGTTCAGGTTTCACTCCCTTTTCGATTCTCACCGTGAGTTTAACGAGATGCAGCAAGAGGTCCTTGTGCTTGAATAGAGAAGCCAACTCATGTGAGGCGTGAAGGAGCCACTTGGAGGTTGAGATAAGCCGGTATAGGTCTCCGGGTTGGACACTGAATCGTTCAATCATTTCGTCTTCCGTTGTTTCGTTCATCCAAGTCTTCAGCACCCAAGCTAGTTTGGCTTCTCCAAGAAACTCTTCGAAAGCTATTCGGTCCATCCACGCGTCTGGGAGATCACACATAAACTCCTCTTTATGCTCGTCAACGAAGAAAGACAGCTCATCCATTTCTTTGGAGTATGGGCGAAGCTTGGGGAACATGTCTGGTGTGCGGGCGATCATGTGGAGAAAACTGATGTCAGTTAGCCTCTGCGCGCGGCTCATAAGAGCATCCCGAAGGATAACGCCAGTGAGTGGGTCGATGTAGAGTTCGGAGACTCTTCGTCCAAATTTGGTGGCGTAGACCTTGTCGCCGCCAACCTCAATCATCTTTTCGGTATAAAGAAAACCCAAACTTTTCTGTATAACCCCCTTTATTGCCCGAGGATCATACTGGTAAGCATAGAATGTTTTGCCGAAGAAATCGTAGATTCCCTGCTCTGTGTGAGCAAAATCCGACGCGATTGTAGCTAAAACATGAGACCTGAGAATCCGTTCCACCGCCAGTTTAGACCAAATTCTCTCCGTTTCTGCGAGAATGTAGCTTTCCATGAGGTAATCGCGTTCGTCCTCACTTTTGGCTATCAGGAGGGCGTCTCCAACCTTGTCGTAGCGGGGTCTTCCGGCTCTTCCAGCCATCTGCTTGTACTCAAGCACCGGTATGGGATAGTAGCCGTAACCGGGCGCATATCGCCTATACTCGTTAACTATAACTACTCTCGCAGGAAGATTCATTCCAAACGCTAATGTGGGAGTTGCTGTTAAAACCTTGATTTTTCCTTCTCTAAAGGCGTTCTCGATTAGTTTCCTGTGACCGCCGCCCAATCCAGCGTGATGAAAAGCCGCTCCGTTGCTTACGACCTCAGCTAACTGCTCGCTGATTCTTGTCCTCGCTCCTGTCGCAAGAATCTGCTCAGATAACTGCGTTAGGGAGCGTTTCATGGGCTTTGACAGAAAAGGTTTGATGCTGGATGCCAGTTTCTTGGCTAGGCTTATCGAGTTTCTCCGGGTGCCAGCGAACGCCAATACTTGACCCCCAGATTTTATGGTGTATAATGCCACGTTGATGGCGGGGTTTTTTGTGGTCTTTTCTATTTTCTGGGCGCCGCCGTCTTTGAATAGAATCTCGTCGTGGAGGAATACGCCTTCCCTGAGGGTTACGGGTCTCCAGTCTGTTGTAACTGAGGTTGCTTTCAGCCATTCTGCGACTTCTTCCACGTTCTTTATTGTGGCGCTTAGGACCAGAAGTTGGACATCAGGGTTCACTTGCATGAGGCGAGCTAATACCACTTCGAGGGTTGGTCCACGGTCAGCGTCGTTGAGAAGATGCACCTCATCAGCAACCACCAAAGAAACGTCACTTACCCACTTCGCTCTGTGCCTCAGCAGAGAATCCGCTTTTTCGTTTGTAGTAACGATGATGTCATACTTTCCCATCCACGGGTCGCTGCTGTCATAGTCGCCTGTGCTGATGCCCACACTGACTCGTTTTCCGTTTCCCTTCTTTATGCTCGTGTATTTTTTGAATTCTTCACATTTTTCGTTAGCTAAGGCTCGGAGAGGAGAAAGATACAAAACCTTTCCATCCCGTTCCAGAACATGCTTGAGGGCGCACAATTCAGCAACTAGGGTCTTGCCCGAGGCTGTTGGACTCGCCAAAACAAGGTTTTTTCCATCTAAGGCTCCGGCTAAGACAGCTTCTTGTTGAGTGGGATAAAGTTCAGCTATTCCTGAACTGACTAGAACCTGTTTTACGGACTCTGGTATCGGCAGTTCTTCGATTCTCAATGCGTACGCCCTTTAGGTTAAGTCTTTTTGATGTATCCGTCTCGGGGTGCGAAGAGTGTTCCTTCCTTCAGCATCTGTCCAATGAGCCGTTCTGCTTCTCCAGATAATATGTCATATTCGGCTTGAAGCCTCTCCAACAGTCTTGCTTTATCCACCATCCCCGTTTCCTTCTCCATGCTTGAAATGAGCCCAAGAATAACAGACATTTTATCGCGGACGCTCTTGGGTTTGCCGGTCATTATGATGTCTATGTCAAACTTGTGGGAGGAAATGTCGATTCCAACCTGCTCCAGAGACTTCTTCATTATTTCGATTGCCCTATCAGCATCCTCTGCAAGAACCTCTTTCCGGAGGGACGCGCGAGCCCTAGCCTCAGCCACCCTCACCAACGATTCCAGTTGCCGGGCAGTTATAGCCACAGGGGTTCCCTCGGTTTCGCTGGCTGACCGCATAAGCAAATAGAAGGCTTTCAGGCGTTCTAGAGCATCTTGTGTCAGGACAGGCTTCAGGTTTTTGGCGTAGCTTATGTATTTTCGGAAAAGGTCAGGTTCTATGGGCGGCTCAACTGGAGATACGCCTGTTCTGTGGAGGTTGAGGATGTGCTCGGTCATCTGTACATCGTGTGTCTTTTCTGGCACGTCCCTCAGAACGAAGATCAGGTCGAATCGTGAGAGGATGGTGACTGGAAGGGAAATGTTCTCTGACACTGTTCTGTAAGGGTCGTATCTGCCCAAGGATGGGTTAGCTGCGGCTAGGATGGATGTTCGAGCGTTTAAGGTTGCAACGATTCCGCCTTTAGCCACTGAAACTGTATGCTGCTCCATGACTTCGTGAATGGCTACCCGATCCTCAGTTCGCATCTTATCCATCTCGTCTATGGAGGCTACACCCTTGTCCGCCAGCACCAAGGCTCCGGCTTCGAGGGTCATTCCTCCAGTTTTGTCGCGAAGCACTGCAGCTGTTAATCCCGCGGCGGTAGTTCCGCGTCCAGAGGTGTATAGACCGCGGGGAGCTATTTTTGCCACGTATTGTAGGAGTTGGGATTTGGCTGTTCCTGGGTCTCCCACCAGCAGAACGTTCAGGTCTCCTCGGATTGTGATGTCTGGGAAGTGTTTTGCGGTTCCTCCGAAGAGGAGATACATTATTGCTTCTTTGATGTGCT
>Ga0315550_1000939_pt1 | contig 17981 bp, 15 predicted proteins | sample SalMarSW160190MG_2_FD_203100 | JGI IMG/M metagenome (GOLD analysis project Ga0315550, IMG submission 203100) | Salt marsh sediment microbial communities from the Plum Island Ecosystem LTER, Massachusetts, United States - Salt Marsh Sediment SW1601-90 ... | reverse complement strand
CGGTTCCCTGCCTAAGACATGCAGTGATTCGGGCCGGCTGGCTCTAAGTCCTTGCTGCGCTGCAGCTTACGACATGCAAACTGAAATGTCATCTTCGCCTAAGGTCGGTTTATGTTAGCCTGCTGGCTAACATGCGGGTATTTTAACATTTTTCAAACATAAGTCAACAAAAAACCGGCCAAAAATGCACTTTTTTTGACACCTTTTAAAACAAAAGTGAGATGCCGGCTGCTCGTTAGTGAGGAGTGAGTTAAATCTCAGCGGGAAGACACCGGAGCGAACTTCTGGATTCGGTGGTTGTGGCTGTCGCTGACATAGACGTTGCCGGAGGCGTCCACGGCGATTCCCAAAGGTACGCTGAACTGGCCGGGAGCCTCGCCGAACTCGCCCCACTCGGTCAGGAATTTGCCTTCGGCGGTGAACTTCTGGATGCGGTTATTGTCACTGTCGGCAACATAAACGTTGCCTTCTTTGTCGAGCGCCACAGCCGCTGGGAAGTGAAACTCGCCGTCGCCGCTGCCTTCTTTTCCCCATTTGGTCAGAAACCTGCCGTTAGTGTCGAATTTCTGGATGCGACTATTCTGCCTGTCGCAGACATAGACATTGCCTGACTTATCCACGGCAATGCCTTCAGGAGTATCAAACTGGCTGTCACCGGTGCCTTTGCCACCCCAGCTTTTTATGTACTTGCCCTCAGTGTCGAGTTTGTGTACGCAGTGGCTGCTCTGGTCGGTAACGTACGCGTTTCCCGAACCGTCCACTGCTATTTGTGCTGGATATTTGAATTTGTCTTCTGCCGCCTCCAGCACTCCCCACATCGTGATGAATTGACCGTTCGAGTCAAATTTCTGAATCGAAGGGATACCATAACCCCAATCGACGTTGACGCTATCCACTGCATAGACCTTGCCGGAGCTATCAACCGTTACACCCCCGAGTTCAGTGAAGCGGCTTTCACGTGGCGGAGTTGCGATCTGAAACCTGTCCACAGGCTTTCCGTCGGATGAGAGCTTCCATATTGATTCGCCGCTGAAGTACGAGACATATACGTTCCCGGCCCTATCCACAGTAATCGGGCCTGCTGGCAGCCCCCCCGCATTTTCGCTTGTCCACTTGCTCGCCAATTTGCCATTGGCGTCAAACTTCCTGATAGAACCATCATCATCTGCGATATAGAGACATCCCGCGTCGTCGACACACATGCCCTTGACTGCGTCCAGCCTGTCTGCTGCGAGATCCTCTTGCCCATAGCTGCTGATCAACTTGCCTTCGGAGTCGTACTTTTCTATTTTGCTTTCAAATCCATAATAGCTGTTCCCGGAAGAATCGACCGCAACAGCCCCGATATAGGCAATCCCAGGAGGTGTCATTATCCTCTTTGTCCACTTCGTCAGGAACTTGCCATCTGCATCGAATTTCTGCATTCGATGCGTTCCGCCGCTGAGTTGGTCTCCGACCCAAACATTGCCCGAACGATCCACAGATATGAAGAACGGGCCACTGAACTTGTCGTCCACGGTGCCTTTGGTTTCCCATTTTGTCAGGAATTCTCCATCGCTAGTGAACTTCTGTACGCGGTTGTTTGTGGCTTCTACCACATATACGTTGCCCGAGGGACCGATAGCGATGGCTGTGGGGCCCTGGAACTGACCGTCGCCACTGCCGGTGATTCCCCATCTGCTATCAATGAGTTTTCCATCGGGATCATATTTTTGCACCTCGTCAAAGCCCCCCCAGGTTACATAGAGGTTCCCTGATGCATCTATTGTCATACCCTCGATATCGAACCAGATTTCGCTTCCCCACTTGTAAACGAACTGGCTTTCTGAATCAAATCTCTGGATTCGATAGTTCCAGAGGTCGGCGACAAATGTGTGGCCCGATGGATTTACTGCAATGCTCCCGGGCAGACTGAATAGGCCTTCTCCGGTGCCGGCGCATCCCCATTGAGATATCACGTTTCCTTTAGGATCAAGTTTAGCCACCACGTGTGAGTTCTGGTCGGTGACATAAACGTTGGAGTTAGAATCCACGGTAAGGCGACTTGCCTGCTGACTCTTTGTCTTCCATCTGGCAAGGAATTCTCCGGCCGGCGTAAACTTCTGAACAGAATTGTAATCGAGGACATATATATTTCCCATTTTGTCGAAGTCTATACTACGAGCACCGCCGCTGAAGAGGCCATCGCTTTCGCCACGGGCTCCCCATTTCGTAATGAACTTACCGGAAGAGTCGAACTTTTGAACACGGTGGTTATTTATCCCAGTGATATAGATGTTACCTTTGGCATCAAAGTCAATTGAGCTGGGCCGCTGAAACTGTCCATCACCACTGCCTGCGGTTGCTGCCCATTGAGAGATAAACTTTCCATCCTGAGAGTATTTCTCAACCCGGGCGCCGTACGTAAGTTTTGTTTTTGGGTTGTAATCGACAGCGAGGACGAGTATATTGCCTTTATCATCAAAAGCCACATCAATTGATAACTTAATCTTGTCTGCGTCCGGTGCGGTCCTTTCTAATGTCCCAATAAACTGTCCGTAGGGAGTGAACTTCTGGATCCGGCTATGTTCCCACTTACCCCAATCTGTGTCCAGGACGTAAACGGTCCCAGAGCCGCTCACCTTCACGCTGCCTATCGTATTGAACTGCCCGTCTTTCTGGCCGGGGCTTCCCCACTGTGTGATGAACCTGCCTTCGGAGTCGAATTTCTTGACGCGGTAGTTGCCGCTGTCGCCGATATAGACATTCCCTGACTTGTCAACAGCGACGCCTTTTGGCTTGAAGAAGTGCCATCCCTGCGGTGCTTCAGGCCAGATTTTTACGACGTGGTACTTTTCATTTGCTTGAGCAAAACCCGAGAATATCCCGAGCACGGCAAGGACTATTAGTGCTTTTTTTGCGTTCATTTTACTCTCTCCTGTTCATTGATTTATAGGGAACACTTATATTCACAGGTCACCCCGCCTGTCGGAAAGACCGTTACGTTCTGTTGGAAAAAAGGCCGTCCTCGGTGAAGAAAACTCATCTACACGCTCCTCTAATTCCGCCATCCGGAGGTACAGCGCCGTAATAGCTTTTTGCTCTCTCTGGCGGTCTTCTTCGAGCTGCTTTTCTTCCTGAGCTACGGCCAAATGCTGTTGGGCGGCCTGCAGTTGGGCTTTTAGGTTGGCAACTTCTTTCGTCAGCGAGTAACAGGCCAGCCAGGAAACAACGACAAGCAACGCCGCAGCCAAGCCGCCGGCCCATGCCAATCGTGGGAGCTTGTCCCAAAATAGCGATTGGCTTCTTATGGGCTTTTTACCAGACAACTTCTTGCTCCGCAGCGCATCGGCTTCAACTGTCCGCATAAAGTCCTGCCCTATTGTCACCGCGGCTTTCGTTGCAGCAGCAATTGAAAAAAGCTGCCTGGTGCTAACCATCCCGTCATAGAATGCCCGGCACTCCGGGCAGTCTGCTAAATGGGCAGATATTATTCTCTCATCCTCTTCGCTGCCCTCGTTGTCCAAAACAGCCACCATCTTTTTCTGATATTCATCGCATGAAATCATTTGTTTACCTCATCATCATTTTTGTCGGCCCCACGGCCACTTGGCTGCGGACTTTTACCGAAGAGCTCGTCCCTCAAGGGCTGCAGCAGTTTACGCAGTTTTTTGACAGCCTCTACTTTTCTTGAGCTCACCGTCCCCACGGGACATTCAAGGATGTCCGCGATATCTTTGTAGGACATCCCCTGTTCTTCGCTTAGCACGTAAACGAGTCGGTGTATTTCCGGCAGACGTGCCATAGCCTCACTTACAGCTCCTCGAATCTCGTTAACTACAGCTTCGCTGTAGCCGCCGCTTGACAAAGACACCTGATGCAAGCTCTCGACCGGCTCTTCGCCACTGACGCTTTGTACGCCAAAGTGGGACTTCCGGCTTCGGCTCTTGTCCAGGAAGTGGTTTTTCGCAATCTGAAACAAATAGGACGAAAATCTCCCTTTGCGGGCAAATTGAGTTCTTCTTTGCCAGAGCCGCAAGAATGTCTCCTGGACGCAATCCCGTGCTTCCTCCGAGTTCAGCAATAAACCGTAGAAGAAACCAAGCAGACGTCGCTTGTAGCGGCGAAAAAGCTCCTCGAACGCACGGGCATCGTCGTTCATTGCCAAATTCATCAATTCTTCGTCAGAATAATCTTTCACCGAACAAAACCGTTATTCATGCCAAAAATATAGGCCTATATATAGGTTGACGTAAACGAGAAGAAAAAACTCACTTGTACCTGGAATTTTTTTCGGTGCCAATCCACTTATATATTACACATGTATGGTTCGCAGTCAATCAAAAGGAACTCCGCTGGATTATGTTAGAGATTTGGTGTAAGAGCTTATTCCTGAAGGGCTTATCAGAAAATTGGCAAAATAGCGTGAAATATCCGGGCTAAGGACTTGTAAATAAATTATCTTCCATTTTTGGCTGGCTGCGGCTTCGGCTGGCGGTGTCAGCAAAACTCGGACTACCAAACAGTAGACCTGCATTTTGCTTCCTTGCCAGCCTTGTCCTCGCTGGAGCCAAAAACGAAACCTAATTTCTTTACCAGTCCTAAACTTTCCCCACGACTAAGCAGGAATTATGGCCGCCGAAGCCGAAAGAGTTGCTCATCGCGATATTGACCTTCGCCTGTCGAGCTTTTAGAGGTACAAAATCCATCTCGATATCGCAGCGCTCATCCTGATTTTCCAGGTTTATTGTAGGTGGGATGGCCGACTCATTAATTGCTTTTACACATACTATAAGCTCAACGGCACCACTGGCACCGAGCATATGCCCGAGAGAGCTTTTGGTTGAGCTTACTGGTATCTTATACGCGCGTCGGCCAAATACGAACTTAATAGCCGAACTTTCTGCAATGTCATTTAGCTCGGTAGCTGTCCCGTGGGCGTTGATATAACTTATTTTGTCTGTTTCGAGCCCGGCATCAATCAATGCCAGCTTCATCGCCGTCGCGGCACCATCTCCGTTCGGCAGGGGGGCGGTAATGTGATAACCATCATCAGTTGCGCTGTAACCAAGAAGCTCAGCGTATATATTTGCACCGCGTTTTTTTGCGTGGCTTTTTTCTTCAAGAACCATAATTCCGGCACCCTCGGAAAGGACAAAGCCGTCTCTGTCCCTGTCGAACGGTCTTGATGCTGCTTGCGGATTGTCGTTTCGAGTGCTTAGTGACCTGGCAGCACAGAATGAAGCCAATCCTATCGGTGTAAGAGCGGCTTCAGCACCGCCGGTTATCATAATATCGCTTCGCCCGGCAACGATGTTGGAAAATGCTTCTCCAATAGCGTGATTGCCCGAAGCACAGGCGCTTGTAACACAAAAATTAGGCCCACGCACGCCATAACGAATGGCAATGATACCACTGGCGGCATTAGACATAAGCCGCGGAACACAGAAAGGAGAAACCTTATTCGGGCCTTTTTTCAAAAGTCTTTTGTGCTGCTCTTCAATTTCATTGATACCGCCTATTCCTGTGCCGACAATGACACCGGCACGAAAAATATCTTCTTTGGAAAAGTCAAGACCGCTGTCATCCACAGCCTGCTTTGCCGCAGCCATAGCAAACTGACTAAAGCGGTCCATTCGCTTGCTCTGGCGCTGGTCAACGTATTTGGTTACGTCGAAATTTCTTATCTCGCCTCCGAACTTAACCGGGTATGCACCGGTATCGAATGATTCGATAGTAGAAATGCCGCTTTTACCCTCGCACAGCGCAGCGAAAAGCTCATCAGCGGACTCGGCTAAGGCGGTTACACAACCTAAGCCCGTAATAACAACTCGCCGTTTACTCATACTAAACTTGTTCGCTACTCTTAGCTTTTGGATTGTGCAATATTGACGATGTAGTCAATTGCGGCGCCGACGGTCTGGATCTTCTCGGCCTCCTCGTCCGGAATGCTCATATCAAACTCGTCCTCAAATTCCATTACGAGCTCAACCGTATCCAATGAGTCGGCATTCAAATCGTTAATAAATGAGGTATCACGGGTTATTTCAGCCTTGTCTGCGCCCATCTGCTCACTTATTATCTCGATGACTTTATCCTCAATTGCTTGAACATCTAATTCATCAGCACTCACTTGTTTTCCTCCCTAATTAAAGATTAGGAATTTATTCCGGAAACTTCCGAACAGAGTCCATTAACAACAACTGCCACTAACAGTCAATTATATTTATTGGCGGGTATATTACATACAAAAATAGCCATCTACAAACATTTTTTTATTTTTTTTTACATTGCCATACCGCCGTCCACGCAAAGCACCTGGCCGGTGATATAGCCGGCCTCGTCGCCGGCAAGAAATGCGACCGCTCTGGCAACATCTTCGACTTTACCGAACCGTCGCACCGGAATAATCTGCTTTGCAGCGTCTTTAACCGCATCCGGGAGCACTTCTGTCATTTCGGTCATAATAAATCCCGGTGCGATGCAATTTGCAGTAATATTTTTTTTGCCGACTTCCCGTGCGACCGACTTTGTCATGCCGATAAGCCCGGCCTTGCTGGCCGCATAGTTGCTTGAGCCGGCCTGTCCTATTATTCCCGCAACGGAGCTTAAGTTTATTATCCGGCCGAATTTGTTTCTGACCATTGACCTGATTACAAAGGTAGTTGCTATAAAAGCGGCACGAAGGTTGACATTGATGACCTTGTCAAAATCCTCTTCTTTCATTTGCATCATCAGTTTATCACGAGTAATGCCGGCATTGTTCACTAAGATTCCGATTCCACTGTATTCGGAAGCCAGAGACTCAAGTACCTCCGTAAGCTCTTCCGTATTAGTTATATCCACACATTTAGTTATGACCGTAAAGCCGGCTTCTTTTACAACGTCCTCAAGCGCGCTAAGCTGCTCGGCATTTATATCCAGCCCGGCAACGATACGGCCCTGCTTGAGCAATTCAAGAACAATCGCCCGGCCTATCCCTCGGGCGGCTCCTGTTACAACAGCCAGTCTTTTTTCCGACATCCTTAAAATCTCCAAGTAGAATGCTCAAATAAAATTGAAATATTTAGTAACTATCACAAAATTGTCACCCTGAGCGAAGCGAAGGGTCTGGCTGGCAGAAATAAGAGATTCTTCGCTGCGCTCAGAATGACAAATTATGTTTTGAGATATTTTCTTAGTCCAGCGTTCAGTTCGGTATATGCTCTAACAATTCCTCTATCGCCTGCAGACTACTTACATTGACAACCTTAATCTTTCTGTTGATTCTTTTCATAAGTGCCGTCAAAACCCTGCCGGGACCAATCTCATAAAACTTTTCAACTCCATCAGCCAAAAGCCGTTCCATACATTTTTGCCACAGAATAGGGCAAGTCAACTGCTTTATCAGGCCTTCTGCGATTTTTGGGCTTGATTCGTAATATTCAGCATTAATATTGGCAATAGTTTTGATTTCTGAGGGTTCTGAAATCTCACAATTAGACAACGCTTCTTTAAGTACCTCGGCTGCACTGGACATCATTTCCGTATGAAAAGCGCCTGCCACCTCTAAACGGACAGCTTTTATAGCACCGTACTTTTCTGCTAATTGTTCAGCCCGCTCGCAGGCCGATTTGCTGCCGCTCACTACTATTTGTCCGGGGCAGTTGAAATTAACAGGCGTAAGCAATTCGCCCTGGGCGGCCTCGGTACAAAGCTGACGGACTTTTTCCTCATCAAGGCCAATAATACTGACCATTGTCCCTTTGCTGGCCTCAGCCGCCGCCTGCATCGCCTGGCCACGCTTCTGCACAAGGATAAGTCCATCCTCAAAACTAATCAGCCCAGCGGCATAGAGGGCGGTATATTCACCAAGGCTAAGACCCGCTGTTACATCTGCTCTTATAGTACTTGTGGCAGGTCTTGTCCTGAGAACCTCCAATATGGCGGCGGACATTACAAAAATCGCAGGCTGCGAAATTGTCGTGCTGTTCAATCGCTCGGTGGGGCCTTCAAAGCAAATTGCACTCAGGTCAAATCCGACAATATCATTAGCTTTTTGAAAAATCTCTGCCGCAACCGGAAACAACTGTGCGATTTCGGCGCCCATCCCTACAACCTGAGCACCCTGTCCCGGAAATAAATAAGCTGTCTTCAATTGTCTCACGTGACAAATTCCCCAGATAGATATTCATTTCGAGTTCCTTTTTTCCGGCCTTCAAGATTTGCCTAACCGTTTATGTCGGCAATTCGGCTTTCGTTGAACGCTGCATTGCTGCGGCCATATATTCTTCAACCAACGTCCCAATAAGCTCTTTAACGGAGATGATTTTATCTACTCTATAGGCATTAGCTCCCGCAAAAGCAAATCCTTCTTCAAGGTTTCCTTTCTTGGCGTTGGTTAATGCAAGACCAATGCAATATGGCACATTCTTAAAATCACAACTTTTCAGGCACTTCCAGGAGCATTTGAAAGGCTCTTTGCTACCCGACAAAACCCGCTCAAGAAACTTATCTCGTATGGCTCTTCCAGGCATTCCAACGGGGCTGTCAATTATGACAATATCCTCTTTTTTGCAGTTCAGATACGCCTCTTTGAATTCCATGGAAGCATCACACTCATAAGTTGCAACAAACCTGGTACCCATCTGGACTCCCTGGGCTCCTAACTCCATGAATCTATGAATATCACCACCTGTATATATTCCGCCAGCGGCGATGACCGGAATGCTTTTGTTGAATTGCTCTTCATAAGACTTTACGACAGTAATCACTTCCGGCAGTATTTTCTCCAGCGCATAGTCAGGATTATCGATCTGGTCTTTTCTGAAGCCGAGATGCCCCCCGGCTAATGGACCTTCTACAACCATGGCATCGGGTACATGGTTGTATCGTTTTTGCCAGGCTCTAAATACTAACTTAGCCGCCCTGGCGGAAGACACTATAGGGACAAACTTCGTAGCGAGCTCACCCAGCCTATCGAGCGGCAGTGTCTTAGGGAGCCCTAATGGAAGTCCTGCACCGAGAAAGAGCACATTCACCCCTTCATCCACAGCACATTGCACAAGGTCGTCATAATCTGAAAGGGCCACCATTACATTTACGCCGATAATCCCGCCTGTCTTGGCCTTTGTCTTTCTTATTTCTTTTTGCAAGGCCCTTTTGTTTGCTTTGCTGGGATTTGCGTCCCAATCGGGTTCAAACTGACCGATTCCAGGGGTGGCAATAACTCCAATACCGCCGACGTTTGCAACGGCTGAGGTTAAATTTGATAAGGAAATGCCGACGCCCATCCCTCCCTGGACAATTGGTATTTCAACTTCCAGGGAACCTATACGCAGTGCCGGCATCTTGTTAAAACTCATATATTGTTAAGCTCCTTCGGTTAGTTATGTTATTATCTTAGCTTCCTGTGCCTTACAAAGAGGCAAAAAACCGGATTTGCTCGCAACATAAGACAAAATATTCCATTCGAGAAGCTTAAAACTCAACCACGTTTGCTCCCCAGGTTAATCCTGCGCCGAAAGCAACCAAAATGACAATATCGCCTCGTTTGATTTTTCCCTTCCTGACGCAATCATCAAAAGCGATTGGCACTGAGGCCGCTGAGGTATTTCCGTACTCGCTGATATTTAAAAAGACCTTTTCATCCGGCAGGTTTAACCGCTTTGCCGCAGACTCAACAATCCTTGCATTCATCTGGTGTGAGATGAGCATCGTAATATCATCAAGGGTCAAATCACAATGGTCCAGGCAGTGGTTAACGGTTTCAACAATTCTCCGAATAGCCTGCTGATAGACTTCTCTGCCACTGATTTGCATATAGATTTTCTTGGGGTCATCCAACTGTCTGCTCACAGGGTTGCGAGAACCGTACGCCTGGCAATTTAACGCTTCCCAGCGGTTCCCATCGGAATGCATCGTGCTGTATAAAATACCCTTGCGTCCGTCACCACTTTTTTCGAGCACTACTGCTCCGGCGCCGTCTCCAAAGAGGACACAGCTTTTCCGGTCGGTCCAGTCGGTAATCTTAGTTAAAGTTTCGGCGCCTATTACGAGGGCATTTTTAAATCGGCCGCTTTCTATAAACTGCTGCACAATAGACAGACCATAAACAAAACCGCTGCAGGCAGCGGCCAAATCGAAAACCCACGCCTTCTTTGCCTTCAAAGCCCGCTGCACAAAGGACGCCGTCGATGGAAAGACCATCTCCGGCGTAATAGTAGCCACAATAATAAGTTCGACCTCGCCGGCGTCAAGGTTTGTCTCTGCCAAAGCTTTTCTGGCCGCTTCCGTGGCCAAAAATGCTGTGCTTTCATTGTCGGTAGTGATATGTCGAACCTTGACGCCGGTACGTGTGGTAATCCATTCGTCCGAGGTATCCACCATCTTTGCAAGCTCTTCATTCGTTAGTGTTTTCGCCGGCGCAAATGAGCCATAACCGGTGATGACTGCACGATAGGAGGGGGGCTGACCGTTAATCCGCTTATCCATCAGTGGTCCTTACGCAAGTATCCGAAAGATATTCAACTATCTTATTATTTATTTTTTCCGTGTAGAATCTTTTCGAGGCACAAATCGCATTTCTTATGGTCCTACTTTCGCTTGCGCCGTGACAAATTAGCGCTGTGCCGTTAACGCCCAACAAAGGCGCACCGCCATACGTATTATAGTCGTATTTCGTATAGATTCTTTTCATTATATGCTTAAACTTCATAGCAAGTCGGAGTTTCTCCTCCATAAGCTCGTACTTTATCGCCTTAAACAGGCCGTCCACAAGACCCTCGGTAAGTTTTAGAATCACATTGCCGACAAAACCTTCGCAAGTTACAACGTCACAAGTACCATCGAAAATATCTCTTCCTTCGATATTCCCGACGAAGTTCATATTCGAATCGGATTTCATCAGCTCCCGCGCCTTTTTTACGACCTCATTACCTTTTGCGTCTTCGGCGCCGATGCTCATAAGCCCAACCCTTGGGTTTTCAATCCCAAGCAGATGTTTTGAATATACGCCTGCCATAACACCATATTGATAAAGATGTATCGGCTTACAGGCAATATTGGCACCGACATCACATATTACTACGGGGCCTCCAGGCGTGGGAAATACAACCGCTATCCCCGGCCGATTAACACCGGACAGATTCCGCATCCTCATTTGGAAGGCGGCAACACAAGCTCCCGTATTACCAGCGGAAATTACCGCATCAGTCTGTCCCCTTTTAGCCAATTTCGCAAGAACAGCGATTGAGCTTTTGGGTTTCTTTCGCAGGGTCCCTATCGGCACCTCGTCCATAGCAATAATGTCTGGAGCATGAACCACGCTAACCGCACCTTTGCGCGACTTCAGAGAGGGTAATTGTGCCTCTATTATCTCCTCGGGACCGACGAGTATCAGCTCGTCGTCCTCAGACAGCGACTCAATAGATTGCAGCACACCGGCGATAATCTCATCCGGTGCATTGTCACCTCCCATTGCATCAATTGCTATTCGCATCTTGTGGCCGCCTTTATTTGGATTCCTCACCGAGCTTCAACGTAATTTTCGGGTTAACGTAACCGCAATTTTCACACGCTGCGTGCGGCAGCTTGGGCTGGTCACATTTGATACAGACCGAATAGTTCACAGCCTTTAGACGATGATGGCTGCGACGAGTACGTGTCCTGCACTTACTGGTCTTCTTCTTAGGTAACATTCTCAATTACTCCATACAATCTTTAAAAAGCACCAAATACAAAAACTAAAGAAACAGCCTTAATAGTGAACGAGCACTATTTTGTCAAGTGAAATTTAACTATTCCCAATATTTAGCCGCAGGATTTCTTGTGATTTATGGATTTTTCTCTTGAAATTTACTGAGGTTATGTTATATTGTAGTATTCGCATATGATGACCATTTTGGAGGAGATATTCCAAATGACATTCAAGCAGCGTAGTGTTCGTAAATACATTTCTAAGGCGAAAAACGTGCGCGCACAATGTACAGCTTTAGGACATCCAAAGGACTTGAAAGACGAATAAGATGAAAAAAACAATTTCACTCGTATTGGTTTTGGCATTAGGACTGGCTATCGAAGTTGCGAATGCGGATTTCGCCTTCGGGGATATGGAGCCACTTCCTGAGCCGATAAATACGCCCGGGATCACTTCGGGAGATTTCACAATGACCGCCGACGGATTGGAGGCATACTTTATGTCCGTAAGCCGGCCCGGGGGCTATGGCAGAGAGGACATCTGGGTCTGCCGGCGCCAGTCGCCGGAAGACGGTTGGGGTCCGGCGGTGAATCTCGGTCCAAATGTAAACACTTCAGCATGTGAAAGCCAGCCCTGCATTTCGGCTGATGGCATGGAACTCTACTTCAGTGATGTCAGCCCCTGGGGCACCCCGGCACGTTCCGGTGGACACGGCGGTGGCGACATATGGGTCACACGGCGAGCAAACAGAGATGACGAATGGGCTGTCCCGGTCAATCTTGGACCGACGATCAACAGTTCGTCTATGGAGACCTATCCAAACATATCAGCCGATGGCCTGTCGTTACACTTCAGTGACGGTGACCTATGGCTGGCCACACGCCCAACAAGAGATGATAACTGGAGTGCACGGGTCCGGGTGACAGGCGGAGTCAACAGTGGATCATGGGAGGGTTTCCCGAGCCTCTCCGCCGATCAGCGGGTTCTCTTTTTCTACTCAGACCGGCCGGGTGGATACGGTGGTATGGATATATACATGGCAATGCGGCCGACTGCGTCCGATGCCTGGGGGCCAGCGGTCAATCTTGGGGCGAAGATCAACACCCAGTATTACGACATTGCGCCGAGCCTCTCAGCCGACGGTTCCACCCTGTACTTCGCCCACAACGATATCAGTGGATGGGGTGGTACCTGGATGATTTATGAGACCGTCATTAGCCCGGTCGTTGACTTGAACGGCGATGGCATTGTCGATGCCGCCGATATGTGCATAATCGTTGACCACTGGGGCACGGATGAGGCATTATGTGATATAGGCCCGATGCCTTGGGGAGATGGCATAGTAGATATCCAGGACCTGATAGTCCTTGCCGAGCATTTGTTTGAGGGAATTCCACCGGTTGAACCTGAAGAGGTCAAAGTCGATGAGAAAGATGACGGCAGCCAGGTTGAGCTTGAGCAAGGCCGGATTCTTGTTATCACACTGGAATCAAATCCCAGTACCGGGTATCGGTGGGAACAGGTCGAAAACCAGGAGCCTATTCTGGAGCAGATTGGCGAAGCGGAGTTCAAGCAATCCCAGACAGGTGAGCCGCCGCTTGTGGGCGCGGGTGGCTGGGAAATCTTCCGTTTCAAGGCCATTAGTGCAGGCCAGATGACTCTCCAACTGGTCTATCATAGACCCTGGGAAGAAGGTGTTGAGCCTTTAAAAACCTTTTCCATTCAGGTAGTAGTAAACTAATCCGATAGGGACATACTAAACAGACAAAACATCAATTATACCAATTTTATTTATTGATTGCTGATTGCCTGAGTTTGTCATTCCTGCGAAAGCAGGAATCCAGGCTCTAAATATAATATGGAATCCCTTCGGCAATTTCTAACTGCAATTGGTATTAGCTATTGGCAAGGCCAAGCGAAGCCGGGAGGGGCAATCTCGCTTTTGGCAGCGGATTTTACGTGCAGTTTACTCTATCGTAATTTTCTTTTGATGGCATTGCGCTGGTCTTTGGAAACCTCCACCCCCAATTTCTCGGCAATTTGTATATGTTTCCAGGCCAAATCATATTTCTTCAACTGATAAAACCCGAAAGCAAGTCCGTAATGCGCATCACCAATTTCCGGGTCAATCTCGACCGCCCTTAAATATTCAGCTACCCCCTGCTGGTAATTCTCATTATTGGAATACGCTGCACCGAGGTTATAATGAATCATAGCTTCATCGGGCTTTAGCAGAACAGCTTCTTTATACTGCTCGATAGCCGAACCATATTTCTTCTGCCCGAAATACGCATTGCCCAGACCTACAAAAGCAGCGAACATATCGGGTTTAACAGCTAAAGCCCTCTTGTATGCCGAAATTTCATCATTAACCAGCTCCAGCTTATTGTAACAAAGCCCCAAACCGTAATAGGCCTCAGCCAGAGTCGGCTTAATTTGCAATGCCTTCTTGTATTGAGATATGGCCTGCCTGTAATTGCCCATCTGGTTATAAACACCGCCCAACTGGCTGTAACAGTCGGCATCTTTCGGCTTCAAACTGATTGCCCGTTTCAGCTGCGATATCGCCTGCCCGAATCTTTCCTGTTTGCAATAAGCTATGGCCAGGTTTTTGTATGCATCTGTAAAATCGGGTTCCAGCCTAATCGACTGGTGGTACTCGGAAACCGCATAGTTCAACCAGTCACGTTCCATGTATGCATTTCCGAGGTTATTGTGAGTCTTGGCGTCGTTTGGATTGATTCTCAGGGCCGCGCGGTATTCGGATATCGCATCGACAACGTGACCCTTTTTCAGGTAGATGCTCCCTAAATTCGTTCTGGACTCGGATAATGTTGGATTTATCTGGACCGCTCTTTCAAGTGCTAACAAGGCAGAGTCTATATTGCCGACATCGTCATAGCTGTTCCCAAGATTATTAAAGAAACAGCCTAACGTCTGAATCTTATTCAGGTTCTTCATATAGATGCTGTTGCTGCCTACCGGCACGTTGAACTTATTTATATAGTGCTCATCTGGAGCGCTTCCCCCTTTGCTGGTGGTTTCAATATTAAACCGCACTCGGCCGTTGTCGTATCTGACAAAAAAATGCCCGGGGACAACCACTCCATACAAAGGAAGACCAAGCCGCTCCGCCAATGAAAGATAAAGAATTGAAAGACTCAGGCAATATCCACTTTTCTTGTCCAGCACAGTATGGAGGAACAAGTCATTCGGGTCACTTGCTTCTGAAATCGACTTAAAGCCTAACTCATCGAACAAATACGCGTTTATCACCGGAATCGCTTTGTAGGTTGCCTTGAGCCTTGCGCTTCTGAGCCTTTCACGGATTTCCAAAGCCATATCATCCAGCGTTGCTAAGCATCTTCGCCCGTACACCATGTCACTCCAGCGCTCGGAAACAATCAAAGCAGCGGTCGCCAAATCAACATCATCTTCTCTTAGCCGAAGGACTTGTTCAATTGACCTTGAGTAGAGACCTGCCTTGTTCGCATTGGCCAGGGGCTCTTGCCGGCGCCCTAAGACAGCCGGTGTGAAAATCAAAACACAAATTATTACTACAAAAATCTTTTTCATCAGTTATTCCCTCGGCCTTCGCCGCTGATTACTGTTGCAAACCCACCTGCTTAGAAACGAAATCCCAATGATAAGTATTTTCCTCAGTAAATACTTATCGTCAAATAGACCCTTGTTGTTCTGTGTTTTCCGTAATTTTTATGCTGAAAAACCAGTTACTTTGAGCAAATACCTGTTGTATAATATAGATTATGAGGTTATTTTGTTCAATGGATTTTTTACAAGGGAGAAATATGATGAATGCCAAACACAAATGCACAATACTTTTGCTTCTTGCTTTCCTGACTCTGGGGTCATGCCGCCGCTCAAGCCCATCAGCCCCGCCGAATGAGCCCAATGTCTCGCAGGAGCAAACCCCGACTGAAACCGATGTCTCACAAGTGATGCCAAAGACTGAACCTAACGTCACGAAAGAGATACCCCAGACCGAAATTAGCCTTTTCGACGGAAAGTCACTCGGACAGTGGAAAATTACTGATTTTGGCGGCCAGGGTGATGTCTATGTAAAAGACGGCGCAATTTATATGGAAATGGGCAACGATATGACCGGTGTCAACTGGACCGGGTCGCTGGTCCGAATGAACTACGAAATCACACTCGAAGCAATGCGGGTTAGTGGCAGCGACTTTTTCTGCGGCCTGACATTTCCCGTCGCCGACAACCCGTGCTCGCTAATCCTCGGCGGCTGGGGCGGCGGGGTCTGCGGCCTGTCGAACATAGACTACTATGATGCCGCTAACAATGAAACGACTAAATTTATCTCATTTGAGGAAAACAAATGGTATCGTGTTCGCCTGCGCGTTACGCCCAACAGGATTGAAGCCTGGCTGGATGACGAGGAGCTTGTAAACATCGAAACGACCGGCCGAAAAATCGACATCCGGGCCGAAGTTGACCTGTCCCAGCCGCTCGGCATCGCAACCTGGCAAACAGCCGGAGCAATTCGTAATATTAGCCTGCTCAGACTCGAAGACTGATTAGGCTAATCCCTTCCGTCTTACAAATGCACTTGCTTTTCGGGTTTCCATTCTGCAATGTGGTGTTTAAAAAAATAACAAAAAAAGTACAAAACCGTAACGAAAGGGTAACACTTGGTTGTCATAATTGTTCTTGTTAAATTAACCGTTTTTTAATCTATTTGAAAGGAGCACAATTTTGTACAGGTTGAAGAACATCACAATCATCTTTTTATTGGCAGTCCTGATATTTTCAGATTTGGCATTTTCAGTACAACCAAATACTTCTATCGTGGGTAACTGGATGAATGAACCAGGCCAATTCAAAATTGTATTTAGAGTCTCAAAAAATGAAGATGGATCATTCATTGCCTACACGGATTTTCCTAACGAGGAAGCATGGGATATACCGACTGATTTGATTTTACCCGGCAGTATGGATGTTAGATTTGATATATACAATATAAGGTGCGCTTATGAAGGAAAAATCTCCAGTAATGGGCTGACCATAGATGGTAAATTCATAGGGCCTGATGGTGGTGGTATGCCGCTCTTACTCGAAAGAGTTGACAATCCTCCTGTTCGAACTTCAAAACGCCCGCAAGAGCCTAAAAAACCGTATCCATATAGAGAAGAAATCGTTTCTTTCAAGAACATAACAGATAAAGTCGAACTCGCGGGCACTTTAACCCTGCCTAAATCGCCTGGCCCATATCCGGCGGTTCTGCTCCTGTCAGGTTCCGGTGGCAGTGACCGCGACCAGTTAATCTGGGGGCATCGTGTATTTCTTGTATTGGCGGATTACCTGACCCGGCAGGGGATTGCCGTTCTTCGATATGATGACCGGGGTGTAGGACGTTCAACGGGAGATTATGATAAAGGAACTTTTGAAGACTTCAAACGAGATGCCCTTGCCGGTGTTGGATATTTGAAAACCCGGCCGGAAATCGATGCCAAAAAGATTGGACTCACTGGTCATAGCGAAGGTGCTGTAATCGGTCCCCTGGCGGCTTCTGAATCACCTGATGTGGCTTTTATGGTTCTTATGGCCGCACCGGGATTGAGCGATGATTTCGATGGATTAATAAAGCAGTGGACAGATGGCTATCGGTCCAAAGGGGCAAGCCAGAAAGCCATTACTTTTAAGGCCTCGGTCTTAAGAAATATTTTCTACACTATCAGACATGAAGACGATTTAGAGGTTGCACGTTCGAAAATCAAAAATCTCCTTCAGAAGGCGAAACCGGAATTAGCAAAATTCAGTGCCAGTGAAAGAAAGAAGATAGAGCTTGAATCCGTAGATACCTACGAATTCGATTGGATGCTCTCGCCCGGTTTTAGTTCCATTTTGCGTTATAATCCAAAAGAAACTTTAATGAAGGTGAAATGCCCTGTGCTGGCCATAAATGGAGAAAAAGACAAACAGGTGCCAAAGGAGAACTTAAAAGGTGTTGAAGCGGCCCTTAAAGCCGGAGGCAATCTACAATATACCATAAAAGAATTCGCCGGGCTGAATCATCTGTTCCAAACGGCAAAGACCGGTTCGCCGTCTGAGTATGCCAGGATTGAAGAAACCATATCTCCCACTGTGTTGAATATCATCTCTGATTGGATACTAAAACAGACCCCTAAGAAATAAATGTATCGCCGGGAAGACTGACCGTAACTTACAATCCAAATATTTCATAAGATTTTGCCGGTTTTTAGGGCCAATTCACTGCTCCTGCAAAGAAAATCTCTCTATTATGGGATTTTCTTCTTGACAGACCTGTCTAAACCGGGCAGTCTATTAT
>Ga0315550_1000938_pt1 | contig 17982 bp, 15 predicted proteins | sample SalMarSW160190MG_2_FD_203100 | JGI IMG/M metagenome (GOLD analysis project Ga0315550, IMG submission 203100) | Salt marsh sediment microbial communities from the Plum Island Ecosystem LTER, Massachusetts, United States - Salt Marsh Sediment SW1601-90 ... | reverse complement strand
TCGAGCGCTACGACGCCCCACCCGCGCGCCAGGTGCGCGGGTTCTGGGATCCGATCGGCGAGGCGTACGCGGCGGCGGACGTCGTGGTGGCGCGTGCCGGCGCGATGACCACCGCCGAGCTCCAGGCCTGGGGCCTGCCGAGCGTGCTGATTCCGCTGCCGAGTGCGGCGGCGGGGCACCAGGCGGAGAACGCCCGGGCGCTGGCGGCGGCGGGCGCCGCAATCCACCTGCCGCAGGACCGGTTGACCGGCCCCGCGCTCGCCGATGCCGTCTCCGGGCTCCTCGCGGATGACGACCGCCGGCGCCGGATGGCCGAGGCGGCCCGCCGCCGGGGTCATCCGGAGGCTGCCCGGGCCATTGCGGAGGCGATTCTCCGCCTGGTCTGAGGGCCCGTAAGTCTTTCGTAACTGCCGATTTGGTCTTATATTAGCTGCCCACCAATGCATCTGTTCGCCCCCGACGATCCCCGACCCGTCCATTTCATGGGGGTAGCCGGCGCGGGGATGAGCGCTCTCGCGCTCATGGCCAGGCGCCGGGGGGTGGCAGTCACCGGATGTGATACCGATCCCAGCGGAGCCGCGGACGTCGCGGCCGCGGGAGGACGTGTGGTTGCAGGACACGATCCCGATCACGTGGCAGGCGCGCGCGCGGTCGTCTACACGGCTGCCGTGCCGCCGGATCATCTGGAGCTCCGCGCGGCGCGCGCGCTCGGTATCCCGGTCATCCGCCGCGCCGATGCGCTGCAGGAGCTGGTGGACGGGGCGCGGGTCGTTGCCGTCGCGGGAACGCACGGCAAGACGACGACGACGGTGATGGTCACCGAAGCGCTCGAGGCGGCGGGTCTCGATCCGACCGGGCTCGCCGGTGGCCGCGTGGCCGCATGGGGCGGCAATGCGCGGCTCGGGGGCGATCAGCTCTACGTGGTGGAGGCGGATGAGTACGACAAGGCGTTCCTTTCGCTCAAGCCGACGACCGCGGTGGTGAGCAACGTCGAAGCCGATCACCTCGAGTGCTATGGCTCGCTCGCGGCGCTCGAGGCGGCGTTCGCGGAGTTCGCCGCGCCGGCGGCACGCGTGCTCGTCGGCGCGGACGACGCCGGGGCCCAGCGCGTGGCCGCGATGCTCGACGCCTCACAGGTCTGGCGTGTGGGATTCTCCACGGAAGCCGATCTCCGCATCACCGACGTCGTCCGCGATCCCTCCGGGACCCGGGCGACGCTCGCGCTACCCGACGGCGGGGTCCAGCCCTTTCGCCTGCGCGTGCCCGGCGTGCACAACGTGCGCAATGCCGCGATGGCGCTTGCCGTGGCGGTCGCCCTCGACGCGGACGCCGCACGCGCGGCCGAGGCGCTCGCGGCATTCGGCGGGGTGGGGCGCCGATTCGAGCTGGTGGGCCAGGCGCGCGGCGTGACGATCGTGGACGACTACGCGCACCATCCGTCCGAGGTGGCGGCGACGCTCGCCGCCGCGCGCCAGCGCTTTCCCGACGCGCGGCTGGTGGCGGTCTTCCAGCCGCATCTGTACTCGCGCACCAGGGCGCACGCGGACGCCTTCGGCGTCACGCTCTCCCTCGCCGACGTCGTCGTGGTGACCGAGATCTACGCCGCGCGCGAGCAGCCGATCCGCGGTGTGTCCGGCCGGCAGGTGGCGCAGGCGGCGGAGACGGCGGGCGCGGAGGTGCACTGGGTGCCCGATCGCGGGCGGCTCGCCGAGCGGGTGGCCGAGGTGGTGCGGGACGGTGACGTGGTGCTGACGCTCGGCGCGGGTGACATCACGCGCGTCGGCCGTGAGCTGCTCGACCGGTTGACGGGGCGCGCGGCGTGAATCGGCGGCGCGCGCTCATCGGCCTCGCGGCGGTCGCTGCGCTCGCGCTCCTCGCGGTCCTCGTTCCCCTCGGGCTTCGGCATGTGCCGTTCTTCCGCGTGCGACGCGTCGAGCTCGTCGGCGTACGCTATCTTGCACCGGATCAGGTGATCGGGGCATTGGGGCTGGCGCCCGACGCCAACCTGTTCGATCCCCTGGGGCCGGCCGAGGAGCGTGTCCGGTCGCTCGCCGGGGTCGAGAGTGTCCAGATCGATCGACGCCTGCCCGGGACGCTGCGGGTCACGGTCGTCGAGCTCGCGCCGGCGGCCCTGGTCTCGGGACCGCACGGCATGATCGCGCTCGACTGCGATGCACGGCCGTTGCCGTACGAGCCGGCCAACACGGCGCTCGATCTGCCGATCGTCCAGCGCGCCGACTCGGTGCTCGCGCGGACGCTGTGCATCGTGCGCGCGAGCGACTCGAGCTTCTACCGGCGCGTCGACGTGGCGCAACACGTCCAAGGGGGCGTGTTGTTGGACGTCGGCAGGCAGCGCGTGCTGCTGCCCGACGTGCCGACGAGCGAGGACATCCGGGCCGTGATGGCCGTCCGGCGGCAGCTCGCCGCCACGGGGCGCGCGTTCCGTGAGCTGGACGCGCGCTTCGAGGGCTGGGTCGTGGCGCGGGGGAGACAGTCGTGAAACGCGAAAATCTCGTGGTCGGGCTCGATCTCGGCACGACGAAGACGTGTGCGGTGGTGGGCGAGGCCACCGGCGATCTCCGGGTTCCCGGCGTCAAGGTGCTCGGCGTGGGGATCGCGCGCGCGGGAGGCGTCCGGCGCGGGATGGTGCGCGACATCGAAGAGACGACGCGCGGCATCACGCAGGCGATGCGCGACGCGGAGCGCATGGCGGGCGTGCAGGTCGGCACCGTCTACTGCGGGATCGCGGGCGAGCACGTCCAGGCGCGTTCCACGCAGGGACTGGCGTCGGTCACCGGCGACGAGATCACCCGCGCCGACGTGGCGCGCGTGAACGAGGTCGCGTGTGCCGTGAGCCTGGGCGCCGACCGCGAGCTCCTGCACTACATCCCGCAGGAGTACAAGGTCGACAGCCAGGGCGGGATCAGCGATCCGGTGGGGATGACGGGACTCCGCCTCGAGGTGGAGATGTATCTCGTCTCGGTCCAGAGCACCGCCGTGCAGAACCTGCGCCGCGCGGTCGAGCGCGCCGGCTACAAGGTGGCCGGCGTGGTGCTCGAGCCGCTCGCCGTGTCGCTCGCGGTGCTGACCGAGGAAGAGAAGGAGCTCGGGTGCGTGCTCCTCGAGCTGGGGGGCGGATCCACCAATCTGGCCGTCTTCCAGGACGGCAAGATCCGGCACTTCACCTCGCTCCGCTTTGCGGGATCGCACGTGACTAACGACATTGTGCAGGGGCTCAGTGTGACCCAGGCGGATGCCGAGCGGCTGAAAGAGCGTTCCGGGGTGGCCTATACGCCGCTTGTCGACCCGGACGAGGTGATCGAGCTGCCGAGCACGCCGGGGCAGGGCCCCCGCGAGGCGAAGCGCGAGCTGCTGGCGCACATCATCCACCAGCGGATGGACGAGATCCTGGGGCTGGTGCAGCAGGAGCTCGAGCGTGCCGGCCTCGCATCGCGGTTGCCGGCGGGCGCGATCCTCACCGGGGGTGGGGCGCACATCCAGGGGATGGTCGAGCTCGCGCGCGACGCGTTGGCGATGCCGGTGCGGCCGGGCATTCCCGATCGCGGGATCACCGGCCTGGTGGACAGCGTGCAGGCCCCGCGCTATGCGGTACCGGTCGGACTCGCGCTCTGGGCGGCGCGGCAGCAGCGTCCCGCCGGGTCGTTCGAAGCACATCTGTCGGTCGATCGGTGGTTCGCGCCGGTCAAGCGCTGGTTACAGGACTTCTTCTAAGAGGGCACAAGGGACCCATGGTCTTCGAACTCGAGGAATCGGTCTCGCAGAACGCCCGCATGAAAGTGGTGGGCGTGGGCGGCGGCGGCGGCAACGCGGTCAACCGCATGATCGATGAGCGTCTCGCGGGGGTCGAGTTCATCTCGGTGAACACCGACGCCCAGGCGCTCATGACCAACAAGGCCGACGGCAAGGTGCAGATCGGCAAGAAGCTCACGCGCGGGCTCGGCGCGGGCGCGCGCCCGGAGATCGGGCGCCAGGCCATCGAAGAGAACCGCGACGACGTCCTCCGCATTCTGGACGGCGCCGATCTCGTGTTCGTGACCTGCGGCATGGGCGGCGGCACCGGTACCGGGGCGGCGCCCATCATCGCGCAGCTCGCGCGTGACGTGGGCTCGCTCACCGTCGGGATCATCACCAAGCCGTTCCTCTTCGAGGGCCGGAAGCGGATGCGCCAGGCGGAGATCGGCATCGCCGAGATGCGGAAGCACGTCGACACGATGATCGTCGTGCCGAACGAGCGGCTGCTCGCGGTGGTCGGCAAGAACGTGCCCTTCCAGGAAGCGCTCAAGAAGGCCGACGAGGTCCTGCTGCACGCCACGCAGGGCATCTCGACGCTCGTGAGCGTCACCGGACTCGTGAACGTGGACTTCGCCGACGTCCGCACCGTCATGCAGAACGGCGGCTCCGCCCTCATGGGCACGGGCATCGGCCGCGGCGACGACCGCGCGCTCGAGGCGGCGCAACAGGCGATCTCGAGTCCGCTGCTCGACGACGTCTCGATCAACGGCTCGACCGGCGTGCTGGTCAACATCACGGGCGGCGAGGATCTCACGCTCGGCGAGGTGAACCAGATCAGCGAGATCGTCCACGAGGCCTCGGGCGATCAAGCCGAGATCATCTTCGGTGCGGTGCACGATCCGGCGATGGCGGGCGAGGTGCGCGTCACGGTGATCGCCACCGGCTTCGACAAGCCGGCCGCCCAGCAGGAGGGACCGTTCGCGCGGACGCAGCCCGGCGTGTTGCCCTTCCCGCAGCGTGCGTCGCGCCCGGCGGCGCCCCGGCCGCAGGCGCCGTCCAAGCCGGCCGCGGCGCAGCCGGCGCCCGATCATCCGAATATCTCGGAGATGGAAATTCCGACCTTCATCAGGCGTCAGATGGACTGATGGCCACGCGCCGGTGGCGAGTGGGAGTCGCGGCCGCGCTGGTGATTGCCGCCGGCGGATGGGCCGTTTCGATCGCGTGGTCGTCGGGCCGGTTGCCGATGGCCGCGCCCATCGTCGTCAACCGCGCGTTCGTCGAGCGGCCCGACACCGTCCGGCGGAACGAGACGCTCTCGCAGATCTTCGCCCACCACAACATCGGCGCGGCGGAGATGCTCCAGATCCTCCATGTGGCCGATGGGTTGAACCCCCGGAACATCCGGCCCGGGCGGGTCCTGACCTTCCGCTACGTGATCGGCGACTCGACGCCCGACAAGATCAGCACGCGACTGAACGACGACCTGATCCTCACGCTCGTGAGGCAGGCCGATTCGACGTGGAAAGCGGTGCCGATCACGGTGGACTGGAGCGTCCAGATGGAGCGGGCCGAGGGAGTCATTCACTCCTCGCTCGACGTGGCCGTCAAGCGCGCGATCCCGGACTCCGTGCTCTCGGCTGGTGAGAAGACGCAGCTCGTCTGGGATCTCGCCGACGACGTCTTCGCCTGGGAGCTGGACTTCACGCGCGACATCTACGACGGCGATCGGTTCGACGTCCTGTACGAGCGTCTGGTCTCGTCGCTCGGCGAGGTGCGGTACGGCAGGATCCTCGCCGCGAAGATCGAATCGCGCGGCGTGGTGACCGACGCGTACGTCATGACCGGCCCCCGGGGCGGCAACCTGTACTACGATCATTCGGGCCGCTCGCTCCGCCGCGCCTTCAAGCGCTACCCCGTGAAATACGCGCATATCTCCTCGGGCTTCTCGCATTCCAGGCTCGAGCCGATCCTCGACGTCCGGCGCCCGCACCTGGGCGTGGACTATGCCGCGCCGACGGGCACGCCGATCGAGGCCACGGGCGACGGCGTCGTCACCCGTGCCGGACGCTGGGGCGGGTACGGGATCATCGTGGTGCTCCGGCATCCCAAGGGCATCCAAACCCGCTACGCGCACATGAGCCGCATCGCGCGCGGCATTCACCCGGGCGTGCACGTGAAGCAGGGACAGATCATCGGCTACGTCGGCATGACCGGCCTCGCCACCGGCCCGCACGTGCATTACGAGTTCCGGAAGAACGGCGTCGCGCTCAACCCGCGCTCCGTGAACCTGGGTGACGGGACGCCGATCGCCGCCGCCAAGCGCGCCGAGTTCGATTCGGTGCGCGACACGTACAACCGGTATCTCGGTTCCTTCCCGCCGGCCGCCACGGGCGCCGTCGCCACCGCCGCCGCCGGAGGCGAGTGACCGCTCCCGGTCGCCGCCGGGTATCATCGTCCGTGCAGATCATTCCCGCCATCGACATCTCGGCCGGGCGCCTCGCGCGCTCCGCCGGCGCCACCGATGCCGTCACCGAAGCCGCCGCCGCCGTCTCGGCCGGCGCCGAGTGGGTGCACGTCGTGGACATGGATCGCGCGTTCGGCCGCGGCCGCCCGGGCGACGACGCGATCCGCCGGATCGCCGCGACGGTGCGCGTCCAGCTCGGTGGGGGACTCACCCACCCCGACGCTGTGGCGGAAGCGCTCGGCTGGGGGGTGGCGCGCGTCGTGCTCGGTGCGGGCGCGCTCGAGGATGCTGCCGCGCTCGAGGCACTCGTCTCGCGCCACGGCGCCGCACGGATTGCGGTGGCGTTGGACGTGCGTGACGGTCGTGTCGTCGGACGTCCCCTGGGGGGCGTCGCCCCCGCGGTGGATTTCGACGTCGCGGACGCGCACGCGCGGGCGCGCGCGGCCGGCATCACGACGGTCGTCTATCGGGACCTCGCGCGCGACGGCACGCTCGCGGGCGCGGACTGGGACGCCGTGGCAAGGCTGGCTGGCGATGGCGTGGACGTGGTCGTCGCGGGCGGTATCGCCTCGCTCGACGAGATCCGCCTCGCCCGCGTGCGCGGGGTCCATGGGGTCATCGTGGGACGCGCGCTGCTCGAAGGCCGGTTCACGCTGGAAGAGGCACTCGCGTGCTCGCGCTGATCGTCGGTCTCGCGCTCGGCGTCGCCGTTGCCGTGTTCGTCTACATCGGCCGCGAGCGCCTCGGTGGCGCGGGATGGGGGCTCGCGCTGCTGCGGGCGGTGGCGTTCGGCCTGCTCGTCATTCTCCTCGTCAATCCCACCGTCACGCGCGCCGGGTCGGGCCTGCCGCCCACGGTGCTGCTCGACGCGTCACTCTCGATGGGCGCCGCGGGCGGGCAGTGGACGCGAGCCCGCGATACGGCGCTGGCGCTTGCCGGCGCCCGCGGGCTGGTGCTCCGGTTCGGCGATCGCGTGACGGCGTACGACAGCGCGGCGCCGACCGACGGCAGCAGTCTCCTCGCGCCTGCGCTCCGCGCGGCGGTGGGCCGCGGCGGGCCGGTGTTCGTGGTGACCGACGGCGAGCTCGCGGACGGCGACGCCATCCCGCCCACGCTGCGATCGGCCGCCACGGTGATCCGTCTGCCGCGCGATACGGTGCCCGATGCAGCGCTGCTGGACGTCGCGACGGATCCGCGCGCCGGACTCGACGACTCGGTCGCCATCGCGATCGAGATCGGGACGTGGGGGCGCCTCACCGACACGGCCGGCACGCTCGACATCAGCGAGGGGGACCGGCGCCTCGCGCGGCGGAGCGTGGCGCTTCCACCATCGCCCGGCGTCGCGCGCACGGTGGTGACGCTGCCGCCGCACACACTCGCGGCGGGCACGCACGTGCTCGCGATCGCGCTCCACGCGCCGGGCGATGCCGAGCCCGGTGACGACACGCGGCTCCGGATCGTGCACGTGGCCGCCGCGCCACCCGTGGTCGTCACCGTGGATCCGGCCGAGTGGGAGGGGAAGTTCCTCGTGCGCGAGCTGGGTGCGCTCACCCAGACGCCCGTCGCGGGTTACGCCAAGATCGGCCTCGGTGGATGGATCGACATGCGGACGGAGCATCCCGTCTCCAACACCGAGGTCGCCGACGCCGTGCGGCGCGCGGCCGTCGTGGTGGCGGTCGGCCGCGCGAGCGCCATCGGCCGGCGTCCCGCGTGGCGCTGGCCCGCCACGGCTCCCGGCGCCTCGGTGGACGACGGCGACTGGTACGTGCGTGGCGATCCCAATCCCTCGCCGCTCGCGGGGCGGCTGAGCGGCGTCATGTGGGATTCGCTTCCGCCGTTGGCGGGTACGCTCGCGGTCGTCCCGGCGCGGGACGCCTGGATCGCGCTCGATGCGCGCCGTGGCCGGCAAGGCGCCGCACGGCCGATCGTCTTCGGGCGGGACACCGCGGGGGTGCGCGAGCTGGTGACCGCGGGGACGGGTCTCTGGCGCTGGGCGCTCCAGGGCGGTGCGCCGCTCGAGGCGTACCGGACGCTCGTCGCGAGCGGGATGGACTGGCTCCTGAGCTCGGAGGCGATCCACGCGCCCGCACCGCTCACGGCCGCGGCGGCGGTGGAGCGCGGCACGCCGGTGATCTTCCGGTGGCATCGGGACAGCGTGCCGGCGCCGATCGCCGTGACCCTGGCGGGGGACACGCTCCGGCGCACCGACACCCTGCGCTTCGGCGCCGACCGCACCGCCGAGATCGCGCTGCCGCCGGGTGTCTATCATTGGTCCGCCGGGTCGGTCCCGGGAGCGGGCGGTATCGTGGCGGTAGAGCCGTACTCCGACGAGTATCATCCGGGGAGTGTCACGCTCTCGGCCTCGTCCGGCGCACGGGAGAACCCCACGCACCTGATCGGCGCGCGGAGCCGGTGGTGGCTCTTCGCGCTCGTGATCGTGGCGCTCGTAGGAGAATGGGCATGGCGCACGCGAAAGGGGTTGCCGTGAGGGGTGGGTTGTGGCGCAAGATCAAGACGATCGCGCTCACCGACGTGGGCGTGCTCGTGCGCGGGTTGGATCACGACGCCATCGAGGGCATCGAACGGGTGCTGGTGGAAGCGGATTTCGGCGCGGCCGCGTTCCCGCTCGTTGAAGCGCTCGAGGACAAACTGCGGCGCGGCGAGCTCAAGTCGGAGGGCGCGGTGCGCGAGTGGCTCACCGACGAGATCGCCGGCGTGTTGGATGGTGTGGGGGGCACGCCGGGTGGGCTCAATCTGCCCACCGGCGGCGGCCCGGCCATCATAGTGATGCTCGGCGTGAATGGGGTGGGGAAGACCACCCAGACGGCGAAGCTCGCGCACCGGTTACTCGGTGACGGGAAGTCGGTGCTCCTCGCCGCCGCCGATACCTATCGCGCGGGTGCGGCCGAGCAGCTTCAGATCTGGGCCGACCGTCTTGACGTCCCGTGTGTTACCGGGGCGCCCAAGTCCGATCCCGCGGCCGTGGCGTTCGACGCGGTGGCGGCGGCCGAGGCGCGGGGGATAGACGTGGTGCTCATCGATACCGCCGGGCGCCTGCACACGCAGGGTGACCTCATGGGGGAGCTCACGAAGATCGTCCGTGTGGTGGGCCGGAAGCGCGAGGGCGCGCCGCACGAGTGCCTTCTGGTGCTGGACGGCACCGTGGGGCAGAACGCCATTCAGCAGGGACGGGCCTTTACGCAGGCGGTGCCGGTGACCGGACTCATCATCACGAAGCTCGATGGCACGGCAAAGGGTGGGGCGGCGGCGCTCATCCCGCGCGAGCTGGGTGTGCCCGTGCGCTTCATCGGCGTCGGCGAGCAGCTCGACGATCTCGAGCCGTTCGAGCCGCGCCGTTTTGCCGAGCGCCTGCTGTCCGACTGATGAAGCTCACCGCGGAGACGCCGGTCCAGTTCCTCAAGGGCGTCGGTCCGCGTCGCGCCGAGCAGTTCGCCCGGATGGGCGTCCGCACGGTGGAAGATCTCCTCTACCACGTCCCGCATCGCTACATCGACGCCACCACGGTGACACCCATCGCGCGCGCCACCGTGGGAAACGAGGTGACGGTCGTCGGCACCGTCGTCTCCAAGGGCGTGCTCCCCACGCGCCGGCTCCGGATCTTTCGTGCGATTCTCAAGGATGCCTCCGGCGTGATCGAGTGCGCCTGGCCGGGGCAGGCATTCCTGGACCGGACCATTCACGTCGGTCAGCGCCTGCTCGTGACGGGGCAGGTGAAGCACTATCACGGCCGGCAGATCGTGCCAAAGGAGCAGATCGTTCTCGATGAGGCGGCAGAGGCGGCAGAGGCGGCAGAGTGGCAGGGTGGCAGTGGGGCAGGGGCAGGCGAGGAGGGGGTCGTGCTGCCGGTGTATCCCGCCACTGAGGGGCTGAGCCACCGGATGATCCGGAAGGTGATCCGCGAGCACCTCGATGCGATGCTCGGTACCGTCGAGGACGTGCTGCCGGTGGAGCTGCGGCGCGCCGCGGGCGTGGTGCCGCTCCGCGAGGCGTTCGAGCGGTTGCACCGTCCGCAGGGGATGATTGCCGATCACGAGCGCGGCGCGTGGGAAGTGGGGCGCCGACGCCTCGCCTTCGACGAGCTGCTCGATCTCCAGCTCGTCGTGGCGCGGGCGCGGCATCTGGCCAAGCACGCGCGCCGCGGGATGCGTTTCGAGAACCGGCGCGAGCTCACGACGGCGCTCAAGGACGCGCTCCCCTTCACGCTCACCGCCGGCCAGAAGCGGGCGATCCGCGAGGTCACCGACGACATGACCTCGCCCACGCGCATGCACCGGCTCTTGATGGGCGACGTGGGATCGGGGAAGACGGTGGTGGCGCTCTTCGCGATGCTCCTGGCCGCGGAGAACGGTGCACAGGCGGCGTTGATGGCGCCCACCGAATTGCTGGCCGAGCAGCACGCGGCGACGCTCACCGAGCTGCTGAAACCGCTCGGCATTACGCCGGAGCTTCTGCTTGGCCGGATGACGCCCGCGGAGAAGGAAGCGGCGCGTGAGCGGATCCGGACCGGTGGCGCGCGGCTCGTGGTGGGGACGCACGCGCTGATCCAGGAGACCACCGAGTTTCATCGATTGGGGCTCGTCGTGATCGACGAGCAGCATCGCTTCGGGGTCGAGCAGCGCGCGGCGCTCATGGCCAAGGGTGAGGCACCCGACGTGCTCCTCCTCTCGGCCACACCCATTCCGCGCACGCTGGCGCTCACGCTCTATGGAGATCTCGACATCTCCGTGCTCCGCGACAAGCCGGCGGGGCGGTCGCCGATCAAAACGGGCGTGCGCTCGAGCGCGCACCGGGCACAGATCTACGGCTTCCTGCGCGACCAGTGTGCGGCGGGCCGACAGGCGTACATCGTCTATCCGGTGATCGACGAGTCGGAGCAGACCGACCTCAAGGCCGCGACGCGAATGGCCGCGGAGCTGGCCAAGAGTCTGGCACCAGCCACCGTGGGACTGGTGCATGGCCGCATGAAGGCCGCCGAGCGGGACGAGGTGATGCGCAAGTTCCGCGACGGCGCGCTCGACGTGCTCGTCGCGACGACGGTGATCGAGGTGGGGATCGACATCCCGAACGCCACGGTGATGGTGATCGAGCATCCGGAGCGCTTCGGGTTGGCGCAGCTGCACCAGCTGCGGGGTCGCGTGGGCCGTGGTGCCGCTGAGAGCCACTGCATCCTCTTGAGCGATGCGCACGGCGCCCGCGCGCGGCTCCAACGCTTCGCGCGGACGTCGGATGGGTTCAAGATCGCGGAGCTCGACCTCAAGGAGCGCGGTATGGGGGAGCTCGCCGGGGCGAGGCAGTCGGGTGGGGTGACGCTCCGCTTCGTGGATTTCGAACGGGACGAAGATCTGATTCGCGTGGCGCGGGCGGACGCGCGCGCGATCCTCGAAGGCGATCCCGCGCTCACCGCATCGGCGCACCGCCCGATTCGCCAGCGGATCGAGCGGCGTTACGAGCGCGGGGTGGAACTCTTCCGGGTCGGCTAGCGGCTCAGGTGTGGGCCGCGTCCGCCTTGGCGGCGAGGATGAAATCGCTCTCGGTGAGACCACCCACGCTGTGGGTCCAGATCGTGAGTCCCACGCGGCCCCAGCTCAGCGCGACGTCGGGGTGGTGGCCCTGCTCCTCGGCGATCGCGCCGACGGCGTTGGTGAACGCCAGCGCCTCGGCGAAGTTCTTGAACTTGTAGTGCTTCTCCAGGTGGTGATCGTCCACCGCTTTCCAGCCGCCACCCAGCTCCTTCAACAATTCCGCGATCCGCGCGTGCTCGAGCGGCGGGGTGCCGCCCTTGCAGGGCACGCAGGTGCGTTGTGCGAGCGTCGTGGGCATCGTTGCCTCCTCTTTCGGTCTCTCCTTTGATCGTAGGAGGCGTTGGGGCGGGCGGCAAGGAGGGGGGCGTGCGATCAGTCGTGCGGCGCTGCAAGTATTCCCGCCCTGAAGGGCGGGCTCGGCGCGGCCCGTTGGGCCGCGCGGCGTCCTGAAGGACGCCCGACACGCGCGCCGAGCTGGGCCTTCAGGCCCGGAACTCGCGACGGCGATCGTCTCGGCTGGCGGGACGTAGCGCAGTCGGTAATTATGGGTCAATGGATTTCCGCGCCGGTCAGCCACTCCAGCGCCACGCGCTGAACGTCGCGAGCGCACTCCTGCTCCTCAGCGTGTTGCCGCACGGGGTCCACGCGCAGGCCTCGCCCCCGGAAGTGGACTCCGCGGTAGCCCTTCTCGATTCACCGAATTGGCGGGTGCGGGCGGATGCCTTGGACTATCTCACCAACGTCCCGGACTCGCTCCTGCCGCCGAGCTATCACCCGAAGGTAGTGGCGCTCTTGAACCAGGAGGCCCTCCACCCCGTCGACGACTCCACGGTGAGCGGCGAGATGATCTTCGACTACGAGTCCGATCTCGTCAGGGAGGCGCTGTCCTTCAAAGACCCGGCGGCGCTGCAGGGCTTCGCGTACCTCGGAATCCAGATGGCTCGCGTCGTGAAGGAGTTCGTGGCGGAGCAGGGGTCTTCCGCGCTGCCGTATCTGGACGGGGCGTGGCGGGCGGATACCGACGCTCGCACGGACATCATGACAACCTGGGGCCTGATGGTGGGGAGGCGGTACCGCAGTCGCATTACGGCGGCGGAGCGCATCGCGCTCCTGGCGCGCTTGCTGCAGGCCGCGGACTCGGAGCCGATTGGGTTCATCAGTGCCGCGCTTGCCGCGCCACTCTCCGATGCCACGCCGGTTATGGAGGCGATCGCGGATGGAGATGCGTACAAGATCGTGCGTGCGTATGCGCAGGAGGCGATGGTGCCGCTCACCGCGCATCGGGACAGTCTCTCGCCACCGCAACTGCACGTCCGCCTCTCGGATTGGCTCCGAGCGATCTGTCTGAACGCCGCGGGTGACAAGGCAGCTACCTGCGGGTCGTTGACGCGACTCCTTGCGGCTGGGCCTACGGACACCCATGGGCTATTGCGGTTTCAGATGCTGGCCGACTCAGCGTACGCGGCTGGTACCTTCACGCGATATGAGCACGCGCTTCTCTCCGGGAATGCCGCCCGCCTGGTGAGCATACGCGGTCGCTAGCCTCCGCCCTGCCACCCTGTTCAAAACCTGACCTGCAACCCCACCCGCCCCGGCATCGCATACGCCTCGAACGGCGTGTACGGAATGTTCTTCGCGCTGTGATCGCCGTCGAGGAGGTCGATCAGAAACATTCCCCCCGCGGCGAAGAGCGTGATCTGTCCCGCCATGATCCACCGGCCGGCCCGCGCATCGAGCTTGAGCGTCTGCTGGAATCGCGCCTCGGGGGTCGGATCGAGGTACTTCCCGTCGCTGCCGAGCACGCAGCGCGCACTGTTCTGGTGGCAGAAGAGCACGAGCGACTGGAATTCCTGCGATGCCTGGTCGTGGCGGTTCACGGCGACCGCGATGAATCCCGCCGACGCCGCGAGCGCTACCCACCGTCCATAGTGCGAGACCGAGACGTACCACGGCGTGGTGCGCGGCGTGGGAGATGGGCTTTGCGCACGCGCGAGAGCCGGCAAGGTGACGGCGAGTCCGAGCGCGAGCAGGGTGGCGCGGCGCATCATTGCCAGCTCGACACGTTGCCGTCGCCGTCGGGCACGACGATCGCGCCGTCCGCGACCACCGGCGGATACGCCACCGGCCCGCGCACGGTGAGGAGCGTCCGCACCGGTCCGCCGCAGGACGTGAGCGCCACCGTTCCCGTTACGCTCGCCATGACCACACCCTCGCTCACGGGGGTGGGACCCGCAAGGGCGTCGAGCCCCGTGGCATTCGTATCGGGTGCGTCGGGCCACGCGAGCGGCACGCACCAGAGCGTACCCGTCTGCGTGACCGCGAACGCGGTGTCGCGCGCCACGGCCGGGCTTCCCACGACACCCGTTCCCGTCTTCAGGCTCCACAGCGTGCGGAGCGAATCGCCCGTGAGCGCCGCGAGCACGCCGTCGGGCGAGCCGAGGATGATCGTGTCGCCGACCACGGCGGGCGGCGCGAGGAGGGCACCCGGTGCCGTGACCGTCGCCACGGGCGTGCCGTCCACCGTGGCGAGCAGATAGAGCGAGTCGTCGGTCGCGACGAGCACCCTGCCCCCGAGGCCCGTTACCCCGCCGCGCACGGGCCCATGCAGGCGGCGGCGCCAGCGCACGTGTCCCGTGGACGCGTCCATCGCCGCGACCCCGCCGTCGATCGTCGCCGCGACGACTACGCCTCCGGTGAGCGCGATGGCGCCCGTGATGCTGCCGAGCCCGCGCTCCCACGCCGAGCCGCCGGTGGCCAGGCGCAGGGCGTAGACCTTGCCGTCCCGGTCCGACGTCGCGGTGTAGATCCGGTCGGTCGTGATCAGCGGGCCCGTCGTGCTCGCATTGTTGAGGCGTCGCTTCCAGATGATCGTGCCCGTCTCGCGGCTGAGGAGCGCGATATCCTTGTTCACGGTCTGCACGGCGAGGACACTCGAGCCCAGCGCGATGGGGCCGGCCGCGACCTTTCCGACGCCCGTCCGCCACGCCAGGGTGTCCTGGGCGGGAAGCGTCTGGTCGGCGAAGGGCGCGCGGCTCGGCGCACCGAGGTAGTCGGCCCAGGGCTTGGGCTCCGCGCTCGGGCCCTTCACGGGCGTGCGCACGCACGCAAGCGCGTTGACACTCACCAGGGCAAGCGATACGATTCGCGCGCGATGAGCGAACCGACACGTATCAGCGAGCTTCCGGAGCGCATCGGCCAAGAAGTGACGGTGCGCGGCTGGGTGATGACGACCCGTTCGAGCGGGAAGATCGCCTTTGCCGTGCTGCGTGACGGCTCGGGCTACGTGCAGGCGGTCTTTCCGAAGGCCGAGGTGCCGGACGCGGTGTGGGAGACGTTCAAGGCGCTGACGCAGGAAACGTCGGTGGCCGTGACGGGCACCGTGCGCGCCGACGAGCGCGCGCCGAGCGGCGTCGAGCTCACCGCGCACGGGCTGGAGATCCTGGGGCCGAGCGTCGATTTCCCGATCACGCCGAAGGAGCACGGGACGGCGTTCCTCTTCGAGCACCGGCATCTCTGGCTCCGGAGCCGGCGGCAGGTCGCGGTCATGCGCGTCCGGCACGAGGTGATCCAGGCGATTCGCGACTTCTTCTACGACCGCGATTTCTACCTGGTGGACACGCCGCTGTTGACCGGCGCGATCGGCGAGACGGCCGGCAACCTCTTCGAGACCGAGTACTTCGATCTCGGCAAGGCGTACCTCGCGCAGACGGGCCAGCTCTACCTCGAGGCCGCCGCCGCGGCGCTCGGCCGCGTCTACTGCTTCGGGCCCACGTTCCGCGCGGAGAAATCCAAGACGCGCCGGCATCTGGCCGAGTTCTGGATGGTGGAGCCGGAGGTCGCGTGGAACGACTCCGACGACAACATGCGGCTGCAGGAAGACTTCGTCTCGTACGTGGTGGGGCGCTGCCTCGAGCGACGCCGCGCAGAGCTCGAGGAGCTCGAGCGGGACGTCACGCCTCTCGAATCCGTCGCGCCGCCGTTCCATCGCATCTCCTACACCGACGCGGTGACCAAGCTCCAGGGCCTCGGCGCCGAGATCACCTGGGGCCGCGACCTCGGCGGGGACGACGAGACGCTGCTCGCCAAGCAGTACGACCGGCCGGTCTTCGTGTACAACTATCCGCGCGAGGTCAAGGCGTTCTACATGAAGCAGAATCCGGACGACCCGCGGACGGTGCTCAACAACGACTGTCTCGCGCCGGAGGGGTACGGCGAGATCATCGGCGGAAGCCAGCGCGAAGACGACTACGATCTGCTCCTCGCGCGCATCCGCGAGCAGGGGCTCCCCGAAGAGGCGTACGGCTGGTATCTCGATCTCCGAAAGTACGGGACGTTCGTGCACTCCGGTTTCGGCCTCGGCATCGAGCGGACCGTCGCCTGGATCTGCGGCATCCCGCACATTCGCGAGGCGATCGCGTTCCCGCGGCAGATGCATCGGCTGTATCCGTGAACAGGCGGTAACAGGCGGTAACAGGCGGTAAGGGGCGGCAGCAGGCAGAACATGCGCGCCTCCCATACCGCCTTCTTCCGTCGGTTACCGCCTGTTTCCGCCCTTCACCTCATTCCACAACCCATCCAGCACCTCGAGCCCCGCGCTGCCGACGTCGATGCCGCGTTCGGCGGCGAGGCGTTCGATCGCGCGGAAGCGCTCGGTGAACCGCGCGTTGGCGCCCTCGAGCGCCGCACGCGGATCGCACCCCGCCTTTCGCGCGAGGTTCACGACGGCGAACAAGAGATCGCCGATCTCCTCTGCCACCCTGCCACTCTGCCGCTCCTGCCGCTCCTGCCGCTCCTGCCGCCGTAGTTCTTCCTCCACCTCCTCCGTCTCTTCTCGGACTTTGTCCATCGGCCCCGTCACATCCGGCCAATCGAACCCCACCCCCGCCGCTTTCTCCTGCAGCCGATAGGCCATCACGAGCGCCGGCATGCTCGGTGGCAGCCCGTCCAGAACGCTCGCCCCTTCGCGCTCCTCGAGCTTCCGCCGTTCCCAGTTGTCATGGGCGGACGGGGGCGGGCTCGGGCGGGCGTGGGCGGGCCGAGGAGCGACCTCGCCCGCCTGTGCCCGTCCATGACCGCCTTCGCCCGTCTGGGTTGGGGGAGTGGGGGGGAAGAGATGGGGATGCCGCCTCCACATCTTCTCCTCGACCGCCCGCGTGAGATCCTCCGCGCCGAAGGCGCCGCGCTCCTCGGCGAGCGCGATTTGGAACGCCACGTGGAGCATCACGTCGCCCAGCTCCGTTCGGAGCCCGGGGTCGTCGGGATGCGCCATGGCGTGGTCGAGCTCCATCGCCTCTTCGACGAAGTAGGGACGGAGCGATTGAGGGGTCTGCGCGGCGTCCCAGGGGCACCGCCGACGGAGGTCTCGGACGAGCTCGACGATGCGTCCAAGCGCTGATGGTTCTTGCATTTGGGTCCTCGCGCCGGTACAATACCGGCTCGCCCGTGACCGTGTCAACGCAACCGCCGCACCGAAGGGCGTGGATCGAGGTCGATCTCGCCAACCTGCTCGCGAATGCGCGGACCGTCCGGGCCGCTTCGCGTTCGGGCACGTTGTTACCGATGGTGAAGGCGAACGCGTACGGGCTGGGCGCGGTGCCGGTGGTACGCGCGCTCGAGTCGCTCGATCCGTGGGGCTATGGTGTCGCGACGGTCGAGGAAGGCATCGAGCTCCGGGACGCGGGCGTCACCCGGCCGATCCTCGTCTTCACGCCGGCCGCTTCCGACCAGCTCGCGCGTTACCGACGACACGACCTGCGGGCCGTGCTCGATGCTCCCGCCGAGGTGGCGCGCTGGGACCTCCCGTTTCATCTCGAGATCGACACGGGGATGGGGCGCTGCGGTGTGCGCTGGGACGACGCCGCGGCGCTCACGCAGTTCGCGACCCCGCACCTGGAAGGGGTGTTCACCCACTTCTATGCGGCGGACAGCGACCGCGCAACGGTGGCGCTGCAGTGGGGGCGTTTCGAGGAGGCCCTCGGACGCCTGCCGGCCCGACCACGGCTCGTGCACGCGGCGAACAGCGCCGCGGCGTGGCGGCTCGATCGGGCACTCGATCTGGCGCGCCCCGGCATCTTTCTCTACGGCGGCGCGGCCGCGGGCGATCTCCCGGACCCCGCGCCGGTCGCGACGATGCGGGCGCCGGTCGTGAGCGTTCGACGGATTGGTGCGGGCGATGCGGTAAGTTACGGCGCCGAGTGGCGTGCCGAGCGGGCGACCGTGATC
>Ga0315550_1000937_pt1 | contig 18003 bp, 19 predicted proteins | sample SalMarSW160190MG_2_FD_203100 | JGI IMG/M metagenome (GOLD analysis project Ga0315550, IMG submission 203100) | Salt marsh sediment microbial communities from the Plum Island Ecosystem LTER, Massachusetts, United States - Salt Marsh Sediment SW1601-90 ... | reverse complement strand
CGATGCCTAATACGCGCTTGTGATTGTTCATCTTCACTCCGTGTTTTTAATTCATCTGCTGCTTCTTCATTTCTTGGTAGTAGCCGATCTTGCCCTCGATCCTCTCCAAGAAGCTATTGAGCTCTCGCATCTTGGCCTTGATCCGGCGCCGGTGTGCCTCGAGCAGCGCCAGCCGGCCCGGCAGTGTCGCGTCGCCCTCCTGTTCCAGCTCGACGTAGCGCTGCATCTCTGCGATCGGCATCCCCGTCGAACGGAGGCATTTCAGAAACTCGATCCACCCGATGTCATCTGCCGAGTAGCGGCGGTGCCCATTGGGGGCCCGTTCAATCGAGGGGATCAATCCAATGCGCTCGTAGTAGCGTATGGTGTGCCCGCTAAGGCCCGTCTTATCCGCTGCCTGTTGAACTGTCAGTCCTGTTTCCATCAGCTACCTCCTGTATGGTGTCGGGCGTCTCTCGGGAAAGACATAGCGCCATCATTATACAACTTTGAGTGCACTCAAAGTCAAGGGGTTTTTCTGGATTCCGTTTCAAGCGCAGTGAGCAACGGTCCTAGCCAGCCTGCTCCGAGGTCTCGTAGATGGTATCAAAGAAGCGCTCGGCAGGCACGGACAGGGCATGTCGCACCTGAGCAGGAAGCTCTATAGCCTCGAAGCGAGGCCAGTCCTCTGGCAGGAGTGCGGGAGGCAAGATTGGGTCATCCTTGGCGACGGTGTAAATCTCCCACAGGTTGTGCATACGGGTGGCAAAGCAGGCCTCATCATCAAGCAGGCCGGCTTCCAGATCTTGGAGCACAGCCTTAGCCTTGGCGATGTAATCCCGGTAGCCGGCTTCGAAAGTGTCCAGTTCCGGAAAAGCCTTGGCGACGATGTCGGATGGCTCCTCCGGTCCGACGTACTTGGACTTGAAGACGCTCACGTACTCCCACACACCCAGTTCTCGTAGATCGCTCTCGATCTCTGGCATCAGAACGCGGGTGGAAATCCAGGTCCCGGGCGCCAGGCTCCCGAACCCCCACCACTTGAGCGAACAGCGCAGCGCATCTCGCAGGTCTCGCTGTTCCTCGGGGACGGAATAGACGACGATCGTCCACTTACCATCCCAAGCTTTCTCCGACGGGAGGGAGAACCGGAAGCCGCCTATGTTCAACTGCCGCATTCCGGCATCGGCCATCCAATAGAACGTGCGGCGTCCCAAGCGTTGACTTTCCAAGATGCTCCGCTTTTTCATTCGCAAAATAGCCGAGCGGGCAGCCGCTTCGCTGATGCCAAGAGTCGCCATCGCCTGGATCAAGCTGCCCAGCCACACCTCGCCCCCACGGGGCAGGACGTACTGTGCAAACAGGGCAAACACGACTGTATTCGGATCTATTGGGATGCCCAACTCACCGTTCCCTTTCTCGTCGTCTCCAGCTCTATAAATACGTCAATTATCATACGACCGTAAGACAATTGCAGCATATTATACTATTAGATTTTTCTCTTGTCAAGTCGGAAAAGTTGGCACTTGAGAGGGTTCTTTTAGCTCAGCAACGTGATACCTGCTCCGAAAAAGTCTCACGCAAAGCCGCCAAGAACGCCAAGGGCTTGTTTCTTTGCGACTTTGCGCCTTAGCGTGAGATTTCCATAATTGAGGGCGCCCAATCGGGCATGGTGACTGCCTCGTAAAACTTGATCACATTTCCCATACCCCTTCATAACTTCTACACAAGTTCGTGGCATATTGGGGGTAGATGAGAAAAGACCAGACGACATTTAGGAGTATCACAATGCGAGAAGCAAAGTGGACAGTACAGGGAAAGAATACAGGGCGATTGGCCCAAGTGGTCACAGGGATTATCCTGTTCGTTCTGCTGATCGGGTTGTGGGCCTGTCTCTGGGTTCCACCGTCTATCTTCTAAACGAATTCCGAGGAGGTGAAAAATGGATAAGAAGGGTTTGTGGTTTTTGGCAAGAGCGATAGCGACGCTATTCCTCATCGGCTTGGTGGTCGCGGGTGGATTTGCGATCCACTACCTCAGTTGGTCGCGTGGTTATACCGCGGGGCAACTAACGGCCGAGGGAGAGGAAGTGGCGACGCCGCCCTATCTGCCCGATGAGTCGGGGTATCTCATGTGGCATGCGAGATCTATACACCATCCATTTGGCGTGATTGGGGCGCTGTTCAAGATCGGGTTATGCATCCTGTTCTTTGCCATCGTCTTCAAGCTGATCCGCTTTGTCATCTGGGGCTCTGTGTTCCGCCACGCGATGGCCGGGCCGTGGGCCAAATCTTGGTTTAGCCCTCAGGGATGGCGCGCATATCGGCGTCACGCCCCCTGGCATCGCGTGCACGGGCCGGTGCCGCCCTGGTGCTGGGACTGGGACGAGGATGAGAAGGCCGACGAGAAGTCGGACGCCGAGGAATAGTCAGGCAACGGCAAAAAGGTATCTTCTCAAAAAGCAGGGGCAAGAGTAAGTCGGATTGCCAATCCGACTTACATTCCCCTAAGATATTGAGATGATACGCAAAAAGTATGCGGGTGGCTGGTCTACCGATCACCCGCATACTTCTGAGGGATCTATAGAAGGAGGAATTTGCTATGACGACGCTGATGTCCAATCTTGCGTTTAACGGCATGTCGATGTTTTTCAAGATACGCGATTCCATCTCACCCCGCGGGCAGGTCTTGGAAGAAGCGCGACTCCAGCCCGGCGACCGAGTGATGGATTACGGATGCGGCCCGGGCGCATACATCCCCGATGCCGCCGAGATGGTGGGACAGTCGGGTAAAATCTACGCGCTGGACATGCACCCACTGGCCATCAGGCGCGTGCAGTCCATCGCCAAGAGACGCGGCTTGGCCAACGTGGAGACCATCAACTCTGACTGCCGCACCGGCCTGCCGAACGAGTTCCTGGATGCGGTGCTCCTGTACGACGTTTTCCACATGCTGGACAAACCGCGGGCCGTGCTGGCGGAACTGTATCGCGTGCTGAAGGCGGAGGGCACGCTCTCATTCAGCGATCATCACATGCGGGACAAAGATATCATCGCAGGGATGACGGATGGCGGACTGTTTGTCCTGGTGGACAAGGGGGAACGCACGTACACGTTCGCGCCTCGAAAGTAGGTGCAGGGAGAACGATGATCCCAATCACCAACCCAAAGTATGCCCATTTGGTATCTTCTCAAAAAGTAGGGGCAAGAGTAAGTCGGATTGCCAATCCGACCTACATTCCCAAGATATTGAGATGATACCCCATTTGCACGTTTGTGGTATTCGTGATAAAACGGGGGTCGAGCACAGTAGACGAGGAAACCTATGAGAATGAGGCTATTCTTGGTGGCGATTCCGCTGTTGATTCTCAGCGGCATAGCGATCCTGGTATGGCGTATGATCGCCCAGCAGCAGGCGGAAGCCCGGTATCACGCCGGTCTCGTTCGCTCCCTCCAGATCAGCAGCGATGCTTTTGTGGATAACGGCGATATCCCCGTCGAGTTCTCCTGCGAGGGAGAGGGGATATCGCCGCCGCTCGAGTGGACGGGTCTTCCAAAGGGAACCCGGCCTCTGGCCCTGCTGGTCACCGGCGAGGATCTTCCCTCGCCCGGCTTGAGCCTGTTCAAGATCGTGCATTGGGTGCTCTATAACATTCCCAGCGACGTATCCGAACTTGACCCTGGCGTGACCGATGCAGAGTTGAGCGGATTAGGCATACAAGTGGGCCCGAACTGGTCCAGGGAAACGGAATACTATCCTCCCTGCCCGGTTTCTGGAAGCCATCGCTACGTGTTTCGCCTTTACGCCCTGGATGTGGATGCAATCCAACCTAAAAAGAATAACCGCAGAGGCGTCCTCAAAGCTATGGAAAACCACGTGATCGCCTACGGTGAACTGAATGGGTTCTATGCCAAGTAGGCGTTTGCCCAAGTTGGGAAGACAATGAACGAAGTGATCTTGGTCGTAGACGACGAACCAAAAATCGTCAAGCAGGCGCGTGACTATTTGGAGCGGAGTGGATACCGCGTCTTTGAGGCTGGCGACGGCAAGACTGCGTTGGCGCAGGCGCGCCACGAGCGGCCGGACCTGATCGTGCTCGACCTGAACCTGCCGCAGATGGACGGCCTCGACGTCTGCCGGGCGCTGCGGCGCGAGTCAGACGTGCCGATTATCATGCTCACCGCCCGCGTCGACGAGACTGATCGGCTGATCGGCTTGGAACTGGGCGCCGACGATTACATCACCAAGCCCTTCTCACCGCGTGAACTGGTGGCCCGCGTGCGTGCGGTGCTCAGGCGCGTGCGAGGCGGTGTTCACCAGCCGGGCCTCGTCCGCGCTGGCGACCTGGAGGTCGACTTGCAGGGCCATCGCGTCACCCGTGCCGGGGAGACGATCGGCCTCACCCGCAGCGAATTCAACCTGCTGGCGCTGCTGGCCCAGCATCCGGGGCAGACCTTTACCCGGGCGCAGCTCCTGGACCGGCTGCACGGCGTGGCCTACGATGGCTACGACCGCAGTGTGGATGCCCACGTCAAGAATCTGCGCCGCAAATTGGAGCCCGATCCCTCTGAGCCGCGCTACGTGCTCACCGTCTATGGCGTGGGCTACAAGTTCACGGATGAGGTGTGAGCGTGCGCAAGTACCACGGGAACAAACCCTGGGAGCACAAAGAACCGCAAGACGAGGAGCAGCCTTGGCAGTTTAGAGGTCCCTGGGGGAGAAAAGAACCCTGGAAGTGGGATGGGCCTTGGGACCACCACAAACGACACGAACAATGGGGACCTCCACCGTGGGAATACTGGCGGCGGCATCACCGGGACTTGCGCAAGTGGCGCCAGGAAATGCGGCGCAAGCGCGGAGGCCTGTTTATTCGTTTCATCGCCGCCTTTGGTTTCATCGTCCTGCTGATCGTCGGCGGGCTGTCGGCACTGACGTTCGTGATCTCGCGGGTGTTCGGTGGCGACGGCCAGACGGCAGCGATGGTGCTGCTGGGCGGCTGTGGCCTCGCGCTGGCCTTTCCGCTGGCGGCAGGTCTGCTGGCCAAGCGCGTCTTCCAGGGCATCGCCACGCCGCTGGCCGACGTGATGACCGCCGCCGACGCCGTGGCCGAGGGCGACCTGGGCGTGCGGGTTGAGGTGCCCCAGCACAGCTCCGGCGAGTTCGAGCGGCTGGCCAAATCCTTCAACCGCATGGTCAGCGAGTTGCAACGATCCGACCAGCAGCGCCGCAACCTGACCGCCGACGTAGCCCACGAGCTGCGCACGCCGTTGCACATCATCCAGGGCAACCTGGAGGGCGTGCTCGACGGCGTCTACGAACCGACGGACGAGCACATCCAGGCCACGCTGGAGGAGACGCAGCAGCTATCGCGGCTGGTGGAGGACCTGCGCACGCTCTCGCTGGCGGAGGCGGGCCAGTTGCCGTTGGTGTGGGAGCCGGTGGACGTGGCCGAACTGCTGACCGACGCGCACACCAGCTTCAGCGGCCAGGCCGAGGCGGCGGGTATCGACCTGCGCGTCGAGGTCGAAGGCGACCTGCCCAATATCACCGGCGACGTAGGGCGTCTGGATCAGGTATTGGGCAATCTGATCGCCAACGCCATCCGGCACACGCCGGCACGCGGAAGCATCACACTGAGGGCGGAGCCTATCAAAGACGGCGTCCGCATCCGCGTGCACGACACGGGCGAGGGTATCCCCGCTGACGATCTACCGTACGTCTTTGACCGCTTTTGGAAAGGGGACCGATCCCGTGCCCGTACCAGTGGGGCCGGCAGCGGCCTGGGTCTGGCTATCGCCCGCCAGTTGGTCAACGCCCACGGCGGCACCATCTACGTCGAAAGCGAGATTGGGCAGGGGACGACGTTCACCGTCGATCTGCCGTCGAGGGAGGGAGTGTCCGCTCCCTCCCCCCGTGGCCGGGGAGGTTAGGTGGGGGGGGCGGCGCCGTTTATTTTCGAGACAGCCTGCTCCAAGCACGGACAAACCGCACGATCCTCTGACGAATGGCGAAAAGGGCGAGTGATGGTATAATGAGCGCGGGCGTTGAGGTCACGCACACAGGTTCTAGCCGTTGAAGCGCTGCATCACCTGTAGGCTGCCCTAGAGTGATCGAAACACGATCTGGGCCGGCCAGACCACCAGGCCCCACCGCCATGGTGGGGTTTTTCTATGCCGCCGTCGAGCAAGTGTGTGGCGCGGTTCGTAGAGGAGTGAGATGCAGGCTAAAGAAACCGATCGCAAACGGGCGTTAGGAATCGTCGGCAGCCCGCGCCACGGCGGGAACACCGAGATCCTGGTAGACGAGGTATTGCGCGGAGCGGAGGAGGCCGGCGCACACGCCGAGCGGGTCTTGTTGAGCAAACTGGACGTCGCTCCCTGCCAGGCGTGCGACCACTGTTTGAGCACCGGCGAGTGTGCACAGAGGGACGACATGCCAACGCTGCTGGAACAAATGCAGCGCAGTCAGATTTGGGTGCTGGGCACGCCGGTCTATTGGTCGGGGCCAACCGCGCAGTTCAAGGCATTCCTGGATCGATGGTACAGCGCCAGGCAGATCGAGTTCGAGGAACCGCACGCGATCCTCGTCATACCGATGGGGGAGCCGGACATCCGCTACGCGGACTGCACCGTGCAGACGGTCAAAACGGCCCTCGCTTACCTCAAGGTAGAGCTGTTTGCCACCATCCTGGCCCCCAACGTGTGGGATTTGGGCGAGGTGTACGCACACCCCGACGTGATAGAGGCAGCCTATCGCGCGGGGCAGGAAGCGGTGACGGGCAGACTCCCACAAGCAGGCCCGTCTGCGCCGCAACCCGCTGTGGCAGAGGAGGCCACGGTGTGGATGGAAGACCTATCCAAGATGACGGGCCCGCGCCTGGTCGTCACAGGCGCGCCGATACCCCTTCCCAAGGACAACGTGCTGATCGGTCGGGCCAAGCCGGGAGTGACCCCGGTACCCGACGTGGATCTAGTGCCGCACGGCGGCGATCAGATGGGCGTCTCGCGCCAACACGCGCGCATGCTGCGTGGCTCCGGTGGTTGGATGCTGGAGGATCTGAACAGCACCAACGGCACGTTCCTCAACGGCAAGCTGGTTCCGCCCGACCAGCAGGTTCGCGTCCGCACCGGCGACATCGTCCGCTTTGGCACGCTGACGCTGATATTCTACGAGTGATTGCGCCACGAGGAGGACGCCCAACATGAAACTGGCAAGCGTGATCCTAGCGGCAGGCCAGGGCACCCGCATGAAATCTGATCTACAAAAGGTACTCCATCCGCTGATGGGCCAGCCCCTGGTCACCTACGCAGTGCAGACGATGCAGACGCTGACGGACACGCAGCCGGTGCTCGTCGTGGGGCGCGCGGCCGATGCAGTGCAAGCGACCGTGGACCGGGGCGCCGTCTTTGTCGAGCAGACCGAGCAAAAGGGCACCGGCCACGCCGTGCTCCAGGCGCGGGACGTACTCCGGGGTCAAAGCGACCTGGTGCTGGTGACCTACGCCGACATGCCACTGCTTACTATAGAGACGCTGCACCGGCTGGTGGAGCGGCAGCGGCAAAACGCCGGACCGCTGGCGATCCTCACGCTGGTGACGGACACCCCACGCGGCTTTGGGCGCGTCGTGCGCGATGGGGGCGGCGGTGTGCTCAAGATCGTCGAAGAGGCGGTGGCCACGCCGGAGGAGCTGGCGATCCGCGAGCTCAACGCCGGTGCCTACTGCTTTGACGCCCCGTGGCTGTGGGCGCACGTCGACCGGATCCCCCTCAGCCTGCCCAAGGAAGAGTACTATTTGACCGACCTGGTTGGGATCGCGGTGGGCGAAGGCCAGCGGGTCGAGGCGGTGATCACCGAGGACGAGACCGAGGTTCTGGGCATCAACACCCGCGTCCATCTGGCAGAGGCGGAGCGGGCGCTGCGCCTGCGCATCAACCGGCGCTGGATGCTGGCCGGCGTGACCATCGTCGATCCCGAAACAACCACCATCGAGCCCGGCGTGACCATCGGGCGGGATACGACCGTTTATCCAAACACCCACCTACGCGGGGGGACGACGATCGGCGCGCACTGCACCATCGGTCCCAACACCATCGTCGATGACTGCCAGGTCGGCGACCGCTGTAAGGCGCAGGCCTCCGTGCTGGAAGAGGCAGTGATGGAGGACGACGCTGACATCGGGCCGTTCGGCCATCTGCGCAAGAGCGCGCGGGTGAAAAAGAGTCTCGGGACAAAGGATCAAGGCGGCGAGGAGACAGAGGAATGAAGAAATGGTCACGCGAAAAGTTGGTGAAAAGGGCCATCGAGGCACGCGAGAACGCCTACGCGCCCTACTCTAGCTACAAGGTAGGCGCGGCGCTGCTGGGAAAGTCGGGCCGCGTCTATACCGGCGGCAACGTGGAGAACGCCGTCTACCCGCTGACGATCTGCGCCGAGCGCGCGGCGGTGGCCCGGGCCGTCTCCGAGGGCGAACGCGAGTTCGTGGCGCTGGCCGTGGCGACCGAGAACGCCGGTCCTCCCTGTGGCTCCTGCCGCCAGGTGCTGCGCGAGTTCGGGGAAGACATCGTCGTGCTGATCGCCGACGTCGAGGGCGGCTATCGCGAGACGACGGTGGCCGATTTGCTGCCCGACAGCTTTAGCAAGAAGGATTTGGAGGAGGTGGAGTGAGTCTTAGCCCGGGACGACCGCATTCGGAAACCAAACAAGGAGACAAAGATGAGCAACGGGAAAAGACTATGGATTATCCTGACCGGTGTGGCTCTGGTAGGCACGCTGCAGTTCGCCTGCGGAGGAGGAACGCCCCCCCCGCCTACAAAGATACCGGCGACCTCTACACCTGCCCCCACATCCACCCCTTCGGCCCAAGATCACTTCGATCAGGGCTTCGTGTATCTCGAACAAGGCCAACTCGATCAGGCCGCCGCCGAGTTCCAGAAAGCCATCGAACTCGACCCGCAAAACGCCGCCACCCATCGCAATCTGGGCACCGTGTACGCGAGGCAAGGCAAACTCGAGGAGGCAGTCGCCGTCTACGAGGAGGCAATCAAGATCGCTCCCGATTTTGGTGAGGCCTACGGCGACATGGCAGGCGTCTTGGCCGACCTGGGTAGAATCCCTGAAGCGATCGCCACCGGCGAAAAGGCCATCGAACTGGCCCCCGACTATGCCAGCGCGCACAACAACCTAGGGATTGCCTACAGCAGACAAGGCGATCTGGAAAAGGCCATCGCCGAGTACAAAGAGGCCGCCAGGCTCGATCCCAACGATCCCCAACCACACGCCAACCTGGGGATTGTTTACAAAGACTTGGGCCGGCTCGACGAGGCCGTTACCGAGCTCCAGGAAGCCATCAGGCTTGCACCGGACGATCCTGAGAACTATAACCACCTGGCGATCGCTTACTACATGCAAGGCAAGACTGACGAGACCATCGATGAATTGCTGAAGGTTCTCGCCATCGACCCCGACCATGCCAACGCGCACAAGAACCTGGGAATCGCCTACAGCGACCTGGGGCGGATAGAGGAAGCAATCACCGAGCTTGAAACCTATCTTCAACTCTTCCCCGATGCCCCAGACCAGGCCGTGGTGGAGGAAATGATCACCGAACTCGAGAAGATGGCTGCGTCGCCGCTGGCGGAGTATCGCAACGACGAAGGCGGCTACAACTTGCTCTATCCCAAGAATTTCTACCACGCAGACGAAGATGGATGGTCTGCATTCAGTGAAAGCCAGGAAGCTGTCGATATCGTTTTCGAATACTCGACAGGCGAGGCGATCGAGCAGGCCCCAGTGATCATGATCGACGCCATGTCCTTGGAGGACACGCTTGACGATTACGATCTGACCGAGGATGCTGGCCCGACAGAGATCTTGCTGGCGCTGGCCGAGGAGATCGACGCAGAGGTTGGCACACCGCAAGCCGGGACGATAGATGACTACCCGGCCTCTATCGCCGGAATCTCTGGCGACATGGACGGCACTTCCTTCGAAGGTGCTTTGGCTATCGTCATCGTGGACGATAGGGTCATCGGCGTCTTTGGCCTGGCATTGCCGGACCAATGGGATGCCTTCTTCCCCATCTATCTGGATATGGCCAACAGCCTTTCTTTCTTCGAACCGTAGCAGCAAACGAGGACGGCACACACGAACGGCCCACTGCACAGCCCTGCGGTGGGCCGTTTCTCTACCGCCCACTCCCCGTACAGAAAGCGTAGGGCGTCCGTCCAGCCAAATGTAGCCAGGTACACTACAATAGCCAGCGTGGAGAAACGGAGATCTCGCTGGTTCAGATCGGTCGTGACCGCGCCGGTGCTTCTATACGCCGCACTGGTGATCGGCTGGGCCGTCGCCCACCGGGTCGTCGGCGATGGCTTTTGGCTGCTGGCGCTGGTCAACGCCTTCGCTGTCTACATCTTTGCGCCCTTGCCGCTGGCGGCGTTCCTGGCTTTGTTGTCCCGACGGCGCGCGGCGTGGATTTCGCTCGCTATCGCGGCGCTGCTGCTAGCGGGCTTTTTCGGTGGCGAGTTCACGCCCCCGCCACCGACCGTGTACGCCGGGGACGAGGCCGCCACGCTGACCGCTATGACGTACAACGTGCTCTACACCGTGGACGACGCCGCCCCCGTGGCCGCCAGCGTAGCACAGGCCAATCCGGACGTGATCGCCTTCCAGGAGCTGCCCCACCCCCGGGCGCAGGCGCTGGCGCAGAAGATCGGCGAGCGCTACCCCTACCGCACCCCCGTCGTCGCCGACCGCTGCTACGTCCAGGTCGCCATCTGGAGCCGCTATCCGATCCTGAGGATCGAGGACGTCGATCCCGACGTGTTCTGCCGCCTGCGCTCGGTGGTGATCGATTTCGAGGGGCAGCCAGTGCGCGTGATAGGCGTGCACGCTTGGCCCTACACGGGCCTTGATCGTGAGAGCGTGGAGCAGGGCTTTCGCTGGCGACAGGAGCAGATCGATCTGATACTAGACACGGTCGCAGGGCAGCCAGAGCCGCTGGTGCTGCTGGGCGATCTGAACTCGGCACCGATGAGCGAGGTCTATGGGACACTCTCGACCCGCCTCACGGACGCCTTCACCGAGGCGGGCTGGGGATTGGGGCATACCTGGCCCGCGGAGGGTGGACATTGGTACCGCGTCCCCTACCCCGCTCGCCTGGTGCGCATCGACTATGTCTTTCACTCCGCCGAGTGGCGCGCCGAGGAATCTTGGGTCGGCACGTGGGACGGCGCTTCTGACCATCTCCCCGTCGTGGCCCGGCTGCGGCTGGCGTCGAGCGAGTGACGAGGTGCTGCAGCTGCCCCCTCAATATCCCCCAAGAGGGGGAGGGCCGGGGTGGGGGCAGTCTTTTTCCCCCTTCTCTGTGCTCTCCGCGCCTCCGTGGTGAGATACGACCTTCCAGGCGATGGACTGTTGACAGTTAGGCCTTTCTCATTTAGAATACGGTCTAATCTTCACCCAGCATCATACTCACATCTGACAACGTTTGGAAAGGGGCGTTTCATGAAGGAATACGAGACCAATCAACTGCGCAACGTCGTCCTACTCGGGCACGGCAGCGCGGGAAAGACGTCGTTGGCAGAGGCCATGCTCTTTGCCGGCGGCGCGATCAATCGCATGGGCGAGGTTGAAAACGGCACGACGGTCGCCGACTTTGACGAGGAGGAGGTGCGCCGTCACATCTCGCTCAACCTGGCCATGGCTCCCATCGAGAGGGCGGGTAACAAGATCAACGTGTTGGACACCCCCGGCTATACCGATTTCGTCGGCGAGGTCAAGAGCGCTGTTCGGGTGGCCGATCTGGCATTGATCGTGGTGGATGCGGTATCCGGCGTCGAGGTGGGAACAGAGTTGGTGTGGAATTATGCCGACGAGCAGGAATTGCCGCGCATGGTGGTTGTCAACAAAATGAATCGAGAAAACGCCAACCTGGACCGCGCACTGAGCGCGCTGCGAGAGACCTTTGACGTGAATTTTGTCCCCCTCCACCTGCCCATCGGCGCCGAGGGTGACTTTGCGGGCGTGGTGGACCTGGTCAAGATGCAGGCCGTGACAGGCACCGAAGGCAAGACGGGCGACATCCCGGCCAATTTGGCCGATCAAGTGGAAGAGGCGCGCCTACAGGTGGTCGAAGCCGCCGCCGAGGCGGACGACGATTTGATCGTCAAGTATCTCGAGGGGGAAAAGCTCACCGACGAGGAGATTCAGCAGGGGCTGCGGGCTGCGGTTCTCAACGGCACGGCGGTCCCCGTCCTGGTGATGGCGGCGACGGCGAACCTGGGCACGAACGCGCTTCTGGATGCGCTGATCGCATACGCGCCGCCTCCGGCGGATCGGGGGCCGGTTACGGCCGAGGGAGCCAGCGGCGAGGAGCAAATCGAGCCCAATGAGCTGGCGCCATTGGCGGCGCTGGCCTTCAAGACGACGGCGGACCCCTTCGTAGGCAAGCTGACGTATTTCCGCGTCTATGGCAGCATGCTGGAATCGGACAGCCGCGTGTACAACAGTCGGGCGAGGGAAGAGGAACGGACGGGGCAGGTGTACGTGATGCGCGGCAAGGAGCAGATCGCGGTGCCGCGCCTGCGCGCCGGCGACATCGGCGCAGTAGCCAAGCTGACGCACACCCTGACCGGCGACACGCTGTGCGACAAGGGCCATCCGGTGAGCCTGCCCGGACCCGTTTTCCCGTCGCCGCTCTTCGCCGTGGCCGTCCAGCCCACGAGCAAGGCCGATCAGGCCAAGCTGGGCCCCACACTGACGCGCGTGTGCGAGGAGGACCCCACGCTGCACTGGCGTCAGGAGCCCAGCACTAAACAGACGATCCTGGAGGGCATGGGCGAGGCCCACGTGGACATCGCGCTGAAGCGCATGGAGAACCGGTTCGACGTGGGGACCGAGACCACGATTCCCAAGGTGCCCTACCGCGAGACGATCACCAAGACCTACAGCGACCAGTACCGCCACAAGAAGCAGACAGGCGGCGCGGGTCAGTTCGCCGAGGTGCACATGCGGCTGGAGCCGCAGCCCCGCGACACCGGCTACGAGTTCGAGTGGAAGGTCTTTGGCGGCGCCATCTCCCGCTCCTTCGAAAGCTCCATCCAAAAGGGCATCAAGCAGGTGATGGAGCAGGGCGTCATCGCCGGCTATCCGGTGGTGGACATCAAGGCGGTGGTCTATGATGGCAAGGAGCACCCGGTGGACTCGAAGGACATTGCCTTCCAGATCGCCGGGCGCGAGGTGTTCAAGCTGGTCTTTAGGGGCGCCGGGCCGGTCTTGCAGGAACCTATCTACAAGGCGGTCATCACCGTCCCAGAGGAGTACACGGGCGACATCATCGGCGACCTGAACACCAAGCGCGCGCGGGTGCTGGGGATGGAGCAGAGCGGCAACAAGAGCATCATCACGGCCATAGTACCGCTGGCAGAGATGCAGCGGTACGCCACCGACCTGCGCAGCCTGACCCAGGGGCGCGGTGTCTTTTCAATGGAGCTGGAGCACTATGAAGAGGTGCCCTCTCACCTGACGCAAGAGATCATCGCAGCGCACCAGCGCGAACAGGAAGAGCAATAGTACCTTTCCAATAGCATTCTTGCACAATGGGCAAGAAATTTCACCACAAAGGACACCAAGATCACAAAGGTAAAAGAAACCAAGCCCTTGGTGCCCTTCGTGCCTTTGTGGTTATCATCATCATCGTCTTGGTTCCGGCTCGTCCAGGTTAGGGCGTGCGAAGCAGGATGTAAGATGCAGAAAAGGACTCGCTCCTGGATAGGGCGAGTCTCTCATCATAGGCTGTTCCACTTATTTGTCTCTACAGGAGGCAGCAAAAGTCTGGTTTACAAGCCACCAATCCACATTTGACCTCCAGTTCTATGTGGATTATAATAGGTATTGTTATCCACATTTTGGTGAGAAGAGGTGGACGATGAAAACGATTCAGATGACGATTGACGAACCCCTGTTAGCGGAAGTTGATCAGGTGATTCAGACCTTGAATACGACCCGCTCCGCGTTCGTCCGCCAGGCATTACAACTGGCCCTGCGACGACACAAGATTGCCAAGATGGAAGAACGACACGCGGAGGGATACGCCCGGCATCCCGTCGAGCCGGGTGAATTCGATGTGTGGGAGACTGAACAGGTCTGGGGGGAGCAATGAGGCGCGGTGAGGTGCGCTGGTACACGTTTCAAGCGCCGGATAAACGCCGCCCGGTGCTAATCTTGACCCGCAACTCGGCCATTGGGTTCTTGAATGCGCTGACGGTCGCTCCCATCACGACGACTGTTCGTGATATACCATCTGAGGTCTTTTTAACCCCTGAAGATGGTATGTTAACTGAATGTGCAGCGAACATGGATAACATTCAAACTGTTCCCAAGACCAAGCTTGGTTCCCTCATCGCCTACCTGTCACCGGAGAGAATGGAAGAAGTGAACCAAGCCATCAGTTTTGCCCTGGGTCTCGACGCGCTCGTCCGTTGGCAATGACCTGCGATTCGGAGACTATTTTACGATGAAACAATCTAGCACCACAAAGCCTTTCGCAACCGCCGGCGTCATCGTCGTCGCCGCCTACGTCGCCGCACAGATGCTGGCCGACATCACGAGCCTCAAAATCGCGCTGGTGGCCGGATTCAGCATCGACGCCGGCACGTTCATCTACCCCATCACGTTCACGCTGCGTGACCTGGTGCACAAGCTGCTGGGGCGCCGGGCCGCGCAGACGCTCATCGTCGCCGCGGCGGTGATCAACCTGGCCATGGCGGGCCTGTTCGCTTTCGCCGCCTGGCTTCCGCCCGATCTGGCGGTCGGCGAGCAGCGCGAGTTCGCCGTCGTCCTGACCCCCGTGTGGCGCATCGTCCTGGCCTCCATCGCCGCCGAGGTGATCGCTGAGCTGACCGACACGGAGGTCTACCACCTGTGGGTCACGCGGATCACGCGCCGGTTCCAGTGGGCGCGGGTGCTGGTCAGCAACGCCATCAGCGTGCCACTGGATAGCCTCGTGTTCTGCTGGGGGGCGTTTGGCGGTGCCTTGCCCGGTGCCGTCGTGTGGTCGATCTTTTTTGCCAACGTGATCGTAAAGGGGGCGGTGACGCTGGTGAGTTTGCCGGGTATTTATCTTGTTCCAGAGAGAGGGAGACAGGAAGAATAATCTCCTTGTTCTCCGTTCACCTTGTCTCAGCGTCTTGAATCACTATGGTTGAATCAGAGAGTTACATCATTGACGAGATTCCTCCCGGCCACAAGTCCGGCTTTGTCGCCGTGGTCGGCCGGCCCAACGTCGGCAAGTCCACGTTGATCAACCGCCTCGTGGGGCAGAAGGTGGCCATCGTCTCGCCCAAGCCGCAGACGACGCGCAGCCGCATCCTCGCCATCTTCACCCGGGAAGACGTCCAGATCATTTTCGTGGACACCCCCGGCCTGCACCGGCCCCATCACAAGCTGGGCAAGGCGATGGTCGCCACCGCCACCCGCGCCATCCCCGACGCCGACGTGGTGCTTTTTCTGGTGGACGCCTCGGTCCTTCCCACCCAGGAGGATCGAATGATCGCCGAGCTGATCGAGCAGAAGACGAGCGCGCCCGTCATCCTGGTGCTGAACAAGATGGACCTGCTGCCGCCGGACAAGGTCGAGCCGCACACTCAAGCCTACTGGGCGCTGTGTCTCTCCCTACTCCCGCCTCCCGAGGGCGAGGCCGAGAAGAGCGGCGGCTGGATGATGACCACGGCGACCGAGGGCACCAACCTGGACAAGCTGCTGGATCTGATCGTAGACACGCTGCCGGAGGGGCCGCGCTATTATCCCGGCGACCAGGTCACCGACCAGACCGAGCGGGAGATCGCCGCCGAGCTGGTCCGCGAGCAGGTGTTGCGTCACACGCGCCAAGAGGTACCCCATTCAGTGGCCGTCGTCGTGGAAGAGTTCAAGGAGCGGGAGAACGACGTGGTCTATATCGCGGCCAACGTCTTTGTCGAGAAGGGCTCTCAGAAGGGCATCATCATCGGCAAGGGCGGGCGAATGCTGCGCAAGATCGGGGCGGCGGCCCGGAAAGAGATCGAGCGCATGACGGGCGGTCGCGTGTATCTCGACCTGTGGGTCAAGGTACGCAAGGATTGGCGGCAGGATGAGGGGGAATTGCGCCGTCTGGGGTACGACGTGCGCGGTTCGATGTAGGGCAAATTGCCAATTTGCCCTACATATTCTCGAGGCAGCAGGTCACGTCATCAACGTGACTGCTCCCGCAAGCGTCACTGGTAGCGTGACCTACGAGACTCGCCGAAGGAGGGCGGTGTGAAGGGCGGCAGCGAGAGCGAGTTGACACCAGGAGGTCCATGATGGCCAAGTTTTATCAAGCGGCACACACGTTTAGCGAATATCTTTTGATCCCCAATCTGACTGAAAAGCGCCACATCCCCGAAAATGTGAACCTCACGACACCTCTGGTCAAGTTCAGGGAGGGAGAGGAACAGCCATCTCTGGAGCTGAACATTCCATTTACCTCTGCCATCATGCAGGCGGTATCCGATCACAATATGGCCATGGCCCTGGCCAAGAGCGGCGGTCTTTCGTTCATCTATGCATCCCAGCCGATCGAGCAGCAGACGTGGATGGTGCGCGAGGTGAAGCGGTTCAAGGCCGGCTTTGTGATCAGCGACTCGAACGTCATGCCCAACACAACCCTGGAGGAGGTGCTGGCTCTGGCCCACGAGACCGGCCACACCACGATGGCGGTCACAGAGGACGGCAGCGCCAAAGGCAAACTTCTCGGCGTCCTGACCAGCCGGGACTATCGCGTGGGACGCACCGCTCCGGACACGCCGGTTTCGCAACTGATGACCCCCTTCTCCGACCTGATCTACGGGGAGGAGGGGATCGCCCTGCACGATGCCAACGACCTGATCTGGGAACACAAATTGAATTCCCTGCCCGTCATAGACGAGGACCAGAAGCTGTGCTACCTGGTCTTTCGCAAGGACTATATGTACAGCAAAAAGAACCCCCGCGAGCTGGTGGACGAGGAAAAGCGGCTCATGGTCGGTGCCGGCATCAACACGCGCGATTACGAGGAGCGGGTGCCCGCGCTGGTGGATGCCGGGGCCGACGCGCTGTGCGTCGATTCCTCCGATGGGTTCACCGAGTGGCAAAAGGAGACCATCCAGTACATCAAGCAAGAATACGACGGCGCGGTCAAGGTCGGCGGCGGCAACATCGTGGACCGGGACGGGTTCCTATATTTGGTCGAGGCCGGCGCTGACTTTGTCAAGATCGGCATCGGCGGCGGCTCCATCTGCATCACCCGCGAGCAGAAGGGCATCGGCCGCGGCCAGGCCACGGCGGTGATCGATGTGGCCAAGGCGCGGGATGAGTATTTCGAGAAAACGGGCGTCTACATCCCCATCTGCTCCGACGGCGGCATCGTCCAGGACTATCACATCATCCTGGCGCTGGCACTGGGGGCCGACTTTGTCATGTTGGGCCGCTACTTTGCCCGTTTCGACGAGAGTCCCTCCAAGAGAACGGTGATCAACGGCAGCTTTGTCAAGGAATACTGGGGCGAGGGGTCGAACCGGGCGCGCAACTGGCAGAGGTACGACCTGGGAGGCGAGACGGTCCTCACCTTCGAGGAGGGGGTGGATGGGTTTGTGCCCTACGCCGGCAAGCTGCAGGACAACCTGGACCTGACGGTGAGCAAGATCATCGCCACGATGTGCAGTTGTGGCGCGCTGACGCTGGAGGAGCTACGGGCCAACGCCCGGCTGACGCTCGTCTCCTCGGCCAGCATCCGCGAGGGAGCCGCCCACGACATCATCCTCAGGGAAAAAGACCCGGCCCACGTGTACGCGTAGGGCAGGAGACTGGAGATCAGAGATTCAAGTGGATGCGTTTTGTCGACGAATTGAGCAAAGAACGAACGAATAGGCGGCGCAGGACACTCGTTTATTCGTTTTACACTCGGTGACAGCCTATGACTGGTACTAAAGGACGCTTGTAGACTGCTATTCTTTGTGGTATAGTAGTTTT
>Ga0315550_1000936_pt1 | contig 18005 bp, 14 predicted proteins | sample SalMarSW160190MG_2_FD_203100 | JGI IMG/M metagenome (GOLD analysis project Ga0315550, IMG submission 203100) | Salt marsh sediment microbial communities from the Plum Island Ecosystem LTER, Massachusetts, United States - Salt Marsh Sediment SW1601-90 ... | reverse complement strand
TAGTTAGGTAATACCTAACTATTTATATAATACCTAAATAAAACAGCGGGGGATACAGCACATGAAACAGAACGAAGAGACCCTGGTTCGGCATATCCTGGAGACAGGCACCAGAATTTACAGCGCACTCAATCCCGCCATACGACTGGAGATGTTATCGTCTGATATTACCGTAGCGCAGTTGAGGACTCTCCTGATATTGCTTACTGATGGAGCCAGTCGCATGAGCCACATCGCCTCTGTCCTGGATGTCGCCCTTTCCACGGCGACCGGCATTATGGACAACCTGGTCAGGAAAGAGCTGGTGGTGCGTGAAACCGACCCTCATGACCGCAGACTGGTTATCTGCAAGCTCTCGCCGGGGGGACAGAAGCTCATCGGCGGGTTATGGCGTTCGGGAGAATCCCAGATGGAAAGACTGCTGGACGGCCTGACGCTGGAGCAGCTGGGAAAGGCCGACGAGGTTGCCGAGATGCTGCTGGATAACGTGTCGCGAAATACCGGGGGTGGGACAAAGTGACTAAAATTTCGCGGGCGCTGGCGCGATTCATCCAGCGCCGTCCCTGGTTGTTTATTATCATCGCCGTATTACTCTCGGCGGCGGCCGTGCCGGGTATTACCATGCTGGAGACGGAGACCGGCTTCGCCGCGCTTGTCTCGCCTGATGCTCCCATATCGCAGGACGACGCGCGCTACCAGGGGCAGTTCGGCGGCGAACCGATTACACTCCTCCTCGAAGGTCGGCTCGACGTTATATTCTCGTTAGATAACCTGGCCGTGCTGTCCGAATTTGAGCAGACCATCTCCCGGGATGAGCGATTCCGCAGCGTGAACAGCCCGGTAGCCATGTTGTATGAACTCCGTGAGGAGGCGGGAATAACGGGGCAGGCCGCTTTAGAATCGTTCATTTATGATTCCGATGGGACCATCAACCGGGTAATGCAGCCTTTCATACCCGATGATTCCCACGTACTCATTCTGGTGACACCGCAGGGCAACATGAGCGATGAGGAGTCGCTGCAGGCGTCTCAATACATTGAGGGATTATTCTCAAGCCACCCCATGGCCGGTGTCAATACCCAGGTTATTTCGAGTTCTAAATTGGTGGATGCCATCAGCACCGGCATCGGCAATAACATTAAACTCCTGTTGAGCCTGTCGGTGGTGGTCATGATGCTCATCCTGATATTTATGTTCCGCGTGCGCTGGCGGCTTCTATCGCTTATCATGGTAGGCGTCAGCGCCCTGTGGACATTCGGCCTGATGGGCTATCTTTCCGTGCCTATGACGATGGCAACGATGGCCATCCTGCCCATACTTATCGGCCTCGGCATAGATTTTTCCATCCAGTTTCACAATCGATATCAGGAAGAAGTTACCCGGAGCCGGACAATCGGCGAGGCGATAATTGCCTCTATATCACGTATGTTCCCGGTGGTCGGCATTGCCCTGCTGGCGACGATAATCGGTTTCATTACCCTGTATATATCGGAAGTGCCCATGATACGCGATTTCGGCATGGTGCTGGCTATCGGCATCGTTATCAGCTGTATCGTAGCCCTGTTCCTGCTCCACAGCATCGTCTATCTGGCAGACAAGCGTACGCCGCTGGAGAAACTAAGAAAAGCCTCAAAGGAGGCCAGCGGCCGCATCGAGCGCGTATTATTACGACTCGGCAAACTGGCCATTAATCATACCCTGTGGATATTCATTATCGCCGTCCTCTTTGCGGTCGGCGGAGGCATCGTCGACCACTGGCTGCCGACTAATACCGACTACGAAGAGCTTATTCCCCAGGATACGCCGGAATTAATACAGCTAAGAGAGCTGCGCGAGATTACCGGGAGCGGGGGCACCGTTCAATTTATGGTGGAAGCGGATGACGTTACCAGCCCGGAAGTCCTCAACTGGCTGCGGGAGTACCAGGAGGAAGCGATATCGATGCACCCTGAAATCGTTTCCGTAAATAGCCTGGTAACTATTATAGTTGAAGCCACCGGTGGAGTAATCCCGCCTCAAACGCAAATTGACATGATACTGGCGAATACCCCGCCCCTCTATACGGAGCGGCTCCTCTCCGCCGATAGCAGCATGGCGGCCGTTACGTTCGAAATTGAATACATCCCCCTGGAAAAAATCCACGACCTCTTATCGCTCTTGCAGGAAGAAGCCGATACGCCGCCGGGCGTCAGCGTTTCACCGGTCGGCAGTCTTGCCCTCGGGGCCAGCACGATAGATGCCATAGTAGGCTCCAGATTCACCCTGAATTTTATCTGTCTCGGCGCGGTATTATTTATTCTGATACTGGTCTACCGCCGTCTGGGCAGCATCGTATTCACCATCATACCGGTAGGGGCGGTTATCGCCTGGTCTTCGCTGGATATGTACCTCATCGGCATCCCGCTTAATCCGCTAACGGCTATTCTGGGCGTCCTCATCATCGGAATCTGTACCGAGTTCATGGTGCTGCTTATGGGACGCTATGAAGAAGAAAAAAGGTCCGGGTTGCCGCCGAGGGATGCCATGGTAACGGCGATATCGAAAATAGGACGGGCCATCGTGACCACCGCACTGACTACTCTGGGAGGCTTCGGCGTGCTGATAGCCTCGAACTTCATCATGATTCGGGATTTCGGCATCGCCACCGTCGTCGGGGTGTTCCTCTGCCTGATAATCACGATTACCGTAATGCCGGGGCTCATCGTCTGGTACGACAACCGGAGGGGCAGGCGCGTAGCGAAAAAGCGGGGTAGGCAGCGTGATGAGACGAACCTTTGACACTATTACTCAAGACGGATACAATCTGGTAAGACGATTGCGGTAATATTTTAAGGAGGTCAGGTTCATTGACGACGATTAAGGAATATAACAGCTACGGAGAAGAACTGGAAAAAGCGCTGCAGCTCAAGACGTATCCCATAGCCGTGAAAATGCTGGAAAAGGAAGAGGATATTCCGGAGGGAGCTATCCGCCCGAAGAGAGACCGCGGTTATCACCTGGCGCAGTGCCAGGCCTTCGCCATGACCCGGCGCCAGGGAATGACGATAGCCATGCTGAAAGAAGACCACTGGTGCTGGGCGCCATTGATGGCCTACGGCCTGGTGGAAGACCCGCATGACCCTTTCGTGGATGCGCACACGTCTTTCCCCCGTTTTGAGTACGGCAAATATATCGGCATGGTGACCGCGCCGCTGAAATCGGCCAATTTCGAGCCGGACATGGTGCTGATATATTCAAATACCGCCCAGCTAAGGGAGATGATAAGCGTACCCAAGTTTCAGGATAAAACGCTGGTAAAGTCCGAGTTCGACCCCATTGATTCCTGTGTTTACTCGGTTGTGCCCGTCATTACCGGCGGCCAGTATCGCATTACCCTGCCCGACCCCGGTGAGGCCTCACGGGCCTTTGCCGGTGACGATGAAATTATTTTCTCCGTGCCGAAAGATAAATTAAAGGGACTGGTGGAGGGGGTCAAGCGCAGCGCGGAAATGAAGCAAAACGCGGACGATTGGTCCCATATTATCATGATGCCGGATTTCCCCCGCCCGGACTTTTATAAGGAGTTGTTTAAAAAGTGGGGACTTGATGTCGAGGATTAAAAGACCCCTCCGAAAATAGTCCTGCCGCTTTACAAAAAACCTCGATAAGTATTATAATATATCACGTTATATCGTAATAATTTCCAGAGGTTAGGCATCTCTCCATGAGAATCATATTGAGGTTACTGGGCTACGTTCAAAAATACTGGCCCATGCTTCTCCTGGCCTTTGCCAGTCTGCTCATCGGCACCGCTTTCGGCCTTGTCATACCCCGCATGTTAGGCGATGGTATTGACACCGTACTGGGTTCGGGTAAGCGCAGTTTCGTCATAATCGCGGCGGTGGTTATCGTGGCCTCCAGCGCTTTAAGAGGGATAGCCGGCTACGGACAGCGCTTTTTCAATGAAGTCGTCGCCCAGAAAACATGTTATAACATCAGGAATGCCCTCTACGAGCGATTGCAGCGGTTGAGCTTCGCCTTTCACGACCGCAGCCAGACGGGCCAGCTTATGTCCCGGGCTACGGTAGATGTCGAGGCGGTGCGCATGTTCTTCGCCATGGGCATGCTTGGTATGGCGCAGGTCGCGCTTATGGTTATCGCCGTAGCCTACATGCTGCTCGCCATGGACTGGAAGCTGGGGCTTATCACCCTTGCCTTTGTAATTCCGGTATCCTGGCTCGCTATAACCTTCGGCAGTCGCATAAGGCCTATCTGGATGAAAGTCCAGGCCATGCTCGGTTTCATGGGCACCACGCTGGAGGAAAGCCTGGCCGGCGTCAGCGTGGTCAAGGCGTTCTCACACCAGCAAGAGGACAGCCGCAAGTTCGCCTCCCAGGCAGGCGTGCTCTACGACGAGCAAATCCACGCCGCCCGCCTCATGGCTATCAACATGCCTACCATGGTGCTTCTCTTCAGCATACCTACCGCTATTATCCTCTGGTACGGCGGACGGGAGGTAATCGCCGGCAACATGACCATCGGCCAGATTACCCAGTTTATACTATATCTGGGCATGCTAATGATGCCCATACGCCGGTTGGGGATGATGGTCAATCTTTATTCCCGTACCATGTCCGCCGGGCAGCGTATTTTTGAGATACTGGATACCGAAACGGCGGTAAGAGAGAAGCCGCAGGCTGTAGAGCTGGGCCGTATCAGGGGGCAGGTACGCTTCGATGATGTCAGCTTCAGCTATGATAAAATCAGTCCGGCCTTAAAGAATGTCAGCTTCGAAGTACAGCCCGGCCAGCTGGTGGCCCTTCTGGGTGGCTCCGGCAGCGGCAAGAGTACCATAGCCAATCTCCTCGCCAGATTTTATGACGTCACCGAAGGCAGGATACTCGTGGATGGCACCGATATCCGGGATGCTACTCTGGCTTCGTTGCGTAAAAACGTTGTCGCGGCACAGCAGGACGTTTTCCTTTTTTCCGCCACCATACGTGAAAATATAGCCTACGGTGCCGTTGATGCCGGTCTTGACCAGATAATCGAGGTAGCCAGGGCCGCTTATCTGCACGACTTTATCCAGGCGCTGCCCGATGGCTACGATACCTGGGTAGGAGAGCGCGGCGATACCCTATCGGGCGGGGAAAAGCAGCGGTTGTCCATAGCCCGCACCCTGCTCGTTAACCCCGGCATCCTCATACTGGACGACTCCACGGCCAGCGTGGACTCGGAAACGGAGAAGCTCATTCGCCAGGCCCTGGATAAGCTTATCAAGGGAAGGACTACTTTCATTATTACCCACCGCATACCGATAATCCGGAACGCCGATATTATACTGATGCTTCAGGACGGCGAGATAGTCGAGCAGGGCAAACACGAAGAACTGATTGCCAGAGACGGCATTTATAAAGAGGTGTACGAGTCACAGCTCCTGGTGAACCGGGAATCTCAAGAAGGAATGGTGGAGGATTAGCATGTTTCACGGCGGCGGAGGTTTCCACGGACCTCCTGGCAGGGGCGGCGGCCATTTCGATTCCGAAGATGTACTCGGCAAGGTATATGACAGCCGGGTCATCACGCGTTTGCCGGAATATCTATTGCCCGTTAAGCGGTGGATTGGTCTGGGGGCGGGTGGTATGCTGGTGCGTACCCTGGCCACCCTGGCCCTGCCCCGTCTGGTGGGTATAGCCACCGATGATATTTTACAGGGTAACACTAACGGGCTTACCATCGTCGTTATTATTTATATCGCGGCATCACTGGCTATGTGGGGCGGGCAGTACCTGGAGTTTATGAATCTGGCCTACGCCGGCCAGTCTATCATCTATAAAATGCGAACGGGGATGTTCGACCATTTGCACCGTCTATCATTGAGCTTCTTCGACCATAACAAGGTCGGCAAGCTCATGTCACGGGTGCAGAACGACGTGTCGCAACTGCAGGAACTCGTCACCCAGGGCATGCTGGCCATGCTGACCAGCATCCTGACGCTGGTAGGCATAGCCGTTATTATGATTACCATGAACTGGAAACTGGCCCTGCTCACCCTGACGGTGGTGCCGGTACTCGGTATAGCGGTTTTCATCTGGCAGAAATACGCCCGCCGGGCGTTTATCACCGTCAGGCGGGCCATCGCTACGGTCAACTCTCAACTCCAGGAGGATATCGCCGGGGTGCGCGTCGTCCAGAGCCTCTCGCGTGAAGACGAGAACATGGAGCAGTTCGACCAGATAAACCGGGCTAACCTTGATGCCAATGTCACCGCCACCAAGCTGGAAGCGCTCATGATGCCCGCCGTACAAATCCTCACCGGTGTCTCTTTCGCCATTGTCATCATATTAGGGGGATTTCAGGTGCTGGATGGCGCCATGACCATCGGTATTCTCATGAGCTTTTTACTCTACGTACAGCGTTTCTTCGAGCCGGTGCTGGAGCTGTCCATGCAGTACACGGAGCTACAGCGGGCTATGGCCTCCGGGGCGCGCATCTTCGAGCTGCTTGACGTGGCGCCGGGAATACAGGATAGGCCGGATGCCGTAGAGCTGCCGTCGGTGAAGGGAGAAATTGAGTTTAAGGACGTGAACTTCGGCTACGAGCCCGATAAATATGTCCTCCATGACATTAACCTGCACATCAAACCGGGAGAAACGGTAGCGCTCGTGGGACAGACGGGGTCGGGGAAAAGCAGCATGGTCAGCCTTACCGCACGATTCTATGAGGTAGAAAAGGGGACCGTGACCGTGGATGGATATGACGTCCGTTCTGTCACCCAGCAGTCCTTAAGAAAAGAGATTGGCATCGTCCCGCAGGACCCCATTCTCTTTTCCGGCACCATCGAGGAAAATATCAAGTACGGGAAACTGGATGCCACGCGCGAAGAGATTATCGAAGTAGCCAAAACCGTCGGCGCTCATACTTTCATCAGCCGACTTGATAAGAACTATAATACCCAGGTGGGGCAGCGGGGCGTCAGCTTAAGCGCCGGGCAGCGCCAGCTCATATGCCTGGCCCGTGCCATACTGGCCGACCCGCGTATCCTGATACTGGATGAGGCCACCTCAAACGTGGACACGCATACCGAGCGTATCATGCAGAGAGCCCTGCGCAAGCTTACTAAAGGGCGTACCTGCCTTACCATCGCTCACCGCCTTTCCACGGTAACCGGCGCCGACCGTATTATCGTGCTTGAGCACGGGCGGATTATTGAGGAAGGCTCTCACAAAGAGCTTCTGGCAAAAAGGGGACTCTACTACAAGATGTACCGTACCTTGAGCTCGCCGGATTTAGCGGCTTAATTCCCGCCGCTCCACTCACTGTCAGAGTTGTCTATTACCACCCTGGCCGCCATCGCACCATTCTCTGCTTATCTCATAGTTCTATCCCCACCCCCGGAAGAGGGAGTGGGCAGCAGGGGGTGTTAGCTCCTTCATAAAATCAATAGGGGCGTCTAAGAGGGGCAAAGCCCCTCTTTCTTCTCCTCCCCCTCTCCTGTGAAAACTCGTCAGGAGAGGGGGATACAGGGGGTGAGGTAGAAATAAATTCCCCGCGCCCCGTCGTTGATGCTAAAAAAAGCTTTATTTGTGCTACAATAAAGCATGAACAATCTGGAATTCCGCCTGGACCAGCATTCCCCCACCCCTTTATATCAACAGATAGCCAAGCAGGTCAGGCAATTTATCGCCACGGAGCAGCTTAAACCCGGAGACCACCTGCCCACGGTAAGAGAACTGGCGCATGACCTCAACATAAACCAGAATACCGTATCCAGGGCCTACCTTGAGCTGGAGCAGGAGAAGGTTATATCGGCGCGGAGGCGCGGCGGCACGATAGTCGTAGCTGGCATGGACGACCCCTCGATTACAATAGCCCGCCAGAAACGCCTTTCGGAGATTGTCAGCGACGATATTGTAAAAGTACTAAGCCTGGGATACAGTCCGGAAGACCTTGAGGCGGCCTTTTATCTGCACCTGGCCCGCTGGCGTGAAGAAAGACGGGGCGTGCCGGAAAAGCCGGAAAGCGATTCTAAAACAAGCATCAAACCGGATACCATACGCATTGTCGGCAGTCATGACCTGGCTTTGACCATCCTGACCGACCTTGTCAAGCAGAGTAATGAAAAAACCAATTTTGATATAGTACATGCCGGCAGTCTAGGGGGATTAATCGCTCTCCAGGAAGACAGGGCTCATCTCGCCGGAATTCACCTACTGGATGAGGAGACCGGCGAGTATAATTATCCTTATATCAAGCGGATACTGCCGGGACGAGAGATGGCCATAGTGCATCTGGTGTACCGTATTCAGGGCCTGATGTTCGCTCGCGGCAATCCCAAAAATATCTCGGGAATACCCGACCTGAAGCAACCCGGGATAACCTTTGTTAATCGGCAAGAAGGGTCCGGCACCAGGGTTCTCCTGGATATTCATCTGCGTCAGCTGGGCATCAACCCGAAGGAAATCAAGGGATACGAGCGGGAGATGGAAACGCATCTGGCCGTCGGCTTGAGTATTTCGCGGGGGGAGGCGGATGCGGCGCTGGGTATCGAGGCGGCCGCCCGCAGCTGTGATATCGATTTCCTGCCGTTGTTCCGGGAGAGATACGACCTGGTAATACCCGTTGCCGGTTACCGGGGCAATCTCCTGGCTCCCTTGCTCGCCACGGTTGCCAGCCGGGAATTCAAAGAGATAGTCGATAAAGCGGGCGGCTATGACACGTCCCAGACCGGCACAACGACGTTTTTATAAATTACGTGAGCCTGTTTTCACCAAAGACTTCACTGTCTTTTCTATTTCCCCTGGATGAACCTGTTTTATCATTGACCTGAAAAATGGTGCGGTGGTAAAATGCGGGAAATTATGGAAAATCTATATACGTAATTGAAAGGAGCCAAAATGACCGGAGGATATATGGGAAAGCTCCTGTTCGTGGACCTTTCCACCGGGAAGATGAAGGAAGAAACACCTGACGAGAGTTTCTACAGAAAGTATATCGGGGGTTACGGCGTAGGTTCTAGGATTCTTTACGACCGCCAGAAAGCCGGCGTGGATGCCCTTGGTCCGGAGAATGTCTTTGGCATACTTACCGGCCCCCTCACCGGCAGTCCCGCCATCGGCGGCGCCCGCTATGCGGCGGTGGGGAAATCGCCGCTTACCGGCGGCTGGGGAGACGCTAATTCGGGCGGTCACTTCGGGCCCGCCCTCAAATTCGCCGGTTATGACGGCGTGTTTTTTACCGGCATCTCGGAAAAGCCGGTTTATTTATTTCTCGATGACGGAAAAGCGGAGTTAAGAGATGCCTCTCATCTCTGGGGAAAGGATACCTATTATACGGAAGATACGCTCCGGTCTGAACACGGCAGCACGTCCAGGGTTATCTGCATCGGCCCGGCCGGGGAGAAACTTTCACTGGTTGCCGGCATTATTACCGATAAAGGAGATGCCGCCGGGCGTTCGGGGTTAGGGGCTGTCATGGGAGCCAAGAAGATAAAGGCGGTTATCGCCCGGGGAAATAAGAAAGTACCCATCGCCGATATGGAACTCGCCAACAAGTTGAGAAAAGAGCACACGGAAGACCTCAAGCAGTTCATAGAGCGCTTTCACGAGTACGGCACCGGCGGCCACGCGGATTTATCGGCCCACAGCGGCGATACTCCGGTCAATAACTGGGGAGGAATCGGCGTTATTGATGTACCTGATGTCTCCGGTTTGAACAAGGATAAGGTCATTGCCAACCTGGACAGGAGAGTCGGCTGCTGGGGATGCCCCGCCGCCTGTAAAGGCGTCCTCAAAGCGGGAACCGGCGAATATAAGTATCCGGCCGGTAATCACCGCCTGGAATATGAGACGTTAGGCGCCTTCGGGGCGAACTGCGGCAACACCAACGTGGAATCGATAAATATGGCCAGCCACCTCTGCAACGCTTACGGGATGGATACAATCTCGGCCGGCACCATCATCGCCTTTGCCATGGAATGTTATGAAAACGGTATTATCACCAAAAAAGATACGGATGGGATTGAACTCAACTGGGGCAATCACCGGGCGCTGGTGGATATGGTGGAGAAGATGGTAAAGCGAGAAGGCTTTGGCGATGTCCTCGCCGATGGCGTTAAAGCAGCCGCGGAGAAAATCGGCGGAGGCGCGGAGAAATACGCCGTACACATCGGCGGGCAGGAAGTAGGCATGCACGACCCGCGGGTCGCCGGTCACGATTTCGCCGGTTCGCCATCCGCCGCCATGTACTGGTTGAATGCCACCCCCGGCCGCCACACCCAGGCCTTCGGCTATCCCAGCTTCTTGTGCCACCTCAACAATGCCCTGGGCACCTGCATGATTATCTTCATGTGGCCTTCGGCTCACGGCCCCTTCGTTCAGAAAGTGGTAAACGCCGTAACCGGATGGGACGCCTCTATGGATGAGTTGCTCAAAGACGGGGAGCGAATTGGCAATATGCGGCACCTCTTCAACCTCCGGGAAGGCCTGAATCCTTTAAAGCATTCGCTTCACGGCAGGATAGTAGGGAAGCCTCCGTTAACGGACGGTCCGCTCGCCGGTGTCACCTCGGATGTCGAGGAGGAAGGGTGGTGGCGCCTCGGTAGCCTGGATTGGGACCGTATTACTACCATTCCCAGTCGTAACAAACTGCTGGAGATGGGCCTGGACGATATCGCGGAAGAGCTATGGCCTCCGGACAAAAAACCCGCGATGGGACCGGGACGATAGGGCCTGAAATAAGAATATGTTTAAATGTGTCATTTATATGTACGGATTGCCCTATGAGATAACCACTCTACGCGAAGTGGAGGTAGAACTCAACGAAGGAGCGGGCATGGCGGAAGTCACCGCCGCACTCAAAGAAAAAATACCGGCGCTGGAAGGGCCGGTCATTCGTACCGGTCAGGACCGGCTGCAGGCGAATTACAAGTTCAATATCAACGGCGATTTTTTCTATGACGGCATGGACTTTCAGCTGCATCCCGGCGACCGCATCGCATTGCTGATACCCGTTACCGGTGGATAACAGTATATTATACCCCGTTTGTTAAGTTTCATGAGAAGCCGGAAGAGCCGGACGCCAGGAAGAGGGAGTGGAGAGTAAAATGACTTGACCGGAACGAGCACGCCGCAGTTACGTCAATTACCTGATTGGTCTGCCGATTCTTTGCCTGATAACTAAAGATTCCGGGAGATTATATTCAATTATCAAGTTACACTATCACTTTACTATTCTAACCCGGGCGCTTTGTAATAAGCATAAGAACCGCCCGTATCACTTTGTTTATCTACCGGTGATTGCCTTTGTAAATACGCCGGGACGTAAAAATCAATAATTTGGGGAGAGTTTAGCACGAATTAAATTGGTATGTCAAACACTGCTATCAGGCATTTTTATGGTGTTTGTAAAGAAGCCTGAATATTCCTGCCGTAATAATTGACAGAGTATAAAAATGGTGTTAAACTCTGCGCAGTCCTGTGAAAATTCCGCCATGTTTGCATTGTATGCGGCGGGCCGGGCGTCTCTATAGTTCATGTTGTGGCCGGCGGCGCCACCCCCGGCAAGAAGGAAGTCCAGAAGATAGACCTGCCTGAAAATCGGGATAAACTCGCGGCTAAATATAAGTACGTGGTACCTGCCTGCGCCAGATACTGGTAAATCAGAATTCCGGAGGTAAAGATATGGAATTTGAAGGAAAAATCGTACTGGTAACCGGAGCAGGCGGCAGCGGCAGCGGGCAGGGTAAAGCCTTTTCCCTCGCCTTCGCCGCTGAAGGGGCTGACGTGGCGGTTAACGATATCAACCTTGAAAAAGCGGAGGCAACCGCCGCCGAGGTGAGGGCGTTGGGTCGCCGCTCCATAGCCGTCCAGGCCGATGTCTCCAACGAGGCTGAAGTCAACGCCATGATGGACAAAGTAGTCGAAGAGCTTGGGGGAATCGATATCCTGGTCAACAACGCCGGTTTCGGTTTACCCATCCTGGTGGAGGATATGACGGTGGAGGAGTGGCGCCGCACGATAGCCGTCAACCTGGACGGGCCCTTCTTATGCTCTAAAGCGGCAATTCTTATTATGAAGAAACGCGGCGGAGGCCGTATTATCAATATCGCCTCCCCGGCGGGCAAGACCATGACCGTCAACGGCTGCGCCGCCTATACCTCGGCCAAAGCCGGGGTGATGGGTTTCACCCGCCACCTCGCCTTCGAGATAGGTCCCTATAATATTACGGTTAATTCAATCTGCCCGGCCATAATGGTGGGCGGAGAGCACGTGCCCCCGCCCGATGTTATCCAGAAGATGAAAGAGGGTTCCCTCCTGGGAGACGTCACCACCCCGCAGGACTCCACCAACGCCGTCCTCTTTCTGGCTTCGGACAGGGCGAGGATGATTACCGGTACCAACCTGGACGCCTATCCCGTCGCCGCCGGCGGTAAGGAGCACTGGAATAACTTCGTGAAGAGGCGTAAGGATTTCAAGGCCGGTAAAATGGATAGACCCTGGTAATCTTTTATTAGCTAACAATCTGAATGCGATATAGATAAGCAAGGAGGAATATATTATGAGTGCGGATAAATCCGGCGCTTCTTACGAGGTAATCAGCCCCTGGGCGGAGGCCGACCCCGTACCGTTGAAGGGCCTTTCTCCCCGGCTGGCCGACCTCGAAGGCAAGAAAATCGGTCTGCTCTGTAACAATAAGCGCGCCGCGCCCCTTATCCTGGATGCCACCGAAAGACTCCTGAAGGAGCGGTTCAAGAAAGTCGAGACAAGCCGTTTCCACGCCCGGACTTTCTCGGTGTCCTCGCTGGAGAAGGACAGGGAAGGGGAGTTCAACGACTGGATAAAGGGGGTGGATGCGGTTATCGCCTCCGTCGGCGATTGAGGGGCATGCACCAAGTACCTTGTGTACGACGCTATTTACATCGAGGGTAAAGGCAAGCCCACGGCCACCTTCACCTTCGAATACTTCGCCAACGACGCCATGTCGGCGGCATCCAGCAAGGGCATGCCCGTTGTCAGGATTGTGCCGGAAGCGATTGTTTCCGAGTGTTCTGTCGTCGAGACTATCGAAAAAGCTATCACGGCGGTGTTTGACGATATGGTCAGCGCCTTAACTAGGCCCCTGACCGCCGAGGAAAAATCTCCCCGGCGACGCGAACCGGAAAACCCGCCGCGAATCGTTTTCAAGGGAAGCCTGGAAGAGGTCAACCGCTTCTTTTACCAGAGGGGCTGGACCGACGGCCTGCCCGTAATACCTCCCACCGAGGAAGCGGTGGCCGAGATGCTTGCCGGTACGGACCTCCCCGCCGACCAGCTGGTGGAGAAGCTGGAGCCGCGCCTGGGCAAGGCCACGGTGGATCGAATCGCTATCAATGCCGTTATGGCCGGCTGCCTGCCCACCCATATGCCCGTGCTCATCGCCGGTGTTCACGCCCTGGCCGCCAGTCCCGTCTGCGGCATGATGGCCGCCAGCACCGGCTCCTTTTCGCCTTTCTGGCTTATCAACGGGCCGGTTGCAAAAGATATCAACATTCGTTCTACTTACGGCGCCACGAATCCGGGAGATATCGCCAATGCCGCCATCGGACGCGCCCTGGGCCTGATTACCAAGAACGTCCGGGGCATTCGCAAGCAAATCGAGGACATGGGCGTGCTCGGCAATCCCGGCAAATATACCTGGGTCGCCGCGGAGAATGAGGAAAACAGCCCCTGGGAGCCCCTGCATGTCGACCGCGGTTTTAAGAAGGAGGACAGCGCTGTTACTTTACTTTTTCCGCAGTCATTCCAGCAGATGATGCCCTTCGGGACGGATGACAAGGGAATTCTGGCAACGATAGTTGGTAGTTTGACCCCGGCCAGGATGGGGTCTTTAACGGTGCTGCTTACTCCCACCAACGCCGCGTCGTTATCGAGCAGCGGCTGGAGCAAGAAAGCTGTCAAGGACTATGTCGTCGAGAATGCCGTCGTCCATGAAGATTACTTTTCCAGGCTGGGACTTAAAGCTGATAAGCCCTTTGACCGGGGCAATGTCACCGGTCCGGGTTCCGGGCCCAGGATTTTCCTTCCCAATCCGAATAACCCCGAACCCGTTCAGGTCTTTGTTTTCGGCGGCTTCGGCTCGTGGTTGGGTTTCTTACAGGGAATCGACCCGCTGGTAACCAAGAAAATAGAACTGCCCGGGAACTGGGCGCAGTTGGTCAAGAAATACAGGAATGTCGTGCCCACCTACTTGAGATACTAGGAGTCAATGCTAATCCATTCTCCTTTTCATAAGGGAAGTGCGTAGCGAGAGGGAGTCAGGGGGTGAGATAAGCTAAGATCCCCGTAGTATTCTTCTAAATCCCTAGTCCGGCGTATTGCCCACCCTTGAATATTTACCTGTCGCCGCTATATCAAGGAAAAGAACGGGTTTTTTGATTTTCAGGAAGTTCAGCGGCCCGTGGTAAAGCCCGGCCGGAACGTATACGGAAGTAGGCGATTTTACAACGTGTTTTTCCTGCTCCTCGCCCAGTGACACCTCGATTTCCGCGTCGAAGTCCTTGGCGTCGTTCGGGTTCGCCGAGAAGAAGCTTAAATACTGGGGGAACTCGTGCTTGTGCGGCTGGCTAATCATCAGGTGGGGATGCGTGATATAAATACAGTCGATGGACAGGTGCCCCCCGCCGAAGTCCCGGAGGTGCCGGGTGCTCGTCACGCGTGACGTTTTACCTTCGGAGTCCTCCTTAACGACTTCCGTGGTGAAATATTTATCGTATTTCGTTTCGGCCATTGACTTTAACCCCCTTGTTGTTGCGGTTTTACCATATTGCTGTATCCCTCGCTCATGCCGTCATCGTGCCAGAAGGACCAGTCCAGTTCGGCCCTGTGTTCGGCGGTCAGCAGCTGGGGGAAGAATTTCTCCGTGTGCTTAAACCCCTGGTTGATTTCAATGAAAATCCAGGGCCGGACCGTCTTCAATGGATTCCAGGGGCCGTGGATGAGATTAGGGGGAAGAAAGACCACGGTAGTCGTGGTGATGACATGGCGTTCCTGTTCCGGCCCCACGTATAACTCGACCTCCGCCCCCAGGTCGTCGGGGTCGTGCGGGTTCGTACCGATGTGTATCAGGAGTTCGGCCTCGCTGTGTATGTGCGGCGGGTGTCCTATTTTCATACGGGGCTCTTCATGGGGGAGCACCCAGTGGATGAAATAGAAGTTGCTCCCGCTAATGGTGTTGCTGTCCATGCGCTGGAGAATGGGCCCCATGATGAAAGGGGGGCCCGGCGGGGGGTCGTATTTCAGGAAGTATTTATCGTATTTACCGTTGGCCATTTTCAACCTCCGTGTTGCGAAATTCTACTGTATCGCCTCTCGGCGTCTTCGTATCCTATTCCGTGAACTCCGGGTGATAGCCCCTGCCTGCTAGAGTTCCCGGAAGTTACGCAGTTGCGCGAAATCTATGAGGCCGCTCTCGGCGGTATTTTCGATTTCCACTCCGGCTTCGACGGCCGCCGCGACGGGGTTAAGTCCGCCCAGCTGTACGACGCCGACCCGGTTAAGAGCAACCGGGATCTGGCAGAGAGAATCGCTGGTATTGCCCAGGGCGTAAATCCCGCCGATGCCGACTTCCTTGAGTCTGGCTACCTTCTCCTCGACTACTTCCCTGGCCGGCGCCGGTATGGTGCGGAATGCACCCAGTATTTTACCGTTTCCCGTCCGGGAAGCCAGCCCGACGCTGGTCATTTTCGCCTGGATAAACTGCTCGGAAGGGTCTGTAGAAGTGCCCGCGTATTCGGTTATCGCCACGAAGCGTCTCGGCCTGGAGTCTCTGATTTCCAGCACACCGCCGAACCTGAACTCCGTGGGCACCCCGGCCTTGAGCAGGACACCGTTTATTGAAGCTCCGCAGATAGTGGCGAAGCCGATTTTCCCCCCGGGCACGACCACGGAGCCGAGTTTCTCGCCTTCGTCCGCCGTGGCCACCAGCTCGCTGACGCATAGTCCGGCCTTGAAGACGTCTTTCATCGCCGAAAGCGCCTTCTTGAACTTGTCCCTGTCGATAATCGAGGTATTTATCGCCAGTAGCCCGGTACGTTTTTCGGGGTCGAAGGTTGTCTGGTAGGCCAGCAGCTCCAGTTTATCGCGCACCAGACCGAGCTGCTGCGGCGCCAGCGCCTCCTTGACCTCCTGTCTCCCCGGTGGCGTAATCATCCTGCCGTCCCGGCCGCCGGGACTGGTGAAGCCGCGTTCGTCGGTTATTTTCAGGTGATATCTTACCGCCCTCTCGCTAAGGAATACTCCGTCCTGCTCGAGGAGGCGGGCTATGGTGATTGAGCCGAGGGGTTCCGAGGACTCACTCAAGACTTTAAGGATGGCTATTAACTTATTTTCGGCATCGGCACCGACAGGCTGGTCCATTTGAAGCTGCCCGACTTTCTGTAAGGGTTTGAGGCTATTATACCACGCATTGGCTAATAGCAAAATAACGGCGTGAAGGAAATGAGAAATATCCTGAAAAGTCTGTTTAACGCCTGTCAGTCCCTTTTAAAACGGTTGGTGATGGGCAGGCGCCTGTCTCTGCCGAAGGCACGGGGGGTTATCTTTACGCCCGGCGGTGCCTGCCGCCGCTTGTACTCGCTGGTATCTACCAGCCGGGCCGCCCGCCTGATTATCTTCTCGTCGACGCCCGTGGTCATAATCTGCTCGATGCTTTTATCTTCTTCGACATAGGCGGTCAATATGGGGTCTAGTATCTCGTAGGCGGGAAGGGAATCTGTATCCGCCTGGTCGGGCCTTAGCTCGGCCGAAGGCGGTTTATCGATAACGGATGACGGTATTAAATCGGCGCCGGCCAGCGTGTTGCGGTACCTGGCCAGTTCGTAGGCCATTGTCTTGGGCACGTCTTTGATAACGGCGAAACCGCCCGCCATATCGCCGTACAAAGTGGTATAGCCGGTGGCCATCTCGCTCTTGTTGCCGGTGGTCAGCACCAGCCAGCCGAACTTGTTAGATATAGCCATCAGAATATTTCCCCGTATGCGGGCCTGGATATTTTCCTCGGCTACCCCGGACTCCGTCCCCCGGAAGGCTTCTGCCAGTGTATCGAGGTATGCTTTAAAGGTCTTCTCGATGGGGATAGTGAGTAGCCTGGCGCCCAGGTTTTTAGCCAGAAGTTCGGCGTCCGAAAGGCTGCCGCGTGAGGAATACCTGGAGGGCATGGCCACCCCGACTACGTTTGACTTGCCCAGAGCGTCGACGGCTATGGCGGCTACCAGGCTCGAATCGAGTCCTCCGGAGAGGCCGATTAATACCTTTTTAAAGCCGTTTTTCAGGATATAATCCCTCGTGCCCAGCACCAGGGCTTGGTAGACTTCTCCGGGGAAGCCGGTTACTTCGACGTGTCGGGGAGGCAGGGGTGGCTTATCCGTGCTGAACGGCTCTTCGGATACCGTTATTTTATCGCTCGGGTGCCATCCCTCCTCTTTGTAACGCAGGAGTCCCTGCCGCCAGCGGGGGTCGTGAAGGCGTGTTCGGAACACGTTTTCGACATCGAGGTCGGCAATTATCAGGTCTTCCTCGAACTGCCTGCCCCTGGCGATTAACTGCCCCTTTTCGTCGACAATGAGGCTGTTGCCGTCGAAGACGAGCTCGTCCTGGCCCCCAATCAGATTATTGAAAACGATAATAGCCACATTATCAGCCGCGCGCGATTCTATCATTCTTTCGCGGACGCCGGCTTTGCCGAAGTGGTAAGGTGAGGCGCTGATGTTAATGATAACCTCGGCGCCGGAAGAAGCCTGTGTGGTAGCCGGTCCGGACTCGTACCAGATATCCTCGCAGATGTTGATGCCGATATTGGTTCCCGCTATGGTGTAGATAGGGCAGTCGCTGCCCGCCCGAAAATAGCGGTTCTCATCGAAGACCCCGTAATTGGGCAGGAATATCTTGTGATATACGCCGGCCAGTTTTCCATCGTGAATTACGGCGGCGGCGTTATAGATATCCTCGTTGGCGTCAACGAAACCCAGGACCAGCGTTATGCCGGAGGAA
>Ga0315550_1000934_pt1 | contig 18035 bp, 17 predicted proteins | sample SalMarSW160190MG_2_FD_203100 | JGI IMG/M metagenome (GOLD analysis project Ga0315550, IMG submission 203100) | Salt marsh sediment microbial communities from the Plum Island Ecosystem LTER, Massachusetts, United States - Salt Marsh Sediment SW1601-90 ... | reverse complement strand
GTCCGTTGTGCGATTATAATCTGGGGCGGCGTCAGGAGGCGATGAAAGAGAAATTCGATTTTGGCGATTTTCCGATTTATTATTTCACACAGCTTCTGGCGATGGCGCTGGGATTGCCGGTTGAGGAATCGCATTTTGAATTGAATCTCGATAGTTCGACAGAGCTATTGAAAAATAAAAATATAATAAAAGAATCGGCTTAGAGGAAAATTATCGTTTTGCATAAATGTGACACAAATGTGTGTCACACAGGTGTGAAGAGGTTTTAATGAGTACAACAGTTGAAGTAAAAGAGGCTATTGAGGCAAAAATGATACCCATTTACATAATGGGGAAAAAATACGATGTCCCCGAAACGCTGACCATAATGAAGGCGATGGAATACGCGGGGTATAAGTACATACGCGGCTGCGGATGTCGGGGCGGTGTTTGCGGCGCATGCAGTACCGTTTATCGTAAACCGGGCGATTACAAAATATACTCCGGATTGGCCTGCCAGACGGTGGTCGAGCCGGAAATGTATCTGACGCAACTGCCTTTTTATCCGGCCATGCGGGCGACATACAATTTTTATGATATCACGGGTGAGCCGGAGCAGGTTTTCGGACTGTATCCTGAGTTGTTCCGATGTGTGGCCTGCAATGCCTGCACCAAGATTTGCCCGATGGATGTTGAAGTGATGGATTACATCGCCGCTTTAAAGCGGGGTGATATAAAAGCCGCGGCGGAAATTTCTTTTGACTGTATCCAGTGCGGATTATGCGCCAGTCGGTGTATGGGTGAACTTCCTCAGTATCATATCGCTCAGCTGGCCAGACGAATCAATGGTGCCTATCTAACGCCGAGGGCGGAGCATCTGAAGACAATGGTGGCGAATATCGCGGCGGGACGTTATGCCGAATGTTTGAACAAACTGAAGTCGATGAATGAGGAAACGCTCAAGAAAACGTACACAGCTCGGGAGATGGAACCGGCTACGGCCGGTGAGGACTGGACTCCCGAAGAATCCAAATGTCTGTAAATAATTTGATATGAATAGAGGTTTAATATGCCATATCCGGAAGAATTAAAAAGGTTAATAAAGGTCGTAGAGAGCACTCGCGCCGAACGAGTCGAAAAGAAAAAACATAATGTGGAAGTGCCGTTTCTCTCTTTAGATGAGCGTCACAAAATACTCGACTACCATCCCGATTTTAAGGAGGAAGGCCGAAGGGAGATAAAAGTCGGACCGAGTAAGGGATATAGAATCGCACACGAGATGTGCGATTTGCTCGAAGCTAAAAGCCGTGTCAATCCGGCCGATATTGATCTTTCAAAAATCGACTATGAGACCGATGTCCTTATTCTTGGCGGGGGCGGCGCCGGGACTTCGGCGGCGCTTCTGGCGCAGGAGCAGGGTGCGAAAGTAATTGTCGCAACCAAATTACGTCACGGCGATGCCAATACGATGATGGCCGAGGGCGGTATTCAGGCGGCCTCCAAAGGCCATAAGGATTCACCTTATTATCATTATCTCGATGTTCTCGGTGGCGGGCATTTTAAAAATGTACCGGAACTAGTGGAAACACTGGTTACGGAAGCGCCTGATGTTATCAAATGGCTCGAAAGCCTGGGGTGTAATTTCTCCAAGTTTCCCGACGGGACGCTGAAAACAATTCATGGCGGAGGAACCTCTCGCAAGCGGATGCACTTCGCAGCCGATATTACCGGAGCCGAAATGATGCGGACGGTTCGCGATGAGGCACGCAACCGCTCCAATGATATTACCGTCATCGAATTTGCGCCGGCGGTCGAACTGATTTTAAACGACAAGGGGAATTGCGCCGGAGCAGTACTTTATAATATGGAAACCGAAGAGTACATGGTTGTCAAAGCCAAAGCGGTGGTGATGGCGACCGGCGGTTCGGGTCGTTTGCACATTCAGGGATTCATGACGACCAATCATTACGGCGCGACCGCCGATGGCATCGTCATGGGTTATCGGGCGGGAGTAAAGATTTGCTTTTTGCATACGGTACAATATCATCCGACCGGAATCGTATTTCCCGAGCAGGCCGAGGGGATTCTTATAACCGAGAAATTCCGCGGTTCCGGCGCCAATCTGGTTAATATCGATGGGCAGCAGTTCGTCAACGAACGGGAGCCACGTGACGTCGAGGCCGCTTCGATTATTAAAGAGTGTATCGTCAATGGCAAGGGTGTCCCGACGCCGACCGGCAAGCTTGGTATATGGCTGGATTCGCCGATGATTGATACGCTTTCCGGTGAGGGGACGGTCGAGCGGGAATTCCCCGGAAAATTTATTCTCTATAAACGATTCGGGATTGATATTTCCAAAGAACCCATGCTTATTTACCCGACGTTGCATTATCAAAATGGCGGGTTAGAATTCAGAAACAGCGGTGAGACTTCTCTGCCCGGTCTATTTATCGCCGGTGAGGTTGGCGGTGGAATCCATGGGGAAAATCGTCTGATGGGGAATTCGCTTCTGGATATTATGGTCTATGGACGGATTTCCGGCAAAAATGCTGCCGTTTATGCCAAAGAGAAAGCGCAGGACGGGGAATTGACACTGGAGCACGTCGTCAAATATAACAAAGAATGTGACGATACCGGCGCCGACGAGGGACGCGTGGCGCCGATGATCCTTCCGGACTACACCGATCCGCGTGTCCGCGAGCGACAGTTGACGGCTCATTATGTCGGTACCTTAAGATAATTCATGTCTACTTATAAAAGAAAAGCCGCCGCATATTTCTGCGGCGGTTTTTTATTTTATTTCTTTTGATTATTTAATATTTTAGATTACATATGTTAAAGGTCAAAGGAGGACCAAAGTATAATCGAGAATGGAAACCGATTCAGGCATATCGTCGGCAATTGAAACTGAAAATGGCAGTGAAATCAAAATTGCCCGGGATAAAGGCCGCTTAACGCCTATAATTATTACCGGAATAATCATTGCGGTCGGGATGATAATTGCCGGGATTTACAAAGAACAAATAACTGTTTTTGGCGAAGAATTGATGACCCGTTACGGCCGCCAGTGGGTTGATATCTTTCTTTTGCTGATTACCTTTGTTTCCTGTACACCTCTGATGCTTCCGGTCTGGTGTTATGCATTGATTGGCGTGGCGATGGGATTCAATGTTTTTCGTTTATCGGCGGTCATGGCGGTCGGATCGGCCTTCGGCTCGCTGACGACATTTTATTTAGGGCGATTTTTCGGTAATCGTGAATGGGTCAAAAAGCGTTTTCCTAATATACTCAATCATCCCTGGACAGAGGGAAAATCGAAATTATATGTCAGCTGGATTTTATTCCTGGGGACGGCGTCGCCGATACCCTGTGATGTCTTATACGCTGCCTGCGGCGTTAAGCGGTATCCGGCTGTTCCTTTTTTGCTGCTGATGATTGCCGGGCGCTTCGTCCGATACATTTATCTCGGTTATGGATTTCATTATTTCAGCAAATTTTTCTGAATCCGTTAGGCATATTTGAAAAGGTATAAAAATGCCGGAAGTGTACGACCATCCGGAATATTATGAAATAGCCTTTTCATGGCGGGATATTCCGGCGGAAGTCGATTTATTCGAAGGCTGTTTCAATCAATATTCAAAGATTCGAGTCAAATCAGTGCTGGAAATCGGCTGCGGGAACAGCCCGCACATGGAAGAATTGATTAGCCGGGGATATACGTATCATGGCTTTGATTTAAGCGATAAAATGCTTGAGTATAGTCGGCAAAAGCTGGGTAAGATCGGGGGTAAGGCAAATCTGTTTCGCGCCAATATGGTTGATTTCAAGGTCGAATCGAAAGTGGATTTTGCTTTTATAATGCTCGGTTCACTTTTTGCGACCAGCACCACGGATTTGAACAGTCATTTCGAATCGGTCGCGGAAGCGTTGAACAAGGGCGGATTGTATCTTCTTGATTGGTGTGTCCAGTTTGAACCACCCTGGGAAACGAGGGGTGGCAGCAGCTGGGAAATGGAGCGTAACGGCATCAAGGTAAAAACAATCGTCACCTGGAAACCGGTCAATTTGGCTCGCCAAACCTTCGAGGAAAATATCGTTCTTGACGTGGACGACCACGGAAAGAAAATCACTGTTTCCGGAAAAAATATTCATCGGGCGATTTATCCTCAAGAGTTCAAATGTTATATCGGTAATCATAAGAAGTTCGAGTTTGTCGGTTGGTGGAATAACTGGAACCTGGATAAGCCGCTTGATTTTGCCGGTAAGATTGATCGTCCGATAATAATAATCAGAAGAATATAATAAAACGCCAGGTCATACTCCTGACCGTGTTCCGAGTATGGCCTGGCGTATCCCTGAAAGATTTATTCCATATTTAAAAATCTAATTCTTTACGACGGACCAGGTGCCGTTATCGTCGGGATTGTATGTCCACCAGGCTCCGCTACCGTCAGCATACCAGACAACTCTAATGCTGAGAACGTCATTTAAGTAATAATCTACATGACCGGAGCCGTCGGCATTGATAATTGCGGCAATTCGTAATGAATCTAATCCGCTCGTGAAAAGATATGTTACGTTATAGACACCGGCAAGGTAAGTCCATGTCCAGGAGAATAGAATATCGGTCGTATTGTTATCGTACCAGTAAAAATGTCCTTCGGTTCCATCTTTGGATTCATCGGCGTAAAACCATACCCAGTTATCATAGACTACTTGATCCAAGGTCCCATCCCAAAGATATTGCCAGTGGTAGTGGGTGGCTGATTCCCAAAATCGTAGTTTAATAGTCATAGTGCCATTGGACCATGACCATACTAACGTATCGGCGGCAGAAACGAATGAAATGGCTGCTTTGGCAGCCTTTGACGGAGGGATAAAATAAGTAAACAGACTGTCGAATGAAGCTAGAGCTTCGACCCAGTCGGTGGCCATTTGTGCGTACGGATCATTTGACTGCGCCATAGCTTCGGGAACACCAACATTAATGGGCGTCGGCGTATGCTCCATGCTCGGCGTGCCGTTGGTGCCAGTCGGTGTTTCATCGTCGTCGTCGGAACAGCCGAAGGCGAGAAATACAACCAGCAATCCCAACAGCCAAATCGGATAGGTTTTCTTAAACACTTTACGTCCTCCATTGATTATGAAAATTTAACTTGCTCGCATAAGTAAAAAATTCAATCGGCGTTGTCAATATTTATAATTATCTTTTTCGATAATTGCAGAGAATTCTGGAAGAGAGTCGATATTCACCTGAGATTAGAAATCTCTTCTTCGGAATATAAAGAGTGTTATAAGAAACAGCGCCGCCGAAAAGGCGAGTGTGGTATAAATAGCAAAAGTATTGGAGAAACCATTCCCGGTCATCAGAGATTTATAATTGCTGTCCATCTCGCCTATTTTGGGTAAAATGTAGTAAAATATATCTATAATCGTTTTCCATACCGAATCACCCAGGAAATTATATACGATTTCACGGCTGGATAGCAGACCGGACACAATACGTATTATAAAATAGCCCATAATGGCTAAAACTCCGGAGCGTCCGATAACGCCGATGGCGAACACAATCGTGTATATTGCCAAAAATTGAAGGCATCCAAGTAATAAACCAAAGAAGAAATATCCCGAGAAACTATCAAGCCTGATAGCCAGGATTATCCAGATCAGGATGGTCATGGTTATCAGGATGCCGGACTTAATCATAAATACAGCCGCAAATTTCATCGAGAGAAGTCTGAAGCGATTAATCGGTTTTGAGAGAATCAGTTCGACGCGACCCCTGCTGAGATAAGCGGGGAGAAGCCAGGCTGATCCGAATACCATCAGGAAAATAACAAAACCCAAAAAGCCGCTGAAGAAAAAGGCCATAACCTCTGAAGCCAATTCAGGTGAAAACAGGCTACCTTTGGGGATGTTCCCGCTTTCGATATCAATTGAAGGAAACAGCCCGAAAACCAACAATAAAACCAGAGTAATGGCGGCGTACAGATAGATTATCTTGCTGCTCCTGATCTCCAGAAACGTGTCCAGCAATATCGCGTAAAATTTACTCATGCACCTCTTCGCCCTTAATCAACCGCATAAAACTGTCTTCCAGACTCACCTTAATCGGTGTGACCGAGATGACATCGATCTCACTTTGTCTCAGCAAATCGACCAGATTGTTTATCTGTTTGGAATCATCAAGCGTTATCGAAATAATATTGTCCTCGATATTTGCGCCGGGAAATGATTCTTTAATTTTACCGATTATGTTTTCCGTCAATCCGGCTGTTTCGACTCGGTACGCCGGTTTGGCCGTAATCAGTCCTCCGATCGGTCCCGTTTTAATCAACTTGCCCTTGTTCAGAATACCGACGCGATCGCAGACAGATTCCACTTCGGAAAGAAGATGCGAATTCAGGAAAATGGTCTTTCCCTGTCTTTTGAGATTGAGGAGAATATCACGGATTTCGCGCCGCCCGATGGGATCGACACCGTCGGTCGGTTCGTCGAGAAATATTATTTCAGGGTCATTGATCAGCGCCTGCGCCAGGCCGAGCCGCTGCATCATGCCTTTAGAGTATTTTTTAAGTTTACTGTTCCGCCAGTCGAACATCCCGACCATCTTTAAAAGGAAATCAATCTTCGTTTTTAATTCTGCCTGCGGCAGCCCGGCCATACCGCCAAAATAGAGCAGCATCTGGCGGCCGGTAAGGTATGATGGAAATTGATGATTCTCGGGTAGAAAACCTATCTTATGCCGCGCTGCTTCAGTGCTGATATCGTGGCCATTTATGGATGCCGTACCTGAAGTCGGATACAGGGAACCGAGCAGCAATTTTACCATCGTAGTTTTGCCCGCGCCGTTGGGTCCGAGCAGGCCAAAGATTTCGCCGGTATGAACGTCAAAACTGACATCATCCAGCGCGCGCACCTCACCGCGCGCGCCCCCCTTGAAGATTTTCGAGAGGTTGGTTATCTCAATCGCTTTTGAGTCGTCGATCATGGTTCAATTTAACGGATGATATCACGAATTGTTGCCAAATATATAAATCCAAGGCTACTGTAACTCAATCAATGAAATATCAAAGGTTACCGAACCGGAGGTCGGGACGGTCGCATTGGGCTGGGCGGGGGGAATCGTTCCGCCACCGTAATAACCGAAATAATCACCGGTTATAGGCGGGCCGGTTGTGCTTATGATAAAGACGGCCGCATAAACATAGTAAGTTCCGGAAGGGACATCGTCAATAGTGTAGCCGACATTCGTGCTGTTTCCACACAAACCAATTGTATTTTTTACCTCCCCATTATCGCGGTTGGTGTCATTGTCTATCATGACGGCGTATGTCTGACCGATAGCCGTAGCCGGTAAGGCTAGAGTGCCGTTTACGTCGGCGGTTGTTACAGGATTATTGCTTATATTATTATTGTCGTCATCATTATCGCTGCAACCAATTAAGAACAAAGCCGACAGGATGAAAATTGATAAAGCGAAAAGGCTCAATAAATTCGTCGATTTCATAATAATCCTCCGGAGACGATTTTTCAATTTATCGATTCTTAAAAATGGAATGTACCTTAATAAGGCGACTGAGTCAAGATAATTTGACTTAATGAGAAGTCGCGGCTTTGTTCGCCATCTGCATATAGGAGTCAAGCTGTTCTTCCATTCGAGCGGCTAAAACGGGGAGGGAATCTATTTTATTGATTTCGAGATAGGGGGTATCATTGAGATCGTATAATTCTCTGGCGGCGCCGACCCAGTGGAAGTACAACATGGAATTTTCTATCATGCCCAGTTTTCTCTCGGCATTGACGATAGCAAATCCGGAATCGCTATTCGGAAGTGACAGCAAATCGCGACCCCAGCAGTACATATTGGTTTCCAGTCCTAACATGCCGATCAGCGTCGGAATAATATCGACCTGACTGCCGGTTTTTTCGATGATTACGGGTTTTTCACCAATCAGATGCGGGGAATATATCAACAAAGGAATACGAAAATTACGCGGATCAAGCGGATATTCGGCGGATTGATGCGGGCAATGATCGGCGGTAAAAATAAATATTGTACTGTCGAATACCGGATACTGCTTCAAGTCGCTGACAAATTTGCCGATCGCCCAATCGGAATAATAAAAGACATTCAGTTTGTCGCTATCCGGAACGGAATCATCGTACACTTTAAAACGGTCATCGGGAATCATGTACGGCTCGTGGTTACTTATGGTCATAATCGACAAATTGAAAGGCCTCGGGAATTTTCTAATTTCCTGAACCATACGAGCGAACATGATATGATCGGCGACGCCCCAATCGCCGAGATAGTCCTTTTTATCAAAATCATTTAAATCGAAAAATTTATCGTATCCGACTTTCTTGAGGAAGTTGCCGATATTATCGAATTCGATATCCCCGCCATAAGTAAAAACAGACGTATAGTCATTTTCATCCAGAATTTGTGCCAGTGAACGAAATGGATAAGCCTTTAATTCTCTTTTCATAATCGAGTGTCCGGGAATCGAGGGAAACGAGCATAAGACGGCCGGAATACCCCGATTGGTCCGGATACCGTTGGCATAAAAATTCGTGAATAAAATTCCCCGGGAACTCAGGCTGTCAAACTCGGGAGTGAGTCCCAGCTTTGAACCGAGGATGCCGACTCTCTCGGCCGTCCAACTCTCCATTATGACGATTACAATATTTGGCGAAAACTCAAAATTTCTATTTCTATTAGTTTGATACGTCAGAGAATAATTATCTTCGGACGCCTTGTTCTTTATAGCCAAAAGCTTTCTTGTAGTCTGAAAAGCATCATTATCGTTATAAAACTTGTATCTCCCACTATTGCCCCTGAATCTTGCGCTGCGGTTGATGTAATCGTCGGCAACATTAAATGCAATGCTGTAAATGCTGTTCAGGGACATCTGGTCGACGAAGTAATTCTTCCCGAAGAAGGCATCACTCCAGGTCAGGTTATGTTTCCCGAATCCCCCTCGGATGCCGACCATAAGTAGTATCGGCGCCAGGATGTAAAATACGGTGACGGAACGGAAGTTGTTTTTCTTATCCATAGAAATCGTCTTTTTTATGACGAATTTGAGAGCCAATAAAAATGCGGCGCTAATCAGCAGCCATACCAAGATGAGCAGCCAAAAATCGCCGCAGACGTACAGGCTGTAGAAAAAAAGTCCGAGGTGACCGGCATAATCAACAGCCCAATAATTCATCCTGCTGCCGAAATGATCGATGTAACCCAGGTCGGCGGTACAGACGAAGAAAATAATGAGGAAAATCAGAATCAAAATAATAAATAACAGCCGTCTCCAGATTTTTTTTGAAAAATTTATAAAAGGCAGGAGTGACAGCAAAAATAAAGGCAGGATTATAACCGATAAGACGACGCTGTCGAATTTGAATCCGAGCCAGAAGGAATAAATGATATCATACGCTGAGCTACTATTTATTAAAGACATGTGAAGCAGGAGGAACAACAGCCGGTAGATGAAAAAGAAAAGGACACCGACAAAATAGACACCGGCCCATACGGCGACTTTTTGGGGTAAAAATGATAATCTTGCCATGACGGCAAATATAATATCATTTTATAGAATTAATGCCACCCAAAATAATCATATCGGGGCAATTCGAATTTTTATATGCCGGGTGACCGTTCACTCTGTAATCCGGCTCGGATCCTGGTTGCCTGCGGAACGCGGCGGATAATCCGGCTGACCCGGTATATTATACGTCGCGCGGTTATTAAGCTCCATTTGTACTATAAACCACACGGCCGGTGAGAAAACGATCCAGAGAATAAATAAAATCCAGCGATTAAGTTTGTCGCTGGAGACTTTTTCGTACAGCTCGCCGTATTTATAATGCGAATAGATAGCACCGAACGGGATGAATAAGAGCACTGTCCATAGCCCGGGATTGGCGTCCCTGTCATCGGCAAGAGCCTTCAGCTCCGTGGCCGTTTCATAATACCAATAGATGGCATAAAAGCCGATGGTGATTATCATTAATCCCACCTGCGCCCACATATCACGATATTTTACATCTTTGTTCATCTAGTCCCCGGAGTATATTCTAAGTGTCATCCTCAACAATTACGGCTGTCCCGTAGGCCAGAAGCTCTGCGGCGCCCTGCATTATGTAAGAAGTTGAAAATCTTACATTAACAACTGCATTGGCGCCGAGTTTCAGCGCCTCCTCGGACATTCTATCGAGTGATTGCTCCCTGGTTTCAGCCAGCATTTTTGTATATTCTTTTACTTCGCCGCCAATAATATTCCTTAATAAGGCCATAATATCGCGCCCGATATGCCGGGCACGAATGGTATTTCCTTTGACCAATCCCAGTACCTTCACAATTTTTTTCCCCTTTATTGTATCCGTATTGACCAGAATCATCGCTGTATCTCCTTATAACGGTCGCGGGTGTAAGCAAAAAGCCGTTCGCGAACAGTTGACACCAAGAGGACAATCAGACCCAGCCCGCCGGCGCCCACTGCAAATTTAAGAAGTAAAGGCTCGTTGGAATTCAGAAAAAAATCTCTGACCAGGCAATAACCTGCGAAAGCCAGTAAAATCATTACGCCGATCGAAAGAAGAATCCACCCGAATCCCCGCTCGAAGCGACGGTAAATTCCACTCCAGTAGTTTTCCCATACGTATTCGGGAATATCAGCATATTTCATGGCTCCGGTAACCTCCTTCAATTTTTGAAACGCCTCCAGTTCCGTACGGCATTCGGCGCAACTTTTCAGATGTCTTTCAATTTCTTCTTTCTCTTCATCGGTCAATTCGCCGTCAATATAGCCGGACAGCATTATTCTATACTTGTCGTCACCTGATTTCATTTAATAACTTCGCCAATTTTTTTCGCGCATAATAAAGACGCGACATTACCGTTCCTTTCGGGATCTTCAATAAAACCGCGATTTCCTCGTAGGAGATATCGCGAAAGTGCTTCAGCATTATTATTTCCCGGTCATCGGGGTCGAGTTTCATTATTGCATTGCGGACGCAGGCGGCTTCTTCTTCTTTTATCAAAATCGTCTCCGGATTACGAGCATCAACCAGAAGGAAGGTGTTATCATCGATGTTTACTTCCCTGGATTCATGTTTTTCGCGCCGGTGCAGACTGTCTTTGCATAGATTGATGATGATGGAATAAAACCAGGGGAAGAAACGCTGATTCCGGTCGAAACTTCCGGCGGCTTTAAACACCTTTATAAATGCCTCCTGCGAGATATCATAGGCTTCATCCGAACTACCAACCATCCCCAATGCCAAAAAATATGCCCTTTTTTTGTATCTTTCGACCAGCATTTTCATCGCCGACTTTTTTCCGGCCAAAATCTCGGCCATAAGTCTGCAATCATCATTATCTTCGTTTTTCACTCTATATACCGGGCAAATTAAATTTTATTCATGACTTTTTCATTTTTCCACGATTCAGGTTGTTTTTCAGGAAATTTCAACTTCCTGCGGAATGCTGAGCATCCGCCTTATCTCTTTTTTCTTTTCCGCTTTGTTCAACAGCCTGATGAAGACGGTCTTTCTTTTTGAATCGGTATCGATTTTGGAAACCGCGTAATGGAAATCGCATAACGAGGCAATCTGATGGAGATGTGTTATAACCAATAATTGATAATCGTTTGACAGTGCCAGGAGCCTGTCGGCCACTATATTGGCGGTTTTACCGCCGATTCCGGAATCGATTTCATCAAAAGCAAGCAGCGGTTTGTATTTTTTATAACGCTTGCGGTCGGCCGCTTTCAGCGCCAGCATAATTCTGGAGATTTCGCCGCCCGAGGCTGTTTTCGCCAACGGCTTAAGCGGTTCGCCGGGATTGGCTGATATCAAGAATCGACCGGTTTCCAGCCCTTCCGGGCCCGGTTTAACCAATCGATTATCCAATCTGATACCATCCGTATCATCTTCATATATAAACTCGTACTTAAATGAAGCCGAGTCGATACCGAGTTTTTTGAGCTCTCTAATTACCATTTTCTCCAAATCGTCCGAGGCCTGTTTCCTCATTGTCGATATCTCTTTCGCCAGCGATTCGTATTTTGCAAAAAGACGGTTGTTTTCATTTTCCAGTAAACTTATTCGTTCCTCTACGTCAATTTTATGTTTGAGTTGCTCATTTATTTGTTCCAGCGTCGAAAGAATCGATTCCTCGGAACCGCCATATTTTTTCTTCAGGCGATAAATTTCATCTAACCGCAGGTTTATCTCTTCAAGCCTTTCGGGATTGTCCGGAATGCCGGATAAATATGCCTCCATTTCGCCGCGAAATTCCTCTAAATTGATTATCGCCTGATCAAGCAGTTCCGCTCGTTTGACTAGAGCTTCATCGACGTGGGTAATACCTGACAGTTCTTTCCGGCAAGTATTTAATATTTCGAGCGCCGAATTTTCATTCTGCTCCAGAAGATTCAATATAATCGATGATTTTTCACCGAGCAGCTGCGAGGAATCGAGAATTTTCTTTTCGGCAATTAATTGCTCCTCTTCGCCGGAGAAGATTTTTGCTTTCACGATTTCTTCTTTTTGGAACAGAAGCAACTCCCGCTCGTTTTTTTCGATATCGATCCGTGCCTGCAGCCGAGCCAATTGTCTTTTTGTACTGTCCCAATCGTAGTACAATTGTCGGACGACCTCTACCTTATCGTCCAATCGTGCAAAGCGATCAAGAAAGGCGGGGTGATTTTTCTCATCAAGCAACAACTGATGAGAATGCTGACCGAAAAGTTCGGCCAATAAATCGGTGATGGATTTTAGCTGACCGAGCGTTATCAAGCGATCGTTGATGAAGCATTTCGAGCTTTTGGTCAGGGCAATTTCGCGTCTTAAAGTGATTAAATTATCCTCATAATCGATTTCGAATTCAATCAGTTTATCCTCGATTTCCGGAAAGTCGGCAATCAAGAAATCACCCTCGATCACCGCCAGTTTGGATCCGGAGCGGATATCGTCTTTGTCCGCCTTTTCGCCCAACAAACAGGCCAAAGCACCGACGATTATCGATTTGCCGGCGCCGGTCTCACCGGTAAGGACATTCATGCCGTCCTCGAAATTTATCTCCACCTTTTTCACCAGGGCGAAATTCTCTATATATAATCTCCTGATCATATTTGCTCCTGGCGACGTTTTATCAACTCCGCAATTTCTGTCATCAGTAGCCGAGATTCTTCGGTATCACCTTTCTCCTCAGCGACTTTAAGCTCTCCTTTTAACCTGTCAATTACTCTTTCCCGCTTGTAATTTGACAGTTTGCCTATGTAATCTCTTATCATCAAGCGGATATTCTGGCTTTGCCAATTAAAACCGGCCAGGGCGGTAATCTGTGAAGCAAGATCCGTATTCTCCGATAAATCGATCAGGCTATTTACGGAAATGTCTCCGTCCGTTTTATAAACAGCCAGCATGAGTGAGAAGATCTTCCTGAGAGGCTCCGACTGGAAATCATCGGCGGCGATTTTTTCGATCACGAGTTCGAAATGTCCAGGGTGGTTGAGTAACAGTGAGAGCAGATCCCGTTCCATGTCAATTATCTTTTTGGGCGGTTTAATTTCACCTGACCGCTTTAGTGTGGTTTTTTGTCGGGGGAGAAGATTATAAAAATTTTGCGTCTCGGTCTGTAATCTCTCAGCAGCTTCGGCGACAAAAAGTTGCCGACGGGTACTATCTTGAATTTTACCGGCCAGTTCGGCCAGTTCTTTTACCAGTTTCTCTTTGCCGATAATTCCCTGTTTTTTAATATCGATTTCACGGGTGCGAAATTCAATGTAACCTCGCGCCTTTTGTTTTATTTTTTCGATACCGTCGGCGCCTTTATCGACGGCGACTTTATCGGGGTCATCGCCCCGGGGCGGTATCATTACCAGTACTTCCATACCGGCGTCATATAACGTATCAACCGAGCGTATAGCGGCCTGTTCGCCGGCCGAGTCGGCATCAAAAAAGAGATAAGCCATATCGGCAAACCGCGCCAGCAGCCGCGCCTGTTGCGCCGTAAAGGCGGTACCTGAAGAAGCCACGACGTTTTTTATACCGGCCTGATACAATGAAATTAAATCGAAGTAACCTTCGACAATTATAACTTCATTTTTTTCACGAATAAATCGGCGGGTGAAATTGAGTCCGTAGAGGACGTTGCTCTTTATGTACAGTTTGGTTTCGGGGGAGTTAATATATTTGGCCGTCTCGCCTTTTTTAAGGGCGCGCGCGCCGAAAGCAATCGGTTTGTCGCTTAAATTAAATATTGGTATCATCAGCCGCTGTCGAAAGCGATCGAAATATTTATCACTTTTTTCCGAATGGGAAATCAGACCGGCTTTCATCAGTTCGCCAGGGAAGAGGCCTTTTTTCAAAGCGTAGTTAAGATAGCCGTCCCATTCCATCCCCGATAAACCTAATTGAAAGAAATCGATGGTCTCATCGGACAGTCGGCGGGTGTCATGCAGATATTTAAAGATGTCGGTTTTGTACCTTTCCGAATGAAGAACTTTTTTAAAATAATCCAGCGCCAATTGATGGGCATAGTGCAGCCGTTCCAGCTCTTCTTTGGAAGTGCTGTCGGTTCTTTTTTCGGGAATGGTAATGCCGGCTCTTGAGGCCAGCAGGCGGACGGCATCGACAAACGTCATATTTTCATGTTCCATCAGGAAAGTTATGACATTTCCGCCCTTGTTACAGCCAAAACAATAGTACATCTGTTTATCGGGTGATACAGAAAATGACGGGGCTTTTTCATTGTGAAAAGGGCAAAGGGCCTGATAATTGCGCCCCCTTTTTTTCAGACGAACGAACTCACCGATAACTTCGACGATATCAGTGGCCTGTCTGACCTGCTCGATTATGTCCTGAGGAATTGACGGCATTATTTTAACTGCACCACCGTTACCCCGGCGCCGCCTTCGTTCCAGTTACCAAGCCGGATATTTTTGACTTCTTTGCGGTTTTTTAAAAAATCGCTGACCATCTTTCTCAGGGTACCGGTGCCTTTACCGTGGACAACATAAATTTGCTGAAAACCGGTAAGAATGGCCGAATCGAGAAATTTGTCCAGCGCTTCTTTCGCCTCATCGACCGTCATCCCGCGCAGATGTATCTCCGGCCCGGAGGCTGTTATATCACGCAAACTGCCGCTCTGCACCGGTTGTTTTTTTTCGGCTACGGCTTTGATTACCTTATGTAAATCAGCGATATCTACCACTGACATAATATTGCCGATTCTGATTTTGCCCTTTTTATCACCGGCATAACCGACGAATTCGCCCTCTTTCTGAAGTGACTCAATCAGCACTATATCACCCGGTTCGAATTTTTCTGTCGTAGTCGGCGCGGGAAAATGTTTTTTGCCCAGGCGGTCGAGTTTACTTTTTTTTCGTTTTAGAAATTTCTGGGCGTCCTTGATCGATTTTTCCGAAGCTTTACTCTCACGGATTTCTTTAACCAACCGTTCAATCTGGACGCGGGCATCGGCAAGAGTATCTTCCAGGTCCTGCAGGTGTTCCTTTTTTATATTGTCGATTTCTTTTTTAAATTCATCTATCTGGCTGTTGTACCGCTTTTCCAGATTGACGGCATTTACGAGCTTTTCTTCGAGCAGTGCTTTATCTCTTCTCAGGATGGTAAGCTCTTTCTCCAGCGAAGCGATTAAATCGGACAACGAACGTTCACCCTGACCGGTAAGACCGGCGGCCTGATCGGTTATATCCCCAGGCATTCCCAGCCGGCTCGCGATTTCTACGGCGTACGATGCACCCGGAATGCCCGTATGCAGCCTGAACGTTGGTTTAAGGGAATCGCGATCGAATTCAAATGAAGCGTTTTCAACCTCGGGATGCGTCATTGGCAGTGTTTTAAGCTGCGAGTAATGAGTCGTGACCATCAGTTTCGCTTTCAGGTCGGTCAATTTCAGGATAATCGCTTCCGCCAATGCGGCCCCTTCTTTGGGATCCGTTCCGGCGCCGATTTCGTCCAGCAAAACCAGGCTGTTTGAATCGGCATTTCGGACGGCATATATAATCTGCCGTACATGCGATGAAAAGGTTGAAAGCGAAAGCTCGATTGACTGCTCGTCACCGATATCGGCATAGATACTTTCGAAAATGCCGATTGCGGAATTTTCAGCGGCCGGAATGTGTAATCCCGATTGCGCCATTAAAATTAATAGCCCGACCGTTTTCAAGGCGACCGTTTTGCCGCCCGTATTGGGACCGGTTATTATCATCGCCAGGGTACCGTCATTCAGCACGTAGTCATTGGGGACGATAGTATTCTGTTCTTTGGTATAATACAGAAGTAACGGATGTCGGGAAGCGGTCAAACCGAAGCCGCTTGGATTTTTTAATTTAGGCTTATTGCCATCGGTTTTGATGGATAACAAACCGGCGGCGTGTATCGAATCGAGAATGCCAATAATCTCGGTATTGGTCATCAGGCGATCGGCAGCCTGGCCGATCAGCGATGTTATATGTCTCAGAATGCGATCGATTTCAAAGCGCTCTTCCTGTTTCAATATTCCCAGCTTATTATTATGCTCGACAATTTCATTGGGTTCGACAAACATCGTTGCGCCCGACTGGGAACGATCATGGATGATGCCGGAATCCGGTCGATATTGCCCGGAAACGACAGGAATTACATAGCGACCGTCTCTTTGCGTGACGGTATCATCCTGCCATCCCGGAGATTTTTGCCGTCCGGCCAGAATGTTCTGCAGGCGTGTTGTTATTCGATTTTTAAGATCGCTCAGTTCCATCCGGATTTTTTTCAGCTTTTGGGAAGCGGAATCCAGAATTTCGCCGTCCCTGTCAATGGCCTTATCGATTTCTGTCTTAATCTCGGGGTAAGGATGCAACTGGGATAAGTATTCCGCAATCAGGGGAAAGCGGTCGCGATTGGTCAGGCTGTCTCTATCCGATCCGGCATAATTGTGAAGGCTGGAGGAGACTTCAATCAGTTCTTTAATTTTCAGAAGCTCTTTCGGTTCCAGAAAAACCCCCTCGGTTTTTGAGCGCTTTATCAAAGCGGTGGCATCCTCGAGACGATACAAAGGAAAGGCTTCACCGAAACGAATAATATCTTTCATCTGCGAGACTTCATCGAGTCGTGCCGCGACCGCGTCGGTGTCGGTCATGGGAAACAGCCGATCAATAAGATTCATCCCGTAATGAGTTAAACAGAGCCCCCTTAATATGGAAATGATCTTGTCATATTCCAGAACTTCCAGTGTATGTTTATCAAATCCGGGCATGTTTAATATATAATAAGAAAGCCGGTTATACCGGCTGAAATATAAGAATTTGTCGGGGAAATAAAAACAGCTTTGTTGTAAGTTTTTTAATCTTTTGTTCCGAAATATTTGTCCATCTGAAACATAATCTTATATACCTGCTCGCGTGATTGGGAAAGTTCCAGCCTTTCCTCCGGAGGCATATCAACTGCTGATTGCTGCAGCAGTGTTTTTTCAACCTTATTCATGAAATTGGGATTATTGGGATGAAACGTGGCGGAGCCCTCATAGATAAGCGGCAAGGTCTTGGCAAAGGATGAGCCGAGGAAAGATTCGTCAAAATCGACATAAAACTTGTCCGGCATCGGAGCCAGGAATACAAGAAAAATCAGGAAACTGATAATTATCCATCCCCGAAGAGCGCCAACAAGGGCACCTCCCAGTTGGTCCTTTTTGCCAAGTTTCTGAAGATTGGCCACTCGATAAAATAACATGCCGAGAACCTTAAAAACGGCGTATACTAGAGCGAGTAAAACGACGAATGATATAATGGCTGTGACCAACGGTGAACCGCCTATCTGGGCATAAATTTTTTCCGCAATAATATCAATATAATTGATGGAAACAATGACGGTCGCGGTAAGAATAACCAGCGCGATTATCTCGCGAATCAGACCTTTCTTTGAACCGACAATAACCGCTGCCACCAACAGCACCAAAAGAACGATATCTATCCAATTCATTGTTTAAACTCCTATTTTATCCTCCCCAAGCCTGATGTCGCGAAGCTATTCGGCGGCCCCGGATA
>Ga0315550_1000933_pt1 | contig 18043 bp, 21 predicted proteins | sample SalMarSW160190MG_2_FD_203100 | JGI IMG/M metagenome (GOLD analysis project Ga0315550, IMG submission 203100) | Salt marsh sediment microbial communities from the Plum Island Ecosystem LTER, Massachusetts, United States - Salt Marsh Sediment SW1601-90 ... | reverse complement strand
TAAGTTTCGAGGGTATCGTCATCGATACCGGCGATAACGATATTAGGAGAAGGGGATTCAGAGAGGAAAAGCTGGTCGGAAACCCACAGATCGATGCTATAGAATGGCTGAACCAGTAAAGCCACAAGCGTGAAGAGGCAGCCCACCCCGATGAGCACTAAAGCATGATAAAGGCGCTTGCGCCGGCGTCTAGTCATTTTACGGTGGACATCTTCATGCCGAATTCATTATAGTCGAAATCACCGCCTTGCTGGTCCTCATAGCCAACGTAGGCAGTCCCCTAACCAGAGAATCTCACCGTTATCAGTTCAAATACGGGTTATAAATACTGAAGGTAGCCCAAGCGGTTACCGTGTGGTCCAGGGGGTCGGTGCCGGATACGGTAGCGTTATTGGTCACGAATTCGCCGTATTCGTAGGGAATGGTATAGTTTGCGGCGAATACCCAGGTCTCATCTACGTCGAGGATTTCATCTTCATTGGCATCGCCGCCCTGATAACCACCCTCATAGGTAATGTTCCCAGCCTTATCATCGATTAATGAGATAGCAGATAGAGGCGTATTGCCGGGGTTGGTTATAGTATAGGTATAGTTGAGGCAATAGGCTTCATGTTCCCAATCTTCCCATAATTCGCCTGTCTTATTTATAGCGATGACCGGTCGCAGGATATCAACACTGGCGCTATCCCAGGCGATTATTGTCCCGGCCCCGGCATAGGTACCGGCAGCCGCAGCGGTGTTGACCAGGGGGGTAGGGTCGCCTGCGGTTATGTTATAGGTTGCGGTAAATACCCAGGTCTCACTAGTATCGAGCTTGCTATCACCATCAGTATCGCCATTCTGGTAGGTAACATCCTCAATCCTGTTGTCAGTAACCGACACGTTCGACAATGGTACATTACCGGGGTTGGTAACAACATAAGTATAGGTGACAAGATCCTCATCATGGGCTTGCGTTACGTTAGACGCCTTGGTTATTGAAATATCAGGGTTCGGTGAAAAACCTCCGCCGCCTCCACCACCCCCACTACTCTTTTGTGTTACGAGCTGCGGTGGCTGACCGGGTATAATAATACATTTTCGCCCCTCAGGGATTTGCAGTTCTACACCATTCGCAATGACCCATATATCCCCTTCCTGATTGGTTACCCAGGTTGTGCCATCTTCGATGACGTTAACTAGCATGACACTACCCCTCACCGCCGCCACACAAGCCGGTGTTTCAACTTCGTAGCGAGATGCCGAATCGACAAGCTTTGTCACGCGGCTTATGGTATTCCCTATTGCCTGTTTAAGCTTAATGGTTGTGGAGCCGGTGTCGGAGATACCTAATGAAACAACTTCGATCTCGGTGCCAGCCTGTAATTCGATAGTGCTACCGTCAAAGAAAGTGATTTCGGCGCTAGAACTATTGCCCGACTTTACACTATCTCCGGATTCCAGAGAAATCCCAACCTGCGCTTCTATCCAACTGTCCGTACCTGCCTTCATTACGAATACATTCCCCTCGGTTATTGAAAGCACAGTGAGCGTAGAAGGAGTAATGGGTGGAACTGTAGGCTCAGTGGAATTATCTGATGGCACTTCTGGTACCTCCCCATTTGACGGCGCATGGCCCCAGTGAAGTAAAGATCCAGTCACAAGGACAGACACAGCAACTATTGACACAACAATTATTAGCAGCAGTTTTTTGCGCATGGTAGGTCTTCGCATGGTAGGTCTTCTATAAGTGCCGAGAGTGTTTTATCAGCAACATAGGCTTTTAAGGGTATCTACTGTTTATCCGCAATGCTTTACTTGTTCTAATACACGACCTATGATTTCTCTCAGCTAATTTTGATTTTTTAGCTACTAATGTGATAATACTAGGCGGCATGTATAGTACATTAATATCGGGGAATCAAAGTACTGGACTGCGCGATATTATAATTTGGTACAATCCGCATGTCAATAAGGCTTTATTTTGGGTAGAGTATCCAGTACACGTCATGAGGACTTGCCTAAAGCCATAGTGTACGCCCAGACAATGCTTGATGACTGCAAGACTTTTTTTGAAGCTTTCATCAAGACCAGGAAATTGCAGGACAAGATTAGATCGGCCTTCAGTTACTGGATAGAGCCCCAGGATTAAGAGAAATAGCCGCTTAACTAAAGGTTGTCTTCCTATTCTCAAACAGCCTATGGCTCACGGATAGGTGCATATTTCTACTACAGAATAAGTTCCTCACCCTCGCGGGCAATATCAATCGAGATCCCCAGCAATTTGGCTACTTCTCTGATTTCTCTCTTTATCTCAGGCTCATGATGGGGGCTCATGTGAATTACAACCACCTTGGGCAGATAACCCTTTATTCTACGGAACTCAGTCAATTCCTCCTTGAGCATCTCAGGACAAAGGTGACCGGCATTATTGGCTGCATTGGCGATACTATTAGGCCAGGTTAAATCAGATATTATCAATTGCGGAGATATGTTGTCCCATACAGAGGAGAGCCCGGGACCGGTATCGCCCGTATAGAATAAGGTCTTGCCATCTCCAGAAGTTATTTCAAAGCCCACGCCGTCAAGAGGGTGCTTTACCGGCACGGCCATGACCTCGTAGCCTTCTATTTTTTGCCGCTTGAAGGGTTCCAGCGGGACTAATTTAATGGTTGCCTTTTGGAGGAATGAGGCCTCGCTGGTAAACCGGGGGTAGACGACACCATCAATAAGATGAGACGAGAGAATGTCCAGGGTCCGAGGTGTGGCGATGACTTTGGTAGTGCGGTCAGAATTATTGAAGGCAAAAGCGGGCACCGCCCTGATATGGTCGTAATGGCCGTGAGAAAGCAATATCGCCTTTATCTTCCTCTGCTCGGGGAAGGACAATTCCGAAACCAGGCTTCCGGCATCCACGGCCAGGACCCCATCAATTAGAAGGGACACCAGCCTGGTGTCTCTTGACTCGGCATTGTGTGCCCCTAAAAACTTGACTATCACCAGAATCGCCTCATCGGCATATTTATTCTTTAAAAAATCCGGCTATTTCGTCTCTGCCCTCAGGCGTGGTCATGAACACCAGGGTATTCTCCTGGTCAATAATGTGGCTTTCTGATGGGTTATAAACCCAGTCCCCTTTTGTCTTAATCGCCAGCAGCAGGGTATGGGAACATCTCTTCAGATTCAGCGCCGATATAGGTTGACCCACAAATGATTCGGGCACGGGCAACTCTTCAACCCGCAGATTTCTCTCTCTATCCCGCAGCATAGTGTCTAAGAATGACACTACCGTGGGTCTCAGCATTTCGGAAGCCATCCTCAACCCACCAATAGCAGTAGGTGAGACTACGGCATCAGCGCCAGCCTTCTTCATCTTTACGCTGTTTCTCATGTCGCTGCAACGGGTCACTACCTTCAGCCTGGGGTTAAGCTGCTTCGCCGTCAGACTCACTACCAGATTCTGGTTATCATCCCCGGTTACGGCGAACAGTCCCGCGGCTTTCTCGACACCAGCTTTTAAAAGGGTGTTGCTGTCTGTAGCGTCACCTTCTATGAAGACCTCATCATGGAGTGATTCCAGGCTCTTCTTTATATTCTCTTTATTGACATCCACTATTACATGGGGCCTCTTGGTATCGTGAAGCTCATTGGCTATATAGAAACCCACTGAACCGAGACCGCATACAATGTAATGGTCTTTATAGTTACCAGCTATTTTTTCCATTTTCCTCCTCCTGAAGGACTCCGTCAGTTCTCCTTCAACTATCAGGGCAGTAATATTAGTAACAATATATGCCATGATACCGACTCCAGAAATAGCAATGAATATGGTAAATATCCTGCCCCCGACATTGCCCGATAGGTCAATGATTTCCGCGAAGCCAATTGTCGTTATCGTGATGACCGTCATGTAGAGAGTGTCTACAAGTGAGTATTGTTTGCCGCCAATGAACCAGTAACCCAACGTGCCTATCAATACGATGGCTATCAGGATGATACCAGCCCAGATAAATCTTCTATAAATTCTCGAAGGCATAGCCGTCCCCGTATTTTATACGATATGGCTGACTTACCTCAAGGGCGCTTTACTGGCGACTCAGCCCATGTGAATAAGATATTGCTGAAGATGAGAGGTTCACAATTTACCAGGACACCGTAGCCAACAAGTACCCTAGCCTATGGGCACGCAACTTCATCCAGGAAAGCGAGAGTGAAATCATCTCGGCGAGCAATATAAATTCGTCTGGTGAAGAGCAGCGATTGACTTTCGACGTCTACACAATCCTGACGATTGTGTGATCTCGGTGCCCTTGTTCAGATAGGTTGATTAAGCAGTAAAAAGAAATACAAACAAGTTCCAGAGAACGATGGTTGTATAAAATACCAAAAATACCACCGCGATTGTATATACGAGTCTGGGTTTTGCATTATAGTTAATCCATAAAAATAACGTGGCTAAAAACGCAGCTGACACCTTTATAGCCAGAAACGCCCCATGGCTTACCCAAGCGCTCAGGAAAGGATTCCCTTCTGATCCGTGTCCACCTGTCACCAAAAACTGGGTTATCAGTCCGTCCGCAACTATTATGCCAAATAGAGTATAGAGAATGTACCTAACGGTTCGACTTTCAATATGAAAGGATTTTGGGACTTTCAATGCATTCATGTCTTTCAAATATCTGAAAACAAAAGCTCTGGTAACCAGTTTTCAATCTTACAAAACGATTATCCGGGAGTCAATAGTACTTTGGAGTGAACAACAGTACTCGGGTTCGTTCAACCTCGCTGGGTAGAATTCCAGGGACACCAAAACTGCTCACTGATAATATCTAAGATATCGGCCGCTTTCCGAGCAACGCTTTTATAGTCATTTCTAAAACTCCTCCCTCCCCTGGCGGGAGGGAGTTAGAAGGAGGGGGATATACCCTCACCTAATTCCTCTCCCATCAAAGGAGAGGAATGTAAGGGAGAGGACTCTTAAGTTAGCCAGTCCAGGACTTTCCTCATTACCTCGGTGCGGTTATCTCTGGTTACCAAGAGCGTTTCCACTTCGGGATGGCGTTTGATTTCGTCGGCGAAGGGATGGGGATTGAGCATAATAGTGCCCAGGACTTTCTTGCCACTGGTTATTGCCTGTGTCACGGCTTCCCTGAACCGGGGCAACAGGAGCTCCATCTTGCCAATCTCGTCAATGACTATCAAATCGCTTTCCTTCAGCGCCCGGCGCAGGGCAGAAACGCCAACTCTGTTCAGGCTGTCTGTGTCCACCCGGTATTTGCTTACCTGGTAAGGGCTGGAGATGCTGACATGGGCTAACATTGCCTCCTGGCCGTCGATGGTAACAATCCTGAACCCCTGCCTTACTCCCCCAGTCCGTATCTCCTCGGTATAGAAGCCACCGCCCTTGACTTTTGTCCTGGCCAGGGCTTCTTTGATAAGAGCAGTTTTACCTGTGCCCGGCTTGCCGGTCAACAGGAGGGCCCTTTTCATTGCTCTTTCGCTGGAGTTTGCTCTGGAGCCTTGGCTTTGCTCTTTTCCTTGAGTTCCTTCTCTGGAGCCCGCTCTGGAGCCTTGGCTTTGCTCTTTTCCTTGAGCTCCTTCTCTGGAGCCCGCTCTGGAGCCTTGGCTTTGCTCTTTTCCTTGAGCTCCTTCTCTGGAGCCCGCTCTGGAGCCTGGGCCTTCCTCTTTTCCTTGAGTTCCTTCTCTGGAGCCCGCTCTGGAGCCTGGGCCTTCCTCTTTTCCTTGAGCTCCTTCTGGTGCCGGCGATGCTTCAAGGCAGCCACTTTCTTCTTTTTGTACATCTCTCTCGCGCTAATCTCCCACGCTAAATCCAGGTTATTGGGACTATTCTACCATATTGAGGTGTTTAAAGATGTAGAGAAGGGTTAGCAATGACGCCCCTTTTGTCTTTGCGAGGCACGATAGTGCCGAAGCAATCCCTGAGGAGGGGTATGAGATTGCCACGCCCCGACAAGTCGGGGCTCGCAATGACAGAAAAAGAGAAAGGCCCGTAATAGCTTTGAAGGAAAGTATTCCTTCACACCTCCGGACTGGAGGAGGACAGATATTTGAGTGGGGAGTATCTAAGTGTTACAATTCTGTCGGGATTTACAAGGGGTTAGATGCGAAGAATATATCTTGACCATGCAGCTACCACGCCAACTCGTCCCGAGGTGGTGGAGTCTATGCTGCCCTATTTTGCCGATGCCTTTGGCAATCCTTCAAGCATTTATTCTTATGGACAGGAGGCGAGGGGGGCCGTGGAAGAGGCCAGGGCTAAGGTGGCGGAGCTTATCGGCGCCCGGAGCGAGGAGATTATTTTTACCAGCGGAGGGACGGAGGCGGATAACTATACCCTGAAGGGCGTGGCCTATGCTAATGAGCATAAAGGTAACCACATCATCACCACCTCCATCGAGCACAATGCGGTGCTGGAGGTGTGCAGGTTTCTGGGGAGCAGAGGATTTAAGATAACTTACCTCCCGGTAGACGAGTACGGACTGGTTGACCCTGACGATGTCAAAAGAGCTATTACCGGTAAAACCATCCTTGTCTCAATCATGCATGCCAACAATGAAGTAGGCACGATAGAGCCCGTGGAAGAGATAGGTAAAATTGCCAGAGAGGCAGGAGTCTATTTTCACACCGACGCCGTGCAAACTGTGGGGCATATCCCGGTGAATGTGGATGAGCTTAAGGTGGACTTGCTCGCCGTTTCAGCGCATAAGTTCTACGGACCTAAAGGAGTGGGAGTGCTGTATGTCAGGAAAGGCACCAGGTTAGTTTCCTTTATGCATGGGGGAGGGCAAGAAAAGAAGTGCAGGGCCGGTACGGAAAATGTTCCTGCTATCGTGGGGTTGGGCAAGGCGGTGGAATTTGCCGGGCGGGAGATGGACAAGGAAGCGGAACGGCAGGCTTATCTTCGGGATAAACTAATTAAAGGTCTCGTGAAAAAGATCGACCACATCCGCTTAAATGGGCATCCCACGAAAAGGCTGCCCAATAATGTCAACGTAATCGTTGATTTCGTGGAAGGGGAATCCCTGCTTTTAAGTCTCGATTCAGAGGGCATCTGTGCTTCTACCGGCTCAGCCTGCGGCATGGCAAGCCCTGAACCTTCCCATGTCCTTCTTGCGCTGGGGGTCCCCCCCGAGCAGGCTCATGGCTCGCTCAGGTTTACCCTGGGGCGAGAAAACACGGAGACAGACGTGGAGCGGGTGCTGGAGGTCTTGCCCGGAATTGTTGCCAGATTGAGAGCCATGTCCCCATTTTTGAAAACTCAAAAATAGGAGCGAAACAAATGACTGATCCCTGGTCACTGTACAACGAGAAGGTAATGGAGCACTTCAAGAATCCCCGGAATGTCGGGGAGATGGAGGACCCCGATGGTGTGGGGCGTGTCGGGGACCCTATATGCGGTGATGTCATGGAGCTTTACATTAAGGTAAAGGACGGCGTCATCGTTGACGCTAAGTTCAAGACTTTCGGCTGTGCAGCGGCCATTGCCACCAGTTCCATGGTCACCGAGATGGTGAAGGGGAAGAGCGTAGAAGAGGCACTGGAAATCTCCAACAAAGCAGTGGTCGAAGCTTTAGACGGACTGCCGCCGGCCAAGGTGCACTGCTCAGTCCTGGCCGAGGATGCGCTTAAAGCGGCTATCGAGAACTACTTAGGACACCAGAAACTGAAGAAGTAGACATAGCATTTAAACATCCCGCTCTGTTTTCCTGTTATATCACGCATTCTGTTAGTTATCTCAATCGCCATTCAATTTAGGATTCATGATCTAGTTCAAGTAGATGGTGATACTTTATATGTTTGTAACGTTGGGTAATAACCTCCCTGTCATTGCGAGCCCCGACAGGTCGGGGCGTGGCAATCTCCTGCCTCCACCGAGATTGCTTCGTCGCCTTCGGCTCCTCGCAATGACAAAAAAGAGGTGTAACTAATCATATGAACGAGTACATTGCCTTGACAAGCAAAACTTTTGTGTCTATAATATATGCGAATATCCAAATATAAAGATAACTGTCCCTATTTGATGGCAATGAGAAATTTTGTAAAGTTGTTTAAAGCTCTGTCTGATGAAACCAGGATTAGGATTTTGAAAGTCCTCTTAGAAAGGGAGTGCTGCGTTTGCGAGGTAATGCAAGCGTTAGACATCTCCCAGTCCCGTGCCTCACGCAACCTCGGCATACTTGAGGACGCCGGCTTTATTAAGTCCAGGAGAGATGGGCTCTGGATAGTTTACTCTATTGACAGGCAAAAAAAGATGAACAGCTATGCTGCCCCGCTAATCGAACTACTCCGCGGCTCTCTGGTTAATGAGGAAACTATATTGCAGGACAAAAAGAGGTTAAGCCGCGCTATGCGAGTCGGGCCGAGAGCGATACAGAAATAAATTTTTTTGAAGTTTATATTCGCTTATGTGCATAGGCACAAACATGGTGATGAGAGACTTTGTAAAAAGGAACCTGGATTCTCTACCCGATGGTGAAAGACACAGTACAGTAGTGAGTCGCTATCGGAGTGAACAAGGGGCAGGGAAATGTTGAGATTGAAGATTTGCAAATGCTGGTGGCACGGCTGGTGATACGTCCTTTCTGATTGAAGTTCCAATCACTGAAAGGAGCAAGAAGAACAGTATGACTAAATGGCTAAAAACAGTTTTACCGTGGCTCATAATTGCGGTGGGTCTGGCGACCATTATCTATCCCCGCATTACGGGGACGCCCTTATTTCCAGTATTCAACTATGATAACCCGGCGACCACCGATTACAACGAGCTGATGGATTACGCCTTCTGGCAAGTGCCCTTCGTCTATATCTTCAGCTATATCACCCGGGCATGGGGACCGCTTGCTCTTGCTTTTGTGCTGGGCGGTGTCCTCTCAGCCTTTGTACCCAAAGAAACAATGAAGAAATACTTGAGCAGCAACCATTTCTATTCATTTGTTCTGGCTGGAATTTTCGCACCAGCGTTAACCGTGTGCTCATGCGCCATGATACCAATTTTCGGTGGACTTTTGATGTCTGGTGCAGGAATCGGACCGGCATTGACCTTCCTGTTGATGGCTCCGGCAGCCAATATCATGGCGCTAATCTTTACGGCAACGATTATATCCCCCAAGATAATGGTGTTTAGACTAGCGTTCAGTCTGGTCGGCGCTATAGCTATCGGTTACCTGATCAGCCGTACCAGATGGGGTAAGGAACAGGAGACAAAATATGCAGGCATAACTGCCGTGTCTGTTGAGGAAGTAAAGTTTAATTTCCATGAGAAGAGCTGGAACGCTATGAAGGAAGCCGGTATCCTGGCGAAACTGGTGTTACCCTACCTGGGTGTCGGGATTTTCATAATCAGCTTCATCGAGAGATACCTTCCTACCGAGATAGTCGTCAATTACCTTTCAGGCACTACTGGAGTCGCGCTGGGGGCTGTGATTGGCGTGCCCACATATACACCGACGCTGGTTGAGGTTTTTCTGGTCAGAGGCTTAATTGCCAAAGGTATGTCAGCGGCGGCAGCTCTCGCCTTCCTGATAGGTGCCCCTATGGCTTCAATACCTTCAATGTTAGGTGTTTCCCGGATTATTGGTTGGAAGGTAGTTATCAATTATGCGGTGCTGGCGGTAGTAGCTGCATTTATTGCTGGTCTGGTTTACCAGACTTTCATCGTCACACTTTGAGGAAATAATACAAGGAGGTGAAGAATGATCAAATTGGAGGTTTTCGGCATCGGATGTCCGAAGTGCCAGGCGACGGAGAGGAATGCCTCTGAGGCGTTGCGCCAATCGGGCTTAGAAGGAGAGGTCGAGCTAGTAAAAGACCAGGTGCAAACAATAAAGAAAGGCATCATCTCGACTCCGGCGCTGGCTATTAACGGCAACGTGAAGGCTATGGGGAGAATACCTGGAGTCACAGAAATTGTGAACTGGCTATCGGAACTGAAGTAAGTGCGACGCCTTGACTAAAGAAGATAAAACTAACCGACAGACTTTAGTTAAACTTTTGGAATAAAGACGGAGGAGATAAATGTCCCGGGAAAAAGAGAGAAGATTAGGGATTTGGGAGAAATATCTAACTCTGTGGGTGGCACTCTGTATTGGTGCTGGGGTAGGGCTGGGGAGGGTTTTTCCTCAAATCTCTGACGTACTAGGCGGGCTAACTGTCGCCAATGTTTCCATCCCAGTGGCTGTCTGTCTGTTCTTGATGATTTATCCCATAATGGTGCAGATAGATTTCAGGCAGGTAGTAGAGGCAGTCAAAAAACCAAAGCCGATAATCGCCACTCTTGTCGCCAACTGGGCGGTAAAACCCTTCACCATGGCTTTATTCGCCTGGCTGTTCATGACAGTGGTGTTCAAGGATTTCTTGCCTCCTGAGCTTGCCCAGGAATACCGAGCGGGGATGATTCTCCTCGGAGTGGCTCCTTGCACTGCCATGGTTTTGATGTGGAGCTATCTGGCGAGGGGGAATATGGGGCATACTCTGGTAATGACTGCTATAAACTCGCTGTCAATGGTATTGCTCTATGCCCCACTGGCCCGATTTCTCCTGGGAATTTCAGGAATCGTCATACCCTGGAAAACGATAGCCTTTTCGGTAGCAGTCTACATTTGCCTTCCCCTTTTATGTGGTTACTTCACCAGAACTCAGGCCATTAAGCGGAAGGGCGCAGCATGGTTTGAATCAAAACTTATTCCTCCATTGCGCACAGTTTCTATAATCGCTCTCTTAATCACCCTGGTAATTTTATTCAGTCTGCAGGGAAACATAATCGTAGAGATTCCAGCGGTTGTGGGCATGATTGCTATTGGTATATTCTGTAATATCCTTTTTATTTTTGCCTTAACTTACCTGGTCTCTAAACCTATCCGCCTCTCCTATGAGGATGCGGCACCAACAGCGATAATCGCTGGAAGCAACCACTTTGAGGTAGCCGTTGCTGTGGCAACTACCATCTTTGGACTCTCTTCGGGGGCAGCGCTGGCTACGGTTGTTGGCGTTCTAACAGAAGTTCCCTTTATGCTCTTTTTGGTATGGCTGTGTAGGAGGACAAGAACTTTCTTCTACCAGCCACGGCTCCAAAATGCCGGAGACAAATAGTTAGTGGGGCCGATTACCAATTGGCGCACTATCCTTGTCCTGAGAAAGGAATACCTCCTGCCAATTGTGTATAATGAGTATGTCTCGTTGCGGGTGGGGCTAAGAGAGCCTGATTTGTTGAAAAGAAAGGAGGTAAGAGAGAATGAAAGTTGTAAGTCTATGCAGCAGTTGTTCGCAATGCCCGGTGGTCAGGGTCACGGATGCGCAGGTGGAAATAGGAGAGAAAGACAATATCTGTGTCCTCACCAAAGAACAGTGGGAGACTCTTAAAGACAAGATACTCAAGAAAGAACTGTAAATTGATAACCTCAAATTTAAGCTGGTAGCCCCACCCGCTCGATAAAAACGCCAAAGTTGGAAGATAAAGGCGGGCACATGTTAACGAAGAACGATTTGACCAGATACGAACGCCAGATTTTGTATACAGGCTTTGGTGAGGAGGGGCAAAAAAGACTTAAACAGTCCCACGTAGTGGTAGCCGGACTTGGGGGACTGGGATGCTCCGCCTCTCTACATCTAGCGTGTGCCGGCATAGGCCATGTCACCCTGATAGACTGTGACCGTGTAGAACTATCTAACTTAAACCGGCAGGTTCTTCATTACGAGGAAGATATCGGAGAGGGAAAGCCCTTTTCCGCAGCACGGAAGCTGGCTGAATTAAATTCTTCAACAGAGGTTACTCCTGTTTTCAAGAAGATTACTGAACGTAATGCCAGAGAGTTTATCAAAGGAGCCAATCTGGTAATAGACGGGATGGATAATTTCAAGACCAGATTTATTGTTAACAAGGCGTGTGTTGCCGAAGGAATACCCTTCATCCATGGGGGTGTCCACGGACTCTTTGGCGAGGTTACTACTATAATCCCGGGGAGGACGCCCTGCCTAGCCTGTATTTTCCCCGAAGTCCCCCAGAGGAAGGTACCATTGCCTGTTTTCGGTGTAACGCCGGCATTAATTGCCATCTTGCAGGTGACAGAAGCGATTAAACTCCTGGCCGGGTTCGGGTCTTTGCTAACAGGGAAGATGTTGTATTTCAATGGTGAAACGATGGATTTCACATTCCGTAACCTGGTAAAAAATCAAAATTGCAAGGTCTGCGGGACAAGAGATGTCTAAAAATGAGCATCAAGGTAAGGCTTCATCCGATTCTGCAAAAACTTACTGGAGGGCAAGAAGTGGTTGAAGTGACAGGTAATACCACTGGTGAATGCCTCGAGAACCTGGAAAGTCGTTTCCCTGTTATTAAACAAATGATTCGTGATAATCGAGGCCAGCTACGTCGTTATTGTTCGATCCTTGTTAACTCCGAGTCCACTCATCCTGAGGAACTAACTACGCCGGTGAAAGATGGAGACCAGATTGACATTGAAGTTTTTTTTGGTGGAGGATAGCCACGGATGGAAAATAGGGATGCGGAAATAGTAGAGAAAATCTCGGCCCTTAAGAAAAGAAGGAATGCCGTTATTCTTGCCCATAACTATCAACCGGGTGAGGTTCAGGATATAGCCGACTTCGTCGGCGATTCCCTGGACCTGAGTCAAAGAGCTGCCGAAACCGATGCCGCTGTAATCGTTTTTTGCGGAGTCCGGTTCATGGCGGAAACAGCCTCCATCCTCTGCCCGGAAAAGGTGGTCCTGCTTCCTGATGTGAACGCGGGCTGCCTTATGGCAGACATGATTACCGTTGAACAATTACAGGCGAAGAAAAAGGAACATCCTCAGGCAGTGGTGGTCTGCTACGTTAACTCTCCAGCCGGAGTCAAGGCGGAATCAGATATCTGCTGTACCTCCGCCAATGCCGTCAAGGTCGTGGAAAGCCTGGATGCTCGAGAGATATTATTTGTCCCCGACCAGTATCTCGGGAGTTATGTTTCGGCTAGGACGGGCAAAGAGATGATTCTCTGGCCCGGATTCTGCCCCACCCATGCCGTGATGATCAGGCCTGAAAGGATAAGGGAATTGAGGCAAGAGTATCCTCAAGCTAAGGTGGTAGTGCACCCGGAGTGCACGCCAGAGGTCATTGCCCTGGCCGACGAAGTGCTCAGCACCGGCGGGATGTGTAGATATGCTCAGCGAGATGATGTCAGAGAGATGATTGTTGGTACGGAGTTGGGGATAATACACCGGCTTAAAAAAGAGAATCCCGGCAAGAGGTTTATTCCTGTTTCCGAGCAGGCAATCTGTCCCGACATGAAGCTGATTACCCTGGAGAAAGTTTTGCGGTCTCTGGAGGAGATGAGTCCTGAGGTGAAAGTCCCCGAGGGCATTCGGCTCAGGGCAAAAGCTGCCGTGGACAGGATGCTCAAGATAGGCTAAGAATCGTAAAGCCCAATTTGTTGGGCGACCTCCTTTGTCATTGCGAGGTACTTGTCATTGCCTGCCGATAGAGGTATACTAGCTGGCACGTCTTCAAAGCCGCCGCACCAGTAGACAAAAGGGACTGACTAAGGATGGATGAAGTTATTATTTCCCGTGCCATTGCCGAAAGCTACATGAAGGACTTCATGGAGGCGATGGAGGTGGATGTTGCTGTAGCTGGGGCGGGGCCGGCCGGGCTTGTCACTGCCTACTCCCTGGCGAAAGAGGGAGTAAAGGTGGCAGTATTCGAGAGGCAGCTTCGTATTGGCGGCGGCATGTCCGGGGGAGGGATGATGTTTAACCGCATCGTCGTTCAGGAGGAAGGCAAGAGAATATTGGATGAGTTTGAAGTTCCAGCCAAGGAATACGAAAAGGGGTACTATGTCGCTGATTCGGTGGAGACTATTTCAACTATCTGTTCAAGTGCTATTAAAGCCGGGGCGAAGATTTTCAATTTGATTAACGTTGAAGATGTCATGATTCGGGAAGATGACAGGATAACCGGGCTTGTTTTGAACTGGAGCGCTGTTTCCTGGTCGAAGCTGCATGTAGACCCTCTAACTGCAAGGTGTAAGGTGGCTGTAGACGCCACCGGCCATGACGCTGAAGTCTGCCGTATCGTAGTAGAGAAAATAGGTCCCAAGTTACGGACGAAGACGGGGGAGGTGATAGGGGAGAAGTCCATGTGGGCTGAGAGGGGAGAAAAAGAAATACTGGAAAATACCAGGGAAGTCTATCCCAGGCTGGTGGTCGCCGGTATGACAGCGAACGCCGTTTTTGGCTCCCCGAGGATGGGAGCAATTTTTGGCGGCATGCTTCTATCCGGTAAAAAGGCTGCCCTGGTAGCCAAGGAATTAATTAAGCAAGGCTAAATTTGCTATGGCAAAGACAATAACTGAAATCAACGAGAAAATCAGAAAAGGTAAGGCTGTCGTGGTGACTGCCGAGGAAGTGATCGACATCGCTAAAGAAAAAGGTGTAAGCAGGGCGGCTGAGGAAATCGATGTGGTTACCACCGGCACCTTCGGCCCCATGTGCGGGTCCGGTGCCTTTTTTAATATCGGACACTCCAGGCCGAGGATAAAACTTGGCGGCGGCAAGGTTTACCTTAATGATGTCCCTGTCTATGCCGGGATAGCTGCTGTTGATGTTTTCCTCGGGGCAACTGCCCTTCCCGATGATGACCCCAGGAACAAGTTCTACCCAGGGGAGTTCAATTACGGTGGTGGGCATGTAATCGAGGAGATGGTAGCGGGGAAAGACATAAGACTTACCGCCACCGCTTTTGGAACGGACTGCTACCCCCGGAAAAAGCTGGAGACCTTGATCAACATTAAGGACATAAACGAGGCAATTCTATTTAATCTCAGAAATGCCTACCAGAACTATAATGTGGCGGTGAACCTCTCCGATAAGGTTATCTATACCTATATGGGAGTGCTTAAGCCGAATTTGGGAAACGCTCACTACTCTACGGCGGGGCAACTCTCACCGCTGTTGAACGACCCTTACTATAAGACTATAGGTGTCGGGACGAAGATTTTCCTGGGCGGCGGGATAGGTTATGTAGCCTGGCATGGTACGCAGCATAACCCTGCTGCTTTGAGGGGAGACAATGGCGTGCCACGGGAGGGAGCAGGGACACTGGCCGTGATCGGAGATTTGAAGCAGATGAAGCCGGAATGGCTGGTCGGGACAAGCATGCTCGGTTATGGCTGCACATTAACTGTGGGCATAGGTGTCCCAATACCAATACTTTCCGAGGAGATTCTCCGCTACACTACAGTAAGCGATGCGGGCATCCTGGCACCCATCGTGGACTATTCCGAAGCTTATTCCCAGTTGAAGCCGGATATCCTGGGAGAAGTTAGCTACGCTGAGCTCAGAAGCGGTCGTATAAAGGTTCAGGGCAAGGATGTCTCGACTGGTTCCTTATCCAGCTATCCTAAAGCGGTGGAAATTGCCACTACCTTGAAAGAATGGATAGAAAAAGGCGAGTTTTTGCTTACCGAGCCCGTGGCTCCGTTGCCCGGAGTAGAGTCGGGCATAACCTTTAAGCCACTTAAGGAAAGGCCGATAGTGGAGTAATTAAGAAAATGAATGTCTCCAGAAGAATAGTACTTCACTTCCCGCCCAACATAACAGAGCAGCCGGTCGTTTACCGCCTGGTCAAGGATTTTGGTCTCACCTTCAATATCCTCAAAGCTTCGGTATCGCCGGGAGAGGAAGGATTGCTGGTTATGGAGCTTAGCGGTGAGCAGAAAAACTATGATAAGGGCGTCAAATACCTCACCGAGGCCGGGGTAGAAATCCAGTCCTTAAGTCAGGATGTCGTCCGCGATGAATCCCGGTGCACTCATTGTGGAGCCTGTATTACCATTTGCCCCACCGAGGCTTTTTCTCTGGAGCCAAAAACAAGGAAAGTGCTCTTTGACCACAATAAGTGTGTTGTCTGTGGGCTATGCGTCAAGGCTTGCCCTCCTCGAGCGATGATATTGCATTTCTGACCACGGGAATTCAAAAATCAAAGGTCAAAAATAAAAATGACAAATCAAAATGTAAGAATTTTTGACTTTTGTTCTGTCACTTTGCATTCTTATTTTTGGTTTTTGCATTCTGAAAGAATTTATTTTGGGATTTAGCCCCGATTAAATCGGAGAGAGAATCGGGATTTTATATCTGAATATGCAGGAGCCACGTTTCTACCGCCACTGGATTAAGGACAGCGGATTAATTTCCTTCAACGTAGTAGTAGAGCAGACCGACCTGTACATCCGCTCTCAGCGTAATCTGAAGGATAAAGCCCTTAATTCCGTGCTAAAGCACCGGGGCTCTCTAGAGGCATATATTGGGCGCCATCCTCTTTTCCTGACTACATTGGACAGTTATGAGGCTGAAGCTGAAGCCCCGGCCATCGTCAGAGAAATGGCCAGGGTATCTCAACTAGCAGGTGTCGGTCCTATGGCAGCGGTAGCCGGCGCCATTGCTGAAGCGGTAGGCAGGGATTTACTCGCTTTCTCGCCGGAGGTAATTGTGGAGAATGGTGGCGATATTTTTCTGAAAATATCTAAGAGGAGGCTGGTAGGTATCTACGCAGGGCAATCATCTTTTACCAAAAAAATTGCCCTGGAAATCATGCCCAAGGAAACACCACTGGGCATAGGTACGTCTTCAGGAACCGTAGGACATTCTTTAAGCCTGGGCAGCGCTGACGCCGTTATTGCCCTTTCATCCTCGGCGGCTTTAGCCGATGCCGCAGCCACAGCGCTGGGCAATATAGTCAAGGCCGCAGATGATATTTCTAAGGCAACTGAAAAAGCCCGGAGTATCGAGGGGCTAAGTGGTGTGGTTATTATCGTGGGCGACGAAATGGGCGTCTGGGGCAGGGTGAAAATCGTGCCTCTTGATTAGTCCTTTCTTTTTTGCCCCGAGCAGTGATAAAGTTTTAAGCAATGAGAAACTCGCCCGACCTCCGTGTGCAATTAGCCCCCCGGCATCCTGAGGGACTAATCCTGTCCAATCCCGTGATGATAGCCTCCGGCATAGCTGGCTATTGCGGGGAATATGCCGAAATTACCGATATACAAAAGTTGGGCGCCGTTGTCTGTAAAGGGACGACCCTTATGCCCAAAGAGGGTAATGCCCAACCACGACTGGTGGAAACCGCTGGTGGTCTTCTTAATTCGGTAGGCCTGGAAAATATCGGTGTTGATGCCCTGATTGGAGAAAAAGCGCCTGTGTGGGCAGGATGGCGGGTTCCGGTTATTGTTAACGTTGCCGGGGAAACAATAGACGAATATGTGGCTGTGACCAGCAAGTTAGAAGGCGTGCCCGGCATCAGCGGCATCGAGCTGAATATTAGCTGCCCCAATGTTTCATCAGGAGGGATAGAATTTGGTGTCGACCCCGAGCTTTCCGCTCGGGTAACTTCAGCGGTTAAAGCTGCCACCAGCTTGCCGGTTATCGTTAAGCTGAGCCCCAATGTAACCGATATTAAGGAAATCGCTTTAGCCGTGGAAGAAGCTGGAGCCGATGCCATATGCCTGATTAACACACTGAAGGGCATGGCAATCGACATAGACCAGAGGAAGCCTTGGCTGGGGAATATTGCAGGCGGACTTTCCGGTCCCGCTATCAAACCTGTGGCTCTTTATATGGTATTCGAGGCAGCCAAGGTGATTCACATTCCAGTGATAGGATGTGGTGGCATTGCTTGTGCCGAGGATGCCCTAGAGTTTATTATGGCTGGAGCTACCGCTGTGCAGATTGGCACAGCCATTTTGACTAACCCGCAACTTGGTCTCGATGTATTAGAGGGAATAGAAAGTTTCCTGAGGCAGCATGGGGTTCAAAATCTAACCGAGCTCATTGGTAGCGCTCTTGCTTAGTTTTATACTGCCCACCCCATCGCGGCATAAACTATCGGCAAAGCTCCGGACCCCGGATTTGCTATGTGATTGACACGGATTAAGCCATACTATTTACTTTTCTCTGACCCAATAACCTTGCCCAAAAGGGGAGCTATTAGATCCATGGGCAAAGGAAACAGAATGACGTTGCTTCTCTCTGTGGCAATGCCTGCCAATGTCTGCAAATAG
>Ga0315550_1000932_pt1 | contig 18054 bp, 16 predicted proteins | sample SalMarSW160190MG_2_FD_203100 | JGI IMG/M metagenome (GOLD analysis project Ga0315550, IMG submission 203100) | Salt marsh sediment microbial communities from the Plum Island Ecosystem LTER, Massachusetts, United States - Salt Marsh Sediment SW1601-90 ... | reverse complement strand
CGTGGGGTTTCTGGTCATGGGCATCCTTCAGCCGATCCTGAGGTTGAACCTTGAAGCGTTTTAAGGCCTATCGTCTGCGCCCCTCTGTTTTTTCCTCCGAGGACTCACGGCGCGGATTCACCCTTCTTGAGATCCTGGTCGCTATAGGCCTCACCGGAGCGGTCATGGGGGCGGTCTTTGCGGCGCTCGGCCAGTCCTTGCGGATTGCGGCCGCGACCGAAAGCCGGACGACCGCTCTCTTATTGACCCAGGCTCGCCTCAGCGTCCTTCTCGACTCCCCTCAGATACCGGAAGAAGGGGGAGGGCTCTTCGAGCCTCCCTTCGACCGCTTTTCCTGGCACGTGGACGTTGCCCCGCCCCTTTCGGATGACCTGGTACCGGTCTCCCTGACATCCGGCCCGGCGGCCGACCCGTCGGCCCGCCGCGTGACCCTCTTTACCTATTATTATAAGAGAGCCCGTAATGAGACACCCGCAGAACGTTAAGGTTCGTGAGAACGTTAAGGTCCGTGCTTCGCGTCTCGTGCGCCGCACGTCTCCGCGGAGGGGCGGGGCGTCCCTGTTGGACTGCAGGACGAGCTTGCATGGTGTCTTTGGCCGGGGCCGGCGGGGTTTTACCCTGCTTGAGGCCGTGTTGGCGGCGGCGATCGGCGGTCTGGTGCTTCTGGTTTTATTCCAAGGGTTCTCCATGGTGGTCCAGGGTCACAGGCGGATATATGCGTCGTCCGATGCCCGGGCGCGGCTCTTCGCCCGTCTCTTGAGCGATGATCTGTTGTGCGCTTATATCGAAGAGGACGCAGACGTTCCTCTTTCTTTGACCGGCCGCGGGGGTGAGGTGTGTCTTGTCCGCTCCCGTCCATTAGGGGTCCTCGCCGACGCGGATGCCCCGGATGACCTGATGCGTGTCTGTTATGTCTGGTCGCCTTCGCGGTCCGGCGACGGGACGCTGAGACGCCAGGTGCGTGCGGCGGACGTTGTGCCGCAGGCGCCGCCGCGCGAAGAGCGCGTTTTGATGACAGGCCTGCGCGACATGCGCTGGGCTTTTTATGACGGGACGCAGTGGGCCGCGGCGTGGGATTCTTCCCAGCAGCTGCCCCGTTTGGTCCGGGTCACCTTCACTGTGACCCGGCAGAAGGGACAGGCGAGACAGTATGAGGTGGTCTTCGATGTTCCGGGTGCTTGATAGCGTGCGGTTTCAAGGGGTCCGGTTTCGATGCCGCCGGGGCTCTGTCCTTGTCATGGTTCTTTGGTTGTTGTTCTTTTTTTCTCTCTTGACCGCGCAGGCTGCCTACCGCGCACGCCTGGACCAGCACCTCTTGCAGCGCGACCTTGAGACCGTGTGGTCTTATTACGTCGCCCGCGCCGGCCTGCACGCGGCGTGGGACGCGCTCGTCGAGTCTCGCGACGACGCCTTGGGTCCGGAGGGGCAGGAGGGGTGGGCGCGGGATGACCGGCAGGACGGCGGCCTGGTGCGTTCTTTGGAGCTTGAAGACACGCGCGGCCGCGCTGTGGGCACGTGCGCCATCCGGATACAGGACGAGCATAGCTTTTTTCCGATCCTTAGGGTTGACAAGGACGCCCGGAGGCGTTTCATCGGCTCTTTTTCCAGGGGGGTCCTCGAGCGTCCGGCGCCGGATGTGCCGCTTGAGGGGGACGGGGGCGCCTTCGGCGGGGCGCGCGGCACAGGGGTCCTGCGCCGGTGCTTTGCCGGGCAGGAGGAGATCTTTTACGGGGAAGACGCAAACGACAACTTTATCCTGGATCCCTGGGAAGACGACGGTGAGCGCGAACCGCCCGGGGATGATGCAGACGGCAGGCTGGATGTGGGCGCAAAGGGTTTCGTGACGGTCTGGACAGACGGTAAGGTCAATGTCAACACAGCCCCGGAATCCGTCTTGCGGAATCTGCCGGGCGTCTCATCCGATGTCCTGGCAGCGCTTCTCACCGAGCGTCGGGGAAAAACACTGACGATCCCCGAAGACCTGGCCTCCCTGGCGCCGGTGACGGACGCGGTCTTTGCCCGGCTTGCCTCGTGGGCGGTCTTCCGGTCCGACCTGTGGCGCGTCACGGTGGTCGGCCGGGCCGCCGCGTCGCCCGTCGCCTATGTGATCGTCGCGGTGGTCGACCGCTCGTCCGGGGTCCCGCGGATCCGGTGGTGTGGTGCCGGCAGCGGCCGCTGGGGCCGGTGAGGCGCGCCGGCACGGCAGCGGCCGCCGGGGCCGGTGAGGCGCCGCGCACGGACCTGAGGAGAACGGGAGAAAAAGAATCCTTGACAAATACTAAAATTGCGCTAATAATACTTTTTGTAGTAGTTAAAGCAATTACTTTAAGTACAGCAGGCCTGTGATGATGTTTTCCCCGAACAACAAGAATCTCCTCTCGGCCAAGGACGTCGTCCGGCGCTTCGGCGTGTCGTACCCGACCCTGAACCATTACACCAACCTGGGGTTCTTCCGCATCGTCATCAAGAAGGGGAACAAGCGGTTTTACGACGTCCAGGAACTCCGCCAGAAGCTGAGCGTGATTTCGCGCATGAAGAACGACGGCTATCCGTTGCGCCTCATCCGCAAGAAACTGATAGGTTGATAGATGACCCTCGCGATCCGTAATAACAAAAAATTGATCTCCGCCAGAGAGTTGGAGGCGTTGACCGACGTCTCGTACGGGGCGATCAATAATTATACGGACATGGGGCTGTTGGACGTGGTCGCCCGTCAGCGCCGTCTGCGCCTGTATGACGCGACCAAGGCCAGGGAGCGGCTCATGATGATCGTCCGGTTGATCAGCGAGGGCTATACCCTGCGTATCATCACCAAATTGTTGAAGGAAGACGGCCGTGTGCGACAACCTTAGGCGCCTGTCCAAGGTGTTGTTGTTTCCTGTGCTCTTGGGGCTTCTGGGGCAGGGGTACCTGGAGGCCGAGGAGGCCCTTGAAGCAGAGGAGATCATCCAGGTCGAGCGGCCCTCGGTGGCAGGCCGGATCTTTGACGTGGACGTTTCGATGGACAACTATCTTTTTGTCAAGGCCGCTGCCCAGATCTTCGGAGGCAGCTGGGGCCGCGAGGTCCGGACACCCGAGGAGCTGGAAGAGCGGACGTGGGAGGACCTGATCTTTTCGTACGAGGCGTTCAGGAGGGGCGTCCAGGTCCCCCAGAAGAGCGTAGACGAAGAGATCGGCAAGCTGCTGAAGTCGGAAAAGGTGAGTTTCGATTGGAATCAGGATCGGCAGGCCTTCGAGGATTGGGTCCAGGAACGCGTGGGGGAGCCTGCGGTCCTTTTCGAGAACCAGCTGAAGCATCTGATCCAGCTGAAGATGCTCCGGGACCAGGTGCGCGAGAGCTTTGACCCCGAGGTGAGCGAGGAGGAGGCCCTCGCGAAGTACATCACCGAGTACAATTCGCTCGAGCTTCAGCTGGTGCGCTTTGACACGCTCGAGGAGGCACAGGAGTTTTTCGAGAAGGTCAGCAAGCGGCCGAAGCTCTGGGACCGGGGGTTCAAAAAGAGCGAAGACAACAAGGACTTCATCAAGACGACGGGGTTCGTCTCCTTCGAGTGGTTGCTTGAGGCGTGGAAGGTTCCGCGCAAGGACCTCGACGCCATGCTCGCCATGCCCGTCGATTCGTTTTACGGGCCGACGCCGCTCTACAAGGGTTTTGCGGTCCACAAGATCCTCAAGAAGCGGCCGGCCGTGCCCGAAGAGTTCGATGAGAGAAAAAAAGAGCAGTATGTGGCAAGGGTCAGGACGATCAAGCAGTTCAAGGAGCTCCAAAAGTGGCAGGAGCAGCTCTTGACGGCGGCGGACAAGCAGGTGTACGCGAAGTGATTTCCCCCGGCTCGCGGGAACGCGAGGGACGGCGAGCCGTGGTGATCTGCGGGAAGGTGAGCGGAGGCGACTCTTGAGTTATTACAAGGTATTGGGGTTCAATAAGGAGCCGTTCTCGACGAGCCCGGACCCGGAGTTCTTCTACGAGTCGCGGGCGCACGAGGCGGTCCTGACCAACCTCATGATCGAGTTGAGGCTGCGCCGGGGCCTGAGCGTGGTCTTGGGCGACGTCGGCACGGGCAAGACGACCTTGTCGCGCAAGCTGATCCAGATCTTGAAATCCAAGGATGATTTTATCTTCAACATCATCCTGGACCCGGCGTTCGATTCGGCGGACCTCTTTCTGACCAAGATCGCGCGCAACTTCGAGTTGGACCTGCCGGCGGCCGGCACCATCGTCGATATCCAGGAGGCCCTGGAGCGTTTCCTCTTCCGCAAGGGCGTGGAGGAGGCGCGCACGGCCGTCCTCATCGTGGACGAGGCGCAGAAGCTCAACGATGCGACGCTCGAGGCCCTGCGGGTCCTGTTGAACTACGAGACGAACGAGTTCAAGCTCCTCCAGCTCATATTGCTGGGGCAGCTCGAGCTCTACGGCAAGATCGCGGCGATGCCCAACTTCCTCGATCGGATCAGCTTCAAGTATACCCTGAATCCGCTCGATGAAGAAGAGACCCGGCACCTCATCGAATTCCGCATCCGCCAGGCGGGCTACACCTCCCGGATGTTCCTCTTTTTGGACGGGGCGATCAGGGAGATCCACCGGTGTACCAAAGGGTATCCGCGGCAGATCGCGATGGTCTGCCATAAGGCGCTTAAGGAGCTCGTGATCAAACGCAAGAGTGTTATCGACGAGTCGCTGATCAAGGAGATCCTGCGCGAAGAGGAGAAGAAAGGGTGGTCGAGGACAAATCCTCCCCTACTCCAGAGAAGCAGCTCCTGAAGCTGATCGAGGAGCCGTCGGGTCCTGCGGCGGGCGCGCATCCGGCGCGGCGGCGCGGTCCGTCTTTTTCCTTCGGCGCCCTGCGTTCGCGGCTGTCTTTCTGGCAGAAGGGCTTTGGGCAGGCGTTCAGCGGCGGGGTGACGTTGAACATCAAAAAGGTCAACGGGCTCCTGCTGACGGCCGCTTTTGTCTTGGGCATCTTTTTTGTCGCCAGCTCCGCGGTGCTGGCGCATCGCCTTTCAGAGTTGCCGAACTTCTCTTTTTCGCCAACGGAGCGGTCCCCTGGGGCCAAGTTCGTGCTGCCGACGCGCGTTCAGTCGCTTGAGACGTATGCCCAGATGGCACGCGCACGGGATATCTTCCAGCTCGGCGCGATACCGGTGCCGCCGTCGCGGGACTTCTCGGCCCCGACCCAGGAGGCGTCCCAGAGAGAACGCGCGGAGTTGATCCTGAGCAGGTACCGCCTGGTCGGTATCTCCTGGGCGGACGATCCCGACGCGATGATCGAGAACACGACGGACGCGAAGACCTATTTTATCAAGCGGGGACACTATGTGGACGGCATCCGGGTCGAGGCGATCTACAAGGACCGCGTGATCCTCAGGGACGCAGACGTGGAGGTCGAACTGCGGTGAGACGGTTTTTTCTGATGGCGGGGGTGTTCTTCTTCTTGGGTGCGGCGGCGGTCCCGGCGCAGGAGGCGTTCGTGGCGACGGGGCCGGCGGCTGATTCTACGGCCGCCGAGGCGATTGCGGTCATCCGACCGCTTGCGGGCGGCATGAAGGGGTTCATCTCCCTGGATCTGCGCGGCATCGACGTGGTGGATGCGCTCAAGTACCTGGCCACCAAAGCCAACCTCGATATCGTGACGACGAAAAACGTCGCCGGCCGCGTGACCCTGATGGTGGAGGACGTGGCGGTGCAGGACGTCTTTGACGTCATGCTGCGCAGCAACGGTCTGGCCTATGATCAACAGGGCGAGATCTACAGCGTGATGACGCAGGACGAATACGTGGCCCTGTACGGTAAGTCCTTTGCCGACACGCGCATCGTGGAGTTTTTCCGTCTCAAGTACGCCATCCCCGAACAGGCCTTTTCGCTCCTGGATACCATCAAGAGCGACATCGGCCGCGTCCTGGTCGACACGGAGTCCGGCAGCGCCCTGGTCATCGATATCCCCGAAAAGATCCGCCAGATGCGCGCGGCCCTGGAGAGCTTCGAGCGCAAGAACGAGGTGAGGGTCTTCCCGCTCCAATACGCCAAGGCCAAGGACGTGGAGGAGCACCTCAAGACCCAGCTCGATAACAAAAAGGTGGGCCTTATCAAGGCCGATGAGCGCGCCAACCAGGTGATGGTCCAGACGCTGTCCGAGCGCATGAAGGAGATCGAGCGCCTCATCAAGGAGTTGGACACCAAGACCCGGGAAGTCATCATCGAGACGACGATCGTCAAGATCAAGCTGACCGATGAGAACAGCAAGGGGGTAGAGTGGGAAGGTCTTTTTGATATGGGCAGGCAGAAAGGCCTTACCTATATCGGTTCGACGCCCTTTGCGACGGTGAACCCCTCGACGACGGCCGGTGAGTTCAGTACGCGCAAGGACACGTGGTATTATACCGCGGCCGAGAACGTCGGCTCGTATCCGTTCAGCGGCAACGCCACCGCGCTCAACGCAAGCACGAAGGACGTGGGTCTGGAGGGTCTCCACGTGGGGATGGTGGCGGCCCAGGATTTCGATTTTCTCTTCAAGTACGTCCAGGCCCTGGGTTCGACCCGGATCCTCGCCAATCCGAAGCTCGTGGTGACGAACAACCAGGAGGCGCGCATCCACGTGGGCGAGAAGCAGGCCTATGTGACCGCGACCACGACGACGGGGCAGGTCTCCAACACCGTGGCCGAGGACGTGACCTTCGTGGACGTGGGGATCCAGTTCTCCGTCACGCCCGAGATCAACGACGACGGCTACGTCACGATGAAGGTCAAGGCCGAGATCAGCAGCGTGACCTCGACCTTGACCACGCCGACCCAGAACAAGATCCCCATCATCGACACGTCGCTCGCCGAGACGACGGTCATGGTCAAAGAGGGCACCACCATCGTCATCGGCGGCCTGCGCCGTGACGAGGAGGTCGAGACGAAGGAGCGCACGCCTTTCTTGGCCAGCCTTCCCATCGTCGGGAACATGTTCAAGTCGAGCAACAAGAAGATGGACCGCACGGAGCTCATGATCCTCCTGACGCCGAGGATCATCTCGGGCGATGTCCTGGTGACGCCCCAGGGGCGGCGGGTCGAGCATCCGGGGATCAAGGAGGAGCGTGGGTACAACATCGTGGAGCCGCCGCCGTCCGCCGCGAGCCTTCAGGCGGCTTCCGGGGACCAGAGACCGGCGATCAAGGGATTGCGGGTGGTGCGATGAAAAAATTTATCCTCGTCCCTCGATCCGTCTTTGTCCTTGCGGCCCTGCTGTGTTGCGTGCGGGGCGCCTGGGCGCAGAAGTCGACGTCCCCGAGCATCTACGAGACACTGGATAATTTTAACGGCGCCTTCACCGAACTCAAGGAGGAGCGCGATGCCCTGCGTCAGGAGATCGAGAGCCTGAAGAGGGAGCAGCGCTCTCTCATCGACGGGGTCAAAGCGAGACTGGAGGTCTCGGAAGAGGAGCGGGACCTTTCGCAGGAGGCCTTACTGGAGGCCCGCGGTCGGCTGACGGCGCTCAGTCAGGAACGGCAACTTCTGTCGAAACAGCTGGAAGGCCTGAAGGGCACGGAGAACCGGCATGCCGATCGACTCTTGACGCAGGAGGAGAAGCTCGTCGGGGCCCTCCAGGAGGTCAGCCGGTTGAAGGCGGCCCTGGAGAAGGCCCGCGGGGACGCCCAAACGGCGCTCCAGCAGGTGCAGCAACTGGAAGAGGGAAAACGCGGTTGGGCCGAGCGGGCGGTTTCGTCCACCGAGGAACGTCAAAAGCTCGCGTTCGACAACCAGGAGGCCCTGGCCGGAGAACGGCTGGAGAAGGAGAAGGCGCTTCAAGGGCTGGCGTTGACGAAGAGTCAGCTCGAGGCGACGCAGGAGCGGCTCGCGCTGGAGCAAAAGGAGCGGGAGGTCCTGCGCGGACGCTACGAAGGGGAGCTGGAGGAGTTCAAGAAGCTGCATGCGCCGCTTCAGGAGAGGATTGCGGCGTTCGAGGCACAGAAGAAGGCCTACGCGGCGACGCACGCGACGGAGCTCCGGGAGGCCCAGGACGCGGCGCGGTTCCTGCAGAACAAGAATGCGGCGCTGGAGGGCCGGATCAAGGCCCTGGAGGAGCAGATCGGGGCCCTGGAGAAGAAGCTGGCCGCTGCCAGCGCCGGAGCGTTGGAATCCCAGAAGGCGAATGTCCTTGAGACTGAAAGGCTCAAGAGCCAGGCCGCCGCCGCGCAAAAGGAAAAGGCAAAGAGCGAGAAGCGGGCCGGGAAGCAGGCGCGGGCCTTCGAGGAACAGGACCGCGCGTGGGAAGGGAGGGTCGTCGCACTGGAAGGAGAGATAACGCTCCTCGAAAGAGAGAGGGATGATCTCCGGTCCGAAGCCAAGAGCCAGGCTCAGGCGTGGCAACAGGAGAAAGAGGCGTTGCTGAGGCAGGTCGCCGACGTCCAGGCCCGTCTGGCGGGCCTGGAAAAAGACAACGCGCACCTGAGGCGGGAGGCCCAGGATCTCGATAAAGATTTGATGGAAGTCGACGACGAGGCGTCGGCGATGGAGCGCGAGCTCCTGGCCCTGGAAAGCGAGCGCAGGACGTTCCAACTGCAACTGCGGCAGGCGAACGGCGCGTTGACCGTGGCTCAAAAGAAGAAGGATGCCGTGGAAAAGAAGGTGCGGGGCCTTGAACAGCGCGCGGATAAACTGGAGAAGAAAAACGTCGCGTTGATGCAGGAGGCCAAGGAGAGGGTCGCCCGCGCCACGCAGGACCTGAGGCGCGAGAACGAAGAGGTCCGCGGCCGCATCGTCTCGCTCCAGCAAGAGGCGGCGCAGAAAGACAAATTTCTCGAAGAGCTCGAAGGCCGCATCGCCTCCTTGAGGCAGGAGGCCCAGTTGCGGCAACAGGAGATGGCCTCGCTCAAGGAGCAGCACGAGGCCTATGTCAGGAAGCTGCAGGATGAATTTGCCCAGGCCCTGAAGGTGACACGGGACCAACTCAGGGGGGCACGGGAGGGACTCGAGGCGGCCGGTGAGACCAAGACCGCCCTGACCGACACCGAGAAGGAGCTCAAGAAGCTCAACGCGGAGAAGGCCGAGCTGCAAGAGAAGATCGCCGCGCTCAACGACCAGATCTTCAAGAACAACATGACGCTGGCCCAGAGCGCCACCACGGAAAAGGAGAACCGTCTCTTGAAGACCAACATAGGCGACCTCCTTGAAAAGTATAACAAGACGAGCACGCAATATAAGGAGCTTCAGCGGCGATATGAAGAGATGGAAGAGGAGTGGAGGGCCCTTAAAGAGAGCCGATCCGCGGCCGCCACCTCGCGTGCCGAAATGGAAAAGTTCAGGACACAGAATCAGGGATTGCACGGGAGACTGGCTTCATCCGAAGAGAAGCTGAGAAATCTTCTCAACACGCTGGTCGAGCTTCAGTCGGAGAACCAGGATCTCAAAGAGAAGACGCGCGCGCAGGTGAGCCCCCGGGAGTTCCGCGAGACGATGAAGAGCAGCCGGCAGCTCGAGGACGAGAACAAGAAGCTCAAGGAGCGCGTCGCGCGATTGGAGATCTCGCTGAGAGAGGCGCGTGCCTCCGGAGAGGAGTTGACCAAGCTCTCCCAGAAACAGAAGGCCAAGATAGCGCGCATGGATGCCAAATTGGACGGCTGGGAGGGCGAGCGCGAGGGCTGGACACGCCAGGAAAAGAAAGCCAAGGAGGTCCTGGGCGACAAGAAGGAGAAGATCGGCGACCTGCGGGAGGTCCTGCACGCGACGGACGCCGAGAACAAAAAACTCCGGGACAAGGTGGACAGCTTCGCGAGCCAGCACGCCTCCCTCAATGCCGAGATGGAGGCGCTGGCGAAGGAAAACGCCCTGTTGCATTATAATCTGGGCGTGATCTATACCGACAGGGCGATGCACGCTCAGGCGATCAAGGAGTTTGAAAAGACCCTGGAGCGCAACCCGAAGGATCTCTATGCCGCCTATAATCTAGGTATCATCTATTCTCAGTATGCCCCGGATGAGGCCCGGGCGGTCGAATATTTCAAGAGGTACCTCGAGGTGGCGCCCGAAGATGAGGACGCCAACCGGGCCCGGAAGTACATCATGACGCGGGAATCCTATGATATCACCACGCAGAAGTAAGGGCGTTATTGGTGCGCTGGGGATTGCGTTGGTCGCCGGCGCCTGGCAGCCGGCCGTTGCCGAGGACCGCTACGCCTCGGCGAGGCCGGCCCTGGGCGTGGGGGTCTGTCTGCCCAAACCGCCGGATTTTAACAGGGACAAGATCTCCCTCGACCTGCGCGACATGGAGATCACCGAGGCCCTGAAGTTCCTGGCGCTCAAGGCCGGCCTCAACATCATCCCGACCCAGAAGGTGAGCGGCCGCGTCACGCTCATGGTCAACGACGTGCCCATCCGCGACGTCTTTGATCTCATGATCCGCAGCAACGACCTGGCCTACGAAAAGCGCGGGGATATCTACAACGTGATGACCGAGGACGAGTTCAAGGCCTACTTCGGCAAGAACTTCGCGGACATCCGCGAGGTCAAGGTCTTCCGTCTCAAATACGCGGTGCCCGAGCAGGTCTTTTCGATCCTCGACAATTTCAAGAGCTCGATCGGCAAGATCTTCGTCGAGCAGGAGACCGGGACGGTGATCGTCCTGGACGCGCCGGCGCGGCTGGTGGAGATCGAAAAGGCCGTTCAGGCCCTCGAGCAGAAGACGACGATACAGATCTTCGACCTCAAGTACGCCAACGCCAAAGACATCGAAGAGCGGCTCAAGGTCCAGCTGGACGACAAGAAGGCCGGCAGCATCCAGGCGGACGAACGCACGAACCAGGTCGTCGTCCAGACCCTGCCGGAGCGCATGGCCGATATCGAGAAGCTGATCCAGGGACTGGACACCAAGACGCGCCAGGTCTTGATCGATGCGCGCATCGTCAAGATCAACCTGGCGGACGACAAGACGCGCGGGGTCGAGTGGGAGGGCCTCTTCAGCCTCGGCAAGAAGTACGGCCTGAGCTATATCGGTTCGACGCCCTTTTCCGTGGTCAACCCCACCACCACAGCCGGGGCCTTCACGTCCCGCAAGCTGCTTTATGACGCCATGCAGGCGTATAATGGCGATATCGGCGGGTATCCCTTCAGCGGCACGACGTCGGACATGTCCTCCAGCACCAAGGACACGGGCAGCGAGAGCCTGCACATAGGCATGATCGGACGCCATGATTTCGACGTCGTCTTCAAGTATCTCGACACCTTCGGCAAGACGAAGATCCTCTCCTGCCCCAAGATCGCGGTCATCAACAACCAGGAGGCCAAGATCCACGTGGGGGAGCGCCAGGCCTACGTCACGACGAGCACGACGACCGGCCAGACCACGACGACCGTCTCCGAGAACGTGACCTACGTGGACGTGGGGTTGCAGTTCTCCGTCATCCCGACGATCAACGACGACGGCTACGTGACGATGAAGATCAAGCCCGAGATCAGCAACGTGGTGGACGTCGTCATCTCCTCGAGCGAGAACCAGATCCCGGTCATCGACACGACGATGGCCGAGACCTCCGTGATGGTCAAGGACGGGGCCACGATCCTGATCGGCGGTCTGCACAAGGAGGAGGAAACCGAGTCCTACCGGGGTGTTCCTTTTCTGGGACGCATCCCCTTTTTGGGATACTTTTTCTCCGAGAAGACGAAGGCGATGCGGCACGTGGAGATCGTCATCCTGTTGACCCCGCACATCATCGAGGGCGACGAGCTGACGACCGGTTACGAACGCGACTTCGGGGCGAAGCTCGACAAGGCCTATCAGGAGTATGCGCCGATCACGACCGAATCGGATCTGAGTTCGCGGGCGCTGTTACCGCGGTCGTACCGGGAGTATTCGGATATCGAAGAGGAAAAAGACTCTTATCCGTTCGAGATCAAGCCGCTAAGGGAGAGCTGATGGATTTCTTCAGACGCAATCGGGTCAGGGTGGGGCTGGTTTTGGCCGCGGGGATTTGGCTCGCCGGAGGGGTCCGGACGGGCCGGGCCCAGGAAGAGGCAGGGGAGGCACCGCAGGGGACCATGGAGCAGCAGACGACGGACTGCTCGGCGCAACTCGCCCGGCTTCAGGAGGAGCACAGCCGTCTGTTGGTCGATTACAGGAACGCGGTGGCCCAGGCCAAGGCCCTGCTCGTTTACAAGAATCAGGTGCGCGACGTCGACGATATCCAGCGCCAGAACCAGCTGCAGATCCGGCAGCTGGAGCGGGCCAGGCAGGAGGCCCTGGAACAGGCGGCGGAGCTTGAGAAACGTCTCGACGGCCTGAACGCCGACATCGTCAGGCTGCGCCAGGAGCGCGACGAGTACAAGAAATCTTTTGAAAAAGCCTCGGTCGAGAATATAATAGGGGAAGATGCGCAGAAGAAGATCGACGCGCTTGAAGAAGAGAAGGGGGTCTTTGAGAAACGGACGCGCGAGCTCGAGAAGTACGTTAAGACGCTAGAACATGAAGGGTTAAAGAAGGAGGCCGGGGCGGAGCTGCTTCGGCGCCGGCTGACCGAAATCAAGGAGAAGTACGCCGAGGCGAGGAAGAACAATAACATCCTCGAGAAGAAGATCCGGCAGGTCCCGAGGAAGGCCGCAGAGCTGGCCCGCGAGAACAAGATCCTCGTCAAGCGCACGGCCCTGATGCACTATAACCTGGGGGTCTTTTATACCCAGAATAAGGAATTCGAGCGCGCGGTCAAGGAATTCGAGAAGGCGGTGGAGTTGAACCCCCAGGACGCCGCCTCCTTCTTCAATCTGGGCTACATCTCCGCCGAGCACCTTCAGAACCGCCCCAAGGCGGTGGAGCACTTCAGGAAGTATCTCAAGCTGGCCCAGAAGGACGATAAGGATGCAGACTGGGTCAAGCGCTATATCTTGACCTGGCAGGCCTGGGAGGGAAAAGTTCCGATCAAGTAAAGGGAGGTTCTCTCAACCATTTATTTCACGCACCGGACAGGAGGGCAGTTCTATGAGACGGGTTTTGATGGGGGGCATTCTGGCGGCTGGGTTTATTCTTTGCGTCGTTTCTGCGAGCTACGCGTGGTGGGCAAAGAAGGCGAAAGAGGCGCCGGCGAGCACCAAAGAGGTTGCAAGGGTCCAGGCGCCTGCCGAAGCCGAAGAGGCGGTTCCCGTTGCGCCGGCCGAAGAGATCAAAGAGGCAGAAAGGCCGGCCCCGGTTCCGCCGGCCGTCTCCCCGGAGGATCTGGCCAAGAAACGCGCCCAGAAAGAGAAGAAGCGCAAGGCCATCGACGCCAACCAATGGGAGGTGACCGTTATCCCGATGTCGGGCAAGGGCGACAAGACCCTGGACACGCTCGTCTTCTCCGACAACAAGTTTTCCTCCCAGGCGTATGAGAAGAAGGGCTACGTGCCGTCGAACTATACCGTCTCCCTGACGGATGACGGCAGGCCGGTCGTCGAAACGATGCAATCCGAAGAAAAGATGGGCATCCTCTTCTGGCGGATCGAGTTTGACGAGAATCTCGCCGGATGCCATGGCGTCATCAGCCTTCAGGTATCGGAAAACATGACCGAGGATTATTCTTTTGTGAGCACGGCCAAGAAGCCTGTCGTGAAGTAGGAAGGGGCGAGGCCTCCGTGGTGGAGTTTTCCAAGATCATAAAAAAAGTGAGAAGGGACGGATCGGAGTCCTTTCGTGAAGGGACCGAACCGTCCCGGCCCCGTCAGGAGCCGGCGCCGCCGTCCGTCCCGAAGACCCGTCGGTCCGAGACGCGGTCCGGGCCACGAAGGGAGCCGTTGCGTCCGGAGTCCCCGCGTCGTGAGCCGCCCCCCGAGGAGTCCGTCCCCATCTTCGAAGAGGAAGAGTCGCGCAAGACAGAGACTTCGTCCAGGTCCGTCAAGCCGTTCTTTTCGCAGCACCGGGCCGGGAGGATTTCGCGGCCCTCTATCCCTCAGGAGGCGGCGCCGGGAGACGACACAGAGGCTGCGCCTTTGCGCCAGCCTCAAAAAATAAGGAGGGCGACGGCGGATCTCCCGGAAGAGACCCGCCGGAGTCTGCCGATGTCAGAGGCCTTGGTCCTCTACGACCGGATGATGGAGTTGAGCCGTTACTTCTTGGACAAGGATCTGGAGCCGGAGCAGGCGGATGTCCGTCCTCTCACATCGTTGGTGGGCGAGGTGGCCGGCCTCGTCAGCTCGGGCGATGAGCGGCTCATAGAGTTGGCGGTCACATATCTTTTGAAGGACGGGGACAGTTACCTCCCCCAGCACAGCGTGAACGCGACGATCCTTTCATTGGCCATCGGCCAGGGGGTGGGCTATGGTGCGGAAAAAATGGTAGAGCTGGGCCTGGCGGCCTTTCTGCACGACATCGGTATGACGGCGTATAAAGACACGACGAACGTCAGTCGGCCGTTGACGCCCCGGGAGTTTGAGAAGGTCAAGGAACACGTGGAGGTTGGACAGAAGATGCTCCAGGAGATCAACCCGGCGTTGAGCGAGGCGGTGTTGAGCGCCCAGTACGAGATCCACGAGCGCATGGACGGCACCGGCTATCCGACAGGCCGACGCTCTATCCACGAGTACGCCAAGATCATCGCCCTTGCCGATAGCTTCGAATCCATGATCCACCCGCGGCCGTTCCGTTCCCGCTACTCCATCACGGACGTCTACAAGCGCATCTTTGCGACCAAGCAGAGGTACGACCCGGCCTTTATCAAGGCGCTCATCGACCGCCTGGGGTTCTTCCCCAACGGATCGTTCATCCAGCTCAACACGAAAGAGGTAGGCCGGGTGATGGCCCAGAACCGGCGTTCGCCCCTGCGGCCCGTGGTCCAGATCCTTTTTGACGAAGGGGGCCAGCACCTGTATGACGACGATATCAAGGACGTGAATCTGATGAAGTATCCGACCCTGCACATCGTGAAGTGTTTCCTGGAGGAGACCGTCCCCCGGGAGGATGCTGATGGCGCTTAAACGATTGGGCAGTTCCAAAGGCGTGGTGATGGTCTTGTTGACGGCGGCCGCTGTCTGCGCCGGATTCGTCTATCTGATAGCGCGCGAACGCAGCCTGAACACGGAGCTCTCCGGCACCGTCGCGTCCTTGAAGGAGGAGCAGGGAAGGTGGGAACAGGCCAAGGGCCGCCTCGAGCAGACGCTCAAGGGTAAGGAGGCCGAGCTTGAGATCGCCAACACCAAGAATTACCGCGCGGACATGGTCCAGATGCAGGACGCCTTCAAGGAGGCCAATCAGAAGCTGCACAAGTTGATCCGCGAACGGGCGGAATTGGAGAACGCGAATTTCATCCTGGACAGCCGGCTCAAAAATACGACGAAAGAGTTGACACAGAACCTTGAAGAACTGAAGCAGGCGCGCGACCTTTTGACGGGTACCGAAAATCCCCACAAGGTCAAGATGGCCCAGTTGTCCGTGAACCTGAAAAGAAAAGAACAGGAATATAGGGACCTCCAGGGGCGCCTGGAGGAAATGGAACGCGCCCTGACGGCGTATCGGGCACAAGGGAAAGATTCTACGCAGGGAGCACTGCTTTACCAGGAGCGGATGGAGGTGCTCAGTCGTAATGTCGCGAACCTGAGGGAAGAGCTCGCGGTCAAGAACCGGCAGATGATACAGAAGGATGTCGAGATCGACGACCTGCGGCGGGAGGTCGTTCAGGCCCGGACGCAAACCGAGCAGGAACAAGCGGACAAGGCCGCCGCGGAACTCGAGTCGCAGCGTCGGGACCTTAAGCAACAGATCACCGCGTCGCAGGAGCAACTCAAAGACAAAGAGGCGCAACTCGAGGATTTTCGGCAGCAACTGGCGGAGGTGCGCAAACGGCTCTATCAGCGCGAGGCGGTGCTCGCAGAGATCGAGGCAAGACGCCAGAGCCTTGAACAGCAGATATCCGCGTCGCAGGAACAGCTCAAGGGCAAGGAGCAGCAGCTTGACACCTTTCAGAGGCAATCGGCGGAGCTCAAGGAGAAGCTTTATAAACACGAGGCGGTCCTCGCAGAAATGAAGTCGCAACGCCAGGCCTTTGAGCAGCAGATCACCGCGTCGCAGGAACGGCTCAAGAGCAAGGAAGAGCAGTTCGACGTCCTTCAACTGCAGTTGACGGACCTCAGGGAGAAGCTTCATGAGCGTGAGGCGCTCTTGAGCGAGAAAGAGCACGAGGCGCAACTCGCTCTCCGGGAAACAGATGGCCTGAGAGAAGAGATCCTTGATTTGCGTTCTGATAAACAGATGTTTTCAAAGGGGACCGCCGAGCTGGCGAAGGTGCGCCGTGAATTGGATAGCAGGATCCAACGGCTTGAAAAAGAGAACGCGCTGTTGGAAAGGGAGCTGGCGTCGGCCGAGAAAGGGGCCGCCGTCAGTAAAAAGGGAGATCCCTTCCGCGACCGGAACCTGCGTCTCATGACGGAACAGTTGGTCAAGAAAGAAGAGGAGATCCGGGGGTTGACGGACGCCTTGACGTCGCTGGAGAAGGAGAGGAAGGCCTGGGAGAGGAGCTTTGGGCCGCGTGAAAAGCGCATGGCGGAGCTCGAGATCCTCGTGAACACGTTGACGAAGCAGTTGGGGGATTACGCCGCGATGATCGAAAAGAGGGACGCGGAGCTCGGCGCGAGCGCCAAGCACATCGCGTCCATGACCGAGGACCTCGAGGCGCAGAAGATGGCGGCGCTCGCGTTACAGAAGGAGCTCGCCGAGGCGCGCAGCCGTCAGGAGCGGACCCTGCAGAAGCTGACCCAGTTGATGAGCATGAACACCGACGGCGTGGGGCCGGACGATATGGATTTCAGTCTGTACGGCCCGCCCACCGGTTTCACCGCGGACGCACCCAAGCGCGAGGATCCGTCGAAGGTGCGTTCGCGCGTCGAGAAGCTCAAGCGACAGGTAGAAGTCCTCATGGAGCGCAGATGAAGGTCCTCTTGCGATTCCTCGCCGTTGGCGTCTTGCTGGGGGCCCTGGGGGTGCCGGGCCGCTGCGATGATTCTTTTCTCGAGAGCAACGACCCGGCGGCGCTGGAGAGCAGCGCGCGGTACAACTACCATATCGGCGAGTACTATTTTTCCCAGGGGCAGTTCCAGACGGCGGAGCAGTACTTCGAGCGTTCGCGCGACATGATGGCGCGCCGTCAGGAGGTCGCCTCCGGCAGGGACGTGGCGATGCTCGAGGTCCGGCCGGCGGTCCGGGGCGGCGGGGGCCTGGAGTACATCATCGCCGACGGCGACGTGCTCCACATCTCGGTCTGGGAGAACGACGATCTCGATCAGGAGGTCGTGGTGCGGCCGGACGGCCGTATCTCGTTCCCGCTCGTCGGGGACCTGCCGGCACGAGGCCGGACCATCGTCGAGCTTGATGAGATGCTGACCGAGCAGCTGAAGGAGTACATCCGCGTCCCCGAGGTCTCCATCTCGATCCGCAAGCTCGGCGGCAGCAAGGTGATCATTCTGGGGGAGGTAGGGCATCCTGGCGTGTATGCGGTGAGTGGCTCAAAGACCATCCTCGAGGCGGTGGCCTTGGCTGGCGGCTTCACGAAGGACGCCGTCGTCAACAGCATCGTCCTCATCCGCGGCGGATTCGAGAACCCCCAGGTCCAGCGCCTCAACCTCAAGAGGCCGCTCCTGCGCGGCAAGGACCTGAAGCAGAACGTGGCCCTGCAATCCGAGGATATCGTCTATGTCCCGCGGACCTTCATCTCCGACCTCGGCCGCGTGCTCTTACAGATCATCGAACCGACCTCCCGCGGCGCCCTCGCGGCCGAGGTCATGCGCAAGTGGTGACACCGGTTTTCCCGCCGCCACAATTTTTCTTCGTCTCCTCGCACCCCTTCCCGTAACCGATCCTTCGCCCTGCCTCGGGCAGACCCCTCTACCGTCAGACGAAGTTTTTCGCTCATCGGCGCGGTTTAGGGCGCGCTGCTCGGCGACATAACGCTTCGCCTGTGCACGCGCTCTAAATCCTTACCGACATTTGCCGAAAAACTTCTGATTGTCTGACGGTGGAGGGGTCTGCCCCTGGGGCGAGCAGGGCGTCTGGGATCAGTCCGTTTGGAAACCCTGCTTCGAAGTGACAGAGTGGCGGGCGGCCGAGGCGGGGGCCCATCCGCGCG
>Ga0315550_1000929_pt1 | contig 18081 bp, 22 predicted proteins | sample SalMarSW160190MG_2_FD_203100 | JGI IMG/M metagenome (GOLD analysis project Ga0315550, IMG submission 203100) | Salt marsh sediment microbial communities from the Plum Island Ecosystem LTER, Massachusetts, United States - Salt Marsh Sediment SW1601-90 ... | reverse complement strand
GGTTATCTGAGGAGGCACAATCGAAGCCTGCGCCACCAACTTCGGGTTCGTCAAAACCTTTTCCGCTATGCCCTCAGCCAAAATTTTTCCTTGGCTCATCAGTATGACTTGAGGGTTGCATTCAGCCACAAACTCTACGTCGTGGGTGACCACAACCACGGTTTTTTTCTGGGCGTTCAGTTGCAATATGAATTGCTGCAGTTTCTCCTTTTGCTGATGGTCTTGACCTATGGTCGGCTCGTCTAGAATGATTACCTGAGGGTCCCAAGCAAGTATCGACGCTAAAGCAACCCGTTTTCTTTCTCCGCCGCTGAGCATGAATGGAGAGGTCTTCCGATACTGAGTTATGTCTAAAAGGTTTAGAGCCCAGTCAACCTGTTTTTTTATGACTGCTTCTTCAAAACCGAAGTTTTTTAGGGCAAAGGCAATCTCGTCCTCCACGGTTTCGCTGAATAGTTGGTGATCTGGATTCTGAAAAACGAAACCAACGTTCCGAGACAGTTTAGCCACGCTCACATCTCGGGTGCTCACGCCGTCCACTAGTACTTCGCCCTTGGTTGGCTTCAAAAGCCCGTTGAAGTGCTTCACCAGAGTGGTTTTTCCTGCTCCGTTCTGTCCCATAACAGCCAAGAATTCTCCGTCATCGATGGTGAGGTTGATTCCCTTCAGGGCTTCGAGTCCGGTGGGATAGGCAAAATGTAAGTCTTTGGCTTCAATCATGTTTCAGTGCCTCCCGCAGGAGATTCGCTGCCTCTTCTGTGGTCACTGGAGCAGTTTTCAGGCGTATTCCATTTTGTTTGAGATGCTGATACAGTTTTGTTGCTTTGGGGATGCCCACACCAATCAGCCGGGCTTCTTCGGAGGTGAAGATTTCTCTGGGAGTGCCATTTAAGACCACCCTGCCTTCATCCATGACGATAACGTTATTGGCGTATTTCGCGGCTAGGTCCAGCCGATGCTCAACCAGAATAAGGGTGATGCCCAGTTTTTTGTTTAATTCGCTGATTACCTCAAAGATTTTTTGGGCGCCTACAGGATCAAGAAAGGATGTAGGCTCATCCAGTATCATGATGTCAGGTTGCATTGCCAGCACAGAGGCTATGGCGACCCGCTGCTGTTGCCCACCTGAAAGCTCATGGGGAGGTCTTTCGCTGAGCTCGGTTATTCCTGCCATTTGGAGTGCCCAATCAACCCGTTTTCTCATTTCGTCTCGGGGCATGGCGAAGTTTTCTAGACCGAAGGCTACGTCCTTTTCAACTGATAGGGCGAAGAGCTGGTTTTCGGGGTTCTGGAAAACAAGTCCCACGTGGCGGGCGAGCTCATGGATTTTGTGATCTGCTACGTTGAGACCAGCGACCTCGATTTTTCCTTCCAGGTTTCCGTTGTAGAAGTGGGGTATGAGACCGTTGAAGCATCGGCAGAGAGTTGTTTTTCCGCAGCCGCTGGGGCCTGTTAAGATGACGAAGTCTCCTTTGTTTATGGCTATGGATACCTCTTTGATGGATGGTTTTGTTGCCCCCGGATAAGTGTATGTTAGGTCTGTGGTCTCGATTATAGCCAATGTTTTGTTCGCCAACATATCGCAACTTTTTCAAATCATTTAAGAGTAGCTACCCAAAAAAGGGTTATTTCAAACGTTTTTCCAAAATTTTCTCACAAAACTTGAGGCAATCCTCCACATCCCCAACACCATTCGCCCCAGCCGCAACCGAGTGCCCCCCACCCATGCCGCCCAGAAACTCGCCCAAAGGCTTCGCCAAATCGCGACCCATATGGACCCCAGTCTCCGCGTAGAATTCGCGGGAGGCTCTAAAGCTGACTTGAATTTTTTTCTGTTTCTGTCCAGCCACAACGGCAACGTGGGCTCCCAACGCGATGAGCGATCGGCATGCTGAGGCTTGGTAGGCGCTGACATGAGAAAGAGCGATCAGCCAATCATCTATTGTTAAAAGCTTCGTTCGGTTAGCTGCTTTCAGTCGCGCTATACGCTCCGAATGTTCCATGGGTAAGGAGAGAAGGGGGAGGGCTTCTTGGGCGTTTACTCCAGCTTCTACAAGGTCAGCCACAACCTTGAGGGTGTCAGAGGTTGCTATGATGAAATGTCGTGTATCAAAGGCTATTCCCAGAAAGAGGGCTTTCGCCTCGTCTGAGCTGGGTTTAAGTTCCGCCTCCTTGAAGAGGCGATAAACGATCTCGCAGGTGGATGATGACTTCTCGTCTGTCACAGAAAGGGTCGCCCTGCGCTCGGTTTCAGGGTGGCTTGCATGATGATCAACTACAACTAGGGGGCGGTCAGGCTTGATTCGTTCGCTCCACTCATCCAACTGTTGAATGGTGTTTGTGTCCAGCAAAACAATGAGGTCAGCCGTTTCTATGCGTGGGTTGTCCGCAAGTTCTATGGACAGAACATCCATCATGGACTTGGAGAGTCTGCTGGGTCCCGAAGGCGCTGCAATCTCTGTTTCCAAGTTGGGTCTCAGACGTTTCAGCAGTCCCTTGAAGGCATAAGCGGCGCCGATGGCATCTGGGTCTGCGTTGTGGTGACATAACAGAACAGCCAGCTTGGCGTCCAGTTTGTCTATTAGGGCTACTATTTCTTGGATTTGCACGTGAGTTCCCTCAAGTATTCTTCAATGTTGGCGAAGGCTCGTTTTGTTGCTTCTTTTGTCAGCGCTTCCACATCGAAGTCTTTCATGAGGGGGGATAGAACAACTGTCACATCAACGTTTGCGGTTACTGGTTTTGTTCCTTCAGCGTCCACTGTTACGTCGAGGGTGACTATTCTGCTGGTGGAGACTTTGTATAGGACGTAGTCTCTGGCAGCCTGCTCCGCCCTTTCACATAGCTCCGCAACTTGTTCAAGATTAAGTTCAGGGATTCCTATTTCTTCCAAGCGAGTTTCATCCTCAGGAGGAGCCTGATACTGGACGCAAGTCCTGCTGCAGCTTTTCCTGTAGGTCCTTCGCTTGGGTTCTGAGGCGCTCTTCCTGTTTGGCTAGAACGTCAACCCTCATCTTCAAGAGTTCTTTACGTTCAGTTAACTCTGCGGTAACCTTGTCTTTTTTTGACTTGACAAGAAGTGCGCCGATGGACTTGTAGATCACCGCGGTTTCTTTCATCTTCTCTAACTCGCTTTCCGCATGTTCAACCTCGCTGAGTTGCATTTCAAGCTGCTGTTTCTGAGCCATCACTCCTTGCAGAGTTTGCTGTAATTGCTGAAGCCTTAGCAGCCGTTGCTGAATCTGGGGTGGAAGTCTGGAAATATCTCCGCTCATCTTATACTCCTCAAACCTTTCTCTGAATTCTTCAGCTTAAATAACTTGGCGTATATTAAGCATTTTCACTGTAATTAGAGCTGGATTCAAGAGGCGACCAGAATTATTCCGTGAATTTTTGCAGGTTCATTGCCACGCCAATCAACCGCAGATAGGAGTTCATTGCGGCTCTCAGTGCCGAGGTGTCTTTTGCCCTGAACTCGAGAATCAAATTTTGTTCTTCGGTTTTCAGGTGAACTTTTGAGCGGGGAGTAGATGAAGTCTCGGTTTCGGGCTTCAGCGCCTGCAGAACTGCCTGTAACTGTTTTTTGGAAGAGAAATTCAGGCGGACAACAGCTTGAGCCTTCATGAGGGGACTTCCCAAATCAGCTTTGACAGGGTGGCTCTGGGTCCTATTTCAACCATTCGACTCAGAAGCATAAAGGTGATTTGGATGTGCCGTGAAGAGTCAAACGAAAAGTGCATTGAGGCGCCATATTTCCGAGATGCTTCATCCACAGACAATACAGGCAAACTGAAATACTGCGACAGACGCCCAGCTATTCTTTCCAGTTCAGCAGAATCTTCAGGCTCAAATGTAATTGCAGAGGATCGAGTACGTCTTGTCACTTCCTTGAATTCTCTTCGAAGACGAATCCCACTTATCAGCATAAGCGGAGAAACAGAGGTTAGTCCGGTTGAAGATATCCTGAAAAGATTGATTTTTCCGGGTCCCCCACGCCACCGATCAACCACAACTACACGATCTGCCTCAAGCTCAATCGCCTTTTCAGCCACGCCATCCAGACTCATTTTCCCACGGTTAACTCGCGTAACATCAGGAATGGAATTAGCTAAATCCCGACAGAACGTCCGTATCCTTCCAGTTGGTCTCCGAGAGGTAGTCAACAATACCAAAGCCAGCCACCTCACCTAAGAACGGTGACCCGAAAAGCCTTCGCCCTGCTGTTTTCACTCAGGCTTCTGAAGAGGACAAACTCTTCACTTGACGCTTCGCCACAACCCCGAGTTTCGTGACTGGCGTGTAGGCGCCGCCAGCGAAGGTGAGACCACATTTTCTGCACTTCCAGACGCCCACGCTCTCTCTTTTAACTGCAACAGAACTGCATTGTGGACACTTGTGGGTTTTCTTGGCTTCTGTGGCTACTTTTACGTAGCGTTTTCTAAGTGTTGCGCCGTAGCGGGTTCCAAGCCCTCTAGCCATACCCACTTTCTTTGTTTTTCTTCCCATCAGCCTTTAACCACGATTTTTCTCAGTTCCTCAGTCTTTTTTAGGGCAATCTTGGCGGCTTCCGATATCTCCTCTTTGGTGAAGTAGCCGGAACCGCCGCCCTTCTGTATGGCGCAGATTTTTCCGTCTTTGTCCATAGTCATCGTCAATCGTGCATCCATAACCTCTTCTTCATCAAGCCCAGTGTCCAATACGAGTTTATCGCCGATCTTAGCAAATGTAACAGATATGGGATAGTTAACTATTGGAAGAGGAGTATAACCTGGCTTCTTCACAATCTTACCGTCTTCCACCTCATATTTGAACATCTTAGTGTTTACCAGAGCTGCCAACGCTGCCATAGTCGAAGCGTCTATAAGATTTCCGTCATGGTTGAGAATGTAAACGTCCACGAAAACTACGAAGACCAGTTTACCAGGCTCAACACAAAGCTTCTCCAAATCTATAGCCTTTGACTCCCTTATGCCCCTATCCACTACCCGAGCCAATTCAACTGCGTTCTCGCCGGGTGGTCCAGGTTCAAAATATGGTGATGCAAGGGGCACAAGTTCAGCGTTAACTGTGAGAACGCCCTTGTTGGGAACGTCTGAGAATGGAGTTCCAGTTGCAATTTTAACGCCCACCATGACGTCGGTTTTGCCTAGGCGCACTCGTGCGGAGCCTTCGGCGCGTTCTATCACTCCTGAATCTAATTCGATTTTTCGGTATTCTGTTGGTTCTCGTTCATCCACTCTTTTTCCGTTCGCCAAAAGTTCAACGATTCGTTTCTTCTTGATGCGAACAACAATTGGTGAGTTCATTCTTCTTTAGCCTCCTCAGCAGCAACATACTTCAATTTTAACGCCTCCTTTTGAAGGGCATAAATCTGTTTGCAGCCGTCAATAGCCATGCTAATGGCATTCTCAAACTCGTCAACTGACAAGTTGCCATCCATCTGCAGCAAGGTTATAGCGTTCAGGTTAGGCATAAAAGCCACGGGCACATCAGCTTCACCAACCTTATCTTCGGTGTCCATAAGGTCAAGCATCAGCTTTCCATCTGCTTTGCCAGCCGCGCAAGCCACAACCAAGTCCCTCATAGGAATTCCAGCGTCAGCCAATGCAAGAGCAGCCGCGGTGATTCCCGCGCATCTTGTTCCCCCATCCGCCTGTAAGATTTCAATGTACACTTGAATGGCTGTTTTGGGGTAGTACTCGAGGAAAATCGCGGGTTCTAAAGCCTCTCGAATCACCTTGGAGAGTTCAACATCTCGTCTTGAAGGCGCCGGAGACTTCCTTTCATCAACCGAGAATGGCGCCATGTGATAGCGGCACTGAATGACAGCACGATCCTGCCGTGCTATGTGCCTTGGATGCGCCTCCTTAGGACCGTAAACGCCCACCAGAATCTTGTTTTTTCCTTGCTCCAGATATGCAGAGCCGTCTGCGTTTGGAATAACTCCAACCTCCAGCTTCACTGGTCTTAACTCGTCCAGTTTTCTTCCATCTAATCTGACGCCCTTTTTATCAATTAATTTTTCAGCTTTTTTAGCTGATTTTTTTTCTGTCTCTTGTTTAGTTTTCTTTTTACTTGCTTTCAACTGCTTTCCTTTCCTTTTTAATCATCTCATTCACTTGATCAGTTAACCCACTCGTATGGGATTCCGCTTCAATCTTGCGAAGAGCCAACACAGCAAGCTGCTCCTCCGTAGGAGACCTGCCGCTGATAAGAATCCAACCGTTTTGACCAATAGTCAACTGACAACCTGTCTCCCGCTTTATCATACCAACCATTGAACCCTGTCTACCGATAACTCTCGGAATCTTGGTGGGAGTAACCTCAAAGAGTTGCCCCCGCATAATCTTCCCTAGACCAGGTTCACGGATAGTCAACTGTGGATCACGGGTTCGGTCATAAGCAACCACCTTCGCGATTATCAGATCGCCCACATCAAAGATGGAAGGCAAATCTGTTGTTTCAGGCTTGAAGGAACGTTCAACAACATCGGATGCTCTAAGCCTAGCAAACTGTGGAGCCTTGATGTCTATAACCCAACCGCCCGGCGTGGTTTCAACAACTTTTCCGATAACCGTGTCTCCGGGAGCGGGAATGTAGAACGCTTTGAGGGCAACGATGTAAACTCGTCTGCCATCATAATCAACAAGTCCAAGGCGGCTTGCATAGATTTTTTCATTTTCTTTATAGGTACTTTCTCCGGGCACGTAATCACCTTCGGCGAGAAGGTCGCCAGGAGCCACAAGCTGTTTTTTCTCATAAAATATAGGCATATTCAACACCTCAATAAATTTTTAATTATTTCACCATTTTAGCTTCCATATTTCCTCGGGTCATCTTCCCCAACTTATCCAAGAAAGGCCCATAAAGGCCAGCGGACATCTCCACAACGGCAGACCATGACCCGTCAGCCCGCCACTGTTCCCTATTTATAGTGCCGAAGCCTTTAACGGTTCCGTAAACTTTGCTGGCGTGCTCGGGGGGTATGTGAACTTCCACTGAAATTTTCTCCATTTTGAGAGGAATAACGGGGCGTAGGAGCTTTATTATTTCTTTTGATTGCTCTTCGACGCCTTTGGCGGTGTCGATGGAAAACCGAATCTGCTTCATTGCCTGTTCAATCCGTAGGGGGGGATGGGGAAGGTTTGTTTTCGGGTCAATGCACTCACGTGATATGAAGGAAACGATTTGTCTCCGTTTGTCTTCAACAAGTTGTTTCCTTTGTTCCGTAGTCAACTGTAAGGTACCCTTCTTAAGGATTACTCCAGCTATTTTAAGGGAATCCGTGGTTCCGAAAACTTGCTGCAGCGTTTCTTCTGATGCCTTTGTGCCTTTTCCAGCGTCGGTGAAGATTGTTTCGGTGGCAAGAACTTGTGAAATAGGGATGGTTTTTCCTAGTCGATAGGAGAGGGCTGGCTCAGGTTTGGTTAGAATTTCGAAGTGTTCGCCATCATGAGTGATGCGCGCGATGGTGTAGCGTTCGCTCATTAACTTCCACTGCCCTCAAGCCCTCTTTGGATTGTCTCAATTTTCTCGTCGCTTAGTGCCCGAAGCTTTTGTGTCTCTGATGGAATAACGCTTATTTTGATTCTTTTTGGTTCTCCCCTAGCTACAAGGGCTTGGGTTAGACATTTGACGGCAAGTTTGACGGATTCATCCAAGCTGAGGTCTTCACGATACTCTTCCTTTAGGATACCCTCAACTGTTTCCCGACCGATCCCCACAGCCACAGCCTTGTAGCCCCTGTAGGAGCCACTTGGATCGGTTGAGAATACTCTGCTTCCAGTTTTGTCGACTCCACCAAAAATGATTGACACTCCGAAGGGTCTTACTCCTGCGTGTTGGGTGTAAAGTTGTTTCACGTCTCCGACGCGTTTGGTCATCATTTCAACATCGATGGGTTCATCATACATCAGTCGGTTGCTTTGAGCGTATATTCTGGCTTGGTCAATGAGTATACGAGCGTCAGAACCCAACCCAACAACCGCTGCTCCAAGATGGTCGTCTACGGCGTAGAGTTTCCATGTGAAATCGGTATCTTGAAGTTTGGTTTCAATTTTTTCCTCTGCGCCTAAAACAACTCCCTCCGAGCAGGCAATCCCGACTATTGTTGCCCCACGGTTCACTGTTTCTAGGGCATACTCAACCTGAAATAGACGACCGTCTGGAGAAAACACGGTAATGGCGCGATCATAAGCTCCGGGTGCGGCAAATACAGACAAACCATTCACCTCATACATTAACTACGTTTTGTCTCTGATGTAATAAGACGGAACTAAAAACCTTTTCGTATTTACCACGATTTCTGGTTATCCCTTATTGTATTTTCTGCCGTTAAAGTTACAAAAGCGTTAGGAAACAAGAAGCCAAACATATTAGGAGACTAATAACAGTGGATTGTTGAAAACAGCCTTTTTTCTGGAAAACCTAAGCAACAAAAGATTGCGTTACTTCTGAGGGTTCACTTTCATCAGTTCCGGAACCTGCCCAGCTTTTCCCACAACCCACGATACAATATGAAAACACCCTTAACCCATTTATACTCAAGGCTTGGTCTATTCCCCGCCCGATTACGCCCCCGCGCACATCAGTTGCTGTATACAGTAATGCAAAAAAGAAAAGATGGTTTTTCAGCATCCCCTTTACTTGAATATCGCAATTTGCTTATCGCTATAAAAAGATGCGGGGAGCATCAAATTAATTGGGGGGAGCGGCTTTTTTCCCTTTATTGTTGAGCTGGTCTGCTTAGGTATACCCAGATCACTACAAAGAATGTAGTTATCAGAGCGCCTGCAATACCTGATATGACAACCTCTGATGCGAATAGCAGAGGGAAGTTAGCTGCCAACCAAGGCCACACTGTGTGGAAACCGACGTTAGCGAGTACTCCGCCCATGAAACCCAGCAGAGCAAATGCTCCTAGTATTTTTATTCTGTCACCCATTCATTTCACCTTAGTTTTAACAGTTAAATCTTCGCGCTTTTGAGTGTAACTTACACGAAACTGTTTATTTTCGCCTATGCGCCCCATCTCTCTTTCAATATTAAATTTAAAGCTCAAAACGGCGGCGGAATGGGTATAGTATGTCTGGTATATATGTAAATGTTCGTTGCATATTAACAATGTAATAATACGCTTTAAACACACCTCCTTGCGTGAGGAAATTAGAATGTCAGAAAAATTTGCAAAAAAATGGGGAGAAGGAGTTGACGACACACCTCTCAGCAGCAAAATTAAGGACGCTGTTAGACCTCCAGGTCCTTTGAAACCGCGACTAGATTTCGCAGTAAAAAGAATGGAAATGCAGATACAGAGACTAGACAAAGCAGCAGACCGCTTCTCAGACCGCGACAAGTCAATATTCGCAAAGATTGTTAATGCATACACAAAGCACGACATGGCGCGAGCGAATGTCTTTGCCAATGAACTAGCTGAAATACGAAAAATGGAAAAAATGATTATGCACTCTAGGCTAGCACTAGAACAGATAGTACTCAGACTAAGCACAGTCTCAGAACTCGGCGATGTAGTCAGTACCTTGGCTCCGGCAGTCAGTGTATTGCGCAGTGTCAAGAATGGAATGTCTACAGTATTCCCAGAAGCAGAACGTGAAATCGGAAGCATCGGAAACTTGCTCAGCGGAATCATCATGGACGCTGGTTACAACTCAGGAATGAACATCGACTTCCAGACAGCAGGAGACGACGCACAAAAGATACTGAACGAGGCAGCCACTGTCGCAGAACAGAAAGTCAAAGAGAAGTTCCCAGACTTGCCTACGGGCATCCCATCATTTGGCGAAGCCAGTTCACAGTGAGACAGAGAACTGCAAAAAACATAGATGTTCATGGAAATTAAGGAGGTGACACTGTGTCAAAACCAATTTCCAACCCCTTTCTTTTTGTTGGTAAACAAATAAAGGATGAATATGGAAGGCAAATCGGTCGAGTAGCATCATTCAAGGTAACACCCACAGGTCGCATAGACGGAATCTTCGTTGAACACGGAGACGGAGAATTCCTTAGCTACTCTAGCGATCAAATAAAAATTGACAACGGTAACCTAGTGCTCTCGCCGACTCTCAAATTGAAAGCTAAGGCTTTATGTAACGAAATTCCGTTGATCTGGAGAAAAGACAGAGCTTTAAACGAGCTTGTAGAAAAGAAGAAGATTCCGCCTGAAATGTACGATGATCTACACAGCACTTTTGAAGGGGCTTTAAATCAACTAAGAGATAACGCCAAAGCACTCACAGAGAACGTAGACAAGGAGATTGACCGCTGCAACAAACAGATTCACTCGCTTCACTCAGCACTGATAAACCTAGAGATTGAACGTGAAATCGGCAGATTAAACGGTGATTCATACGAAAATGCTTTGGGAATAATCCAGTGGGGACTAAAGGGAGTCAACGCTGAAAAAAGCGACCTAGAAGCTTTGAAGAGCAAACTGTCCAATCTCCTTCTCGGAGAGCAAACTGTAAAGGCACCTGAAACAAAAGCACCTGAAGCACCCCAAACACAAAGCCCAGAACAAACGGAGATTCCGAAAGCACCTGCTCCTGTTTCTTCAAACCTTCCAGAACCCCCCGTAGTTGTTCATGTGCGGAACCCTAGCAAAGGAAGTTTGTAATCTCTTAGTTCTGTGAGGGAATCTCCATCAAAAACCCTTTCCGCGCTTCCCAAAATTTTGAACAAGTAGTTGTTACGGCAGTACCGAAGCTTAAGTCTCAACAGTTTAAACTGGGTCAGGTCATCGTCAAACTCACGCGGAGAGATAAAATTCTCTTCAAAACGTGTGCGACGGCTCTGAAAGAAAAAAACAAGGAACGAGCGGCAATCTTTGCTAACGAGCTTGCTGAAATCAGAAAACTCACCAAAGTCATCTATCACACTCAGATTCTTGTAGAGCGCATCATCTTACGGTTAGAAACACTCAAAGAATTCAACGCAGCCTTTGCGGATTTGAAACCGGTTCTCAACAACCTTCAATCAGTGACAAAAAGCCTCAGTTCCTTCATGCCTCAGATGGCCTTTGAAATGGAAAGGGTGAATGAGACCATATTCGAGGTCATATCCATGTCCAAAATCGACACCTCAAAACTTGAAGTGCCGACGGACGTTAAAACTCCGGGAGGGGAAGAAGTTCTTGCAGAAGTCGCCGAGTTTTTGGAGGACCAAATAACCGAGAAACTGCCTGAGCCTCCAACTTCCGCTCCGGTCATGGAAACGCCTCAACCCCAACGGGTAGCAAAAAAGAGAAAGATGGTTGCCCTCACCGCTTCCTGTTCAGAAATTTCTGAGCAAGGAGAGTCCCAGAACTACGTGTCCTATAAAGACACGGAAATGAAACAAATCACTTGGACAGTTAATAATGACTTAGAGGAATCAGTGTTGGATTACGCAAAAAGACGTGAAGGACAGCTGGACATCAGTCAATGTGCTAATGAACTTAACGTTGCATGTGGAGAAATCGAAAAGGCCTTAGAGCAGTTGGGTGTGAAAGGCAAAATCAAGATTGCGTCGTGATTCAGATGAGTGCTTCTCAAGAACTTGAACAAGCTGCAACAAAATACGCTTTGGAGGCTGTCCGCCTTGACAAGCAAGGTTCAAGGGGGATGGCCATCACAATGTACCAGAAAGGAATCTCTACCCTCCTGAAACTCGTTAGATTATATCCGAACTATGGACTAAACACGGTTTACATTCAACGTGCACAGGCGTATCAAGAACGGATAAAAGCTCTGCAGGGACAAGGACCTGTCCAATCTTTCCAGCCTCAGCAGGAGAGGACAACAGAAACGATGGATCAATCACCAGAAGCAGAAGCAGGAACTGATGGAAAGGCAAGCTACGATGAACTTGTGCTCGACGAGAAACCTAATGTACGCTGGAACCAAGTTGTAGGATTAGACCCGGCTAAAAAAGCCATCAAAGAAGCCATAGTGTACCCGGTGGAGAGACCAGACCTATTTCCGTTAGGATGGCCTAGGGGAATACTTCTCTTTGGTCCTCCAGGATGCGGAAAGACCTTGGTAGCAGCTGCTGTGGCAACAGAGATTAATGCGGCGTTTGTTTCGGTGGATGCAGCCTCGGTTATGTCTAAATGGTTAGGCGAGGCTGAAAAGAATGTGGCAAAACTGTTTGCACAAGCCAGAAAGACCGCAAATAATGGGCGCCCCGCTATAATATTTATTGACGAGTTAGATTCGCTGATTGGCATGCACTCAAATGAGGTCGGCGGAGAAACCAGAGTTCGCAACCAGTTTCTCAAGGAGATGGACGGAGTTATGGATAAAGGCAAGAACATCCACGCGTACGTTATCGGAGCCACCAACAAGCCTTGGGCTCTAGACTGGCCATTCATACGTAGATTTCAGAAACGAATCATGGTTCCCCTGCCCGACCACGAAGCTCGACTAAGTATGCTCAAACTTTACACTGCAAATCTGCATTTGTCATCGAAAGTGGACCTGGACGAGTTTGCTAGGTTGGCTGGAGGTTTTTCTGGAAGCGACATACGGGACATTTGTCAGTCAGCGCACTTACGGGTTATCGGAGAACTCTTTGACTCGGGTAAAGCAAGTGACAAGCACGCTAAGCCTAGACCTATATCTACGGACGACTTCAAAGGTATCTTGGCGGACAGAAAGCCCAGCGTATCTCCACGTGTTGTATCATCTTATAATGAATGGTCTGAAGCCTTCAAAGCTCTCTAACATGAAACTGGGAGGTTAATCAAGCTCTTAACATGGTGGTCTTGGAAAGGTTCAGAGAGGTGCCAATTCTTCTGACAGCAGCTGAAAAACTCCTTTCTCTCTTACAGCGATTCTCTCTTTCTGAACCCCAAAAACGCCACTTGAGTTTGCTAGCCTCTTGACAACCGCTTGATGACGATCGAAGCCTTCTCTTCCCCTTTTTATTTTTACACCTTTCAATTGTTAGTTTACCAAATAAATATGTTGAAATTAAACTTTCAAGGGTCTGAAACTCACGCAATCTAGTTGGTACTTTATCACTGTTGATAATCATTCGATAACCCATAATTTCTAGGTTAGTACTCGTTGATGGTTAGTAAATATGTTCAATTAGCAAACTTTGATTGTGTACAAGAGAATATCTGATGTTACTGTTTTTTGGTGAAAAATAGAGCAGTGATATAAATGAAATTAAGTATGTGATGAGCTAGCTTAGTCAATTTTTCTTGACTAACTTTGGTCAATGTTTCTTGACAAAAAACCTTTTCTTTTATTTTTTGTAGGATAAATATGGGGCTGAGTTGCTCCAGCACGTGTGATGAAGGGAAGGGCGGTAGGAGGTTTTTCTTTTCATTTTTTCCTCCTCAATAAATGATTGTGTCTGGAGCCTCAGCAACCTTACAAAACATAGTTATTAATTTTCAATCTTCTCGACCACTTATTGGTGTAATCCAAGCATCAGGATTTTGATACATAAACGATGGATGATGCACACCACTCTTTTTGTTGGTGCTCTGAGCAATCTTTGTTTTTATTTCTTCTAAAAGCTCTATGTGCTCTTCCACCTGCTGAGCAATCTCCATAATTTGATTATTGAAGTGTTCGAGATGAATACCATAAAGTTGACTGATTTCTTTTTGCATAAAAAGAAAGGTCTTAGCCTGATTATACAAATACTGTGTCGAGCCGCCTTGGAGCTCTAAGGTTAACAAAACCGCTGAAAGCTCCTCTCCAGTTATTTTCTTTTTCTTTTTGACTTGCTCAATGAGAGATTCCATAATTCTACATACAGGTCTTAATTTCCTCTTACACTTGTGAGGCTCTATCATAGAACTTCCAAGTTTCCCACTTAATTCAATAAGGACCTTTGACTGTTTCTCATTGCCCTGTGAGAGTTTCAATAAGTGACCTTTTACCTCAGTAAGAACGACCTTGTTCGCCAATTCTTCAAAGAGTTGACTGTTTTTCCGCTCCATACGTCCTAAGCAATACACAAAATCTGCAAAATTGTCAGCATCACTATTAGTGTTAAACATTGTCAGTCCTAACTAGATAATGCTAACGTCAATTCAGAATAAGTGACTTGTGAATTTCAAGAAATGATTTCAAAACATCGAGTCCCAACATCTTTGTCAGGCATGATTCTAATCTGGCTATGTGTGATTATCTTTCCACATCTAGGACAGTGGATATGCCTTAGACTAAACTGTGAATCCCAAAAACGCCACTTGAGTTTGCTAGCCTCTTGACAACCGCTTGATGACGATCGAAACCTTCTCTTCCCCTTTTATTTTTACACCTTTCAGACTTGAGACCATGGCAAGAACAGCGTTTCTTATGATGCCTTGAACAAAGTCGCCTAAGGGCAAAAATTTTTCGTCTATCTGTATCGTGATTTTTTCTTCTCGCTTCCGTTTTCTTTCCACCAAAACTGCAACTTTATTGTTTACCAAATCCACAAGTTTTTGCGGCTCTTTCAGTGCGTCTATGAATGGGACTTCTGTTTCCACTTTTCCGTCTGGAATGTGACCGATGAATGCTAGGATGTTTCTGTAACGTTCAATAGCCGCTGTTATTTCGTTAGCAGTTTTTGCTGTCACAAGTTTGGGTACGCTTGCATTTTGTCCGACTGAGCCTTTGAATCCTTCAAGGATGACGATGTCAACTTCGTCCGGGGTCTCTGCGACAATCTGTTCTAGACTATATTCTGTGGTGTCAACTTTCTTGATGGCAGTTAGTTCCTTGGGGGCTACGCTTAACACGGAGCTTGCTCCAGCCTTGGCATATCTCCATGTGTCTTTTCCCTCTGTGTCAATGGTGAATTCGGGGTCAGGAATATGCTTTGCAGATGCAACCGTGTAGCCTCTCTTCGTTAATCCCTTAATCAGGGCTTCTACAGCCGTGGTTTTTCCGGAATTACTGCTTCCAACAACAGCAACTATAACTCGGTTGAACATTCCTCTAAAGTCTCCTCTCAGCTAACTAATCGGCTTCAAAGATTTAAATTAACAGCACAGACCATTGTTCAACTAACAATTTTTAATCCCAAAAACAAAGAATCATAACTCTTAGAATAAGTTCAGTCGTCTGTTATCAGGAAAAGGAGCTGAAAATCAATTTAAACCCAAAACTAAGTCTTCAATTCTTTTTCTATAGCTAAAAGCTTGACTAGATCGCTTTCTAAGAAATTTACCCACCCTTTCTCGTAATGAAAATCAGCATTGTCGCTAATTAATCTCACATCACAAGTGTAGTGACCATCAACAAATCCCTTGCAATCAGAATCTTTTAAGGGAACTTTGCCGCATTTTGCCTTACACAATTTCTCCACATAATTACCTATCGTCGAGTAAAGCTGTTTCACCTTGAAATTAGGCGAAATTGCCTCCGAAACCACTTCGATATCAGCGTTCTTCATCTCTCTTTTCGCCGCGTTAGTGAATTTTTTTCCAATAAGGATGCCCTTGTCATAATTCCTTTTTTCCAGAAAGTCAGTCATCTCCCGAACAGTATCCACACCGATATAGCCTGATTTTGATTTAGGTTCAGTTATCGCCCGTATCAAGATTTTCTCGTCCTCCTCAGAAGGTGAAACCGTGAAATCTACCTTTCTCTCTTTACTTTTGGTTCTCTTCCTTTTGTAGTCTCTCATAGCCGAAATTAGCTCAGCTTTATTGACCGATTTTTCTTCACTCATGTTGGTATACACTTCAAAACGTATGTTAGAGTCACAATAAAAACGTGAATTAACACTCCATTATCTACTATATTCTCTCGGCGCCTCATAAATGCTCAGGTATGCGCATTAGAAGGTGTGTGAAGGGGCTAAATTGGAGGTTTTATGATTGCGCTCTTGCATTCTTCAATATGTTAATGTCCTCTTGGTTAATGTATCCCGTATAGTATAGTAGTATAACGTAGACTGCAATACTTGCGATCGTCCCAGCAATTACTATAAGAAAATTGGTTTTAGGTATAAGAAAGAGAATTAGTGCCAAAATAGCGCCCGAAAATAAAAGTTTAGGAAGCCCTGAGAATACATTGGTTTTTAGGTGATGCTTAACAAAAATTGGGATTAAAACAAGAGAGGTAACACCCGTTAGTGTCAGAGAAATTGCAGCTCCAGTTAGACCAAAGAGAGGCACAAGGATGAAGAGCGAGAAGATGTACTGTGTAGCGGCGCCCGCCATTAACATTCCCGCTAATTTAGGTTTTGCAATGCCTATTAATACGGAAGAAAGAGTGTATCCGAACATGAGAAGGAATGTGCCGATAATAAGAATTTGAAGAGGCAGTACAGCTCCTTGGAAAGCAGTTCCATATATCCCTACAACAATGGGTTCTGCTAAAGCAAAAATTATTACCGTCAAAGGTAACCCTAAAAGGAGAGGATACTTCACAGAAATTTTAACGTACTTTTCCATCAGGGCACTGTCTTTTTTGGTCCATGCTTCAGACATAGATGAAATAATTGGAAGAGAAAAAGCCGTCATAGAAAAAAGTACACTGGATACTGCATCTGCAACGCTGTAAACTCCCACATTGGAGTAATCAAAAAACAAAATGAGTATAGGTATGTCCAAGCTCTTCATAATCATAAAAGATATTTTTCCGATCGATATAGAAAAACCAAAAATGAGTATGTGCTTAAATTGCTTCAAGTCTTCTAATATTGAATACTTCCTGTTTTTGTTCGTGAAAACATCTATGTTACTTGAAATCAAATCTTTAATGTACGGTCTCAAAAAATACACGCAAAGCAGTAATTGACAGACAGGAGCAACTACTACTAAGACGGGCAATAGATTAGTGGGTAAAGCGAACACCGCAAATATTGTGCCAATTACTGAGACCGCATAAAACCCGCTGGATTGTATTATCGAAAGCTGCTTGCTTTTATGCAATGACCCAATTATTGACGACAGCGAGTCTTTTGTTCCCGAAAACAGGAATGCGAACGCCAAAGAAAGAAGCAATATCCTGAATGTAATGTCGGATGTTTGAAAAGATAGAATGGTTAAGAAAACGAATATTACCAGACTCATTACCGTGAGGTACCTCACATAGTTTGAGAAATAGCGAGAGAGATTCGCGTCTTTTTTGGTTAAGTATCCTGCACCAAAATGGATTAAGCCCTCAAATAACCCCCCAAAAATGAGCGCCCACAAGAAATCGAACACCGAATATGCCATACTGAATAAGCCAAAACCAGAAGGCCCGTATACCCTGCTCACTTGAATTCCCAACAAAAGCCAGAAAATACCGCTTAGGATCATGAGTCCCAAGAACCAAGCCCCGCCTGTAACTAGCCTTCCTGGTCCCGTGTTGCTGAGGTCCTCTTCCATCATTATACATCCTAGTTTTGCTCTAAGCTGTTGTGGTGTTATCCTTCCCAGTAAAGCTTCATTTCTTTAAGCGTTACTCTGATATAAAGTTCTGGCAAAAACGAGTGAGGTGAGAGCAAACCGAAACTGAAAAAGGGATAACGCGTGTCGACTAACTGCGCACAACTTTTGGATGTATGTCCAGCTCTAGGAGTAACCTGCTTCTGAAAGTGTACTTGAGATTGTTTCAAAATTGCGCATCTGAAGCTTGTGTGCTTCTCTAATTAGTGGGCTAACGACCTTGAGCACTTTTAAACCCTTTCCAGTAACAATGTAGAAGATTTCGTTTTCACCCAAATTTTGTTGCTCAACGAGACCTCGGTCGATCAGCAATTTCAGATGTGGCACCAGGCGGATTGTGTCAAGTTCAACTTTGTGCGACAGTTTGGTGAACCTCATGGGACCGTTAGAAACCAAAGTGCAAAGAACGTCAATGCATACCATCAACTTTGATCTGTGTGGCTTTTCATCCCTTTGCTTTCGGCTAATAAGTGATTTAGCTTTACTGACTGCCTGTGACATTTGCTTTCCAGTTTTTCCTTCCTTTCCGAGAATGAGTGATTTGGCTTTACTTATTGTGTGTGACATTTGCTTTCTGCTCATTAGGTTTTTGGATTTTGTGTTATATGTGTTGTGAATTCTGAATTTAAATCCAAAATCACAAGCTATACGCAAGCAGATAGTTAAGAGCAAAACCAAAATCGAAGCTCTAAGTTACA
>Ga0315550_1000924_pt1 | contig 18115 bp, 13 predicted proteins | sample SalMarSW160190MG_2_FD_203100 | JGI IMG/M metagenome (GOLD analysis project Ga0315550, IMG submission 203100) | Salt marsh sediment microbial communities from the Plum Island Ecosystem LTER, Massachusetts, United States - Salt Marsh Sediment SW1601-90 ... | reverse complement strand
AATGGATGACTCCCCCAGAGGCTTTGACGGATAAAAACTAAATGTGACTTCTTTCTCGTCAAAAATAGCCCCGTTGGTTTTGAGTGGGCTGACACTGAGCCTCAATGCAAAGGTTGGTTTCGCCAGCAAAACGTGAATGCTTTCTGGAAAGATAATTCTACCTATGGGCTTCTCCACAACGACCCGATACTTCACCTCTCTTTCCAATGCCTCCATGTGGTTTTGAAAACTGAAATCGAGGATTTGAAGCAATCGTTGCAAAGTAGTAAGAATGTCTACGCTTTGTTGGACGCAATCGTGCTCAAGTGTTATCATTTGCATTATCCGCTCCCTGCCTTCGACCATGATAAGTTTGTACTCTTGTATCGGCGACGCCTTTAGAGGGCAGCTCTGATTTTTTCGCAGAAAATGCTTTATCTTCTTTTGAATTTTGGCATATTGTTGAACCTTTTGTGCCATCATCATCTGCAGCCCAAACCCGATTGGGGTCGCAATAAATTTTGAGGGGACGGTTATTTCTTTTTCAACTAGGCTCCTTTTTTGCAGTTCATTAATTGTTCTGTAGACTTCTGGTGTGGGTATGTCTGTTTTCTTGGAGAGAGTTTTTGCATCTGTTTCTCCGAATTTTAGAAGTGTTAAGTATACCTTTGCCTGAGTTTTTGTAAAACCTATTTCGATTAGCAGCCGGATATCTTCACCGTCAATTAACAATTGATTCACGGCAATATTACGAGTTGTCAGTATAGTATAAGTTGAGTCTTACTAAAAAGAGTTATCACAACACGCTGTTCTTACTGAATTTTATTAGCCAAAACCATGAACCTATTGTTATAAAATTTAAGGAGAATTAAGAAAAATGACTAAAAACAAAACTGCTATTACGATTGCTTTATTTCTGATGGCAACTATCGCTGTTACACTCGTAGCTTTACCAGCAGCTAACGCACATGACCCTCCATGGATCGTTCCTAATTGGACCTACGTAAGCGTTACACCAGAGACTGTAGGAGTCAACCAACCTGCAATTGTCGTCTTTTGGAATAACTTTATTCCGCCGACAGCATACGGCGCTTACGGTGATAGATGGACATTCTACGTTGATATCACATTGCCTGACGGCTCCGAAGAGACGTTAGGCCCTATCACATCCGATCCAGTGGGCGGCGCCTGGACTTTATACACACCCACCCAAATTGGCACATACACTTTCGTAGCGAGATTCCCCGGAAAAGTACTGGACGGCCTCCCTGCTCCTCCTACGGGCTACTTTTTCGGAGGCGAGGTCAACATCGGCGATACTTACTTAGAAAGTGTAAGTGAGCCAGCGTACCTATATGTAGTGGAAGAACAACTGCAAGCATACCCAGAAACGCCTCTACCAACTGATTACTGGACTCGCCCAGTATACGGTGCTAACAGAGACTGGTGGAATTTGATGGGGCAATGGTTGGCTGGACCCACTAATCCAGGGCGTATCAATGATTTCACTATTGGACCAGAAAGCTCTCATGTACTTTGGAGCAGACCTGTTTGGCTTGGAGGTGTCATGGGAGGACAGATTGGCGAAAGTTCTATTCAACGCGAATACTATACAGGGCTATCATACGAAGGCTATGGCTCTCCGCAACTAATCGTCGACGGGAAAATCTTCTACAGCGTTGGACAACCCCCCGCTTATGGCTGGTACTGTGTAGATCTGTATACAGGCAAAACGCTCTACTACGAGAATAATACAGATGGTCATCACGCTATGCCGTCAATGGGTCAAATACTCAACATCGATAATCCTAACCAGCACGGAGGCTTCGCATACTTATGGAGAACATCAGGAGTTGTCTTAGAGGACCCCGATACCACAGTAATTCCGGGAAGGCAAACTTGGGAGATGCTCGACGCGTACACGGGAAACATGATATGTAGAATAGGCAACGTCTCTGCTCCTTCGTTCGGCTTTTTCTTCGGACCAGCTACCGGAGCTGTCCAATTCATGGATAACATCGGAAGCATCTGTTATCTCGACGTTCAGAACATCGGAACAACATCAAACCCCGACTATCGTATGACTATCTGGAACACAACTCAGACCATCTGGGCTGAAACTACTAACTCCTTTGGAGTCGTCTATTGGTCATGGAGACCAACTGGTTCAGGAACCCACGCAGGGAGAACTTTTGCTACAGGCTTCGACGCCGATAATGGCTACTCATTGAACGTGTCTGTCCCGCCTGTTGAGGGTACAGTTCGCGTAGTTGTCCCAGATGAATATGTCATAGGTGGAACCACTGGAAACATAACTGCCAACCCGGGTCAAAATACTAAAGGCAATTTCTGGGCTTTGAGTCTGAAACCGGGAGAAGAAGGAAAACTGTTATGGAACGTAGAGTTTACGCCGCCACCAGGATTAGGTGATGAAGCAAGACAGGCTGGCTTGTTCAGTTCCCACGACACAACTTTTGGAACTTTGAGTGACACCGAAGGCGTCTTTACTTTTGAGAATTCGATGCTAAGAAAACGCTGGGTTTACAGTCTCGATGCGACCAAAACAGGGAAAACGGCAGGCACATTGCTATGGGAGAGCGAACCCGAAGATCAATTTAACTTCTATGGCATGAGTGACAGCACCTATCGAGGCAGGCTCTACTCGTATGGCTACAGTGGAATACTGCTCGCATACAACATTACAACAGGACACATCGATTGGAACTGGTCGGCTCCATACTTAGGCTTGGATGAAACGCCCTATAGACATACACCGCTTTCACTGGGTTGCATCGCTGATGGAAAAATCTACCTTTACTCTAGCGAACATTCACCCACTATGCCTCTTCGGCGCGATGGAAAAATATACTGTGTAGACACAGAGACAGGAGAGATGTTGTGGTCACTGACGTGCTGGCCAAGCGGATCGCCAATTATTTCAGATGGACGGATAGTAGCTTATGATTTGCAGGACGGCATGATCTACTGCTTCGGCAAAGGACCCAGCGCCACAACGGTTTCTGCGCCACAGGTCGTTCCAACAGTAGGATCCAGCGTAATGATCACAGGCACAGTCACTGACGCTACTCCCACTGGCAGACTTAACACTAATGCTGCAGGCACATCAAGATTTAACTCGGAAAACGTCCCAGTCGCTGGCGACTATGATTTCGTACTCAAAGGCACTCCAGCTATATCTGACGAGAGCATGGACGCCTGGATGGAGTACGTGTATCATCAAAGACAAAAGCCCACGGACGCGATAGGCGTTGAAGTGATCCTGGAGACGCTTGATCCTAACGGCAACTTCTACGAGATCGGCAACGCAACCACCGACGCAAGCGGCAATTACGGCTTAATGTTTACTCCAGAGGTTCCAGGAACATACCAGATCTTCGCTAGATTCGACGGATCGGCATCCTACGGAAGCTCATCCGCAATAACCTACATGGGCATAGCAGAAGCACCTCAGGCTACGCCTACACCGACTCCTCCGCCACTATCTACGGCTGATATGTACTTAGTGCCCGCAACAATCGGCATAATCGTCGCAATCGCGGTAGCCACGTTGCTAATAATGCTAATGCTCAGAAAACGGTAAGCAAACGGAAAAAAAATTTCCCCCTCTTTTTTTCGGGGTCACATCACACTAACAAAGGAGAATGATAGGGGCTGAGAGGGCTCTGCAGAAAATTCAGCTAACAGTAGCAGTCTGTTAGGCAAATTGAATCTTTTCTCCTTTATGTCGCGTATCTGCAGGGCCCCGGCAAACCCTCTAAGCGGGCTAATTGTGTTTCGACTGTGGTTTTCGTGCACCTCAGTACAGATTCGATTACGCGTGGACCTGAACTCCGACCAAAGTGGAGATATCGCCCGCAAAACCTTTTTTGCTATACAGAAGAAAGGGGTCCCCCAACACCCATACGAGACCATGCTGTGATGGTTAAAAAGTTAAGAAGCCTTCGTCAAAACGTTTAGCGAAGGAGCGCAGAAACCACGTTGTTTCATGTTTTAGGTGGCGTTTTAAGCATAGTTCACAAAAAAAACCGAAAAGAAGAACACGCACAAAAGCTGCGTTCTTGAAGAAAATAACGACAGCAATCGACTTAGCAAACCTTTAACAGAATACGCTCCGGAATGCGGTTAGTTTCAACAACCAAGAACGTCATGCCATCAGTGTCACCCAACTCGTCAAGAGGCTTCAGCGCTTCTCGAGCTTTCTGCAGAGTCAGCAGACGCTCCTGATGACTACGCACAACGGACTCCAAAGCCGTGAGCTCATCCAAGGGGCTTGCGTCCAACACCACGTTGATGTCGCCCACGCTGATTTCGCCAAGGCTTTCAGCATCAACTTTTTTACCCGCCAGCTTCATTACGACTTGACGGATTTTCTTCGTCTTCTGCGCCAACGATCGGATCTCATCCAACTTACGGAGGCATTCGCCCAACGTACTTTTTGTTTCAGAGATCTCCTTATCTAACGCTTCTTCTATTTCTTCGGCTGAACCGAATTCCTTAATTTCAATCACCAATTCGGTCTTCCCTCATACTTGCTGGATAAGAATCAGGAATAAATTAAATCTTATTAATCACTACACAATATTTTCCCTTCAGAAACAAGTAAGACAAACAAGGACACAGAGTAAAAGTTATTTTACGAGCCGACAGCAGTAGAGTCTCATCAACTGCATTTGATAGGTCAGATTTAACAAGCTGAAGGCTATTGAGTAATAGGTTTCAAAACTCACGTCAAGTTCGGGAAACGAATTTTCAAACGCCACATACCCGATTTGGGCAATTTCTCTAACATCCCGCCGCAACGCCTCATAAGTCCTCATCATACCCTTTATCGCGTCCATCGTCAAACCGGATTTCGTTGAATAAAAAGGCTGATCCAAAGTGAACTCCGGATTATTTAGTTGCATGCGCTCAAACCCGTTCACCAGAGCCAGAACTCTTGTACAGTGATCACTAAGACGCTTAGAAATAGCTTGCACCGCTGAGCGCATGCGTGATCGCTCATCACTCTCATCCTTAGATTTTGCTGCTCGCGTCGTCAGTAATCCCCCGCCCTAGTTCTCTTGATTAAGTCACTATATACTTAACAGATCGTAATAAAAAACTTGAGCCCCGATAAGAAAATCGGAAGAAGATTAACACTGAGGACATGCGCGCTATAAACGCTAGCAACTCAATTTATCAAAAAACTTGTTCGGTAATAATTATTTTCAAGTCATAATGGTTAAGTAAATTTTCTTAGAACAGTCTTTTGGATAGATATGCGAGGCATAGATGGAATAGGCAATCTAATTCTACTATTTATGGCTGCGGCATCATTGATTTCGATGATAGCTGCCTTCTTTCTAGACGGAATTGTAAATAATGAACTTAAAGCCTATGGACTTGAATTCAGTTACAATTGGGCGATACCATATTGGAACACAATGGGGGTTATTTTCGCGATGGGATGGCTCAGCATAATCGCAGCAATAGCGTTCCAAGTATACAGAATCAGAGTGATCCGAAAAGAAGAAAGCCAAAGTGCCAACGAACAATTTGAGAACACACTGGAATCATACGAGTGGATAGGCATTGCAGGTGAAGACGAGGCAGTTGTCATAGGACAAAAAACCACACAAGAGAACAACCAAGAAACGTAAGATCCCTGAATCCAAATGCCTGATCCTCACGACCCAAATTTTCGCAGAAAGTTTGCAAACGTGATTTCAACTCGGTTTTTAGAAACAGCGTCTGAAACCCACTTCACCCAATAGATGATTTCTCTCCGCTTAAGAATGTTAAAAGAGAGTAACTTGCAAAAATTTCAAGTTCCGATTATCCTCCTTCACCCTTATCTTAGCGATCGCCTTTCACGTCATCCCAGCTTGGAATATCAAATCTCAGACACAGTTAATCCGCAATGATGATTCGCCATTCATAACGTTTTTGTTGGAGGATAACGAAATAACACATGGTAGACCAAATGAATTCAAAGAGGCGCTCCAACTCTGAGAGGCTGTTGTACATCGCCGCTTTGGTAGTGTGGATAATAAGCGGAGTAACCATGCTGTTTTCACTAAACGTCATCGACATGATCGTTAACAATGAACTCTACGATTTTGGTTTACAGTTAAGCGCCGATTGGCTTATGCCCTACTGGACATATATGCGCTTGAATTACGCGTTATTGGGTATATCACTGGTCCTAAGTTTCTTGGCGCTGGCAGTGGGATTATCAAGGAGAAACGAACAACTTCAAGAAAACGTAATCACAGACCCACAGAAACATCAACCAATAACCCAGAGAAATACGCTGAGACAGAAAGAAAGGAATTTGCCTCAGGCCGATGGCATCATAATGATTTCCTGTTCAGCCTGCGGAAAAGAATTCAGCAGACCAATGGTTTCACTTAGTTTCGAGGAAGGAAAAAACAGACTGGTGAACGTCTGTCCTTACTGCAACCATATCCTAGAGGACGAAGACGAACAACCACAGAAAGTAAACGTGTAAAACGCGTTTATCAAGAAAAAAGAAAAGCCACGAGAAAAAGCGTTTCTCTCAAGATGCGTTGATGAGAATTTTAGGTGGGATTAAGTTTTTGAATTCGCAATTGATATTAATTATTCGTAACAATCATCGAGATGAGGCTTCACAGAAATCCTTGTCTTTGGCAAAAGATGTCACGCTCATGAAATCGATAAGATAGAGTGAAGTTGTCGAGGATTGGTTTAAACTGAGAGAAATCCTGAGCCCCAAGATTGTCCTGGCATTGCTTTTTGTAGTTGTTGCTCTGGAAATTGCTGCTTTTCAGATGTATATGCAAATAGACAACATTGTAAACGTTGACCTTTATCGGTATGGTTTGCAGTTCAACGCTTATTGGATTGCGGAGTACTGGATCAGTTACAGAATCGCCACCATTTCCTTACTCTGCGCACCCATATCGATGGCCCTAAGTTTAATTCCCTATCATGTTTTCAGCCGAGAAAACACAGTCGCTTCGAGGTGGAGCTGCATTATATTCCCTCTTATTTCATCCAGCTTCTTGGCGATTTCATTGTATTATATCATGCAAATAGACCATATCGTAAACGTCACGCTTTACCAGTACGGGCTTCAGCTCAGCCAAGAATGGACCAGCAAGTACTTGTTTATCACCAGATCAACTCTGGCCATGACTGAAATCTCATTCATAGTACCCTTCATAATGGCACTAATCACATGGAAGATAACTAGAGATTAAGTAAGGCAAGACATGGTGAGGCTTACATCAAGAACTCTTGCAGCGTTACAGTTCCCTTCTTATCTGGTTCAAACTCGACAATCACTATTTGGGAGCCACCCGTGATTGGAAAATTAACCCAGCACCTTATAGAACCGAGCAGCCAATTTTTCCCCCTTTTATCATAACACTGTTTCCAAGAATAGCGTACTTTGAGAATAAAAATCGATTCCAATGGAGTTCGTCTTCTAGGCTGCAAAAGGAAGAAGGAAAACAAACAATTGCAAGAGTTCCTGTTAAACATAGATCCTTGCGACTATTAGAAAAAGAGTAAAAGAAACTTTGTTCTATAAGAATCTATCATAAAGGTTATCTATTTAACTCAAGAAAATCAAAACACATACGCGTTTGCGTGTTGCAGAAAATTGTTGTGCTCAAAGGATACTCCAAGTACATAAATTCCCGTGCGACGAATTGATATATTAGGCTTTTGCAGGAGACGGAGCACATTGATAATACAGATAAGAGAGGAAAAAAAGAATATGACCAAATTTATTAATGGGGATTTAAACCAAACTGAGTTATTGAAGCTTCTTGAGGGCTTTGGATTTGGGTCTCGAGAAGCCATAATTTATGTTGCTCTACATAGGATTGGCAAAGCAACCGCTCTTGAATTGAGCAGGACAACTCGATCGGAAAGATCAGACACCTATCGAGTTCTGAAAAATTTAATTGGTAAGGGGTTTGTAATCAAAATATTAGACGAGCCAGCAAAATATGCGGTTGTATCTTCAAAAAAATCTTTCAGACGCCACGTAGAAGAGAAACGTCGCGAGATCGAAGAGCTTGAAAGCACAATTGAACATATTGACAAATTTCTAGAATCCATTAAGAATACTGGCTGCCCCGATGGCCCATCTAGCAGATTTGAGCTAATCAAGACTAGAAGACATGTTTATGATCGAATCAGGGAAATGATATCTTCCGAAGCATCAAAACAGGAGTTTTTATTCATTTCAACAGAATTGGGCGCTAGACGAATCTTTAGCCTATTGCAAGGGAACCTCGCTGAAGTTCAAAAGCGACAAGCTAGCGTACGGTGTTTGGTGCCAGTCACGGAGCAAAATCTGAACGACATTAAAAGTTTGTCGATGTTTGCTGATATTAGACATATACCCGTAAGCACAGGCAGATTGCTAATAGCAAATAGAAAGGAAACACTTCAAGTCTACGCAATGGCTGACACAGACAGCATTAACGATGCCGATGAGGTGGGATTCTGGTCAAACAACGAACAATTCGCCCAAATGCAAGGGCTAATGTTTGATTCCCAGTGGAGACTGGCAACGGATCTGCACAGCAGAATTTGGGAAATTGAAGCTAAGATTCCAGAGGAGAAATCGGAATTCTTCACGAAATGTTACATTATTTCTCCTATTGAAGAGACTCAAACTGTTGTCTTCCTACTCAATCCAAATGGAAGAGTTGTTTATGTCTCTAATAACATTAGCCAAATTACGGGTCATGCCGTTCAAACTTATCTTAATGAGTCTGTTGAAGGAATAATTGAGGAAAACACATACGTTGAAGACAAAAAGAACACCTTTTTAGTTTGGGAAAGAGCTAAAAAAGGGGAAACGGGTGTTGAAGAGTTCCGGACTTTTGACAGTAATGGTAACGTTATCTGGTGGTCAGCGTCTTGGCTTCCAATAAGAAATCAAAAAGGAGACGTTATTAGCATTCGAGTAATACTCAAGAACATAACCGAAAAGAAGAGAATAGAGTTAATGGAAAAGGAATGGCAAAATAATAATATTCATGAGTTATCTTAGAACACATAAAAAGATGGCCTAGAGCGCCCAAGAGAAAAACAATGTTCATGTTCTGGCTTATACCAGAAAACATAGTTAATAGATGAGGAGTTACATGAAAGAAAATTGTAGTGAACTATTGAATGTTATGTTGTGATGACTAGAACTATTTTGACTTGTTTTTGAAGGGTTCATTATTGCTTATAGGAATAAGCCCTTTGGGCAATGGTTGTTGGGAGAGGGTTTCCCCCACGCATGTTTAATAAATGCCAGAAAAATTGGTTAGTTAGCAATTTTGAGAGTGAAAAGATGAAAAATAAAAAGATTTCTGTTATTATAGCAATTGCTGTACTGATAGTTGCAAGCTTTGTGTCCTTAACAAACCTTGAAGTTCAAGCTCAACCGGAACCTACTCTGGACCCTACGACAATCCCGAAATACGTTGATCAACTCGTCATCCCGCCAGTTTATGTGCCGAAGAACATTTACGACCGTTGCGGTAACCTAGTTCGCCAAGAATACAAAATCAGCATGACCGAATTCTACCAGCAAATACTGCCTTCCGGATATCCTATGACAAAAGTGTGGGGTTACGGGGGCTACGCCAAAGACGCTGTGACAGGAAAATACTTAGGCTTCGTTAGAAACTCGCCAGCACCAACATTCGAAGCAATCAAAGGCGTTCCAGTCCAGGTGAAGTGGACAAACTACATCCAACAATCAATGTTCGCCGTAGACCCAACTCTGCACTGGGCTAATCCCAACGACATGCCTATGATGCTGGACCCGCCATACCCAGATTACCCGCCAGGATTTGAAGAGGCTCAGGCACCCGTTCCTTTGATTCCGCACCTGCACGGCGCTGAGGACCAGTCAACTTCGGATGGAGGTCCTGAAGCATGGTTCACTGCAAACGGCATACACGGCGACGACTACAACACGGTTCGCCCGACATCTGACAACTCTGCGGTATTCTACTATCCGAATGAACAGTCGGCGACTACCCTGTGGTATCATGACCATGCGTTAGGAATGACGCGCCTCAACGTCATGTCAGGGCTAGCAGGCTTCTATTTGCTCAGAGACTACAACAAATACAGTGACTACGTAGCGCCCAGACTACCTAAAGGCAAGTACGAGATTCCAATAGCCATTCAAGACCGCGCTTTCAATGAAGACGGTTCTATGTGGTTCCCAAGTGAAGGCAATAACCCAGACGATCATCCCTACTGGACACCGGAGTTCTTCGGAAACACCATAATGGTGAACGGAAAGCTCTGGCCGAACCTGAACGTTGACAGAGGACAATACCGCTTCAGAATCCTAGACGGATCAAACGCGCGATTCTACAACTTCAGCCTATCCATAGTCGGCACCGATAAGACACTGCCCTTCACCATGATTGGCACCGAAGGCGGTTACCTAAAATCAGCAGTTAAACTTGACTGGCTTGTTGTCGCTCCCGGCGAAAGAGTTGATATCCTAGTAGATTTTTCGTGCCTTAGGCCAGGAACTAAAGTGATCATGACAAACACTGCCGCAGCGCCATACCCAGACGGTGACCCAACAAATCCATTTGGTGACCCAACAAATCCATTGTTTGCAGAAACCGTTGGCCAAATAATGCAGTTCAAAGTGGGACGCCGCAATGGATTTAGGGCAAGATGGCTACCGAGCACACTTAACCCCACGTTGAAGGGCGCTTATCCGACGCTTGGAGAGCCAGACAACACGCGAACTCTACCGTACTTTGAAGAGATGAGTGACATCGACGAGCCGCTAGGCGTATTCCTGAATGGACAGAAGTGGGATGCCCCAACTACAGAGCTGCCTCAAGTCGGATCCACTGAAGATTGGTATCTGGTTAATCCAACTGGCGACACACACCCAATTCACCTGCATTTGACTATGTTCCAGCTGCTGTACCGTCAACCATTCGACGCTGAAGCCTACACGGCAGATTGGATTGCTCTTAACGGTGAACCCCCGCTGCCATTAAATCAAATACCAACGGAGCTCGATGTTACACCGTATCTGACTGGACCACGTGAATATCCTGTTGCTTTCGAGAAAGGCTGGGAAGATACTATTCAGACTCCGCCTGGATATGTTACTGTGATACGAGTTAGATGGGCACCGCAAGAATCTCCGGTGTACGGACGTTGCGCTCCAGAGCCAGGAGACAACCGGTACCCATTTGACCCGACTGTTGGACCGGGCTACGTCTGGCACTGCCATATAATCGACCACGAAGACAACGAAATGATGCGACGAACACAAGTTGTGCCATAAGAGGCAATTCGCCTCCACCTTTTTTTGTTTAGCTAATTTACTTCAAATTGACGGGTTAGGTTTAAAATGGCGTTTAGATCCAAGTTTATGACCTCGATGGTTTTGACCTTGCTGTCCGTAGTTTTTGTTCTGAGTGTGATTTCGCTGTTGTTGTACGTGCAAATAGATAATATCGTTAATGTCGACCTTTATTCGTATGGCTTACAATTAAACTATACATGGTTTTCTGAATATCGGCTCCTTATTCAAGTGTTCTGGGCATCTTTGGGAGCTGCAATTATAATGGTGGTTGCTACGTTTGCAACAAATTATGATTTCACGAGAGGAAGGCGTGTTTTTTCGAGATTGCTCTGCACTTTACTTCCCTTAGCTGTGGCGGGGTTAATGGTATTCGCCATTTCTCTTATCCTGAGAATGGATGTGCTCATAAACAGCACATTATACCAGTATGGGCTGCAGTTGGATAGTGCGTGGGTTGTAAACTATTGGATCATCACTAAAGTTACGATAGCATTGATGGCTATTTCATTCCCCTTATTTATCGCCATTACAATATTGACAGGGGTTAATACCGGGATGGCCGTTCCTAGCGACAAAGCAAACGTGCTGAGATCAAGTTCGATCCCCAACTCACACAACGTAAATAGAACTAAACGTTCAGCGTCTATATCGGCTAAAAAGTATCTTGCCATAGGCATCGTGGCAATCATTGTTACAACCGCGCTCTTAACCAGTTTCTCTTGGAAAAGCGGTGGTGAAATCAACGAAAACAATGCTCTCGAAGAGATAAACAGAGTAGAGGACAAGATAGACGATGGAACCAACGATGTTTTGAATACGGTAGATGACGAAATAACCGATTTAATAGATGACGGCACGTCTTTTTCACCCTATAGTTCTTTCGCATTGTTCGCTGGCGCATATGCCGATTACTACGGGAAAAACACAATAATGAACAATACCTTCACCGGATTCACCAGGTTAGAAGTAATTCAACTAAACGAAACTTACGCAAGTCTTCTCTTCTACATAGGGATAGACAACGAGTTTCAGATCATCCTTGATTATGAAGACTATGTTACGAAACCCCTTAACGAAATAGGCTACGAAGTTAATGGGATGAGCCTTGAAAACATTTTGCCTGAGGAACAAGCAAACTTCGCTCAATGGGGCGCAAGAAACTGCACAGTATACGAATACAGCTTTTTTGCTGACACGGAAACCGCTGGAAAGACAACCATCTTCCTTGATAACGAGTTCAAATGGCCGCTAAAAATCACAATTGAAATCGACGTTGAAGGAGATCGTATAGATTTAGAATTACCATTAGATAATACAAACATAGAATGGCTTGAATAGAAATTAGACACTTGCAGCCCCTAAATTCTTGTTATGCCGCATTTCATTATAGATGCTATGGTTATGTGGCGTCGTGGCACGGCTTGTTCCCGCGTATTGAATAGCCTTCCGTGCCAGCTTCGGCTCGAATGGAGTAAACGGTGTTTCTCGTGATGGTGAAGGTAGTAGGAATCGGACAAGATTATGCCTTTTCCGCTGTTGTCTACGATTTCGTTTTCAACTATGCTTGGGACTTTCCTTCTTTCCATTACTGTTTGTCTGTGCTCTTTATTATTTTTCCTTTAAGCACAAGAACAGATACAATTGCTACTACAGAACTTATGACCGCAACAATCAGTACAATAAACCAACCAGCGGAGATTTGCGGTGGTACATCAGGTTCTGGTGTTGGCGTAGTTGTAGGATCTGAAGTTTCGTTTGAAGGTGTCGTTGTTGGAGTTGGTGCAGGAGTAGCTGTGGGTGTCGTTGTTGAGGTAGGTGTGGGTGTTGGATTAGGTTCTGTTATAGGAATTTGAATGAATTCAGGGGCAATGTTTGTGTCCACTGGAGCATTAAGGGGGGACTCATCGTAAGTTGATGGAGTGGTATCCCAATAGTTCCCTGAACAATAATTGTCGCCTTCTGAAATTAATCCATTGTTGTAAAAGTTGTTTAGTGTGATTACGTTGTCCGTACCGCCTATTGCAGCTCCATTCCAATCGTTATTTCTGAAATTGTTATAGCTAATGATATTAGCGCTCAAATTGCCTCCTGATGCATCGATATAGAGCCCCGTGTCGAAGGCGGTAACGGTATTCCCCTTAATCTGATTGGCGCTACAATTCCCGCTAAGCTGAAGACCATTGCCATTGACCCTGTAGTATTCTCCTGGATCCATGTTGTTTACCATTATATTATTATTTTCAGCGTTAAACAGTTGGATTGCATCGTCCCCATTAGAAGTTATGTTATTCCAGAACACCATGTTTTTGGATGACCAAGCTATTTTCATTCCATCAACTGCGTTTTCTGTAATACTGCAATTTAGAATTCTGCAATAATACGCGTTAACTAAGCTGATGCCGTTAACGCAGTTTTCAACTCTTACGTTTTGCACGGTCACGTTCCAGGCTTGCGCCAAGTTGAAACCGGCTTCCAAATACAAGACACTGTCATCCAGATTGTATGTGCCTTTTACCGTATCGCCTTTTACGGTGTATCCTGAACCGTCAAAAACTGCATCATCCCTTTGGATAGATACCGTGCCAGTGATATTTTGTGTAAGGAAATAGTTGTTTCCAACGTGAGTTATAGCCGAATTGTCGGGTTCAACTGTTCCGTCTTGTTTTATTATGTAGTCTGTGAATCCAGTACCTTGAGCGTTGACTGTTGCCAAGGGGAATGTTGAGATCAAAAATAATGCCATAATTAGAAAGCAACTAAACTTGATGTTTTTCATTTATCTTCCTCTACACGTGTTGAAATATCGCTAAAGTAGAGGCGTGTGGAAGATGCTTTTATACTTTATTACGATTTAAGACTCATTACAGGTTCAAAATGTAATTAGCCTGTGTGTATAGCTTGATGACCTATTCGAATTTGAACTAGTAAAATAAGAATCCCAGAGAAATTTCATAAAAGAAAGCATCTCGTCGTTCATGTATCCCACATTATTTATAGTACGATAATGATTAGGTTCCCAATATTTGATGGCAGATAAAGAAAAAACAAAAAGATGTCCCCCGCTTAAAACTTGTTTTAGCTTTTGTTTTCGCGTTTGATGATTTCGGCTTTCTCCGTGTCAATGCCGTGCCAAACAATCGTGTATCCAAACTTTTTGATGGCGGAAGGCAGATCTGCTTGCTCTATGTCTGCGATTTTTGTGGCGTCGCTCAAAGAGATTTTTCCTCTTTTTGCTATTTGCGCCTCTAATCTTTTTCTGATTTGTTCAAGTTTGTCTTTCTTGATTAGGCTGTCTGTCAGCACGACATAATCGTCTGGAGGGTTTTCGGTTAGTGCGGTTCGGGCGGCTTCGGTTGATACGCCTGTTCTGGCAGCGAACTCTTCGAAGTTGATTGTAGGTTCGGTGAAGGTTATGTTGAGATTTTTGAGGAACTCTGTTTGTTTGGTGTGTATTTCTTTAAAGGCGTCTTGTAAGTATCGCAGGATGGGGGATAATGGGATTTTGTTTCGGTAGTAGATTATGTTCAGGCCCTCCTGGCTTTCAAGTTTTGATAGTCTCTCGCACGCCAGTGTTTCGTCTATCGCCACTAGTATGCGTTCACTTGTTTTCTTTAGCTTCTGTATTTTCCTTGAGAGATAGTCGTTTGTCCAGAAGCCTACGACTTCCATGTACAGTTTGGCGCCGTCTCGTTCAAAGGAGAAGTCGGGTATGAGCACTTGCTTGCCCGCGAGAACTGGTTCGGGTTCTCGTTTCAGCCGCCATCCCGAATCTAATGCTTGGAAGCGGTTGGCGAAGTCTTCTTCCACTTTGCTGTCGAATGATTCGATTGTTTGTTGGGTTCCGAACAGCGGCTGGTGTCTCCAGCTTTCGAGTTTAAAGGTGTATATTTGATTGGTGAATTTCCAGAGGATCTTGGCTTCAATCGTCCATCTGGGACTGTCTATGATGGCTGGCAGGAGCTTGGCTATGGCTGTGCCGTAGCGTCGGGTGAGTTTGAACAGGCTTGCTGGGCCGTCGATTTTGACCCAGAACTCGTTTTCCTTGTAGGCATCGTAGATTAGCCCCAGCTTTTTGGCTTTGAAAAAGATTTTTTGCCAGTTGGCTGAAACGGTGAATTTGAGTTCTGTGGAGTCAAAAAGAAGAGTTTGAGTTAGGCTAAGATTGTAGTTTTCGAGAAGCTCCTGTGCAGATACTGGGTTGAAATTCTGCATGATTAGCTCGCTTTCTAAGTCTGCGTACATTGACTCCTCGATTCTTTCGCGAGAGATTCTTAGTTGGGAGGCGATTTTCTCGATTATTTTTCTGCGTTGTTCAAGGGTTGTGGCGGGTCCGGATTTCCCTGTTGCTTGGAAGATTTGTCGTCTCAGTTCGGGTGGGTCGGTTTGGCTGGCGCATTTGAATACGCTTTTTCTATCTAATAGCAGCGAGAGCCCACGCACGAGGTGGTAGTCGTAGCCTTCGTCTTCAAGGTCGTCTGCGATTTTCTTCAGCGTTTTCTTCTTTTCGCCTACACCGTGTTTATAGGCTTCTATGAGATGGTTTGCGACTTGCAGGTTTTCCGTGGATGGTTTGGCGTATCGGGGTTGGATGGTTCCTTTTCGTTTCCAGACGGTTAGCAGGTTACTTGGCAACATGGGCTGGTTTCTCCGTGTTGTGGGTTCTTCTGCTGCTCATTCGGACTTCCATGGTTTCTTTGGAGACTATTTCTACGAGGCGGGCTTTTTTCCCTTCCACTTTTCTGAGTAGCCTGCCCAGTCGTTGGATGTAAGCTCTTGTGCTTCCTGTCCCGCTGAGAATGTAACCGACCGAGGCGTCTGGCACGTCGATGCCTTCGTCCAGAACCTGACTCGTCACTATGGTGCGATAGTTTCCTTTTCGGAAGTTTTCCAGGATTTCGCGGCGTTCTTCCTTCGGAGTCAAATAAGTGATTGCAGGTATGAGAAAAACGCGGCTTATCGCGTACACAAGGTCTGTGTGCAACGTGAAAATCAGAGTTTTCTCGCTCTTGTTCCTGTTTGCCTCTATGAGTGTGGCTAAAGCTTTGATTTTTTCTTGGCTGTTGAGAGCTACTTTTAGGGCGCGGTTTCGAGCTAGCAATGCTTCTCGTGCTTGGGGGTCTCTACCTGTGCGCATTATGAATCTTTGGAAGTCCCTCGGACTCTTCATCATGATATGTTTTTCTTTGAGATAGCTTCTGAACTTAGCCATCTCCTTATCGTAGAGCTGCTGTTCAGATGCGGAGAGTGCGACGTATTTTTTCTCATAGGTGTACGGTGCGAGGTGTTTACCGGTTAATTCTTCGACGGCGACGTTGTACACTAAGTCCCCCACGAGTTTGGGTAGAAGCTGGTGTCTTTCGTCGATTCGCTCGTAGGTTGCGGTTAAGCCCATGCGGTAGGGTGCGATGTACATTTGGGCGATTTGCATGTAGCTGGGTGAGGCGAGGTGGTGAACCTCGTCGAAGACGATGAGCATAAACTTGTTGCCTAAGAACGCAGCTTGCAGGTAGGCGGAGTCGTAGGTTGCCACGGTTATCATGCGTACGGTGTTTTCGCCTCCGCCGATAGCTCCGGATTCCACGCCGAGGCATTCTTTGATACGGCTTCTCCATTGGTCTATGAGATCTAGGGTTGGAACCACGATGAGGGTCTGCGTTTTCAACTGTTCGATGGCTTTTAGGGCTATGTAGGTTTTGCCAGCGGCGGTTGGTAAGACCAAGACGCCTCGGTTTTGGGTTCGTCGCCACTTGTCGAGGGCGGACTCTTGGTAAGGGCGCAGTTTGACTGTGCTTTTTAAGGTTTCAAGGGGCGGCGGCTGCGGTACGTTGTCTTCGAAGGCAATTTGGCTCTCTTTGAGGTATTCTAAGACGTCTCGATAGTGCAGTGCCTTGATTCTGAAGCAACCTACACGCGGATCCCACTTCCCATATGGGGTGCCTATCTCCCCCTTTAGGAGCAGGGTGCCCTTGTCAAACAAGAGTCGAATCATAAAGAGAAAGTGGATAGTTTGCTCTTATGTTTTTTCTTGAAGGTGGAAAAGGAGCAGCGGAGGTTTAGCCGAAGGTTTCTGAAGTTGGCGGCTTAAGAGTAGGTTGGTGGTGTTTTTTCTCTCCCGCGTTTTTTCATGCCTACCCCCTCGGTTTTGATATTTTGTTTTTAGGCTGGTTTTTTGTTTTTCAGTTTGTTTTTTGCTGGGGCTGCGTCTGTGAATGGTTCTATACGGCTGTAAATGGCTTGGTTTGTCTATGGATGGCGGGTTTGGGTGTTTTTTTGGGTTTGGAGGTATGGAAGATTGTTGATTTTGTTCTATAAGATTCTTAGAGAACTCAGTAATTTAAGGCTTAAAACTTTATAAGTGTATAAAGCAAAGAGAAATTGAGGAGAAGTAGATAGGGGAGAAGTTCTTCAGCCATCCCAGTTAGGGTTGGCTATCTATTCTAACCGCTCCTAGTAAGGAGGGATTTACAGAGGATTGGCTCTATCCGATGAAATGCAGTCGCGAAAGGAAATGGTTCAGGATCTAAAGGTTCAGTGGAAAAAACTGTGGCAGGAACGCGTAAACGACCATTGGATAGCAGAAGGAATAGCCAACAAGACTTACCCTTCGCTTTTTGTCGACAAGGGCACGGTTATCCGTGCGACTCGGGATTTTAAGGCCTTGTCCTTTAGAGAGATTCTAGAATTGCATCAGATCCCGAATTTGAATCGTTACATTCCGCCTAACCCTGCTGTTGGTGGATGGACAAAGTTTGTGAAGACTCACATGACTTCGATTAAGAAACGGCGAAG
>Ga0315550_1000923_pt1 | contig 18127 bp, 5 predicted proteins | sample SalMarSW160190MG_2_FD_203100 | JGI IMG/M metagenome (GOLD analysis project Ga0315550, IMG submission 203100) | Salt marsh sediment microbial communities from the Plum Island Ecosystem LTER, Massachusetts, United States - Salt Marsh Sediment SW1601-90 ... | reverse complement strand
TCGATGACGGCGATCTCGAAACGATCGCTCCAGTGATTGCCCGATTCGTCATAGATATCGATATCCAAGACGGCCACGTGGCCGTGCGGGCAACCACTGCTCACCCGAAAGGCCAAGGCATCATCGCCGCTGGTGGCCGTGGCTCCGGCGTCGATGTCGCCAAAGCTCAGCGGCCCCATCAGGCTCAACCACACATACGCGTCATCGGTCGAAACCGTCGCCGTCACGCCGGTAGCTCCCACAACGCCCACGTTCTCCAGCGTGATCGCGCCCTCGATGTATTCCCCGGGGTTGATCACGCCGTTTTCGAACCGATCCTCGGAACTGATGGTAAAATCATCGAACCGAACGTAAGGCACGTCCCTTGACGTGAAGCTCCCAACGTTATCACGATCACACCCATTGCCTAATACATCCACAGCAGCGACGTCGATCACGTAATCCCGCTTGTCCCCAAGCGTCGTCCAGACCGCGCTGCCGTACACGCCGTCGCCGGCAGCGCCATCGCCGTGCGCTCCATCATCGTAGAGGGGCAGATTGGCCAGCACGGTCTCGTCAGGAGACTCGACCTCTGTGGCCACCGAGGCCACGCCATCCTCGTCGGTGACCCGGGCGGTGATGGCCACTGCCTCGCCGGGCACCACGTACCACGGATCCGCCTGCACATCCCGCACAAACGGCGGGAGATTGGGAGTCTCCGCATACACCCCGGTAAAGTGCAGGTCGTGCTGAAAGATCGGCCAATCCACGTCCTCATCGTCATATGCAGCAGCCAGGTCAAAGACAAACACGTGCTCCTCAGCCCCGATCGCCACCTCCACGTCGCCGTCCCGATCCAGGTCGGTCACGACAGGCGAGGCCAACCGCTCGTGGTAAGCGCCCGAGCCATCGAAGGCGGGCACAAAGCGCGGCCAACCCGAGATCTCACCGCCATCACCTCCCCAAGCATAGATGTGAGCATCCCCGTCCCCCGCGCCGACGACCACATCAATCTGCCCGTCGCCGGTGATATCCCCTAGGACCGGCGACGAGTTGGTGTGCCCCCCGTCCACAGGCACCGGCCAGCCGAAGACAGGCGTTCCATCATCGTGCCAGGCGTAGACCTGATCGGAGCCGACGACGATCTCCAGGTCGCCATCGCCATCCAGGTCGCCCAGCGCAGGCGATGACTGGACCTCACCGCCGATCGACTGCGGCCAGACCGAGACCGGGGTACCATCGTGATGCCAGGCATAGACCGCCTCGCCCGCCGCCAGCACGATCTCCATATCTCCATTGTCGTCGATGTCGCCCACGGCCGGGGACCCAACCACGTCTGCCGCGATGGCCGCCACCGTGATGGGCCAGCCGGCCAACGCCGTGCCATCGTGATGCCAGGCATAAACCGCCCCTTGGCGAGCAACCACAACCTCCAGATCGCCGTCGCCATCCAGATCACCCAGCGCCGGGGAGACGTAGATATCCCCCCCGGCTTCCTTGGGCCAGCCGGGTACGGGGGAGCCATCATAATGCCAGGCATATACGTAGCCGTCGAGAGCGGCGACCACGACCTCCAGGACGCCATCCCGATCCAGATCGGCCACCGAGGGCGCGCCGAACACCTCCCCTCCCACCAACCGGGGCCAGCCCGACACCTCCTGACCATCGTGATGCCAGGCATAGACCTTCTGTCCGTACGCGCCCACCAACACCTCCAGGTCACCATCGCGGTCCAGGTCGGCCAGCGTAGGGGCAGATACCCAGCTACCGGACGCGTAGCGCGACCAGCCCGACATGGTCTGGCCATCGTGATGCCAGGCGTAGACATAGCTCCCGCTGTAGCCGTACTTGCTCATCGTCGCCACCAACTCCATGTCACCATTGCCATCGAGATCGCCCACGGCCACGGTGGGCGCCACCAGGCGATAGGACACCGTCTTAGGCCACCCCGCCTGCCAGGCCGGGTCGATGTACACCGTCACCTGCTCGGAACCACCGTGCACCGTGCCGTGACGGGTCAAGCGGATCGTGTAATCATCCGCGTCGACAATGGATGCCATGTCCCACACCGCCAGTACACTGCCGGTTACGGGAGAGGTCGAGGTCATGATCACCGTCCAACTGCTGGGACTGGTTCCCCGCCCATAGGCTACCTCGTAATCCAGGAAATCGGTGCCCAGGGCGCTCCCGGCAATGGCCAGGGGCTCATGCTTATTGACCAGTGCCCCTTCTTCCGGACTGGTGAGGGTGAGATTGTCCACAGTAAGAATGTGCTTGTGCGAGCTGGTGTGGCCCACGCCACCCGCGACCCGCAGGCGCAGTGTATACGTGCCATCGGAGAGCAGCGTCGTGTCCCACACCCCCAGCACGCCGTCCGTCACCGGCACCGTCCCCGTGACGCCGATCTGCGTCCACACACTGGGATTGCTGCCAGAGCCATACTCCAGGACGTAGTGATCAAAGGTTGCCCCAGGCGCATCTCCGGCCCGGGCAGTGCCGGCGACGTCGACGCTGTGCTCGATCGTCTTGCCGCCCAAGGGCGACGAGATGTTGGCCATCGGCTCGATCAGCTCGGTCTCCACCGCGGTCTCGGGATCGCCCAACAGCGTCAGGGTCAACAGGCTCCAACGGTGGCCGGGATAGTAGTCCTCCTTGGCCAACTGGAGGGCCTTGCCGATGTTGTGATACCCGGTGTTGACCACGTAATCGAAGAACAACCGGTCGAGCTGGTTGCCCGGACCGTGGGTAGAGCCCGGCGAGTACCACCCGTAACGCACGTTGCCGATGTAGGCAAACGCACCGTGCTCCGTGAACACGTAATATTCGGCGACCGCCTCATCGCCACTGCCGTCAAACTGGGCCGTGTTGCACCCCAGATTGTAGAATAGGAATGGCTCGTCGTTCGTCAGCCCACTTATCTGGGGACGGTTCAGAGGGCAGCAGGACCAACTCCCGTGGCCATCAAAGTTGACCAGGTGCACACCCGCGTTCATCTCGTCGATGACCTTGCTGGTGCTGTACGTGCCATCCCGGTCGTACAGCGTCGTCACGTTGTACTGCGGCACCAGGTTGGAGACCAGGTCCTTGCTGTTGCCGCCCCACGTAGAGTCGTCCAGCTTACGGCCCAGCCACAGCGCCCGGTCGAGATAATCGGCGGTGGGGTCCTGCTCGTAGCGCAGCGTCTTTTCGATCGCGTACGCCGCCTCACCGGCCGTTTCCACCGGCATGCGGCCCACGTACACCTCGGCAAAAAAGTCGACCTCCTCGCCGGCAGTCCCATCCCCATTCGGCTCGCCATAGTTGCCATCGCCATCGGTATCCCAATCCCCATCCAGCCCGGCGTAGTACATGTCGACGGGCATCACCTCCGTGTAACTGCCAGAGTGTACCTCGACCAACCGAATGGGAATGACCTCAGTATCACCCCCCAATACGACATATTGCAGGGGATTCGCGGTCGAGGACCATGTGGTATACGCATCGATGATAAAATTGCGCACCTTTTCCGCATCGTCATCGCCGGCATATTCGGCATAGATATCGTCCGTCGCATAGACACGCGCAGCCAGCCCTTTGGACACCTTCCAATCGACCAGGGATTGGAACGTGCTGCTCAAGGCCTGGCTGGTGATCACGATATAGTCGCAGGGATCGCTCGGAGATACAAGTGAGGACGATGCGGTGGGCTGTTGATCGGGGACGGCAGCGGAATAGGAATCGAGTTCCTGCACGTTATCGACCAGAACCCGCACGCGAGCCTCTCCGATGGGAGCGACCACAGCCGCCAGCACTCCCTTGTCCAAACCTACCCCGGTCTCGACGTTGACGGTGAGCAACGGATAATAGGTCAGCTCACCCGTCTGGGGTGCATACTGCACGGGGTACAGTTTCAGCAGCAGGATGGCGTACCCGGCCAGCTTTTGCACGGACAAACGCGTGTAGAACGTGCCCGGGAACACCCCGGCGGCCCCATAGATCGCCGGGTCCGGGGGCGTCGCTTCTCCCGGCGCAGCGGATGCGGGCACCCACTCCTGGCCCGGTTCGATGTGATACGAACCCGCCAACGCCACGCCTTCACCGGCGACCACCTCCACGTCCGCGACCTGTACGCCATACGGCAGCAGGATGCGGGCCATCCGGAAGGGCAGCACCGGCTCGCCGGGGTCGCCATAACTCGGCAGATCGGGCATCGTCACTCGGTCGTAGGCAGCCACGCGCTCCACAATAGGGGGCTGGAACGTGTATGGCACGGAAATGACGTCCGCGGCCAGACTCGCCTTTGTAGACCCCTCCTGAGCAGAGCTCGGCGTCCCACCGCTGCCCATCAACAAGGCAAAAATAAGACCCAGAGAAAGCATCTTCGTTTTCACAGTCACCCTCCTGATAAATTTGATGCGAGTCATCTCCATCTCCACATTCCTGAACAGACCCCAAAGGTCTTTCGCCGCCCAAGCTATCCACTAACATCGATACAGATTATCGCACGTCGTTGATACGTGCTTGTGACAGGGATGCTACGGACTCGTCATAGTGTGTGTCTAATCTGTAACGCGATTATGCTTGTGAGCGCTCGCTATGGAAAACGCGGCTACAGCCTCGTCAAAATTACGGCTGCGTCTGCCCCGAATCCGGGTCGACCATCAGCGACGACACATCCACGGCCTCGAAATCATGACCGTGTACCTGCCCCAACTCGCGCAGCACGTCGTTATCCCAGCGCTCGTCGGGCACGCCGGAGATGAACCAACTACTGCCGTTATCGGCCAGGATGATGCCATAGGTCTTCATCGCCTGCAGGATCACCTGCATATCGGGCGAGAAGCCCGAGATATCGAAATCGGATTTTAGCCGAAATCGTTGCCCCATGGGCGGATAACTCGAGCAGGGCAGACTGGAGGCCTCATGCCGGGCTGGCCAGACGTATCCATCAAAGGTACTGTTGGCCGTAAACCGGATGGCGTGGCGGATCTCTCCAGAAGCCACCTCATCGTAGCGCATCAGGCCGGGCAGGATGGGCAGCCCCGCCGCATCGGCCGAGGTCCAGGTATCGGGACGCAGCGCGTAGGCATTTAGATCAAAGATCGCGCCTGAACCGGCATGCCAGCCGTCCGATTCCAGATGCGCGGCAAACAACTCGTACAGCACGCAGTCATCCCGATCCACGATCAAGATGTGACGGTCGCCGTTGCCATCGGGATCGCCCTCGATAGGTGGATTAGGCGGGATGGGATACGGGCCAGGATCGCTTTCACCAGCATAGGTAAAGGATACATTCATCCCCGGCTGGGTGCCGGGTACGGTGGTAAAGGGAATGCCAATGGGAAAGCCGTTCCAGGTGCCGGAGCCAAAGTCGGGATGCAGATCCGTGTTAGCCCCGATGGCGTTGATGTAGACCGACGATCTGGCATCCACGGGCAGGTCGTCGATGGGCGTGTTCCAAATATGATCGGCCGGGAAGATGTTGCAGCCCGCGATCTGCGGCGGCGCGCCGCTCCAGCTTCTCAGCACCAGCGGCAGATAGACGCGCGTCTCGGTCAGCGTGGTGAACTGCCACACCGGGCCGACCGTCTCGCTGATGCCATCGGTGGCCGTGATCTGCCAGTAGTACAACGTCTCAGGGTCCAGGCTGGGGGCGTACTGCGCCTGGGCCGTCGTCGCGACCGGGGGCGGCGGGCTACCCGTGCCAAACGCGACGGTGTAGGTCACCGGGTCGCCGTCGGGATCGCCGCCCTGCCAACTTAGGACCTGGGACGTGGACACCTCGACGGCATTGTGCGCCGGGTCGGGGGCAGAGGGCATGGCGGGCGCCCCGTTATCCCCGACGCGCAGGTTCACGCCGAGGGTGCGGGTGACCCCGTCCCCCGTGCCGGTGATAGGAATCGTGTACGACACGACAGGCGACAATGGCCCGGTGTGCGTATCGGTGATGGTCAGCGTAGCTTGCCCGGGCGGATCGACCAAGCTAGGGCTCACGCTCACCACCAGATCGGGGGAGGGACTGACCACAGCCAAGTCGACCGTAGCGGTGAAATCGACCGAGGGCTGCAGGGAAAGCGTGTACGTGGCGACCTGGCGGGGCAGGATGCGGCGCGAAGCCGGCTCGACCGTCATGCTAAACGAAGCACCCGCGTACTCGTATGCGCCGGCATCGTGTGTTGTCCCCATCGGGCGGGGGTTGCCTTCTAGGTCATCGGTCACGTCGCCCAGCAGGATGCCACGATCGATGGCCGGGCTACCAGGCTTGAGGTGGTAATCGTCGCCAGGCAGGTCCACGAAAAGCTCGGCAGGCATGGTGGTAGTGATTGAGTGCAGATCGAACCCGAAATCCTGCCGCCACTCAGCCAAAGTGATGGTGTGTCCATCATCCGTCCCACTGAAACGATCCATGACCACGTTGTAATCACTCTGGAACCCCACCTGGGCAGTCGGCGCGACAAAGAGGACGCCACGCCAAGGGTGATAGTTATAAAGAATGTTGTTGAACACCTGGTTGTGGCTGTTGGGGGTCCCGGAATAGGCCTCTGGAATGTTGATCGCCCAGCGGCCGTCGGCGGCCATCAGGATCGTGTTGTTCAGCACCCGGTTGTTCTGCGAACCGACCTCGTGGCTCTGGTAGATCGAGATGCCACTGGCATGATTGTCGTAGAGCAGGTTGTTGCGGACGATCGAATCGGAGACGCTGGCCATGTTGATGCCGGAACCGCCGCCGGTGCCGTTATCGTAGATGACGTTATCCTCCACCAGCGCGTACGAGATAATGCCATCCCCGCCCATGCTGGGATCGCCGTTCATGTGGAGGCCGTTGGCGTAATTGTCATGGATGTGGTTGCCACGGATAATGGGATAATCGCTCGAGTTGCTGATATAGATGCCGTGCTCCTCGACCGCCCCGTAAGATTCGCAGTTCTCGATCGTCGTATAGTCGCTGAAACCGGTAAAGATACCCCGATTGGTATTGTTCGCAAATGTGCAGTTACGTACCGTGACGTGATCAGACTCGGCGATGAACACCCCATCGTCACCAGAGTTCTGGATGGTCAGCCCATCCAAGAGGATGTATTCCACCTCTGTGATCACAAAGGCATCATTCCACGGATTGCCCGCGCTGCCATTGATGATCACTGTTCCGCCGTCGGCGCGGAACGTGATCGGCTCGGTCTCTGTACCGGTTGTCTCCACAGTGATGCCGCCGGCGTAGGTGCCCGGGTCGATCAATACCGTGTCGCCAGCCGACACCAGATCGGCCGCATATTGGATAGTCCGGCAGGGCGCAGCGACCGTCCCGCACCCCGGCCCATCGGTGCCGGTCGTAGCGACGTAGTAGGTCTCTCCCTGTACAGAACGAGCGCCGACGTCGACGAATTGACTGATCGTCAAGACGAGCAACAGGCTAATCGAAAGTAAAAGACGCCATGCTGGAAAATGCCGAGACATCATAATGACCTCCTTCAATCTATATACACGACTCACTCTTCCTGACGAGTGTCTCTGCCGTCTACTGTCTCAATGTTCCACGCACCGTCCACGGTGCGTTGCGCTAGATTCAAGTCAATAGAATCAACATCCTGAGTATCGGTAAACGCCTGCGTGGCCTGGGCATAGAGGATAATGGGCGAACCGGCCTCGTCGAGAGCCAAGGAGACATCCCCCAAGGCGTTGGTATCGACCGTCTCTGCCGACCACGCCTCATCCTCCGGACCGCCATGAGTATATCTGACCCTGTAGGTTTCCGAGCTTAGATAGACCACGTGCCCGCCTCCAGCGTCATCCAGAGCAAAATCAAGTGAGGAAACACCGACAAGGGCATCGGCTATCTTCACTGCATCCCAAGTCGCACCCTCATCCTGCGAAACCGCATAATACATATTATCTCCCCGGCCCCCTACAAAAACGAGGTGCAGCACATCATCCTGGTCGATCTCCAGGCTGACCGGACCGCCTCCCGAGTAAGGGGACTGCGGTGGCCCTATCGTTCCATCCCCAGCCTCGACCTGGACATACCCCATTGAATTCAAAAAGCGAGATTGCGTACTAAAGACCACGTGCGCTTTGCCGGTTGAATCGACGGCAACGTCCGACCATCGACCATATTGCATTTCGATATCGCGCGTGTGGGGCGTTCCTCCCGTCGACTGGTAAGAATAGTACATTCGGGTTTGGTCGTTGAAAAAAGCAGGGTTCCCAGGCCCGGAATCAGAATGGCTAAGGTGCATCGCACCATCGGCGTCGAAGGCAACGCCACCCACGTAGTCATAAAAATCAAAAAGCTCCTCGCCGCGCCAAGTAGCGTCGTCCTCAAGCCAGCCATGGGAGACGCCCCCAAAGTGCTCGTAGAACGCATGCCACACACCGTCGGGCCCTTGCGCCAGGACACAGACCGATGTAGATCTATTCTCCAGAAACTCGGTTTGCCAGGTGCCGTCTGCGGCGCGGTAGGCGTGGCAGGCACCGGATCGGTCCCCCCCCATCAACGACCCTTGCGCTTGAAATGAGTACAGGAGGTGAATCGCACCATCCTGTCCCACGGCGATATCGTTCGCCCTTCCTGCCTGGACCGACGTGTATGTATTTGGGCCTGCGAGGGGACAACAGACACAACATAGACTGATCACAAGCAATGGAACAGTAATCCCCAATAAACGACTGTTCATCTCTTTCCCCCTTTCTATCTAGTCACTCGCTGGCTGCAGAGTGTCCACGCCGGCTACGGTCTCGATGGTCCACGTGCCATCTGCAATGCGATACGCTAGGTTCAAGTCGATGAAATCGATCTCAAAGGTAGAGGTAAACGCCTGCGTGGCCTGGGCGTAGAGGATAAAGGGCGAACCGGTCTCGTCGAGAGCCAGGGAGACGTCCCCCACGGCATTGGTATCGACCGTCTCTACCGACCACGCCTCATCCTCCAGCCCGCTGTGGGCGTACTTGACCTCGTGGGTTCCCGAGACCAGATAGGCCACGTGTCCACCCCCAGCGTCATCCACGGCAAAATCTTGCGAGGACGCACCGCCGGGAACCTCGTCTATCTTCACTGTGTTCCAAGTCACCCCTTCATCTTGGGAGACCGCACGTTGCAGTATGTCCTCTTCCTGGGTCCCTTCAAAGACAAGGTGCAGCACGTCGTTCCGATCGATATCCAGGCTAATCGGATGGGTCACCTGTGGATGCAAGGAAAGGAACTGCGGTGGCCCTATATTGCCATCGCCGGCTTCGATCTGAACGTAACCAATCCCAGACCTGCGAAGCAACGCATACAAACCAAAGACCACGTGCGCCTTGCCGGTCGAATCGATGGCGACGTCCGACCAACCGCCATGGCTATGCCCTTCGAAACCGGGCACCTCGACCTCGCGCGTGTGCAACCTCCCTCCTACCGGCTGATAAGAATAGTCCAAGCGTAGTTTGTTGGAAAGAAAGTCGTTGAGATCAGAGACCTGCGGAACTGTACAATGCGCATGGCTCACGTGCATCGCCCCATCGGCGTCGAAGGCCACGCCCCCCACCGTTCTAATAGTATCTGGGAGAAGCATATTCTTCTCCCAACCACCACCGGCCTCGCTCCAGGCGTGATAAAAATCTCCCCCATACCCGTAAAAGGTATGCCACGTGCCATCGGGCCCCTGCGCCAGGACGGCCGCCCCCCATACACCGGCCGACTCGTCGCTCTCCAATACCTCGGTCTGCCAGCTACCGTCCGCTGCGCGGTAGGCGTGGTAGATACCGTATAGTGATCTAGATCTCACCTCCGCTAACATCCGAAGCGAATACAGAACGTGAACCGTGCCATCCAGTCCCACGACGATGTCGTTGCTTTCCCCTGCCTCGACCGACTCGTACACAGGCGTGCCCAGCTGGAGACAGGTACAGGACAGGCTGATTACAAGCAATGGTACGATGATCTTTGCCAAACGGCTGTTCATCTCTTTACCTTTCCACCAATGGCAAGAACATGTCCCGGTGCGGGCAGAACACCACATTCGACAAGCCTGACCAAGTACCTTCTTCCAGGTACGAACGCAGCCCAAAAAACGCCGTCTCCCCTTCGTTGTAGGGCAATGTGACCGTGTACACAACAGTGCTAACCGGCAACGAATCGGTGAGCGTCTGGACAGCGTTCAAGTCGCCCGCGGTAAAGTAGGTGCCAGAGTAGTACAGGGTGGATGTGACCGTCCCGACCAGCGGGGTCCAGGTGAGGGTAGCTGTCAGCGTATCGCTGCCGATCACACACTGGGGCCGGTGCAACGTGGGCGCAGCAGGCGCCGGCGCGACCTGGAAAACGTGGATCAGCGGATCCTCCTGGAGGTGTTCGTAGATGTAAATCAGGCCGCGGGCGCGGTCGTAGGCCACGCCGCGCAGAACGGGCCGCTCGGAGAAAAAGTATTCACTCACGTCGAGCATGGCATACGGCTGCGGCTCGTGCGCCGCCTTGCTTCCGGTGGCAACCGCCGCCAGGTCGGCCGGGTCGTAGAACAGGAACACGGGCCAATACAGCGAAGAGGTATACCCGCCGGCGTATGTTACCTCACCGGCGGTCTTGCCGCCGACCAACATCACGGCCGCCTTGCCACCCTGGGTGATCCACGCCCCGCCGTGGAACTGGTCTATCACCTCGCGCCCGTCCTGGGTGTTGACGCCCGTCACCTGCCCGTATTCCACCAGCGTCGTGTAGCTCAACTCGGCCTCGAAGGGCGGCGGTTCGCCGTCCAACCAGGGGCCAATGGCGAACATGGCGGTGCCAAAGCCGTTGTAGGCCCCGCTGCGGGTGCCACCGGTGAGCAACATCCTGCCGCCGGTGTACTGGTCGGCCCAGACCTGGGGAATATCGAACAGGTAAAAGACCGTGCTGTAATAGGGCGGATGGCCGTCTTTGTCGCCCACGTACCACCAACCCTGGGTCTGGGGATCGTCCAGCGTCAGCTCGCTGGCGGTGTGCGAAGGGATTTTTTCCCACTGATAGTTACTGCCCCAGATGGTGTACAGTTTGTCGCTGGTCTGGCTGCCCTGCCGGGGCAGATAGGCCATGCCACCGATGGGCATAGACAGGTCGTTACCGAGCGTATACACCTGGGTGAACGGCTGCAGGGTGGTGGCAGTGTTCAAATCATCCCTGTCTTTGTCGGGAGAGATCACGGGTCCCGGGATGCTGATCTCTGACACGGCCCAATCGTAGACGTGCCCGCGCCCAAACAGCGAGCCGGGGTAGCCATCGGCGGGGCCGCCAGGGTCTCCCAGCGGGCAGTAGGCCAAGCCGTAGCCACCGTATCCCCAGAGACCGTATTCCAGGTCCCCAGAACGGCCGGGAAGCTCAAAGGCCCCCTTGTAAACAATATCGCGGAATGGATCGATCAAGGTATCGTCGTCTTGGAAAGACCGGGTAGTGACCGTCACCGCAGGCGAGTGCGCGCTCTCGTTGCCGTGCTCGTCCAACGCGGTCACGTCGAAGGAATAGGTCGTCGCAGGCGTGAGCAAACAGGCGGTGTAAATGTTGGTCTGGTAGCCGGGCGGGGTGTAGTAGGTCTCTTTAGAGACGCCGGTCACGAAATCGCGCTGGTCGTAGATGCGGTATTGGACGACCTCCACGTCATCGGTGGAGTGCTCCCAATGCAAGCGCACCTTGGAATCCGAAAGGACGGTGGCCTGCAGGTTTTGCGGCGTGGTGGGAGGCGTGAAATCGTCGAGCGCTTCGGGCGAACAGTCGGATCTGTTACACTCGATGTACCCCTGGCCCGAATTGACACTTAGATCGATCTCCACGCGGTCGGAGGGGGTGGTGAGCGTATCATCGTGGCGGCGACATTCGGCACCGCCATCCTGGGGCGCGGGATTGTTGCACACCCGGATTAGCTGCCGGGTGCCCGGGCCCTCTTCATCCCGGCAGCCCTTGGTGCAGGGCGTCCAGTACCAGTAACTCCAGCCGCCATCCACTGGCGCTGCGTCGAGTGATCGTTCTGCTGGAGTAGAGAGCGAAGCAACCGACCGCGATAGAACCAAGTTGATCAGCAAGAGCCCAGCGAGTACGAGCCAGCTAAAATGTTCGCTCATCTGTCCCTCCTGGATTTCCGGTGATCGAAATACCGTTTCAGGCACAGTGCATCGTCCACGGGTCGGGTAGCAAACCCGACCTACGAACACATCCCACTCATTGCAGCTACCGCGAAACCAGCGGCAGATAAACGCGCGTGCCACCGACGAGCACAGCGACGTCGGTCGTTCGTACGAATCCCCCGCCGGTGCCGGTGATGGGGATCGTGTGCCATGTCCCCTGGCCTGTAGAAGACCCATCGTGGGTGATAGTGAGCGTGACGACCTCGCTGAGGGCGACGACGTCCGAGCTGAGCGTGCAGGAAAGGCCCGGTGGCGGCCCGGCCAGAGTCAGTGTAACGGTGTGCGGCAGGTCAGGTGGGTAGAGGCTCAGCGCGTACTGAGCCGTACCGCCAGGCTCGATGGCCTGAGCAGTGGGCACAGGGACCACGGTAAACCCAGCCTCGTACCGGCCGATGTCGGGAGCCGTGCCCCAAGTGGCGTCGTCCACGCCGAAAAAGTCCAGCAGCGCCATCAGCGAGGCAGGCAACTGGGCTGTACCCCTATCGATAGCGTTAGCACTGGTCGAAGTAAGGTGAAAATCGGGCCAGGAGCCGTCGTGTAGATCGCGGTCAGTGGAATCGTAATCCCAAAAGGCCGGATCGCCGGCCACGCCGTGATCCTCCCAGGGGGTGTTGGCCTGAACCTCGGCCAGCGTCTGCTGCGGCTCCCACGAGCCGCTCTCGCGGACGATCATCGGACCGGCGCCCCAGAACCCGCCCCAGCCGTTGAGGTGGTACAGGTTGTGGTCGATGGTCATGTTCGCGTATCGGCCCTCAGCGTAGCCGACTGTCAGACCAGCCGCCTCGTTGTCGATGGCGATGTTGTTGATCACGCGCGTATCGACGCTGCCGTGGGTATCGTAGCCGGAGCCGAGGATAAACCCGTAGAACGAATTGGCCGCCACGTTGTTGATATAGATCATCGGCCCATCGCGCCACACCCCGGAGAACATGTACCCTGTGTACGCGTTGTTGTAGGCCACGTTGCGGTAGGCGCTGATGCCGCTGGCGTGATCGACGTACAGGCCAAAGCCGCCCATCCCGCGCACCGGGCTGCCCGTGCCGGTCGGCCAGCGCCCGCGCTTCTCGGAGATGTAGGTCCAGCCAAAGCTATCGCGGAACACGTTGCCCGTAATCAACACGTCACGAAAAACGTGACCGTCGGGCGCAGATCCCCAGAACTTGGCTGCTCCGCAATCGGTGGTGAGCTGGCAGGCCCTTTCAAAGACATTGTCCTTGATCAGGATCTCGCCCGTCTTGATCTCATCAGGTGAGAAACCATATGTCTCGGGTGACTGGATGACCGACTTGGAGAACTGCACACCGTTGTGGGCCACATGGTGCACGTGATTCCCCTCAAAGCGCAGTTGGTTGGCGTGGGTGAACGACATGCCGACGGCGTTGTCGCCATCGGTGCGAAAGCCCAGGTGGTGCATCTCGTTATTGCGGATGACGGTATTGAGCACACCGGAGCGAGTGAAGGAATCGGCGGCCGCGCCGTCCTCCCACCAATCGATCAGGCGGATGGCGCCGGTATCCATGTAGGCAATCTCTGAATCCTCCAAGGTGAAACCGTCGATGACGTTGGCAGGCGGCGAGGTGGCACGCACCGACTGCTCGACGAGAACGCCCCGGTTAGCATAGCGCAGGGTGACGTTGCGCACCGTGTCGCCGTAGGCCTTGTGGGTGGTCCAGTTGTTCACATAGACCGCGCTATCGTTAAGCATCTCGATAGCAAGCCCATCGACCGTGACGTAGGAGCGATTCTGCAAACTGAATCCGTGATCGCGCCGTGAGATCTCGATATGCTGCAAAGCCGGATCGCCCGGCGCGGGCGGCCACAGGTAGAGACGCCCCATGCCCTCGTCGTACCACCACTCGCCAGGGGTATCGAGCAAGCGCGGCTTGTTCTCGACGTAATATTTGCTGCCCCACCCCAGGCCAGGCTTACCGGAGCCACCATCGTGCTCGCAGAGCCGATCCACGGTGATGCGCCCGTCACTGACGTCGTGCGCGGTGATGGTGCGCCGGTAGACGTAATGGCCCTGTAGCGTGTCGATGGCCACCAGCGTCCCGCCAGTCAGGTTGCCCAGGGTGGTCAGATTGCCCAACTCGACGCCCGCAGGCTCGGTGTCGCTCGTCCGGTCCGTGAGTTGGGTCATGGAGCGCGAGTCGAGGTCGCAGTCGCTGTTGTCTCCCGGCTCGGGGGTGCACCCAGCTACGGACGATCCCCCGTCGGCCGCCCACCAGAACTCGTGGTGCTTCCATTCGGTGGTGACCTGCCAGTCCGGCTCGCGGGCCAGGGGCAAGCGTGCCAAGACCTCGGAGGTCTTGACGACAAAGCGCGGCGTGCCGTCCAGGTCCCAGGCAGACAGATCGGCGTAGTAGGTGTTGGAGTATACGCCCATTGGCAGGCCGATGGGATCGCTCGTCAGTTGCGTCCAGGTAAGAACCGAGGATGGCTCCGAGCCGCGGATGACGGCCGTCCCGGGGCCGTTCTCGGCCACGTAACGCGTTGGTTCTGCGGCGCTGCCACTCATCGCCGGGTGCACCGTCTCACGGTAGACACCGGGCAGAATGTGGACCGTCGTGCCCGGCCCGGCCAGGTCAGCGGCCCGCTGGATGGTGGCAAAGGCGGTGCCGGGCGTCAGGCCGTCATCATCGTCGCTGCCGTTCTCGGCATCCACCCACAGATCTTCCACGCGCGGCACTTGGAACGCCACGTCGTCGAACAGCACCGCACCGGAAGGTACGGTGCTGCCGTTTTCGTTCACCTTGCCCACCTCGATCACGTCGCCATAAGGGTCGTCGTGAATCACGCCGGTCGAAACGTAGCGCACGGACACGTCGTCGACCCAGGCGCCCACCCACGAATCGATCTCGTAGCCGAGCGTGATCTTTTGCCATCCGCTGGCCAGGTCGAACTGACCTTCCTGGTAGTCGTTGTAGTTATAGCCGCTTGCGTTGGGCCAGGCGATAAAGCCCTTGTAGCCCTGACCGGGCGGCTTGCGCACGTACAGTCCCACCAGCGGCGGCCACCAATCGTTGGCGGAGCTTCTGACCTGGGCGATGCACAACGAACTCCCCGCCGGCCAGTAGTTGGGCGTCGGTTCGGGAATGGCAACGTTGTTGGGATTGAACCAGAAGGTGAGATAACCCTCCTCGGCCCTGGCAACGCCGGTCTGGCGGAGATCGTTGACACTCTGTCCAACAGGGACCGACAGCCCAGTGGAGCCGCCATACCCACCGCCGGGCAGCAGGCTCGCGCTCTGTGCCCCTCCCGCGTCCCAGGCGTCCAGCGCGCCACTCTCAAAGTCGTCGGCGACGACGTCCCACGTCACCGGGATGACGGGCTGTGCCAGCGCCGGAGGCGCCAAGAGGACGCCCACCAGTAAAAGGGCAATGACCAGGTATCGAAAACCACTCTCCATTTCTTTCACCTTCCACAGTCTCCCGTCTCGGAAACGCGCGAGCCGTGCGGAGCACGGACGAAATCGCGCAGCACCAGCGGCAACCACAGCAGCCTATCCGTCGGCATCACGCGCACCGTGTCGCTCACGACCACCGTGGTATCCGACATGGCTTTGACGGTCACCGTGTACCACTGGTAATTATACACGTGATCGGTAAGTGTATAAACACGGGTCGCACTGACGGGATCGGTGGCAGTGAACGGCGCGGTGACGGCCGTGGTGTAGTAATCAATGTGCCAGGTGGCCGCTGCGGGCAGTTCGGCGTTGACGCGCCAATCCAAATGGATCACCCGATCTCTGCCTGAGCCCCGCAAGTCGAGCGCGAGGACGTCCCACGTCAACACGGTCACCGAATGAGCGGGCAGGTCCAGTTCGTAAGAATTGCCGAAACCGTCGATCTCCTGCGTCTGGATGACCACGTTCTCGGCGTCCTCGTTGTCGTCGTAGATGCTGGCCGGCGCGATCTGGTGCAGCGCAGCCTGCCCACCTGGTGCAGCGGGCAGCACCAGGCGCACGCGCTGCATCTCGTCCAGATGCAGGTTAAAGAGAACCACCGAGTAGCGCAGATCGTCCCGGAAGGCAAAGGACTGGACGTAATCCACGTCAACCGGCGTCTCGACGCCGTTAATGGCAGCCTGATGCCAGCCGGGATTATCGCCCCCCTGGACCGTCGTCACCATATCTCCCTGGATCGCCCGGTTGACCAGTTCCACGCCCAGCCAGGTCGGGCGCTTGCGCCCTGTTGCCTCCAGATCGCGCAGCATACCCCACAACCGGACATACTCGTCGTTGCTCATACGATAGGAATACTGCAAAGAGGAAAAGGCGCATTGGTCCCTGATCTGCAAGTCGCGCAGATACACCAGCATGTGCAGCGGCAGGGCGACCGCACCGCCCGCCCCGGCCACGTAATCATTGCGCACGGCGAGGGGAGCGCCATCGTCGGGGTTGGTGGTGTGAAAATTCAGCTCATAGACCACCAGACCGGTCCCCTGCCCCACCTCCTGCATCGAGTCCCAGCTCTGCCTGACCCGGCCCGTGCCCACATCGTCAAAGGGCCGGGCAAAGAGCGGGTAAAATATCTCCTCATCGCCGGCGTGGTCGTCCAGCAACCCAAAATAGGGCGCTAGGGCAATCGTATCGTGATTGGAGCTGTGATCCTCGATCTCGCCCTGCCGGCCCGGGTAACCGGCCTGCCCGCCGATGATCAGGTCGAACCGGGCGGCGTCATAGTCGGGATTGGCCATCAGGATAGCGAACCGGTCGTGGGCAATCTGCCCCAGGCGCGTGCCGCCCAGCAGCGACGCCCCCATGAACGGGTCGCCACCCGATGCTGCGCCCCACAACTCGTTGCCAAACTCCAGGTGGATGACGGGAAAAATCTCCGTCCAGGGCGCGGTCTGGCCCAATGCTGCGCGATGGTCGGCGTAAGGGTGTGAGCCGTCGGCCGGAGCCGCCAGGTATTCGGCCAGGCCGTCCATGTCCTGCGGCGAGAAGGTGGGCGGGATGACGTACCACGGCTCGGCGACCACCTCCTGGCACAGCTCTAGGAACTCGTGCAGCGAGTAACTATACGCGGTGGGCACCCGCTCGTGAGGGCGATAGCCCTGTGTCTTGCGCGCCCAGGGCTCGGCCAGTTGTACGTCCAGCGTGCTGCCAAACTGGTTGCTCCAATTGCGCAGGACGCCGGGCTGCAGTTCCTTCAGGCGATCCACGTAGGTATCGGTAAAAGCGGTGGGATTGGTATGATCGGTGCTGTAAAGCGCCACGTCGTCTACCCACGCCTCGTCGTCCTCTTCGCCGTAGAGAAAGTAGAACCCAAAGCCCAGGAGGGGATGGTAATCCTCCGGCCCGTAAGGGCCCAGGGGATCGGTCCCCTCCGGGATAAAAACGTCGACCTCGTAGTGCTGCCAGTCGGTCGATAGCACGAACGCCTGGTCGATAAAGTCCACCTCCCCCTCGCGGAAAAACCTGGCCCGCAGTTGATCGCCATCTTTACCGCCCTTGGCCCAGAACTCGAGGTGCCAGTTACCCTGGATGATGAACAGCTTGCCGGAGGTACGATCGCCGTCGCGCCAGGAGCTGTCCATGTAGGCATGATAGGGCGACTGCCACGCTTCATCGGGAAAGACCAGGTGCAGCGACTGCTCGCCGGGGCTGCCCGGACGCGTCGTCGTCGTATCGGGCGTGGCCCACTCGGTCGCGCCCTCCATGCCGGGCCACTCCCGGCGCACGAACATCACGTCCCACTGGTCCGGCACCGTGCCAGGCGAGTCCAGGTAAAACGTATACCGGTTGTCCTCGTGGGTAAAATCGGTGATCGTGCCACTGCGTCCGTCGGCCGGACCGTAAACGATCTCGTACTCGGCACCGTCCCAAAAGTCGACCGGCTGGCCGATACCGTACTCGTCATTGTTCCAGGACGTATCCCAGAAATCCTGCACGATGCGCTGGCCGCTGCTGCCCTCAGCCACGTGGGCTACGCTGCCATAGACGCCGGCCTCGAAGCCGGGGTTATCGATCACGTTCTTGATAAGCTGCGCCGCTCCCCACCAGACCCGCGAGCCGACGTTGATCCCCAGCCGCTTGACGTCG
>Ga0315550_1000922_pt1 | contig 18129 bp, 16 predicted proteins | sample SalMarSW160190MG_2_FD_203100 | JGI IMG/M metagenome (GOLD analysis project Ga0315550, IMG submission 203100) | Salt marsh sediment microbial communities from the Plum Island Ecosystem LTER, Massachusetts, United States - Salt Marsh Sediment SW1601-90 ... | reverse complement strand
GTGCTCGAAGTTCCGCGCCGGCGCGTTGGGCAAATCCACTCCATGGCCGGCTGCCTGTCGGTTTCCGAAATCCTGCTCGCCGAGTGCTTCCGCAAGCTGGGGACCGCCGGCGCCCGCAACATCGCCGAATTCGAGCGTCGCGTCAGGCGCCTTTCCGGCTATTGGCAAGAATGACCCGGCCACCCGGCGAGGCGCCGCTCTGGACCCCGGCCGCCGACCGCGCGAAGTCGGCCCGCATCACCGAATTCGCGCGCGCCGCCGAAGCCCTGGCGGGCCGGCAACTGCCCACCTACCAGGCGTTGCACGAGTTCTCGATCCGCGACCGCGCCGCCTTCTGGTCGCTGGTCTGGGACCAGTGCGGCGTGATCGGTGAGAAGGGCGAACCGCTCGTCACCGATCCCGACCGCATGCCCGGGGCGCGGTTTTTCCCCGGGGCGCGACTGAACTATGCGCAAAACCTGCTGCGCCAGGGCGGCGGCGAGCCGGCGATTGTCTTTGAGGGCGAAAGCGGCACCGAGCGCACCCTGAGCTGGGACGCATTGCGGGCCTTGGTGGCCCGCATCGCGACGGCCTACACGGCCCTGGGCATCGGCCCCGGCGACCGCGTCGCCGCGATGCTGCCCAACCTGCCCGAAGCCGTCGCCGCCATGCTCGCGGCCGCCGCGGTCGGGGCGGTGTGGTGCTCGTGTTCGCCCGATTTCGGCGTTCGGGGGGTTCTCGATCGCTTCTCGCAGATCGCCCCGAAGCTCCTCTGGGTGCCCGACGGATATTTCTACAACGGCAAGTGGCACGACGTCACCGAACGCGCCGAAGCGGTGGCGGCCGAGCTCGCGCCGCTGGCCACCGTCGTGATGCCCTACGACGGCGCGGCGCCCCGCGGCGGCCCCGACGGTGCCCTGTCGCTGGCAGAATTCATTGCCGCGCCGCCGGCCGGCCCGCCGCAATTCGAGCGTTTCGAATTCGCCCATCCCCTGGCGATCCTGTTCACCTCCGGCACCACGGGGCTGCCCAAATGCATCGTGCATTCGGCCGGCGGCACGCTTCTGCAACATCTCAAGGAACACCAGCTCCACTGCGACATCCGTCCCGCGGATCGCGTGTTCTATTTCACCACCCTGGGCTGGATGATGTGGAACTGGCTGGTTTCGGCGCTGGCCAGCGGCGCCACCATATGCCTCTACGACGGCTCGCCGGCGCACCCCGATCTGAACGCTCTTTTCGATTTCGCCGACCGGGCCGGAATGACCCTGTTCGGCACCTCGGCGAAATTCATCGATTCATTGCACAACCACCGCGTTCACCCCGCCCGGACCCACCGGCTCGAGGCCTTGCGGACGATCACCTCGACCGGCTCGCCGCTTTCGGTCGACGGCTTTCGGTTCGTCTACGAGCACATCAAGTCGGACCTCCACCTCGCCTCGATCTCGGGGGGCACCGACATCTGCTCGTGCTTCGTGCTCGGGGTGCCGACGCTGCCGGTGTGGGCCGGCGAAATTCAGGCCCCGGGCCTCGGCATGGCGGTCGACGTGTTTTCCGAGGCCGGCATCCCGCTCGCCTCCGGCAAGGGCGAGCTGGTGTGCACGGCGCCGTTTCCCTCGATGCCGGTGAAGTTCTGGGCCGACCCCGACGGCGCCCGCTACCGTGCCGCCTATTTCGAGCGCTTCGAGGGTGTCTGGTGCCACGGCGATTTCGCCGAATGGACCGCCCATGGCGGCATCGTCATCCATGGCCGCTCCGACGCCACCCTCAATCCTGGCGGGGTCCGCATCGGCACCGCCGAAATTTACGCCCAGGTCGAAAAGCTCGATGAGGTCTTGGAGGCCGTCTGCGTCGGCCGCCCGGTCGCCGGCGACGTCGAAGTCGTCCTGTTTGTGCGCTTGGCCCAGGGCGCCCGGCTTGACGAGGCGCTGGCCGCGAGGATCCGCGCCGCCATCCGATCCGGCGCCTCGCCCCGCCATGTGCCGGCCGAAATCCATGCCGTCACCGATATCCCGCGCACCCGTTCCGGCAAGATCTCGGAGCTCGCGGTGCGCGACGTGGTCGCCGGGCAGCCCGTTTCGAACACCGAATCCCTGGCCAACCCAGAGGCGCTCGATCAGTTCTCGCTGCGCGGTCCGGGGGGAGGGTGACGGTTGGGCGGCACCCCGCCAAAACGCTCAGTGGATGGAGACCACCCCGTCGACGAACTTGAATTCGGACGGCCGGATGAGCGACTTGTGGGCCACCCGCACCGAATGCAGCTTGCCGTCGATTTCCCGTTGCCAGTAGTCGAGGAACCCCATCAGGGTCGGGAAATCCGGCGCCAGATCGTAATTCTGCCAGACGAAGAGCTGGATGAGCGACGGCCGGTCGGGCAGCCGGTAGTGAATTTCCGCCGTCGTCAGCCCGTAGCCGTTCACCTGGGCCAGAAAATCACGGTCAACCATTTGTCTTCCCGTCGCTTGCCCTCTTGCCTCGCCGCGACCGGGTCGAGGATAGGCATCTGGCGATGTCCGCGCCAAGCCAGCCGCCGCCGGCGGCGAGTGCCAGAATCTGGATCGGCAGGTTGAATGCGGCCATGGCGTGACCCGGCAAAGTCGCCGCCCGGGCATCGACCATCGTGCGCCGCGGGCATCAACGGTAACGAAATGGTAAACGCCAATGGTTTACAAATTCTGACCCCGCCTGGCCGGCCGATCACCAACGCGCCGCAATGTGCTGTGACAATTGATCAAGTGACGAATCGCCCGGAGGCTCCGATGTCGATCACCCTGCAACGCCTTGCCCGCGGCTTTGGTGCGCTCGCCCTCGCCGTCGGGGTAGGTCTGGCCGCGCCCGCCCTGGCGCAGAACCCCCACGCCAATCCGCATGCCGGAGACAAGGGTGACAACCGGTCCGAGACCGCCATGCTCGTTTTGGACGGCGCCAACGCCAACGCCTACGGACTGGGCGAGCACGCCAATCCGCACGCGTTGCTGGCCGGGCTCAATTCCATCGTGCGCAGCCTCAACGGCCTGTTGCACACCGCCGACCCGCGCATGGCCGGCATCCGCGACTTCGTCATCGCCAGCGCCAATTGCCAGATCAACTGTCCCGACCTGGCGGCGGACGCGGACCTGTTCCTTTCGACCTGGGCGGCGCCGGCGCCCTATGACGCCTATGTCTACGGCACCCCGCCCACGATCGACGAGCTCCTCACGCGCTACGAGCAGCTCATGGGTGTCGACACCAGCGGCTTCGACGACCCGACCCTGGCGGCCTACGACACCGAAGTGGCGGCCCTCGAAGCCGCGTTCGAACAGGACGACGTCGCGCCCTATCTCGAAGCCCTGGTGGCCAGCAGTCAACAGGTGCTGCAGATGGCCCTGGAAGCTGCCGCAAGCCCCAGCCGCGACTACACCGATGAGGACTGGGAAATTGTCATGGCCTGGGCCAACGAGGCCCTCGGCGTCGACGACGCCGTGGGGACCATCGACGAGTTGGTCGCAGCACTGCAGTAGCCGAGGCCTCTGCTTGCCTGCCCGACCGCGACCGAACGGCCCGTTCCGGTCAACCCGGCAGCCGGCGGCGCCACTCGCCCCGCACTACGCCGTCCCGGACGACGACCCCCCGGCGCTTGCCGCTTTGGCCGCGGCCCTGGCCGCGTCGGCATTGAGCAGCTCGCCGGCCTCATCCGGCCCCAGCGGCGGCGGCTGCGCGCAGCTCGTCGTCATCTCGACGAACTGGCCGCTTTCCGCCGATTTGAGGATTCCCGTCATGACGTCGAGGGCGTGCAGCGCCAGCTCGAACGAGCAGCGCGCCGGCCGTCCCGCTTCCAGGGCGCGCACCATGTCGGCGAGCCCGGCCGCCCGGTAGTTGGCGAGCGCCTGGCCGTCCGGCCGGCGTTGATTGGGAATCGCCAGCGGATGCTCCCACATGTCGAGCTTCCGGCGCGTGCCGTCGCGCCCGGCGAACTCCACCTCGCCGGCGAAGAAGTTCGGATCGGGGACGAACAGGGCGCCTTCGGTGCCGTAGAGCTCGATATTGTGGTGGCCGTGCGCGAAGACGTCCCAGCTCGCGCCGAGCGTCACGATGGCGCCCGAGGCGAACTCGATCAGCGCGAGGACGGTCGTCGCCACCTCCACGGGGAAGTCCTCGCCGGCGCGCGGCCCGCTGCCGATCACCCGCCGGTCGGCCCCCCGGCCGCCGAGCGCCGCGACCCGGCGCACGGGTCCGAGCAGATTGACCAGAGAGGTGACGTAGTACGGGCCCAGATCGAGAATCGGGCCGCCGCCCGCCAGGAAGAAGAAGTCGGGGTTCGGATGCCAGTGCTCATGCCCCGCGCTCATCACATAGCAAGTGCCGGCGGTAACCCGGCCCACGCGTCCCTCGTCAATGACATGGCGCGCGAACTGATGCGCGCCGCCCAGAAACGTATCCGGCGCGCACCCGATGCGTTTGCCCGCCGCCTCGGCGGCCTGGCCCAGCGCGATGCCTTCCTCCATGCTCAGCGCCAGCGGCTTTTCGGAAAACACATGCTTGCCCGCCGCCAGCGCCGCGCTCGAGACCTCGAAATGCGCCGACGGCACCGTCAGGTTGACCACGACGTCGATATCGTCGGCGCCCAGCACCGCCTCGACCGGTCGCGCCTCGACCCCGAATTCCGCCGCTCTCGCCTCGGCCGCCTCGGCGCGCACATCCGCGACCGCGACGAGCTCGAGCGGCTCGAACAGCGGCGCCAGCCGCAAATACTGCGCCGCGACGTTGCCGGCGCCGACGACGCCGATCCTGTACTTGCCTGCCATCGTCAGTACCCCATTTTCCGCAGCGCCCGGATTGACCGTTCGGCGAACCGCCCGGCATCCGAGGGCTTGTCGTGCTCCAGGACGAAATAGCGGCACCCGGTCCCGGCCGTCACCGCCGCCATGAGCGTCTCCCATTCCATGGTTCCATGGCCGACATCGGCCCATCCGTCCTCGTCGAGCGCCTCGCCCGGCCGGGCGATGTCCTTGATGTGCACCGCCGTCACCCGCCCCGCGTACCTGTCCAGCCACGCGGCCGGATCCTCGCCTGCTTTGCTGACCCAGCCCAAATCCGCCTCCCATTGCAGCTCGGGCGCCCCTTCGAGGATCAGGTCGAGCGGCACGGCGCCGGTTGTCGTGCGCTTGAATTCGTAGTCGTGATTGTGCCAGCCCAGGCCCAGCCCGCTGCCGGCATAGATTTCGCCAAGGCGCGCCAGCTTGTCGGCCAGGGCCCGCCAGCCGTCGTCGGGCTGACTGCGCTGGTCGGACGCCACCACGGGGCAGTAGATGACCTCGACCCCCAGGGTCTCGGCAAGGGCCCGAGTGGCGTCCGTATCCTCCAGCGATTCGAGCCCGACATGGGTGGTGGGCATGGCCATCCCCAACGCGTCGAGCTGGCGCCTGAGGTCGGTGGGCTCGACATTGGAGAACACCCCGTCATACCCTTCGACCTGGGTGTATCCCAGCGCCGCCAGGAGCGTCAGATTGTCGGCCAGCGGCGGATGGTTGCGGGCGCTGTAGAGCTGAAAGGAAAAATCCGTCATACGGTACTCGGCTTGAATTCACGAAGGAGCCGCGCCCCGGGCGAATTCCGATGTTGGCGGGAGTGGGGCGGCTCGCCCAGGCTCTTGGTTCGGGCGCGCAGCCTCAGTGAGAGCACACCGGATAGCCGGCATTTCAGGCTCAGGCAACCCGGCACCCGCCGGCGCAAGCCCATGCAGGCACGCCGGACACGACACATGGGAGACAAGTCAAATGAAAAATGCACTGATCGTCTGGGGCGGCTGGGAGGGGCATGAGCCCGAGCAGGGGGCCGCCGTCGTCCGCGCCATGCTGGAGGAGGAGGGTTTCGAGGTCCGCGTGGAAGATTCCACCGCGGCCTTCGCCGATCCCGTGATCGCCGAATTGAGCCTGATCGTGCCGATCTGCACCCAGTCGAAGATCGAACGGGCCGAACTCGACAATCTGACGGCGGCGGTTCTGGGCGGCGTCGGCCTGGGCGGCTACCACGGCGGCATGTGCGATGCGTTCCGCGACGCGGTCGACTACCAGTTCATGACCGGGGGCCAGTGGGTCGCCCACCCCGGCAACATCATCGACTATCGGGTCAACGTCGCAAGGCGCGACGACCCGATCATGGAGGGGATCGGGGACTTCGACTACCACTCCGAGCAGTACTACATGCTTGTCGATCCATCTAACGAGGTGCTGGCGACCACGACCTTCTCCGGCGCGCATGCGCCCTGGGTCGAGGGGGCCGTCATGCCGGTTGTCTGGAAGCGCCACCACGGGCAGGGGCGGGTGTTCTATTCTTCGCTCGGCCACGTCACGAGTGAATTCGAGGTGCCCGAAATGCGCACCATCCTCAAGCGCGGCCTTCTGTGGGCGGCGCGATAGACCTCGGTTTGTCTGGGTTGCGGACGTCCGTGCCATCCGGGGACGGGACAGTGGCGGCCGAAGCCGCCACCGATGTCTAGACGTCGCTCAACTTGACCCAGGCGCCGTTCTCGCCGGACGACTTCACCGCCGCCGTGATGAACGCCACCCCTTCGACCCCTTCGGCGATCCCTGGCAGCGCCTCGCCGCCGGAGCCGGTGCGCACCAGTTCGGCGAAATCGGAATAGAGAGTCGCGAAGGCTTCCAGATACCCCTCCGGATGCCCGGGCGGAATGCGGACGGTGGCCCCGGAATGGTCGCCGCCGATCGGCGCCGCGCCGCCGCGCGTGATCCGTTGCCGCGGCTTGCCGAAGGGCGAAAACCACATCTTGTTGGGCTCTTCCTGCTTCCATTCCAGGCCGCCCTTGTCGCCGTAGATCCTCAACCCCAGCCCGTTCTCGTCGCCCGGCGCCACCTGGCTCGCCGGCCACGACCATCCCGCGGGCCTGCCGGATCAGCGGGTTGCCGGTGTAGTTGTGGGTCAGCAGGAACTCCGCGCCGTTCTTCGGGATAACGGCGGCGAGCGCCCTGGCGTCCCGCTTCGGGCCGCGCGCCTGGCCCGACGCTTTTGCATGTTTTTGCAAAATTTTGCCGGACCGGACAGGACCCAGCGGCCGCTCTTCGCGAATGTGTCCCTCGTCCCGTCGCCCGGGACCGCTCAACGAGGAGATACGCAAATGACCATCCGGACAAACATCGCCACCATCCTTGCCGCTACCGTTTTCGGTGCCGGCATTTTCGCCGCCATGCCGGCCCGCGCCGAAGACATCAACTGGAGGCTGCAGCCGCGCGACGCGTTTTTCGATGTGTACGCGTTCTATTGCGCCCCGGTGGAAATCATTCCCGCCCGCGCCTCGACCGAACTTCCTCAGGTGCCAACCGGAATTGCGGATCAGGTCTACACCGACTTGCTGGCCGGCAGCTACGGCGGCAATTGCCAAGCCTTCTACGTCAACGAATTGCTGCCGCGCGCCGATACCGCGTGGGAGGCGGCGACCGGCATGTTCGACCAGTAATGGCATTCGCCAATACGCAAATCCGGTGCCAGCAAGCCAGCACTGGGCCTTCCGCGCCAAACGCGACGGTGACATACTAAGGGGCGGAAGGCGCTCGGCACACACGGCGCCTGCCGGGACAGGTTGGAAATGCATCTGGCAATGGGCAGCAAATCCTTCGGCCACTTCAGTTTCGATTACGAGCTTGGCGCGCTGACTTGCGATGGTGCTCCGGTGAGCATTGGCCGGGCGGCGGCGGCACTGCTCGCCGCCCTGCTCGAAGCCAACGGCGCGGTCGTGGGCAAGAACGCCCTGATGGAGGCCGCCTGGCCGGGGACCGTAGTCGAGGAAGCCAACCTGACGGTGCAGATCGCGGCGCTGAGGAAAGCGCTCGGCCCATCGCCCGGCGTCATCGAGTGGATCCAGACGGTGCCGCGGGTCGGCTACCGCCTGCCACGCCCGTCGCCGGCGCCCGCCACTGGTCGCCCAGTGATCGCGGTGCTGCCGTTCGCAAATCTCAGCGCCGATCCGGAACAGGCCTATTTCGCAAGAGGGCTTACCGAGGACCTGATCACGGCGCTCAGCCGGTTCAAGACCCTGGCGGTGACCGGACTCGGCTCCACCGCCGATCTGGCGCCGGAGGGTCTCGATGCCCGGGAGACGGCACGTCGTCTCGGCGTGCGCTATCTGCTGCAGGGGAGCGTGCGCCGTTCGGACGCAAGGATTAGAGTTGGTGCGCAACTGGTCGAAGGCGCGACCGGCTCACATATCTGGGCTGACCGGTTCGAAGGCGAAGGCAGGGACATATTCGATTTTCAGGATGCCATCACCGATTCAGTGACCGGGCTCATTGAGCCGCGCATCCTCAAAGCCGAGATCGAGCGGGCGCGCCGCAAGCGCCCGGAGAGCTTCGACGCCTGGGACCTTTACGTCGAGGCGCTGCCGCTCATCTATCCGCACGACCCGGCCGGGCATGACCAGGCGATTTCGCTGATGGAACGCGCCATCGAGCTCGACCCCACTTATGCGCCGGGGTTGATCATCGGTGCGTGGGCCTATGAGAAACGCTATACTTTCAATGGCAGCAACCCCGCTGACAGTCAGCGGGCACTGGAACTCACCGACGGGGCGATGGCGTCCGATCCCGGCGATGCCATGGTGCTGGCGCTGGCCGGCTGGTTCAACATCCTGCTTCGCCGCGACCTGACCGCAATCGCCTTTTGCGAGCGCGCGGTGGAACTCAATCCCAACAATCTGCTGGTGCTCAACTTTGCCGGTCTCGCGCAGGGGCACGCCGGCGACGTCGAACTTTCGATCAAGCTCTATCAGCGGGCGCTCGAACTCAGTCCTGGTGCACCGGACAATTATGTCAGCGAACTGGGGATCACCATCGGGCACATCAATGCCGATCGCTTCGCGGAGGCGCTCGTTTGGGCTGACCGCACGATCGCGACCTATGAAGGCTGCACGTTCGCCCATCTCTTCCGGTCGGCCGCGTGCATGCGCCTCGGCCGTGCCGACGACGCGCGCAAGGCGCTCGCCAGGGCACGCGAGATCACGCCGGACATTTCGATCCGCGAACTCACCAGGAGCTGCATGCGGAGCGCGGAAAAGAAGTGCGCCTATGTTCAGGCGTTGCGCGAAGCCGGGTTGAAGGAGAAGTGAAGAAGCGGCTGTGACCGCGCGGGTGCGGTGCGGCCAACCAACATCAGATTAGGCGCTCACCCGGCCTGCGCGGCGACCTCTCTTCGGAGGGGCAAGGTGAAGTCGATCTCGAAGCCCGTCACCCTAGCCAAGGCGCATCAGACGTCGGACAGGCCGACCCAGCTGCCGTTGTTGTCGGACGACTTGACCGCCGCCATGATGAACTCCATCCCCTCGACGCCGTCCGCCAACGTCGGCAGGACATCGGCGTTGCCGTCATCACCGCGAATGACGTCGGCGAAATCGGCGTAAAGGGTGGCGAAAGCCTCGAGGTAACCCTCGGGGTGGCCGGGCGGGATGCGAATGGCGATGGCGCCGTCGCTTCCGATGGGCGTCGCGCCGCCGCGCGTGACCAGCTGCCGGGGCTGACCGAACGGAGAGAACCACATCTTGTTGGGCTCGGTCTGCATCCACTCGATGCCACCCTTGTCGCCGTAAATGCGGATATTCGGACCGTTCTCATTTCCCGGCGCCACCTGGCTCGCCCACAACATGCCCTTGGCGCCGCCCTTGAAGCGCAGCATGATGTGGACATTGTCGTCGAGCTGGCGACCGGGGACGAAGCTCGTCAGATCGGCGCTCAGCGCATCGAGTTCCAGACCGGTCATGAATCGCGCCAGGTTGTAGGCGTGGGTGCCGATATCGCCGATGCAGCCGCCCGCTCCCGATCGCGACGGATCGGTGCGCCAGTCCGCCTGCTTGTTGTGCACCTCCTCGGTCAGCCAGTCCTGCGGATACTCCACCTGCACCACGCGCAGCGTGCCGAGCTCGCCATTGGCGATCATCTGCCGCGCCTGCCGGACCAGCGGATAGCCGGTGTAGTTGTGCGTGAGCAGGAACTTCGCCCCGTTCTTGGGGCTCACCCGGGCCAGCGCCCGCGCGTCATCGAGCGTCGAGGCCAGGGGTTTGTCGCAGATCACGTTGATGCCGGCCTCCAGAAACGCCTTCGCCGGTCCCACATGCATGTGATTGGGGGTGACGATCGAGACCGCGTCGATGCCGTCGTCGCGGTCCGCTTCCGCCTTGGCCATTTCGGTGAAGTCGCCGTAGCTCCGGTCGGCCGCCAGACCCAGCGCCTCCCCGGACTCCCGGGCCTTCTCGGGGCTTGAGGAGAGGGCCCCGGCGACCAGTTCGTAGTGCCCGTCGATGCGGGCCGCGATCCGGTGGACGCCGCCGATGAAGGCGTCCTTGCCGCCCCCGACCATCCCCAGTCGCAGTTTTTGTGGTGCCGACATGTGCGCCTCCCTAGATCCCGAGCAATCGCTTGTTGGCCGCCTTGTCCGTGCCGCCGGCCGCGAAGTCGTCGAAGGCGCGTTCCGTCACCCGAATGATGTGGTCTTCGATGAACGGTGCGCCCTCGGCCGCGCCCTGCTCGGGGTGCTTGATGGCGCACTCCCATTCCAGCACCGCCCAGGAACCGTAGTCGTACTGGGCGAGCTTGGTGAAGATGCCGCCGAAATCGACGTGTCCGTCACCCAGCGACCGAAAGCGGCCGGCCCGGTTCACCCACGACTGGAAGCCCGAATAGACGCCCTGCTTGCCGTTGGGATTGAACTCGGCGTCCTTCACGTGAAAGGCATAGATGCGGTCGTGATAGAAGTCGATGAACTCGAGATAGTCGAGCTGCTGCAGCACGAAGTGCGACGGGTCGTAGTTGATCCCGCACGCCTCGTGGCCGTCGACCCGCTCGAGCAGCATCTCGAAGGTCGCCCCGTCCATCACGTCCTCGCCCGGATGCAGTTCGAACCCGATGCGCACGCCTTCGGCGGCCGAGGCGTCGAACAGCGGCTTCCAGCGCCGCGCCAGTTCGTCGAAGGCATCGTCGATCAGACCCGCCGGCCGTTGCGGCCAGGGATAGACGAACGGCCACACCAGCGCCCCGGTGAACGACACCTGCGTCGTCAGCCCCATATGCCGGCTGGCCTTGGCGGCATTGACGATCTGGCCCTCCGCCCATTCCTGGCGCGCCGCCGGATTGCCATGCACTTTGGACGGCGCAAAACCGTCGAACGGCTCGTTGTAGGCGGGATGGACGGCCACCAGCTGCCCCTGAAGATGCGTCGACAGCTCGGTGATTTCGAGCCCGTGGCCCTTGGCGATGCCGACGATCTCGTCGCAATAGTCCTTTGAGTCCGCGGCCTTGTCGAGATCGAAAAGGCGCCCGTCCCAGCTCGGAATCTGCACGCCCTTGTAGCCGTGTCCGGCGGCCCAGCCGCACATCCCGTCGAACGAATTGTACGGAGCCTCGTCGCCGGCGAACTGCGCCAGAAAGATCGCTGGCCCCTTCATCGTCTTCATCGTGTTGCCTCCTTGCACAATGCGGTACCAAACAAGAGCGAAGCGCTTCGCGGCGACCCTCATCCCCGGTTTCGAGCGTTCTAACCGGTTCGGGCCGCCGAACGCCAGCCCTCGGAAATCAGCCGGTAAGCCCCCTCGTAGACATCCTCGGGACGCGCGAACAGCGGCCGCCATACCTTCGTCGCCGCGGCGATCTCGGGCATCGCCGAACCGAACGCCTCGACGGTCAGCCAGCCGTCATAGCCGCCGCCCCTGAGCGCCTCGAAGATCGGCTGAAAGGCGATGTGGCCGGCCCCCGGGGTGCCGCGGTTGTTTTCGGTGATATGCACGTGGCGGATGTGGTCGATGGTTTTCGCGACCAGCGCCGGCACGTCGTTTTCCTCGATATTGGTGTGGAAGGTGTCGAAGAGATACCCGTAGTTCGGCTCGTCGACCCGCTCGGCGAGCGCCACTGCCTGCTCGATGGTATTGAGAAAATAGCACTCGAAGCGGTTGAGCGGCTCGACCGCCAGACTCACCCCGAGCGGGGCGGCGTATTGCGCCGCCTCTTTGTGCACCTCGGCGCAGCGGGCGACTTCGTCCTGGGTCGGACCGGCGCCCGAGAATTCGCCGAGCGGCTGGTGGAACGGCCCGCATAAGACGTCGCCGCCGATCGCCGCCGTGCACTCGATAAGCCATTTGAGATGCTCGAGCGCCGCCTCCCGCACCGCCTTGTCAGGCGAAATAGCGCTTCCGCCCGCCATCACGCCGACCCCCGTGGTGGCCAGACCCGCCTCGCTGAGCTTTCGCCCCAGCGCCTCGTAGCCGCCGACCTCGCCCTCGAAGATCGGGATTTCGATCCCGTCGTAGCCGGTCGCCTTGAGCGCCTCGATGATGGGCCAGTGCGCGTCCGTGGCGTGCGTGGTCCACAGCAGGAGATCGAACCCGATCCTCACAGGCTCACCCATTCGCCCGATCGGCCCGAGGCAATGATCGCGTCGCACACCCGCGTCGTCTCCAGCGCGTCCCGGAAGCTCGGCGCCACGGGCGTGCCGGATCCAAGGCTCTCCAGGAAGTCGGCCACCTGATGGATGAACGAGTGCTCGTAGCCGATGATCAGACCGGGCACCCACCACTTGCCGACATAAGGATGCTCGCCGTCGGTCACCAGCACCGAGCTCCAGCCGCGCAGGGGGCCCTCGACGGCATGGTCGAACCACTCGAGCCGGTTCAGATCGTGCAGGTCCCAGGCGAGCGAGCCCTTCTCGCCGTTGATCTCGAGCGTGTAGAGCGCCTTGTGGCCGCGCGCATAGCGCGTCGACTCGAAGGTGCCCAGCGAGCCGTTGGCGAACCGCGTCAGCACCGCGGCGGCATCGTCGATGCCCACCGGCTCAACCTTGCCCGTCTCGGCGTGGGTGCGCTCGGTGATGAAGGTCTCGGTCATCGCGGTCAGCGAGGAGATGCCGCCGTTGATCCAGATGGCGGTATCCAGGCAATGCGCGATCAGATCGCCCGTGACCCCCGAGCCGGCGGCGTCGACATCGAGCCGCCATGTCGCCGCGCCGCCCTGCGGGACGTCCGGCGAGATCGTCCAGTCCTGCAGGAACTTGGCGCGGTAGTGGAAGATCTTCCCCAGCCGCCCGGCATCGACGAGCTGCTTGATCAGCGTCACCGCCGGCACCCGCCGGTAGTTGTACCAGACCATGTTGGCGACGCCGGCTTTCTCCACCGCCTCGACCATCGGCGCCGCCTCGGCTTCGGTGCGCGCCAGCGGCTTTTCGCACGCCACCATCTTGCCCGCCTCGGCCGCCGCGATCGCGATTTCGGCGTGCCTGTCGTTGGGCACGCAGATGTCGATGACATCGATATCGGGGGCCTCGACCAATGCCCGCCAGTCGCCCTCGGCCCGTTCGTAGCCCCAGGTCTCGGCGAATTGGCCTGCGTTGTCGCGGTTGCGCGCCGCCACCGCCTTCAGCGCCGGCCGGTAGCCGGTGTCGAAGAAATGCGCGGCGCTCGCCCAGGCATGCGAATGGGCGCGGGCCATGAAGCCGTAGCCCACCATGCCGACGTTGATCGTCTTCGCCATTGCGTCCTCCCCGATTTCAGCGCGCCGGGCTATTCGCGCCAGCCATGCGCCTGCCTGACCTTGGCCAGGGTCCCCAGCACCTTGTTCCAGGTTTCCTGGGCTTCCATCACCGAATTGGGGAACATGCAGCCGTCCCAGCAGATGTGGCGCATGGTCCGGGTCAGTTCGCCATCCGCGCCGCGCAGCCAGTAGCCGGCGTGCCTGACCACGTCGAGCCGGCCGTTGGGGTCGTCGATCTGGCAGTGCCGGCCGGTCTTCTCGTGGCTGCCCGAGCCGAAGGTCGTGCCGTCGTTCTGCGCCACGTGGAAATCTAGGGTCCAGGGGCGCAAGGCGTCGGCGACCTTGTGATAGGCCGCATCCAGCGCCTCGGCGTCGGACCATTCGAAATCCTCGGGCAGGAGGCGGTCCTCGGGCGCGTTGGCGCCGAGCACGAACAGCATCGAGTGCGCCATGTCGGCCTGGTAGCCGACGACGCCCGGCATGCCGACCATTTCCAGGAGCTCGACATTCTTGCGCCAGGAATGCATGCCGCCCCAGCAGATCTCGCCTTCCGCGACGATGATCTCGCCATGATCCCGGGCGATGTGGCCGGCCTCCCGGAACGTGTCGGCGATCTTTTTGGTGTTGCCTTCCGGGTCGGCGAGCCACGCCTCGACGCCGACCGATGAATCCACCCGCACCCCGCCGGTCGGCCGGATGCCGATCTCGCGCATCTGGCGGCCGATATTGCACGCCTTGCGCACCTGCGTGAGGAACCGTTGGCGCTCTTCGTCGTCGCCCATCGCCGAGCCGCCGCCGGCGCCGTCCCAGATCGGCGCCACGAACGAGCCGACCTTGAGCCCATACGAGGCGATATGCTCGCTCATTCGCCTGACCTCGCCCTCGTCGCTGTCGATGTCGAAATGCGGGGCGGTGACGAACAGATCAATGCCGTCGAACTTCTCCCCGTCCACCTCGGCGTTCGCCGTCAGCTTCAAAAAGGTGTCGAGCGGAATGATCGGCTCGGAATCCGGCGTGCCCTTGCCGACGATCCCTGGCCAGGCGGCATTGTGCAGCTTCGGGTAGTTGTTGGTGGGCTCGGCCATTGGTTTCCCCTCCCTGGGCTCCGGTCTGTTCCGAGCGGACCGGATTTCCCTTTCGAACGTATCACCATGATCGGCAGGTCTCAAAAGCCGGCGCAAGCCAAATCGTCATCTTCCGGTCGGTCGCCCGTCTCCGGATGTCGCTCGAGCCGGGGCCGGGATCCCGCACAATGGCCCTTCCCCCGCCGGCCCGTCTCCCGCGCCGCTGCCGCGCGGCAAGGGCGGCTAGGCAGCCGACGCGATCATCCGCGTCAGGCATCGGCCGGTGATGGAATTCGGATCGCCCAGATCGCGCACGGCATCCATGTGATTGCGCGCGACAATCACGGTCTGCGAGACCTTCGAGCCCTGCTCGGTCAGATACCTGGCGAAGGCGTCGGCCTGGGCGTGAAAGGGCTCCGTTTCCCTGGCCCCGACAAGAATGGAAACAGAGGTCGCGGGGTCGTGCGTTCGCTTGCATGGTGAAAACGCGTCGACCTCCGCGTCGGTGAGGCCGATCTCGGACTTGAGGAAGCAATCCTGCAGCGGCTCCAGATCGTAGACGCCGCCCAGCAGCAGCGCCGATTTGATTCCCGATGGCACCGCGTCGTCGCTGAACAGGCACGTGGCGAGTTGCGCACCGGCGGAATGCCCGCTGACACTCAGGCGCGAAGCGTCGCCGCCCTGTTCGCCGATATGGTCCGCCACCCACCGCCTGGCCCGCCGCACCTGATCGACAATTGTCGCCAGCCGAACCGCCGGCATCAGCGCGTAGTCGACGATGACCGCGATCGCGCCCGCCGCGACGACGCCTTCGGCGATGTAGGAGTAGTCGTTTTTGGAAAACATGCGCCAGTAGCCGCCATGGAAGAACATGTGCACCGGCGCCCCTCCGTTCGCATCCTCGGGAATGAACACATCGAGCCTCTCCGAGGGCTCGTCGCCATAGGCAATATCCGCCTTCATCGGCAGGGCCGAACGGGTCGCCGCGCTGCGCACCCTCAGATCGTCGACGATGGCGTCGAAGTCCGCGACATGCCCACGAATGCGAAAGGGATCGGTTTCCACCATTTCCCCCTACAGGCTGGAGGCGATGTACTTCGCCTCCAGAAACTCTCTGATGCCGTGGTGCTGACCGCCTTCGCGCCCGAGCCCGCTTTGCTTGACGCCGCCGAACGGCGCCGCCGGATCGGACACCAGGCCGCGATTGAGCCCGATCATGCCCGCCTCGACCGCACCCGCGACGCGCAGCCCGCGGGAGATGTCGCGCGTGTAGATATAGGCGGCGAGCCCGTATTCGGTGTGATTGGCCAGGGCGATCACCTCTTCCTCTGTAACGAAGCGGGTCACCGGCGCCACCGGCCCGAAGATCTCCTCGCCGGCCATGGCGGCGTCGGGCGGCACGTCGGCGAGCACGGTCGGCGGATAGTAAAAGCCCCGGTTGCTCGACGCGGTACCGCCGCAGACCAGCCGCGCGCCCTTGCCCAGCGCGTCGGCGACCAGTTCCTCGATCTTTTCGACCGCCGTGCGGTTGATCATCGGCCCGCACTCGGTCGCCGGGTCGGCGCCGGCGCCCACCTTCAGGGCCGACATGCGCTCGGTCAGCCCGGCGACGAAGGCGTCGTGAATGCCCGCCTGCGCATAGATGCGGTTGGCCGCCGTGCACGCCTCGCCGGCATTGCGCATCTTGGCGATCATGGCGCCGTCGAGCGCGGCATCGAGATCAGCGTCGTCGAAGACGATGAACGGCGCGTTGCCCCCCAGCTCCATCGAGCAGGAGATGACGTTCTTGGCCGCCTCGGCCAAAAGGACGCGCCCGACGCTTGTCGAGCCGGTGAAGGACAACTTGCGCACCCGCGGATCGGCGAGGATTTGCGCCATCAGCGGGCCGGGCTTGGTGGTGGTCAGGACGTTCACCACCCCCGCCGGCACGCCGGCCTCCTCGTAGAGCGCGGCGAGCGCATAGGCGGTCAGCGGCGTCTCGGTCGCCGGTTTCAGGATCACCGTGCAGCCGGCGGCCAGGGCCGGCGCGATCTTGCGCGTCGCCATGGCGGCGGGGAAATTCCACGGCGTGATCATCAGACAGATGCCCATCGGCTGATAGTCGATCACGATCCGGTTGGTGCCCGCCGGCGCGGTGCCGAATTCACCGGTGACGCGCACCGCCTCTTCGGCATTCCAGCGGAAGAACTCCGCCGCATAGGCGACCTCTCCCTTCGCATCCGGGAGCGCCTTGCCGTTCTCCATCGAAATCAGGGTTGCCAGCATCTCCGCGCGCCCGACCATGAGCTCGAAGCAGCGGCGCAGGATCTCCGAACGTTCGCGCGGCGCCGTCTGACGCCACCCTTGCGCCGCCTCGGCGGCGGCCTCGATCGCCGCCGCCGCGTCCTCGGCAGACGCGTCGGGCACCGCCGCCAACACGGCCTCGGTGGACGGATCGATGACGTCGATGAGCTCGCCGCTGCGCGCTGGCGCCCACTGACCGCCGATATAGAGCCCTTTCGAAATCGCCTTGGGATCGGGGAGCACGTTCATCTTCGCCTTCCGGGTCTACGCGGGGACCGCCGCGAGGTCGCCGTCATAGGCGGCCTGCATCAGGTGTTTCATCGCCGTGAGATCGAACGGCCGGGGGTTGTTCTTGATCAGGCGATCGATGCCGACGGCCTGTTCGGCGGACCACTCGAGCTGGTCGCGGGCAAGCCCGAGCGCCTGCAACGTCGGATCGATCCCGATCGCGTCGAAAATCCTCTTCACCTCCGCGATCGCGGCGTCCGCCGCCTGCCTGGTACTCTGCCCGTCGTGGCTGACCCCCAGCGCCGCCGCGACCTGAGCCATCTCGGGCTCGCGGGCGGGCCGGTTGTAGGTCAACACATAGGGCAGGACGCAGGCGACCCCGAGACCGTGCGCGGTGTGGGTGAGTGCGCCGACCGGATACTGGATGGCATGCGCCGCGGCGGTGCCGGCGGTGCCGAATGCGCAACCGGCGGCCAGTGAAGCCAACATGACGTCCGCCCGCGCATCTTCGTTGCCGCCGTCCTTGACCGCCGCCTCGAGGCTGCGGCCGAGCAGCCCGATGGCAAGCAGCGCGTAATGGTCGGTCAGGGCGCTTTTGCCCACGAAGACATGCTGCTGCGCCAGTTCCGGCGTCGGATCGCGGCGAATGGCGGTGAAGGCCTCGATGGCGTGAGTGAGGGCATCGGCGCCGACGGCGGCGCTGAGCTCCGGCGGGCAGGTCAGGGTCAGCTCCGGATCGCAAAGCGCCACCGCGGCGATCAGATGCGGGCTCGAAATGCCGACCTTGAGCGTTCGGTCCGGATCGGAGATCACCGCCACCGGCGTCACCTCCGAGCCGGTTCCGGCGGTGGTCGGCACGGCGATCACCGGCAACGTCGGCCCTGGCACCTTGAATTCCCCGTAATAGTCCGGCAGCGCGCCGCCATGGCTGAGCAGCAATGCCGCGCATTTGGCGTAGTCCAGGCAGCTGCCGCCGCCGATGCCGATGACCATGTCGGCGGCAAAATCGCCGATCTCGGCGACGCCGGCGGCAACCGTTTCCCGGGGGACGTCCGGTTGCACCCGGTCATGCACCT
>Ga0315550_1000921_pt1 | contig 18137 bp, 17 predicted proteins | sample SalMarSW160190MG_2_FD_203100 | JGI IMG/M metagenome (GOLD analysis project Ga0315550, IMG submission 203100) | Salt marsh sediment microbial communities from the Plum Island Ecosystem LTER, Massachusetts, United States - Salt Marsh Sediment SW1601-90 ... | reverse complement strand
TCCTCTGCGCCATGACCGCAACGCCGTGGTTCCCGATCGACCCGCTCACAATGACCTTATCGCCGGGCCTCATGTTAAGTGGTGAAATGTCCACGCCGTCTTCAACTATTCCGAAGCCCGCGGTGTTTATGAATACCCCGTCGCCCTTCCCCCTGTCAACCACCTTCGTGTCGCCGGCCACAACCTTCACGCCCGCTTCGTCCGCAACGGCCCTCATCGACCGGAGGATCCTCTCCAGGTCGTCAAGGGGAAAGCCCTCTTCAATGATGAAGCCCGCTGTAAGATACATTGGCCGCGCCCCCGAGACAGCAAGGTCGTTAACGGTCCCGCAGACCGAAAGCACCCCGATATCTCCGCCCGGGAAGAACAGCGGGGATATCACGTAGGAGTCCGTCGTGACCGCAAGCCTTCCCGGCGAAAAACCGTCTATAACCGCAGAATCGTTGAGGGTCTTCAGATCGAAGGCAGGAGCGAAGTAATCCCGGACCAGCCGGTGCATCATCCTGCCGCCGCTTCCATGGCCCATCTGTATCAGTTCCAAGTATTCACCTCGCTCTGCCTTGACAAGTCGCACCCAAAAACAAAAAGAATTTCACATATGCCGTTTCCCGGGTTCATAAAATCGAACGATACTTGTAATAAGCGGCGCAGCTTCCCTCGGAACTCACCATGCACGCGCCCACGGGCTTCTCGGGAGTGCATGCCTTTCCGAAGAGAGGACAGTCGGTAGGGACCTTTATCCCCCTCAGCACCTCACCGCAGGAGCACGCCTTCGGCTCGCTCGCTTCCGGCACCACCACGTCGCAGACGGACCTGATGTCGCGGCCCCGGTATCCTTCCCTCAGTCTCAGACCGCTGCCCGGTATCATGCCGATCCCCCTCCAGACCGCATCGTCCGCTTCGAAGCATTCCTCCATGACAGCCAGCGCCTTCGGATTACCCTCCTCCTTTACCGCCTTTGAATACTGTATCTCCACCTCAGGTCTTCCCGCCGAGATCTGACGCAGAAGCATCGCCATGCCGGAAAGTATGTCGCCGGCGTCAAATCCAGTGACAACAGCCGGTTTCCCGTAGTCCGAGGCTATGAAGCCGTATGGTACGGTCCCCGTGACCGTGCAGACATGACCGGGAAGAATGAACCCGTCCACCCGCACATCCCCGGAATCGAGGAGCGCCTTCAATGCCGGCGGAACGGTCTTGTGAACGGGGTAGATATAGAAATTGTCCGTCCCGAGCCTCTCCGCCTCGAGGACCGTTGCAGCAACCGAGGGGGCCGTCGTCTCGAAGCCCGTCGCAAAAAAGACGACCTTTTTCTCCCTTTCCTTCCGTGCCATCGCGAGGGCGTCAAGGGGAGAATACACGATCCTGATGTCACCGCCTTCAGCCTTCGCTTCGAAGAGAGTCTTACTGCTGCCGGGCACCCTCATCATGTCGCCGAAGGTCGTGAGGACAACACCTTCACGCCGGGACAACTCCACGGCCGTATCCACGTCCCTGATCGACGTGACGCAGACAGGACACCCCGGCCCGCTGAGTAACATCAGCCCGTCCGGAAGGAGCCCCCGGATGCCGTGCCTGAAGATGGCGACCGTATGGGTGCCGCAGACTTCCATCAGCCTGACCGGTCTTCCCAGTTCGCTCATATACTTTCTGATTATGCCCGTTATTTCCTTCATACCAGGTTTCAAAAGAAGCTATCAGCTCTCAGCACTCAGCCGTGGAAGTTCCGCGCCGTTTTGCAGCAGGGTGTACCTCTCCCCCATGCCCTCTGCGATAGGCCGGCAGCCGTCACTTTCTCATGCGCTCTCTCATTATATATGCCTGACCAAGCGATATTCCAGCATCATTGCATGGAACGAGTTCATTTATGTACACATCCAGGTCGCCCAGATACTGCTGCACCCTGCCCAGAAGATACATGTTCTGGAAGACACCGCCGCTCAGGACAACCCTCATGATATTGTGCATCGAAGAAAGCGTCCGTACGACCCTCACGATGGAGGTGACAACAGAGTTGTGGAACCTCGCCGATATGACGCCTTCCCTCTCCCCCCGCTCCATGTCTGCAAGTATGCGCAGTATCGCCGCAGAGAAATCTATGGTTATCGGGTCCTGAAACCTTATGTCAACGGGATAGTCATCGCGGATTTCCTCTTCCGCTATAGACTCCAGGGCGATCGCCGCCTCTCCCTCGAAGGTGTTCCTGTCACAGACACCGATCAGTGCGGAAACCGCGTCGAACAGCCTTCCCGCGCCGGACGATAAAGGTGAAAAGGACTTGATGTCCGCCATCCTCAGTATATTGGCTATGTTCCCTTTTCCATATCTCTCGACAAAACCGGCAGGCCCGAGGTATTTCCAGACTTCATCGCCGGCAGCCTCTTTCAGATAGCTGAGCGAAAGCCTCCAGGGCTCCCTTATCGCCATTTCGCCGCCCGGCAGAGGAATATAAGCCAGATGGGCGGCCCGCTCAAACCCGTCGATGCCGGCGATCAGGAACTCGCCGCCCCAAAGGGAACCGTCAGGACCGTATCCCGTGCCGTCGAAGGAAACACCGATGACCTTTTCTTTTATCCCCTTCTCGGCCATGACGGAAGCGATGTGCGCATAGTGATGCTGGATGCCGAATGTCCTCACCCCTTTCTCCCCCTGCTTGAGAGCCCACTGGGTGGAGAGATAGCGGGGATGGAGGTCGTAGGCAAGCACCTTCGGGTCCGCCCGGTAAACCGACTTTATATTGGCCAGTGTTTCCTCGAAAAATTTGAGAGTCTCGAAGTTCTCCATATCCCCTATGTGCTGACTGGGTATGGCGAAACGTCCCTTCGTTAGGGTAAAGGTGTTCTTCAGGTCGGCCCCGCAGCCGAGGACCTCCGGACCGTCCCCGGCAAGGAGGATCGGCTCAGGCGCATACCCCCTCGATCTTCTCAGGAAGGAAAGGCGCGGGAGGTCATCTTTGCCGCCCGTCCGGCCGCCCTGCCCTGCGCTTTCCGCCGCCGGGGCAGGCCCCGGGCCCGCGACCCTCACGACGGAATCGTCGACTCTCATGAAAATGTCCCGGTTATGTAGTAGAAAGGCGTCGGCAATGCCGCCCAGTTTAGACACCGCCTCTTCGTTGTCGGTCACTATCGGCTCCTCGCTGATATTGCCGCTTGTCATTACCAGCGCCGTAAAATGGGCTTTACGCGGCGACCCGGCCGCGCCGCAGGGATGAAAAAAGAGCAGATAGTGGAGGGGCGTATAGGGGAGCATGACGCCCAGATATCCGTTGCGGGGCGCGATCGCCTCAGGCAGGCCGATTCCCTCCTTCTTTCTCAAAAGCACAATGGGCCTCCGCGGGGACCTGAGCAGCGCCTCCTCCGCCGGAGAAACCAGGCAGAAGCTCCTCACCGTCTCCGCGTCAGGGGCCATGAGTCCAAAGGGCTTGTTGCTCCTCCTCTTCCCCCGTCGCATCCATCCCACGGCCTCGCCGTTTCCGGCGTCACAGGCAAGGTGAAAGCCCCCGAGTCCCTTGACGGCAACGATCCGTCCCTCTTTCAGCATCCCTATGGCATCCGCCACGGGATCGGACCCCGAGGCATCGGCGCCTGTCAAGGTCACGGCAGGCCCGCACTTCCCGCATGCGTCGGGTTGAGCATGGAACCTCCGGTCATGCGGATCTCCATATTCCGAGGCGCATTCATCGCACATCCTGAAGGGGCCCATCGTGGTGTTTATCCTGTCATAGGGAACGGACCTGGTGATCGAATACCGGGGACCGCAGTTTGTGCAGTTTATGAAGGGGTAGAGATAACGGCGGTCCTTTCCGTCAAACAGCTCCCTGAGGCAGTCATCGCATATGGACACGTCGGGAGAAACAAGGGTGAAGCTTCCGCTCTCCGTGCTCTCCCTTATCGTAAAATCGGTGTATCCCCTGAATTCAGCGGGGACGGACTCCATGCTTACTATTTTCGCCAGCGGGGGCGCACCGGCCTTCAGTCGCCCGATAAAGAGATCGAGGTTGTCGCCTTCGGCATTTATAATGACCCCTTCCGAGGTGTTGGTAACGAATCCACTGATGGACAATTCATTGGCAAGATTGAACACGAAGGGCCTGAATCCGACCCCCTGAACTATCCCTTTAATCGATATGCTCAGGCATTCCATAGGCTCTCACGCGCTCCGTTTATTATAGCCTAAAGTACGGCCGGCCAGAAGAATCGGCCATTCAGGTCCGGGTATGGTCTCCATTCCGATTAAATTATGCAGGCATGGGCCTGTGTTATAATTTCCCGATGGAACAGATGCTCGCCAAATTGTCATGGGGAACCCTGATACTTGTCTGCCTCACTTTGGGGCTTGCTCCTTTTTTTCCACCGCATATCGTGGAAAAACTGCAGATGCTCTTCAAGGGCAAGCTCGTCAGGCCCATAGACTGGTTCGACCTGTTTCTCCACGGCGCCCCATGGGTCCTCCTCATCCTCAAGGGAATCTACACCTTAAAGTAGAGAGATTTTCCTAGCCCGACAGGAACCAGTTCCTTATTCCTTCGTCATAATAAAGTGTGTGGGTATACCCGTCGCTCGCCCTGATCTTGAAAAACCTCTTCCTCCGCCTGTCCTCGACCCCCTCCTCTATCCACATCCCCAGGATGCGGAGCACCTCTATCTTCTCTCGGTCGAGGAAGAAAAACCTCGGACTCTCTTCGGCCTTGTAGCCCGAATAGGCTATTACCTCTATCTGCCTGTCCTCATGCACGCTTCGAGGTCACCTGAGGAGCACGTACATTGCGCCGAGCCCCCCGTCGCATTGCCTCGCGCTCACAAAAGCGATCACCTTCTTCCTGAAGCGTCCGGAGAGCATCTTCATGACGGCGTCTTTCAGCACCGGACCGCCGGGTGAACGCAATCCCCTGCCGTGGATGATCTTGACGCACCGAAGCCCCGTCATCAGCGAGTCTTTCAGGAACGAAGCGACTTCAGACTCGGCATCCCGTAGACCGAGGCCGTGAAGATCAAGACTGTCCTGAACGGAGAATTTCCCTTCATGGAGCTTCCGTATTATGTCGCCGCTGTAATCACGGTTTACCCATTCGACATACTCCTGAGTGTGGGGAAGGTACATCGGCCGCCTGCCCGCCACTATCTCTTCGAGCGCATCCAGTGCCTCCCGGTCGGTCGAGCACTTCCTGCGGGCCGGGGGCACCTTCCGTCTCCGGACCGGCAATCTCCTGAACTCTTCTATCTCCCTGACCCCCCTCATGGCGTCGGCAAAGACCTGATCGTCGTTTTCCTTCTTTACGATCTCTTTCCTCTCGATGGGCTTCTGTCCCGATACGAGCTTTATGCCCTTTCCGTCGACGATTTTTTTCAGGTCTTCAAAGGGATGGAATGAAAAGTCTTGAGGCTCCGGCTTTCTGCTCCCCATACTGCTCTCTCCTTGAATACTATTATATCAGAAAGAAAGGAGAGGCCCTGCGGGGAAGCGCCTTCCGGTTCCCGACGTTTCCATCTCTCCGCAGTCCGTCCCGGCATGAAGTAAAATATTAAGGAGGGACAACAACTGATGAGGATGATGAATGCCGTTCTGATATGCCTGGTTTGCGCTGTCCTCCCGGGCACTGCGACCGCAGTTGAGACCTATACCAATCCGGTCCTCGTCGAGACATATTCGAGTCCGTTCATGGGCACCGTTGGCATCGGCGATCCCTCCGTCATTTTCTACGGCGGCAAGTACTATCTCTATCCCACCGGGGACAACCGGAGCTACGACGTATACATTTCATCCGACCTTGTCCATTGGAAGAAAGGTCCCAAAGTCTTCCGCTCCTCCGGACACGGAGCCTGGGCCCCCGATGTCATTTACAACCCCCCTGACAGGAAGTTCTACCTCTACTACACGGTAAACAGGAGGGTCGGAGTAGCCGTTGCAGACAGCCCCGACGGCACCTTCAGGGCCCTCGGCACGCTGGTAAAACACGCCATCGACGCCGACATGTTTCTCGACGATGACGGCAAATATTACCTCTATTATGTCCGGTTCCCGGCCTTCAGGATTTATGTCCAGCCGATGGAATCCCCTGTCCGCAAGAAGGGACTGCCCGTACCCGTCATCCATCCGACCGAGCGGTGGGAGGAAAACCATCGCGCCATCACCGAAGCGCCGTGGATGCTAAAGCACAAGGGGACCTATTACCTGCTCTATTCGGGGGGTGGAGCGAATACGGAAGACTACGCAATCGGGTATGCAACATCGAAAAGCCCTCTGGGTCCTTTCACAAAATATCGCGGCAATCCTGTCATGAAGAAGGGGAAAGGGGTCTTCGGGCCGGGCCATTGCAGCGTAACGGAAGACGCCGACGGCAAATTATGGATGGTTTACCATCAAAAGACTTATGCTTCGCCGGGTTGGGACAGGATCATCTGCATAGACCGCATCCGGTTCGATGACAGAGGCATACTTCATGGAATAGCCACACGCGGAACGCCCGAGCCGGCACCTGTCACAAAAAAAAATCGGCTATCAGCAATCAGCCTTCAGCAATAAGTATTCTCTGGTTTCACTATTTACTGCTCACTATTTACTAGAACCTGTCTCAAAATCGGTTCCCGCCTCCAGGCTGTCATTCCCGCAAGCCAAGCGCGCCTGCCTGCCGGCAGGCAGGTCGGGAATCCTTCTGAAAACAGGGAAAGATTCCGGACGAGCCGGAATGACAAAAGTAGAGGATATCATGAAATTTCAATTTTGAGATAGGTTCTATTTACCATTTACGTTTTTCGGTGGTGGGTCAGTTTACAAAAAGAAAGGTTAGCTGATTGTCATTCTCCGACTTGATCGGGGAATCCGGTATTCCTCTCCGGATACTCAGGTCAAGATACTCCGGTCAAGCCGGGGTATGACGGCATTTGAAAATGATCTCATAACGACCCGTTATCCGTCTTTCCCCCGATCTTGACAAACCCTGATTATGGGGATAACGTGGTCTTAAGATATAATTCGCATATAGATTGTTAACCGGAACGGATTGCAATAACTGCATGAAGGAGGATTGGTATGGATGCCGTGATACTCAGCAGGTTGCAGTTTGCCATTACCACCATGTTCCACTTCATCTTCGTCCCGATCACCCTGGGGCTGTCCCTTCTCGTCGCTTACATGGAGACCCGGTATGTCCGGACGGGAGACGAGATGTACCTCCGGATGACCAAATTCTGGGGAAAGCTTTTCCTCATCAATTTCGCCCTCGGTATAGTCACCGGGATCACTCTCGAATTCCAGTTCGGCATGAACTGGGCCCGGTATTCCAAATACGTCGGCGACATCTTCGGCGCACCGCTCGCAATTGAGGCGACGGTCGCTTTTTTCCTTGAGTCCACTTTCCTCGGGTTCTGGATCTTCGGATGGAACAAGGTATCCAAAAGGGTCCACGCACTCTCGATCTGGCTGGTGGCCATCGCTTCCAACCTCTCGGCCCTCTGGATCCTCCTTGCAAACGGCTGGATGCAGCACCCCGTCGGGTACGTTCTGAGAAACAACAGGGCGGAAATGGTGGACTTCACCGCGGTGGTCACAAACCCGTACGGACTTCTGAAATTCTTCCATACCATATTCGCCGCATACGTGGTGGCCTCGTTCTTCGTTATCGGCGTCTCCGCCTACCACATCCTGAAAAAAAGACATCTCGCGCTTTTCAAATCCTCATTCAGGATGGCAGCCACGTTCGGGCTTATAAGCTCAATCCTCGTGTTTGCAGTCGGCGATTTCCACGCAAAAGAAGTCGCAAAGACCCAGCCCGCGAAGTTTGCCGCCATGGAATCGCTGTGGGAAACCACCAGTGCCGCACCCTATTACCTCATCGAGTTTCCCGACACCAAAAATGAGCGTAATGCTGTCGAAGCGATACGCATACCTGAAATGCTCAGTTACCTTGCTTTCGGTTCCGGGGAGGCCCGGGTGACGGGACTGAAGGCGTTTGCGCCGGCGGACAGACCTCCTGTCTTACCCGTATTTCTGAGCTTCAGGGCGATGTTGGCCCTCGGGCTGCTCTTCGTTCTCCTCACCCTGATCTCCTTCATCATTTCAGTGAGGGACAGGACGGAGGACAACCCGTTCTTCCTCAGGCTCATGATCTACGCGATCCCTTTGCCCTTCCTTGCCGCCCAGCTCGGCTGGATCGTCGCGGAGGTGGGCAGGCAGCCGTGGATAGTCTACGGGGTATTGAGAACATCCGATGCCGTCTCAAAGGCCGTCACCGCGCCCCAGGTGCTTGGCTCACTGGTGGGTTTCATCCTGTTGTACGGCATGCTGGCAGTGGCCGATATCTACCTTCTTGCGCACTATTCCAGGAAAGGGCCGGAAGAAGACCTGTCGGCAATCCTTAAATCTTCAGCGGGCAGGGAGGTGTAACATGCTATTCCAGGTAATCTGGTTCATACTCTGGGGAGTGTTATGGGCGGTGTATTTCATGCTCGACGGTTTCGACCTCGGCGCCGGTATCCTGCAGCGGTTTCTTGGGAAAACCGATACCGAAAGAAGACTCGTGATCAATACCATTGGCCCGGTGTGGGACGGCAATGAAGTATGGCTCCTCACCGCTGGAGGCGCCACCTTCGCGGCATTCCCGACGACTTACGCCCTGATGTTCAGCTATCTCTACACGCCTCTTCTCATCATACTGTTCGCCCTGATCCTCAGGGGCGTGTCATTTGAATTCAGGGGGAAATTCGAAAGCCGGACATGGAGAAATCTGTGGGACCTGGCCATCTTTGTCGGGAGCTTTGTTCCCACGCTGCTGTTCGGCGTGGCCTTCGGCAACATCTTCCAGGGTCTTCCCATGGACGCCGCGGGTTATCACGGCAACCTGTTTTATCTGCTTAACCCTTACGGACTGCTCACGGGCCTCTTCTTCGTCCTGTTGTTTGTAGAACACGGGGCCCTCTGGCTCACGATCAAGACGGACGGCCCCGTCAGCGAGAGGGCTGCGCGGCTGGCGAAAGGGGCCTGGGGCTTTCTCCTCGTCGTGGCCGTGGCCTTCCTTGCCTATTCATACTTTGCCACCAACCTGTATGCCAATTACCTTCAGCATGTCTTTCTCTTCATCATCCCCCTGCTCGCAGTCGCTGCGCTCCTGGGCATAATATTCTTCATCAGAAAGGAACGGCACCTCGCCGCTTTCTGGTCTTCCTGCGTAACGATCCTCGCAGTGACCTTCACCGGCGTCACCGGGCTTTATCCGAACCTCATACCGTCCAGCCTCGACCCCGCTTACAGCCTGACCATATTCAATTCGTCATCAAGCGCTTACACCCTGAAGATCATGACCGTAGTTGCCCTTATCTTCGTCCCTGTCGTCATCGGTTATCAGATCTGGACTTACAGCACCTTCCGCCATAAGATAAGGGAATCCGACATAACCGAAAGCGGGGAATCTTACTAGGCGGCATTATGCGTAAATTTGGGTCATACCGGGGACGAACCAGGCAGGGATAGCTGCTTCGAGCTGTTTTCAGGAAAAGACCTTAGTTCCCCGGTTCAGCCGGGGAACTAAGGTCGATCAAATCATGATCTGCAGAGAAACTCTATTTGGATTTGGCAGGCTGGACCGGCGCAGGTGCAGGGGCAGGGGCACCCTTCTGCTGAGGCTGGACCCCCTGCAACGGCCCTTTCGCAGCGCCCGGAGCGGGCGGCACGGGTCTATGTTCGGTCATGGGGGCCGGAGTAACGACAGACCTTCCCTTTGCCGTAACAATTGCAAGAGTGAGCGAGGTGAGCATGAAGATGACCGCTGCTACGGTAGTAAGTTTTCCGAATATCGTGGCCGCGCCGCGGGCCCCGAAGAGGGTCTGGCTGGAGCCGCCGAAAGCGGCACCAAGTTCGGCACCCTTACCGCTCTGGATCAGGACAATGAATATTATAAAGAAACATACGAAAAGATGGATTATTAAAAGAAAAGTCTGCATTACATCTCCTTTTTGAAACTGACGATCCCTGCAAAGCTTTCCGGCTTCAGACTGGCGCCGCCGACAAGGGCACCGTTCACATCCGCGCAGGCCATCAGGCCGTCAACATTATCGGGAGTGACACTCCCGCCATATATTATACGGATCAGGCGGGCATCATGTCCATAGAGGTTGCCGAGAGTTTCCCTGATAAAGGAATGTACTTCCTGCGCCTGGTCGGCGCTTGCGGTCCTCCCCGTCCCGATTGCCCATATAGGCTCATAAGCGACAACGAGGTCCTCATAAGCGACCCCTTCGAGTCCCCCGGCAACTTCTCTCTTTATTACCTCAAAGGTCCTTCCGGCCTCTCTCTCTTCCAGAGATTCTCCCACGCAGAAGATGACGTGCAAACCCGCCTTCTTCGCGGCCTTTATCTTGCGGTTTACAACGCCGTCGTCCTCGGAGAAATACTGTCTTCTTTCGGAGTGGCCGATTATGACATGACCGCATCCCGCATCAATAAGCATGCCGGGGGCAACTTCACCCGTATACGCGCCTTTCTCTTCCCAGAAGACGTCCTGCGCCGCAAGCTGAAGGTTCGTCCCCTTTATCAACTGTCCCGCCGCAGACAGGGCGGTGAAGGGAGGTGCGATCACTATGTCGACATCAGTGACATTGGCGACCGCAGGAATGAAGCCGCCCAGAAACGCTTTGGTCTCCCCCACCGTCTTGTTCATCTTCCAGTTCGCCGCTATAAAATAACGCATAATGTCGTTTAATTTAATGCATAGGCCCGTTAATGTCAAGCAGGGAAAAGGGCTTTCACCCGGCTACACTAGCGATAATATACCGTAACCAGCGTCTGGAACCTGAAGACATTTTCCGAAGTTCGGAATATACTGAAGTGAGGGTACCGTCTTTCCTGGAGCCCGGCCCGCTCCGGAAGCGATCCTCCCGGTCTGTCCGATATAACCACAACAGCGTCCTTCCTGCCGGAACAGTCCGCTGAATAGTATAGGGGGTTCCTGTATTCCCAGGTAAACCTGAGTGGAGAAGTTCTGATCACTTCAGGACCGGGAAACCCTTCGGGTTTATACCTGAAGCAGATATTTCCCCTGGTATAGAGGTCGAGAATTGGCACGGTTACCGCGGGGTTCACCGGCATTTCCGACGGCATCGCAGTAATGACATCCATGTTCTGAATCCCCGTCGAATTGAGGAATGCACCGGCATACTTCAGGTTTGCCGTGCTGATACGCTCAAGAAAGGGAAGGTAGGCAAAGAGGGCGACCACAATTGCAAAGGCCGCAATACTCAGGCCGATGAACTTTGTTATCGCCCTGTCCCTGATCTGCATCAGGCCGTAGGACGCGGCGAGGACCAGCATGGGAAAGACCATTATGATATACCGGCTCCGCCTTATCTGCAGGGCGACTACCACCGCCAACAGCCAGAGCACGATCAGGTACTTCAGGTCCCGCTTCCTGTATGCACAGTAGATGGAATAGAGAGCCGCAGCAGTGATGGCGGGATTGATCTGAAAGAAAAAGGTCGAGAGGAAGCTTTCCCCCCACCTCCCCAGACCGGGCTTCTGATACGAAACGAGAAGTCTCATCTGTTCCGAAAAAGTATTCCATTTATAAAAGAAAACCGTTCCTACTATCGCCGCTGTGACAGCCCCCACGGCAATTCCCCGTAAAAGATACTCCCTGCGGCGGGGCCCGCCTTTCGAAGCATACACCGCCATTATGACAATCAGGACAGTCAGCATCAGCCAGGTGGAATATTTCGAATAGAAGGCCACGAAGATCCACAGGGCGGAAGCTGCGATCATCGCCCCCCCACGGTCGAGGGCCCGCAGAAACGTATAAACCGAAAGGGTGAGAAAAAACATGGAAGGTACATCTACCAGCATGAGCGGGACCTGGGAATAGAGATAGGGAATCCCTAAAAGAAGCAGTCCCGCGGTCATTCCGAGCCGCTCATCCCACAGCGATCTGCCTATGAGATAGGTGAGCACCACCGTCCCCGAAAAGAGGAAACTGGTAAATATCTGTATGTAGAGCCTTGTCTCCCCGAAGAACCTGAATATCAGGCCGTAAAGGAAGGGTATGGCGGGCATGTCCGTCCATGCCGAAATCCCCCTGCCCCACTCCCTCACAAACCAGGGTACTCCGTAAAGCTCGAGATATTTCGCCGCCGTGAAATATCTAGACGCGTCCACGATGACCTCCGGTTCCTGCCAGAAGAGGGCGGAGACGGCGTAGGAAAAAACAAAGAGGGAGACCGCCGGGTGCCTTTCAAGGAGTGAAGTCTTTGAAATCAGCCAGGCGACGGCGAGAGCCGCCGCCAGTATCCAGAGAATCCTTACGGCCGTGGCTGGCCCGAATACGTCCTGCCAGCTTGTCAGACGGTTGTCGTCAAGATGCCGGGAAAAAAAAAGGATCAGGTATGTGAGAAGGGTCAGCAGGGAAAAGATCAGCGCATAACCGTTCTTCCTCAGCCGGCCGCGCAGATCAGACATGGGAACCCGGAAAAACCCCCGCCCTGCGGTCCTTCCCTACCAGGACACTACCTTGTCATACGAAAAAATGGCGTCGATGATGTCTTCGTATGACACGTCCTTCCTTGACAGATCGATGGTCCTGACCTCGTTTTCCTTCGATTGAACGCCTATAATCTGGCCGGATAATTCGGTGGGTCCGTCGTTTAATATATGAAGAATCTTCATCTTAATTCCTCCTTTATGTGAGAACCTGTATTTCTCTTTTGTCCCTCTCCTCCGTGTGCCGGTCTATAAGACGATTATCTTGTCGGCATCGTGGTTCATCACCGCATTGTTGTACTGGCTTCCGCAAACCATCTCCTCGGGAAGACCCTCCGTGACGGCGCCGACATGCTTGGCGCTATGGTCGCAGAAGCTCGTGGTAACGCCCTTCATTCTGCACAGCTCAGAGAACTCCGGAGTCGCCAGAAGTTTCGTTCCGTCGTCCATGTTGAATACTGTCACTTCGTGCCCCTTTGCGAGAGCCGCCCTGGCCAGCCCCATGACATGATCAAGATGTCTGTCGGTGTTGACAAGAATTCCGAGTTTCATTTTACCTCCTTAATAAGTCAGTCGTTCGCTGAAGTCAGATCACCAAAAAGAAAGAAAGCTTCCGGACCTGCCTGCCAGCAGGCAGGCAAGCCGGAATGACAGCCAAGTTAAATCATACTTCACAGGCAGATACTATTTAATGGCCGAAGAAACAATATATACAAATTATAGGCGAATTCCCCCAAAAAGGTAACCGCTCACGTCCGTCCTCTCAACGCGCCAGGGAAAACAGCACCAGTCCCCGTTGCTACCACGGGAAAAAACCCCGGATCTTCCCGAAGACCGCCTCGGGGCTGATCTCCGCCATACATCTGAAATCGCGGCACCTCTTCCTGAAGCATGGCGAGCACTCTCTTTCACTCCGGATGATCACGTGTCCTTTCCCGTACGGCCCCGTCCTCTCCGGACTCGTGGGGCCAAAGAGCGCAGCAACGGGGACATTAAGGGCCGCAGCTATGTGCATCGGTCCCGAGTCGTTCGAAACAACCATGCGCGCGTCCCTCATTACCTCAATCAGCTCCGCCAGTGTGGTCCTGCCAGCAAGAGAGACGGTCTTGCCGCCTGCCATTCCGACAATCCGGTCAGCGATGGCGACGTCCTTCCCGTTTCCGACAACCACAGATTTCAGCGGCAGCATCGATGCAAGTCTGCCGAAACTTTCGGCCGGCCAGACCTTTGTATCCCACCGCGCTCCGGGGACCAATACGACATAATCTTTTAAAGAGGTCTTGAGTTCCTTTATCCTCTTCAGCCCGCTCTTCACTAGCGGAAAGGGGAAGATTACATCCCCGCTGTTGCACCCCAATTCATGAGCGACCTCAAGATAGCGTTCCACCGCGTGCATGTTCCTGCCGGTGCCGACCCTCCTGCTGTAAAAAAGTGTGCTCCCTTCCCTGGCCTCCGCAAACCCTATCCTGAGGGGGGCCCCCGTACTCGCCGTTATCAGGCCGCTTCTCAGAAGCCCCTGGAGGTCTATGACCATGTCGTAACCCCCATCTCTAAGCCGCCTGAACAATGCCCTGATCTCCCTCAAGGTCTGCCCTGTCCTGGATATCTTCTTCCACATGTCCTTGTTGATTATTATCAGGCCGTCGATCATCGGGTGCCCTTCGAGAAGCCCCTCAAGTCCCTTTGCGATCACCCAGTGGATCTCCGACTTTGGGAAGCAGGATCTCAGCGAATTGAGAAAGGGAAGACTGTGGACGACATCCCCCAGGGAGCTGGGCTTTACTATGAGGATCTTCTTCGGCTGTTTCGCAATACCCATGCTTTTCATTTTATCAATCTGACAGCCCGCAGAAAAATACCCGGAGAGCCCGCAACGTTAGTGTACACTTTCATTAACCTTGTGCATGCCCAATAATATCCACGGCATCTTTCAAATCCCTCGCCGTAAAATCGGCATGCAGCGATGCACTGTCCTGGCCGGTCATAACGAGGACCCCCTTCGCACCGACCGTCCTCGCAAGCCGCATATCCAGGTCCCTGTCCCCGACGACAAAGGACTTCCTCAGGTCAACGCCGAAGTCGTGAGCCGCCTGAAAGAGCAGGCCGGGCTCTGGCTTTCTGCAGGAGCATCTTTCATCAGGATGATGCGGACAGTAATAGAAGCCGTCGAAGCCGTATTTTTCGATGAATATGCCGTTGATCTCTTTCACGAAATCTTCTTTTACCAGACCGCGGGCTATGCCCGACTGGTTCGATATTCCAATCAAACTATATCCTTGTTTTTTCAATATGTTAAGGCTATTAATATCATGTACCACTTCAAAGTCTTCCATCCTCTTAAGATAGTTGACTTCCCTGCAGAGTGTCCCGTCCCTGTCAAAGAAAGCGGCCTTCGCTGACCTTGTCTGCCGCTTCACGGCATCAAATACCTCTTCAGAAGTGACAAGGTCCATACACCTTATCTCTTTCTTCCTGCACGTCCTCTCAAAGCAGGGCGCGCAATCGACCTCCCGCCTGATCACTATGTCACCGTCTCCGACAGGCCCGGTAAGTTCCGGTGACGTAGATCCGAATACGGCGACTACGGGGGTGCCGACCGCATATCCTATATGCATCGGCCCTGAATCATTGGTTACAAGCACGTCCGCCTCGGATACAAGGGCAATAAGTTCTCGCAGCGTGGTACTTCCGGCCATAATGCTTACCCGTTGTGATTGACCGGATTTTGCACCGTCATCCGAACTTCGGGGATGGATCCCTTCAAGGATCTCCTCTCCGATCCCCCTCTCGGCAGGTCCGCCGAATATCACGACACTCCCGCCAAGTTCATCGATTACTCTCTCCGCCACTTCGGAGAACCTGGAAGGATGCCATCTCTTGGATGAGCCGAAAGAGGCTCCCGGGTTTATGCCTACTATGGGACGCCTCAGCCCGGCAAGCGCCTTCCGGGCCTCCAGCCGTTCTTCCAGGGAGAGGTAGATCCATGGACGGGAAGCCTTCACGGCAAACCCGGCCTTTTCAAGAAGGTTCAGATAATATCCGACATGATGAAGGCCCGCGGCATGTTTATCAAAGGGGACCGCCCTTGTGAGAAGTGCCCTTCTGCCGTCCCTGCTGTATCCTATCCTTTCAGGTATGCCCGCGAGAAAGGCTATTATCGCCGCATCGATCGCATTTTGCAGCAGTACGGCGCGGCTGAAACCATGACCCCTCAACTGCCGGGCAAGTCTGAATCTTCCCCTTATTCCCTTGTGGTCTTCCGAATAGATGATCACCTCGTCGATATTCGGATCCTTTTCGAAGATGGGAAAAACCCAGGGCTTGACAAGAAGGGCTATTTTCGAGTCCGGATTTGCGAGTCTCAGCGCCCGCAACGCAGGCAGTGTCATCACCGCATCCCCGATCCAGTTGACACCTCTCACCAATATGGCATCGCGGTATTTGTCCTTCACGGGTTATTTTAACACGGACATCGTGGGTTCCCGATCATGATCGATATAAAACGATGTCCCCCGTGTTAGTCTTGCGGTCGCGAAAAAAACCTCAGAAAGCACGGAAGGGACACTGAAAAATGTCTTGCAGCGACATATTGCAGTACCTGTAGAAAGGCCTGCCAGCCATTTTCCGGAAGTCATTAAACATTGGGTCCTCACTCATGTGGAAGATAAACGGAATCATGTCGTCACTAGAAGACTTTTTAGGTGTTCCTTCCGTGCCGCCTTGCAACGTTAAAAACTTCTATTCATCCTGTGAAGCAATGACGTCGTCGATCCAGGAAAGGGCGGCGGAGACTGTCGGAAAGCCGATGGTACTCGTAAGGAGAAGGAGCGAGTGGTAAATCTCATCAGCCCTCGCCCCGGCCTCAAGCGCCCGCCGGGCATGGGAATGCACCGCCCCTTCGGAGCGTACGGCCGCAGCTCCGGCCAGCTGGATAAGCTGCGCCGTCTTTTCATCCAGGGGGCCCGCAGCTCTGGCTGCCCGACCGAGGTTGTTCAGGGCTGCAAAGTATTTCTTGAACTCTTTCCCGATCCGGGAATACTGACCCGGAAGCTTCGATTTCGACATGTTCCCTCCTGTCCGGAAGTTTTTAAAAAAGTCCGCCGTTGTATCAGCCGGCGTTTATGTATTCCCGGCGTGCCCTGCTGCCGAAGGAAGTCAGGATATCGTACGGAATGGTATTGATCCTTGAGGAGAGCTCAACGGCGGTAATCGCATCTGCGCCCTGTCGGCCAAGGATCACCACTTCATCGCCGTCGGAAACACCGTCAACATCAGTCACATCTATCATGGTAAGGTCCATGCAGACCCTACCTGCCACCGGGACACGCCTGCCCCGCACAAGCATCTCGGAATTGTTGGAAAACAGGCGGCTGTAGCCGTCCGCATAGCCGACTGGCACTGCGGCTATCCTGCTCCGCCTCTTCGTGACAAAAGTTCTTCCGTAGCTTACGGGTGTCCCTGCAGGCAGGTCTCTCACAACCAGTATCCTCGTCCTGACCTTCATGACCGGCCGGAGGCCGCGGTCGTCGTTGAATGGTGAATAACCGTAAAGTATCAGACCGGGCCTTACGGCATCAAAAAAGGCTTCTTTTATGGAAATAATCGCCGCGCTGTTGGCGATATGGGCCATGACCGGCCGGCCTAATCTCTCCGAGACCTCCCTTCTTACCTTGCGGAACATTTCGATCTGCAGGCCGGCAAAGGTCTTGTCCGTCAGGTCGGCCTCCGAGAAATGGCTCATGAGCCCCTCCACTTCGATGCCCCCCATTGCGGCCATCTTCCCGATGTCTGAGACCGCGCTTTGAGGACTGAATCCTATCCTCCCCATCCCCGTATCGACTTTCACATGCGCTGATATCATCGTTCCCCTGCGCAGCGCCTCCTTCGAAAAGGCGGCTGCAGTCCGCAGGTCATGAAGGACCGGAACAAGGTCATGGCGGAAGTAGTCTTCCGTATCAAAGGTATCGAAGAGCACCAGGATAGGTGCCTTGATGCCGGCCTCTCTCAGCTTCCGCGCTTCTCCGGTAAAGGCGACCGCAAGACATGAAGCCCCGGCGTCAACCAATCTCCCGGAAACCTCTGTGGCGCCGTGACCATAGGCATCGGCCTTAACTACACTTATGACAGGGACTTTCCCTGTGATCCTGCTGATACTTTCGAAATTATGCCGGAGGGCGGAAAGGTCAATCTCGGCGACAGGGCCTCTATTCACCTTTATCTTTTTCTTCCTGTCCCTTTGCTTCTTCCTTTTCTACATCTTTCTTTTTTGGCGTAACATCGATCTCATCCGGTTCGGATGTAGCTTTCTTGAAGTTCTTGATAGCCTGTCCGACACCCTTTCCGATCTCGGGCAATCTCGCTCCCCCGAAAAGCACGACAACGATGACAAGAATCACAATAAGCTCAGGCATTCCCAGACCAAACATTATAGAGCCTCCTTAACTTTTATTACCGACAAGTTCCTGTTTTTACCTCCCACCATCTAATACACCTCACTTTTTTAATTATAATAGTTTATCACACTTCTTTTAAAGCTCTTCTTTACCCATCTACTACTGTTGAACGCCCGACAGTCCCCGGATGAGAGGCCGGAAACATGTCTCTTATACTCTACAGATTATAATCTATAGTTTATTAAAAAAAACTGCTTCAGTACAAGACAAATCGTCCGGGCCGGG
>Ga0315550_1000919_pt1 | contig 18147 bp, 9 predicted proteins | sample SalMarSW160190MG_2_FD_203100 | JGI IMG/M metagenome (GOLD analysis project Ga0315550, IMG submission 203100) | Salt marsh sediment microbial communities from the Plum Island Ecosystem LTER, Massachusetts, United States - Salt Marsh Sediment SW1601-90 ... | reverse complement strand
CTTATCTTTGAATTGGAGCCAGGCCGGCTCATCTTCCGGAATTCCCCATTGGCCGTGCGGTGGAGTCCAGGCACAGTAGCAGAAAAACGGTTTGTCCTTATTCTCACGAATAAACTTTATTGACTCGTCGAATATCAGGTAGTGCGAGAACTGCTTTCCTTTGTAGAAGTCGCCGGTGTTGCCTTCAAGAGGTACTTTTTCGCCGTTTCGCACAAGATAGTTGGGGAAGTACGAGTGGGCGTGGGTTTGATTATAGTAGCCGAAGAAAATATCGAAGCCGTGCTTTTCGGGAACGCCGGTAGTGCCGCGGTCGCCGCAGCCCCACTTGCCAAATCCGCCGGTAGCATAGTCGGCTTGCTTGAGCACTTCTGCGACGGTCATATCCTCGGCTCGCATCGGCCAGACCTGGCTGTTCTTGCGCACGGTGGCGTGGCCTGTGTGTTGGCCCGTCATCAGTGTGCAGCGGGTCGGCGCACACACAGGCCCACCGGCCAAGGCCTGCGTGAAGCGCATACCTTCCGTTGCCATCCGGTCTATATTTGGAGTCTCGATGTACTTGTTGCCCATACAGGACAATTCGAAGTAGCCAAGCTCATCTATCATTATATAGATGATGTTCGGCTTTTTGCCTTTTGCGGCACTTTGGAGCGTCTGAGCACACCCAGGTGTTACAAGCGCAGCCGCACTGAAGCTGACGGCTTTTAGAAAGTCACGACGTTTCATACATTCTCTAATATTAGATGTGGACGACTTTTATCCCAGCGAGCTGGCAATATGCTTTGAACGGGAGCTCCAGGTCGCCGTATATGAAGAGCTGGTGGAAGCCTTTTGTGTCGCAGCAGTCGGGCACATCGTCCAGCTCAAGCTCGAGGGAAGTACGGCAGCCTCCCGCGGGGGGAGTATCGATGTTGCGAAGCACTTTGCCCGTACCCAAGATAATGGACTCCGGGCCCTGGAATTTCATAATGGTAACCTTTTGGCCTATCCGCCAGAGCACCTGCATGGCGACGCCGACGTTCGACTCGGAGTGGCTGCGGAGTATAAAGGGTTCTGGTGATTTGTCGAAACCGTCGAGTTTGGTTGCGCACGTGCAGTGGGCGCCCATCAGTGTGTTCCTGGTAGTGTTTGGTGCTGGGTCCTGCATAAAGCCGGGCCGGTCGAATAGAAGGTTCGTCAGCCTGGTGGAGATAGCGGCGTTCCAGTCGGCTTCACAGGTGCCCAGGCCCCCTTCGTCGCGTAGCCGGGAGAAAGCCATACAGGGTGGCTTTATCAGGCGACGGCTAACTGGGCCCAAGCAATCCATCGAGAAGCCCTGGCAGTTATCAGCGGCCATGAGGCGTCGGCAGACGAAGTAGTTCTTGGCAGCAGTGAGGATGTCTTTCTTTGTCGGTTCGACGATTTTCTTGGCGTTCTTGGTGTAGTAGTCGGCCATAGCTCGAACTTCGTCGCTATCCTGAACCTTCTTGAACTCGTCCAGGAATCGTTTGGTTGGTATGTAGTGGAGCGTGGTACCAATGACATCGAGCTTATTGTCCTCGGTCTTGTTCCCTCTGGCAATGCAGATGCGGGTGTTCTTCATATCCCAGATGGTTTTTAGCATTCGTATGCCGAATTCAAGCCAGTCGAGGTCCTGGGTTGCGGCGACATAGACGCCGGGAATATTCCGTGTTTCCTGGAGGTGTCCGGTAAAAGAAGTACCCATAGGGCTGAAGACAATCGTTGGGATTTTTCCGCGGTTCTTGGCGATGCTGTTTACGTGAGGCCACGAGCTGGAGGTACTATAGTGCAGGCACATGCAGGTAACCACCAGTCCATCCGGGGGTTGTTTCTTGAGCTGTTCAAGGTAGGAACTGACTGCGTTATCGCTGTCGAGAGGCTCACTCCTGACGTCGAGCCGGACACCGAACTTTTTGGCGGCGGATGTGAGTATTTCTGTATATTGGCGCTGACGGGCTTTTATGTCGTATGCTGCGCCGGGCCAGCCCATCCAGTACCTTTCAACCTTCGGGCGTGCAAAGACCGCCTGGATGAGCGGTTTGGTTGTGGGTTTCGGCTGGGCAGCGTACAGCGAAGAGGCGAAATCGAGCAAGCCAATTTTGGTAGCCGCCGCCACGGTTCCTGCAGTTGTCAGGAAACTGCGACGATTCATTGTGAGGGGGCAGCCGGAATTGTTACAGGTTTTGTTAGTTTGCATTGTGGTTCCTCCTAATATGCAATTTTTCATTACAGGGCATAAATTGGCCTTTTGCGAAACACATAAATCCGCAGTATTTTACCGGGTTAGAAACTTTATAACAAGAAATAACGCGATTCAAAAGAGAAGATTTATAGCGGATTTAATGTCGGTCAGTAGGGATAATCAAGCGAATAATCCTTTTGGCTTGTAAATGAGCGGTGCGGTGGTTATATTTTTTGCTGGTAGGCTTAAATCGTGTTTGGTTGTCAGGAAAGTGCCTAAAGTGAGCTAAAGTGACAGCTTTGCTGTCATTCTGAACGCAGCGCAGCGAAGTGAAGAATCTCTTTTTCGTTGACCAGATCCTTCGGCTTCGCCTCAGGATGACACTTACGTGTCATTTCGGGCACTTCAAACTTATCTATGGCACGAGTTAGTTCACTTATTTCACAGGCCAGCTTAAAGGAGTTGAAAAATGAAAACTGAACTTGTAGTTATCGGTGCCGCCGGTCGAATGGGCAAGAGCATCGTTTCGTTAGCAGCCGAGTCCGGCGAGTTCGATATTATTGCAGCGGTCGAAAGAAAAGACCACCCAGATATCGGCAAAGATGCTGGCCTTGTGGCGGCAGCAGGGCCGTTGAACATTAAGTTGACCGATGTGTTTCCGGCTGCCGGTGACCCGCAGCCCCGTCTTGCGACGAGAGTCGCTGGGGCATGTGTGGCAATTGATTTTTCGCAGCCCGAAGCAGCGGACAAAACTATTGATTACTGTCTCGAAAATAACGTCGCCTTGGTATCGGGCACTACCGGCTTGAGCGACCAGCAGCGAGGGAAGTTCAAAGCGGCTGCTGAGAAAATTCCCATTATATACGGCACGAATATGAGTGTCGGTATGAATGTTCTGTTCAATCTCGTTGGCAAGGTCGCAACAATGTTAGGCGACGAATATGATATAGAGATAATCGAGCAGCACCATCGCTTCAAAAAAGATGCACCGAGCGGCAGTGCCCTTACATTGGCCGAGAATATCTGCGGTGCGACCGGACGTGATTTCAGTAAATCTATCACTCACGGCAGGAGCGGTAAAGATGCCCTGCGACAAAAAGGCGCTATCGGCATGCACGCCGTCCGTGCCGGCGATATCACCGGCGTCCATTCGGTAGTCTTTGGGACGCTCGGCGAAACCGTTACTCTCAATCATACCGCCAACAGCAGGGACACTTTTGTAAGGGGAGCACTGCGGGCGGCAACATGGCTCGTCGGCAAAGAACCGGCTTTATATTCAATGGCTGATGTCCTGGGTATAGAGTAGGCTGCAACAAAATTCGACGCTTGTAGCTTTTATTTCGTATATCGTATTGCGCATGTCGTGAAGCGTGTTTGGCTGTTGGAAGCACGAAATCTCCATCCTCCGCCCCGATGCAATCGGGGCTGCGGAGGATGGGTAAAATGAATTCAAAATGCGAATTTTCAGATGTTCACGAGCTAATAATGGTGTGCGGACTTCGGCGAGCTCAGCCGAGCCGTGCACACCATACGTCACCTTAATTTTTTTAGAGCACCTTTGTCTGTCCGGGCATTGCGACAGGGTAGCGGCCCTGGGCGCTGGGCATGACCGGCGGGTCGGATTCTATGGTGTAGTGGTCCAGTCCCGGAGCCAATTCCAGGTTCGAAGCCATTGCTTGTTCCCAGGTAATCATCCGGCCGGACTCGGCGGCCATCCGTCCGAGGATCCCGGCCATGGCGGCGTATGCGCTGCGTTCGGTCTCGTTGTAGGGGATGTCCTTGCGAATCGCTTCAAACAGCAGGTCGTGCTCATTCTGGTAGGCATTGTGGCGCGGCCCATCGTACTCCCAGATAACATTCTCAGAGGTTTGCAGGTGGCCTTTGAAGATGCGGGGCTTTGGGATTCCTTCGCCCAGAACGGCGGAACCCTTCGAGCCATGTATAATATCGCCGAAGAAGCCCCAGCAGTTATCCATATGCCGGCCCTGGGCGAGCAGTCGCGTACCATCGGGAAAAGTGTACTCCACCGAATAGTGGTCAAACAACTGGTCGGGCTGGGTACGGACTTGTCGTCCGCCCTGACCCTGTGCTGATACCGGCCAGGCGTTCTTGCACCAGCAGCAGACGTCGATGTTGTGGATTAGCCAATCGAGGATAAAACTGCCGTTGAGCCAGGTGAAGCTCGAGTAGTTGCGGATCTGATGGGCAAGTTCGCTAATCCCGGGTGGTTTTGGAGCCAAACCCACCGGGCCGTGCTCGCGATAGGCCCAACAGGTGATGACCTCGCCGATAATGCCTTGATGCAGTTTGCTGACCGCCTGTTCGAGCGGCGTGTAGTGCCGGCTCATCAATCCGCCGGCGATCTTTAGCTTCTTCTCTGCGGCCAGCTCTCCGGCCTTGAGCACCCGGCGAATGCCGGGAGCATCGACGGCGAACGATTTTTCCATGAACACATGGCAGCCTCTGGCCACTGCATATTCCAGGTGGATGGGGCGAAAGGCCGGAGGCGTGGCCAGGATAACGACACCGCCGGGAGCGATGGCATCGATGGCCTTTTTGTACCCATCCAGGCCGAGCAGCCGCCTGTCACGGGGGACGTCCAATTGCCCGGGGAATTGCGTGGAGAGACTCTTTAGGCTCGTCTGCAGGCGATTGTCGAATACATCAGCCATCACGACGAGTTGAGTGGGCCCTTTGGTCGAGAGGGCGTTGACCGCGGCGCCGGTTCCGCGTCCGCCGCACCCGACCAGAGCTATCCTGATGGTGTTCTGTTCGGAGGAGTAGGCCCGCGCGCCAATTGCGCCCGCGAGCGTCGCGCCGGCTAAAGCGCCGGAGGTTTTCTTTAGAAAATCACGGCGGGAGGTTGAAGGTTTGTGAGTCTTGCTTTGTACATTCATAATGAATTCCTTTCTTCTTTATTCGATGACAGGTAATCGCGTAGGATGGCTTTCCGGCCATGAATCCTTCTTTACGAGAGGTATCATGTTTCGACAGACAAGTCACCCTTTAATCCTATATACTATTCCAATGCCGATTCAGATACATGCCGGCTTTGTTGTATCTACGATACGATGACGTGAGCCAATATTCAACATATTTTATAAATAATCTCTACAGATGTTGGATATGGAAAGGCCGCTTGTTTTTGGTATTTAGTATTGGAGGAGTGCTTTTCAGGGACACTCAAGTGGTTCTTCGACTTCGATAGTTACTTACTCAAACTGACCGATTTAGGATTGAATATTAATCATAACTGTTCCTTCGCGTTGCTCAAGGACAGGCTTATTGTCAATGTCATAGGGTGGTTTGTCATTCTGAACGAAGTGAAGAATCTCTTCCTGCAAAGGTGTACATTATTCTCATTTGTAGGCCAGATGCTTCGCTTTGCTCAGCATGACAGTAAAAACCGGTCGGTTTGAGTTACTTAGTGAGTCCGTCTGACGCCGGACAAACTCAATTGTCCATCTGAAGCCGGATAGACTCCATTTAACGAGTTCGGCGTCTTTGCACAATTTTTGTACGAAAGGCATAAAATTCTTGACAGTAAAGCGGCTAATTTGGTACAAATGTGATTGGCGGTGCCAGTAATCGTATCAGTGAGCATATGTGGATTTTGGCCCTTCGATATGAGAAATGTGTGTAGTTTTGGGTGTTTGAAAGAAGGAGGCAGTGTCAAGTCGCAAAATCGTCCTGTACAGATATAGATGATGTAATGAGTATGGAAATTATTATTGGTCGTTATCATTTGAATTTGTTTGTTAAAGATGAACAGTGTTTTGTTGTGTTGCCAAAGCATAATCCGTAATCAATTTAACTTTTTTGAATCCCGCCCGTTGTCCGCAGTCCCGAAAGGGACGCCTTGCGGCAAAGACGGGACGGGGTGAAGGAGGATTATTATGTATAAGAAATTGATTTATTTAGTTTCTTTTGTTTTGGTGGTCTCGCAGGCCTGCAACGCCGTCGAGGTTGCGAGGTGGGATTTTGAAGAAACCAGCGGGACCACGGCAACGGACAAAAGCGGTCTGTACGTTGCCACGTTGGGAGGCAGCGACACTCTTGACGTTGACGGAAAATTCGGATCCGGTATTGACTTTGCCGGGGATGGCGGTGCGGTCCTCGACGCTGCCGGCAGTGAAGCCTTTCGATTCACCGGCGATTTTTCGATTTCGCTCTGGGTCAGCTCGGATGTGGAATGGGGTGCTCACACTCGATTTATTGACATCTCGGTTGCAGATGGAGGTCTAACGGACAGTTATCGTCTGTTTACGCACAGTGGTGACGATACGGACAACTTCAAGTTTATGTCCAGACAGGATGGCTCAAATACCCAAAATATCCACACCAGGGATATGGCCGTGGGAACCTGGATCCTGCTTGTTGTGCGTCACGATCTCGACGGTAATGTCACCATGAACGTTCTCCTGGATGGTGACAGCGTGGACGAGGCCTTTGTGGCAGCCAACAGCGAAAGCTGGCCGACTGCGGGCAGCATTGTTTATGCTGAAGGTGAATTGAAGCTTGGTCGGATGAATGGGACAGGCAGAAAATTTGATGGTAAGATGGACGCTCTTGCTTTCTATGACGAGGTGCTGACCGATGCCCAGGTCGCCACGATGTTCTACACTGCTGGTTCTTCTGAGTATCCACTTACCTCAAGCCCCAAGCCTGCCGACGGGGCCATGCTTTCCGACACATGGGTGAACCTTTCCTGGAGTCCGGGAGATTTTGCGGTTTCGCATGATGTGTATATCGGTGACAATTTTGAAGATGTGAACAATGGAGCTGAAGGTACCTTTCTTGGTAATCAGGCCACAACTACTTTAACTCTGGGCTTTCCCGGATTCGCATATCCGGATGGCCTTGTTCCGGGCACTACTTACTACTGGCGGATTGATGAGGTTAATGATACCGAGCCGAATAGTCCCTGGAAGGGCAAGGTCTGGAGCTTTAGTATTCCTCCAAAAACTGCATACTTCCCCGACCCTGCCGATGGTGCTGAGTCTGTAAATGTCGATGTACAGCTCAGCTGGACAGGAGGTTACGGTGCGAAATTGCATCACGTGTACTTCGGCGAAACTTTCGACGAAGTGGACAACGCAACAGGTGGATCAGCACAGGGAAGTACGTCTTATACTCCCGGCACACTTAAAATGGCCAAGACTTACTACTGGCGTGTAGATGAGTTTGATATTACCGAAACGCATAAAGGTAATGTCTGGAGTTTCACAACTGAAGGCGCTGTCGGAAGTCCGAATCCCTCAAAAGGTGCTGTGGACGTAACGCAAACACCGATTCTAACCTGGTCACCGGGCTTGGGTGCCACACATGAAATTTACTTTGGCGCCGATGCAGGTGCACTTGAGAAAAAAGGCAGTGGAAGCCTTGGTTCAGAAAGCTATGAGCCCGGACAGCTTGAGTGGAACACCGCCTACTATTGGAGGATTGACGAGGCCGACAGCGCTAACGCTGAAAGCCCGTGGACTGGTCCGCTCTGGAGCTTCACTACGGCAAACTTCCTAATCATTGACGATATGGAATCGTACAATGACCTTGATCCCGCTGATCCCAATAGTAACAGGATATTTAACGCCTGGATAGACGGATATGACGATCCAACAAATGGTGCTCTCATAGGTTATGACCAACCTCCATTTACAGAGCAAACTATCGTTAATAGTGGTAATCAGTCGATGCCAATGTCTTACGACAATAGTGTTGGAAAATCCGAGGCGACTCTGACGTTGACTTCCAATCGTGACTGGACAGTCAATGGTGTCGATACCCTGACAATTTGGTTCAGAGGTAGTTCAACCAACGCTGCTGAGACTTTATACGTTGCTCTCAACGGCGCTGCAAGGGTAGATAACGATAACCCAGACGCAGCAACGATAACGAGATGGACGCAATGGAATATCCCCTTACAGGCGTTTGTCGACCAGGGTGTTAACCTTACTAATGTCAATTCGATTACTATTGGTCTTAGCTCCGTTACCGGCGGTACAGGTACAATGTACTTCGATGACATTCGTCTTTATCCACCGGAACCGTAAGTGACAAATTAGTAATAGTAAGAGCAGCCAAAGTATTGGTATTTTACTTTTAAGGAGAACTATTATGTGTAGAAAATTGTTTTTTCTGGTTTATTCTGTTTTGATGCTGAACATAGCGGGCAATGCCTCAGCGGCCCTGGTAGCGCACCTGCCCTTTGACGAAGGCTCCGGAACGGTTGCTCAGGATGCTACAGGTAATGGGCATGACGGCACCTTAACTGAAGAAGGTGTAGTATGGTCGGAGGGTAAACTCGGCGGCTGTGTTGAGCTGGACGGTACCGGCTACATAGATGTTGCCGGTCCGAAGGGGATTGAAATTGGTGGTTCGGATGTTACGATAGCCCTATGGCTCAAATCGTCGGCGACCGGGGTTTTTGCTATGAGTGCTTTCGGTAAGCTGGATCCTACGATACACTCACAAAACGACAGAGTATTCGGTATAAATTCTGCGGGTCAATGGGACATGTACCAGGGCTGGGTTGGCGCTCTGACGAGTCCGACCTTCATAAGGGACGGCCAGTGGCATCACGTAGTATTTACACAAGAGCAGGACTATAAAGATTCCTATGACTTATGGAATTTCTATGTGGATGCGGAGCTGATGGCCAGCAGGGGTGATTTCGACTCCGGCGACGATGCGGAGGGACATATAATACGGATTGGCCAGGGAGTTGGACCCGTCGGGGGCAGTTTCATAGGCTCTATTGACGATATCCGAATTTACAACCATACTCTGACGCAAGCCGAGATAAGGGAGCTGATACCGTTGGAGTTATATGCTACGCTTCCCTACCCGCGTGATGGGGCTAAAGACGTGCCGGAGGGTCCAACTCTGACGTGGAGAAGTGGGATTTACGGGGCCCAGCATGAGCTGTACATTGGCACGAGCTCTTCCGAGGTAATGTCCGCTGAGGTGACCAGCACAGACATTTATAAAGGCCGGCAGGCTGTTGGCAGCTATACGTTGTCTGAACCCCTTGAATGGGGCGAGACTTACTACTGGCGTATCGACGAGGTCAATGATGCCCAGCCCGGTGGTCCGTGGAAAGGCGATGTGTGGGGCTTTACCGTTGCTAACTTTATTGTCGTGGATGGCTTCGAGTCCTACAACGATATTGTGGCAGAGGAAGAGGGCAGCAACCTTGTGTATTATACCTGGTTAGACGGATTAGACAATCCTTCAACGAACGGCTCAACAATGGGCTATTTTACAGGCTGGTCTCTTGAGGCTAATGTCGTTCATGGCGGCGGGAAGTCAGCACCGTTTATGTACGACAACAGCGTAGCGGGTATATCAGAGGTCCGGCGTGAGTGGGTGACGCCACAAGATTGGACGGCGAATAATCTTAAATCGTTAACCTTATGGTTCGAAGGTGACGCGGGTAACTCGGATGAGCCATTGTACATTTTGATTGGAGACAGCACAGGTGCAGAAAAGGTCTTCACTCACGATGATTCGGCCGCTGTTCAATTAGACGGCTGGCAGGAGTGGAACATTTTACTGAGTGAGTTAAGCGATGCGGGATTAAATCCGGCCGCTATCAAGAAGATGTGCATCGGTGTGGGCAACAAGGATAATCCTCAGACCGGAGGTACCGGCACTTTGTACCTTGATGATATCCGAGTGTATATACCCAGATGCAGGCCTGAAATTGGACAGCCCAAATGCGATTTCAATGACGACTGTGTTGTTGACGAGTTAGACCTTGCGATATTGGAAAGCGAGCTGGGCAGTAAATCAGTACGTCCTGAAGATGTTGTCGCAGTTTATCGCGAAGTAGAGTCAGCCGATACGATAGCCGAACCAATGCTGTTATGGGACGACCCTGAAGCCTCCGGCGGACAGTATATGGAGTGTCGGCCCGGTAGTAGCGGCGGTCCCAACGAAGGCCAAAGTGCCACTTATGATATCTATGTCTCGGGCGGTGTCTACCAGATCCTTGGTCGGACGCTCTGCGCCGACGGCAAGGACGATTCCTTCTGGCTCCGAATTCAGGGTGCTACGACCAACAGGAGTAACGACACCGGCTGGGTAAGATGGGGCGTAGTGAATAGCAGTAGCTGGATGTGGACTCCTGTCCGGAGCATGGACGACGCCGACAAAACAGTGCTCTTCACGATGGAAGCCGGGAACTATTCTGTGGAAATCACCTACAGGGAAGATGGAGCTAAGATAGACGCTTTCCTGCTTACTGATGACATGGCATTTGATATATCAGTCTTCAACCCTCTGCGTACCGACCTGAACGCCGATGGAGTAGTTGACGCCGAGGACCGTGCCATCTTGATGGAATCGTGGCTTGAAGAGGAACTATGGCCATAGCCTCAGTCAAGATTTGAAACCCGATGACTTCGCATCAATCAGGGGCTTATACCGATAAATTTGGTATAGGCCCCTTTCTTAATTGACTCGGTTCAAAGGAGGTGGTTCTGCGATTTGCCGATTACTGCGTATCGCGTATTGCATGTACGCCGTCCCTTCGGCTGCGCTCCCACCTTCGCTGAAGCTCCGGAGGGCAAGCAGGGCAAGATTACCGGCGAGGGCTAAACCAAAAGAAACCGCCGGTATAAAACTGGGAGCTAATTATTTTTGAGATTGCTGCGGGCCTTACCAGGCGAAATGGCAGCTATAGTGTCGGTGGAACAGGCCGATTGAGCGCATCGCAATTATGGCGATAAGCTGGACGGTAAAATTCATCGCCAGATGGCCTGCGGTTTTTAGCAAGCCGGCGCCGGTGTATTGGGTTGTCTGGGTTTCGAGAAGAGCGGCAGCGATAAGTAAAAGCACCGTTACAACATAAGGTACAAAGGCTCTAAATATAGGACGAAGCAGATAATCGGGCCTGAACATCGTAATATCTTTTCCGATGGCTGTAGTTAATATTGCAATTGGGAATAAGAACAGGCCAAGGATAAATAGAACATGCAGCAAGCCAAATTCGGCCTGCCGGATATTCTCGATTGTCAGGCCTTCGTCTTTACGCAGCACAAATACGATGATGAATGGTAGCTGGACGACGGCCATAGTAACGGAGAAGAGAAAAAGCGGTTTGATGATGTACCATAAGAAGGTAATGCTGGTTCCGAGGTAGATTTCGGGCAGCTTATCTATCTCGAAAGCCGTCTCGTAAATAATATTGAGGTAAAATCCAAACAGCCAGCCCCAGATAGCATAGTGTGTTACGAAAGCACAACAGGGCGAACGGGCTGTGAAGAATTTGAAGCACACAACGGCAATTACAAAGACCAGTGAAGTGGCGTTTTCGGAGTCGAAAAACAGCTTCCAATTGTCAACAAAGACAGCGTGGTAAAAGCCGGGTATCGGCTCGCCTTTTTCTTTGGGTAGTTCGACTTTTTTGGTTTTTTTGTAATTTTCGGAAGGGATTATGAAAAACTGGCCGCAGGTTGTGCATCGTGCGCGCTTTCCGGCGTGCTTATCGGGAAATCCGATTATCTCATTGCAATTGGGGCAAAAAAACTGGATTGTCATATTATCGTATTTAGCATATTCGGCACACTACTCATTTACTCATCTACGCATTTAGTCCCGCTGCATACAGTCAGTAAAGCACTTGAGGTCGTTGGCCCATTTTTTAGCTTCCAGCAGGTCAACTTTGTCCTGTTTTACGAGTGTAGAGAGATGCTTTTCCAACGTCAGCATTTTTTCGTCAGGCCTGTTTCGAGTTTTTGTTTGCAGTTGTGAATAAATTTGCTCTGTTTTGCCGGTTCGTATGAGGTTGGCGGTGGCGTAGTTGTTGTTAAGTATTTCCATTGCTACAATCCTGCCGGTTCCATCCTTTTTTGGTATGAGCTTCTGGCTTATAATATAAGCCAAACCCAGGGACATTTGATTACGGACCTCAGATTGTCGGCCGGCGGGAAAGTAATCCAGTATCCGTGTTATGGTGCCGGTAGCATCTCTTGTATGCAGCGTTGAGAAGACCAGGTGGCCCGTCTCGGCGGCCATAAGGGTCATAGATATTGTCTCGGAGTCGCGCATTTCGCCGACGAATATTATGTCGGGGTCCTGGCGGAGCATTTCTTTCAAACCTGCAGCGAAGGATTCGACGTCCCTTCCGAGCTCGCGCTGGGAGATGATGGAGTATTTCTGGGGGAAGATGTATTCGATGGGGTCCTCGACGGTCATAATTCGGCAGGCACTTTTTTCGCTGATTCGGTGGATTAGTGAGGCAATTGTTGTGGATTTACCGGCGCCTGTGATGCCGGTCATTAGGACCAGGCCGTGCCTGCGATTGATGATGTCTTTCCAGACGTCATTAGGAAAGCCGATGTCCTCAGCTTGCGGTATATCCAGTGATAAGGCGCGGATTGCCCCGGCTATGCCGTCGTTTTCCCTGAAGATGTTGATTCGAAACTGCAATGAGCCGAGCCGGTAAGAGCAATCGACGCTGTGCCGTTCCCGGAATTTGCGCAGATTTTCGTTGCTTAGAAGCGGATAGAGGAGCTGCTTTGCCATCTGTGCGGTTACGGTTGGGCCTTTGAGTTTGACCAGGTCGCCGTCGATGCGATATGCAGGCGGGGCGTCGACCTTGATATGCAAATCGGAGACCCGCATAGCACCGCGCTTTTCAAAGTAATTCAACATATCAAGGATGCTTAGCTTGCCAAGCTCTTTGGTCGGATAAACCTTTACTGAAGCAGAATGTTCTTCGGCCATATTTGCCTCCACTGGAGCAGGTTAGTGTTGTGAAAATGCAAATCGCCAGTTTTTCGGCCCTTGTTGGCCAAGTATAGTATATCACGACAACTGTCCTGGAGCAAAGGCCAAATTTCTAAGCGAGGCGCACAGCATCGGTTTTTTTATGTAATTTACTTGACAGCGAGGAGTGAGAGTGTACAATTATTATGTCAACTTTTGAGATTTCCAGCGGCAGGCAACAAGGACGAAAAGGGTGTGCAAATCATTTTATTGGAGTTTATACAGTTTTTGCGGCAGTAGTTTACTTGCGCATCAGTTACGCTATAAATATTGATAATTACGCTATAAATATTGATAATTTTTATGGAGAAGAGGAAATGAAGCGGGAAATCATTATTTTTACGGCAGTTTTTTTCTTATTGCAATTATGCAGCAGTTTGTGGGCACTTCCGACAACAGCGTATGAAGCGGAAATGGCAGTGGCAGGTTGGCTCAAAGTAGATCCTCAACCCCTTGAGACGACTCTCGGCCAGCAAGTAAGGCAGGTGCAGACCTTCACTGATGACTATGGTGAGCCGGTTTATTACATCGTCTATTTGGAGCCATCCGGTTTTGTAATTGTCTCAGCGGACGATATGGTTGAGCCCATCATCGGTTTCGCTGATGACGGCACTTATGACCCCTCGTTTGAGAATCCGTTGGGGGCATTAGTAACCAACGACCTCAACGGGCGAATGGCGGCAGTTCACCGTACCTTCAGTCTGCAAGCAATGGTTGGAGAGGCACCGTTTACCGATACTCAGAAAAAGTGGCGCTACTTTATCAGCCTTGCCGATACATCCGAAGGTGGGTTTAGCCTAATGTGGCTGCAATCGATCCCTGATGTTCGGGTCGCTCCACTGGTTCAGAGTAAATGGGGCCAAAGCTCGTATTATGATTCCAATGATGAGAGGCAGGCTTGCTATAATTATTACACTCCGCGACTTGTGGACAATGAAGTCTCCTTTGTAGAAGGCCACGAAGACAACTATCCCTGTGGGTGCGTTGCCACCTTCATGGCCCAGTTGATGCGATATCATAAGTATCCTAACGAGCCGGTAGAGCCGAGCAAGTTTACAATTGACGTCGATGGGCAGACGGCGGAACGCTGGTTACTCCATGGAGAAGGTCCCAACGGAGCGTATAACTGGAATGATATGGTATTAGAGCCCGGTGGCGGCACAACCGACAAGCAGCGCCGGGCCATTGGGGCATTGTGCCATGATGCCGGTGTTTCTGTCAATATGCAATACACCAAAGATGGCTCGGGGGCTCTCATGCTGGACGCAGCCGAAGCGTTAAAAAGTACGTTTAAGTATGGCAATGCGATTCTGGGACATAACGCCGACGTAAATATGGACTCGGGGCTAATCGGGATGATAAACCCTAATCTCGACGCAGAATGCCCTGTTGTCTTTGCGATTGGGGACATCTCGGACTTTGATCGCGGACATGCTGTTCTGTGTGACGGGTACGGGTACGATTCTTCACAGTTGTACCACCATCTTAATATGGGCTGGGAAGGCTGGTACGACTGCTGGTACAATCTGCCCATTGTTGATTGCCCTAATGCGGACCTGTCCGGCATTGTTGCCGCATGTATCTATAATATCTTCACCGATGGTACGGGCGAGATAATCAGCGGCCGGATTATTGATGGAAAAGACAAGGCTATCAGAGATGCTGTGGTCACTGCGAAAAGCGGAAAGGGCGGGGGCCCCTATACTGCGGTAACAAACAGCAAGGGTATCTATGCCCTAACAGGTCTCGATTCGGACTCTACGTATGCCATCACAGTTAATAAGTTAGGATATAACTTTAAGCTTAATGAGGCGGACACAGGAACATCCAGCGAAGGCAGCTCTGTCTCCGGGAACAAATGGGGGGTCGATTTTACAGGTTTTAGTAATTGTGTTACCACCATTATCGGGACGGAAACATCAGATTGGAGTTATCCACTGAATACAGATTACCACGACAGCAGGACACAGGTAATCTACCTGGCAAGTGAGCTTGGGAGGAGCGGAGCTATCATAGAGCTTTCCCTTGATGTCACGAAGGCTGTCTATGAGACGATGGAGAGCTGGACAATTCGGATGAAACATATCCGCATGAGTGAATATGATGCCGATAATTACTCATTGGATGCAGAAGGCTGGACAGTGGTGTATCAGAACAATGAGTCTTTTATAAACGAGGGATGGCACAAGTTCGAGTTTCAAACACCGTTCGAGTACAACGGCAGAGACAACCTGCTGGTGGACTTCAGCCAGAATAACAGCTCCTATTCTGAGAGTGGTCGATGCAGGGCATCACGTCCGGGCGGAAAGCGCAGTGTGTACGCTTGCTCAGACAGTCAGCACGAAGACCCGCTGAATTGGTCCAGGACGACCTCACCAGGAATGATCTGTGGCAATAATATTCCGAACGTGAAATTAGCCTTCGGCAGAGAGAGTACGGTGATTTGTGAAGATATTAAGCTAACAGCCTCCGATGGCGCGGCCCTTAACCACTTTGGCTCTTCGGTCTCAATTAGTGGGGACTATGTCATCGTTGGGGCGCCTGGTTCTGTGGCCAGTAAATACCACGCCGCTGTTTATGGCTCTGCATATATATTCAAACTTGAAGGTACAAGCTGGACACAGCAGGCAGAGCTGACTCCCCCGCAAGGGTATACTGAGTATTCCTTTGGCGATTCGGTCTCAATCAGTGGAGACTATGCTATCGTGTATGCACAAGCCGATAAAGATACCCACTCTTTCTTTATATTCAGGCGTGAAGGCACAAGCTGGGTTCAGCAGGCTGAGTTTACTTACTCGAACAGACAATGGGTAGATTACACTGGCCCTTCGGTCTCAATCAGCAGGGATTATGCCATTGGGGGGGCGTTAAGCTCTGCATATATATTCGAGCGTGTGGGTACAAGCTGGGGACAACAAGCGGTACTATTCAAGCCAAACCTTGACCGTTACGAACGTTTTGGCGATGCGGTCTCAATCAGCGGGGACTATGCTATCGTGGCGACCAGGCCACTTTTCGGCTTGGTATGTATATTTAAGCGTGAAGGCGAAAGCTGGACTCAGCAGGACGAGCTAACCTCATTGGACGGTTCAACCGAGGATTCGTTTGGTAGTTCGGTCTCAATCGACGAGAATTATGCCATCGTTGGAGCAGAAAACGATGGCGGCATTGGAGAAAACTCCGGCGCTGCATATATATACAAGCGCAGCGGTACAACCTGGAGCGAGCAGGCCAAACTGATTGCCTCGGACGGCACAGACGGGGCCCTCTTTGGCAATTCGGTCACAATCAAAGGGGACTATACCATCATAGGGGCGAAAGGCGATAACGAAAATGGAGCTTACTCCGGCTCTGCATATATATTTAAGCGTGAAGGGACAGGCTGGGTGCAGAAGACCAAGCTAACTGCCTGGGACGGCGGAGCCCAGGATTATTTTGGCAGTTCGGTCTCAATCGATGGGGACTATGCCATCGTTGGGGCACCTTACGACAACGACAAGGGAGCTAACTCCGGCTCTGCATATATATTCAAGCGTGGCTGTGTAAGCTGGCTGAAATAGAAGGAACCATCGCCCAAACGAGCCTTCGACGAGCTCAGGCCGGGGTGTGAGGATGCCGCCCATCTGGACATTGATGGTGGAGTAAAATTCCGCCTGCCACTTTTCAATGACATACGAGAATATTGAATGTCGAATCCTGACGATTACCATCGGGACAAGCAAGGATTATCGAAGGAAGAACGGGGGAGTGGAATAATAGATTGCTGTTTCGTTATTTCTTCTTTTTAGTCAGCCAATCCTGTAGGTTTTTGGCTAAAACTTCCACATCTTTCTTTTCCATAATGTGGTCAATGATAGCCGGGGGGACTTTGAGCTTTATCATAGCCTTGTTGGCCCTTTGCCAGAGTCGATTTTGCTTGGCCTGCGTATCGGCCAAGTAGAGTTCTGTTACCAGCTCGCTTAGTTTGCCGAGCATTATCGTATCAAGGTTGTTGTAATAGCCTGATATAACGTCCTTCTGGTATTTTGAATAGTCATTTTTAGCCATATTAGCCTTTCTGTGGGTTTGGGTTATTTGCGCAGGTCTTTTTTACAGGAAAGTTTCAGATAAATCAAGTTATTGGCATTATTAAGAGCGCTTTTTGCTGGCTTTGTCGGGATGACCGGCTATAATCTCGTGATGCGTTATGGCGTCTCTTTGACCCATTCGGCTGCGCTTAGGGTAAACTTTGTTCGCTCAGGACATGGATGCGTATTGCGTATATCCAGCGATACCTGCGATATTGGTATATGAGTATGCGAAAGAATATACCACCTATTTTGTGTTTTTTGGTTTTGGTGTCGGCAAAGCCGGGATTGGCTATTGAAAACCAGCAAGCCGCGGTGTTTGTGGGCCAGGATTTGCACATGGCAGGACGAGCGGTTATAAGCCATCAATTGAGCACGGGTGAGCATATTCTGGTTTTCCGTGACGGATTTTCGATGTCGATTGGGGCTAATGAGTTTTCCAGCGATAATGCTGTGGTGTGGCTGGTGCCCGGCTCTGCGGGGATGGCGGAAAGCGCAGTCCGCCAAGGACAGAAAGCCGGTGAAGGGGCTCGTATTGGTTATAAAGCAAAGGTATATTTGCAGGGCGGTTTATCGGTTAAGAAAGCCAAAGGCGCCAGGATGACGGACCTGAGTGAGACAGTGCTTGAGCAAGGGCAGGTTATGGTAATTCGGTTCGGCATCAGCGGCGAAGTTTTTGTAACGGCGGACAAGAGGGAAATAGCCGAGGCACGTGGATTAGAGCTTTACGCAAAGGCGTTTGCGGGGCTGCAGGAGGCTAAGATTTTGCCTATGAGTGCTGAGGCCGAGCCACGAGAGCCTAAGCCGGCGGCGGAGAGAGCGGAGCCGGAAGAGCCGGCTGAAGTTGGCGCTGAGCCGGAAGCGAAAGAGCCGCGATTCAGGTATCCGATTCACTACTCGGGCGTCGGTGAGGTTGCTCCGAAGGTCGAGTGGGACGACAAGGCAAAAATTGGAACATGGATTGGCAGGCTCTATCTGTGGCAAAAACAGGATGAAGAAGGCGGCCTGCTGGAATTGCAGGCTGACAACGCGGTTGTATTTGGTTCCGTGCAGGAGCCCGGCAGCGGTGAGAAGCGAACAGGTGATGAAGATATTTTTGGCGGTGGGGCTATAGAGGCAATTTATTTGTGC
>Ga0315550_1000917_pt1 | contig 18150 bp, 16 predicted proteins | sample SalMarSW160190MG_2_FD_203100 | JGI IMG/M metagenome (GOLD analysis project Ga0315550, IMG submission 203100) | Salt marsh sediment microbial communities from the Plum Island Ecosystem LTER, Massachusetts, United States - Salt Marsh Sediment SW1601-90 ... | reverse complement strand
CGCTCCTGCCCGGCGGCCGGCGGGGCCATGGTGGTCACGGTGGCCACGGCGATCAGGACCGCGATGACCGATGCGGCACCCAGAGGGCGGCGGATTTGGGCGTTGAGGCGCGGCAGGACCGGGTGCTGGCTCAAAGCGCGCCCGCCCGCCGCCCGATGGCGCGGATCCGCGCCGCCTGCGCCGGGCGCAGCAAACTCTTGCCGGTCATGGCCGCCGGTTTGGGCAGACCCAGCAATTCGAGCAGGGTCGGAGCCACATCGGCCAGCCGGCCATCGGCCAGGGCCGCAACCCCGGCCGGGGCGTTGACCAGGATCGCCGGCACCTTGTTCATGGTGTGGGCGGTATGCGGCTCGCCGGTTTTTGGATCGCGCATTTGCTCGGCGTTGCCGTGATCGGCGGTGATGAACAGGGCGCCGCCGGCGGCATCCACCGCCTCGCATACCCGGCCGAGGCACCGATCCACGGTCTCGACGGCGCGGATAGAGGCATCCAGCAGGCCGCTATGCCCGACCATGTCGCCGTTGGCGTAGTTGACGACGATCAGATCGAAACGGCCGCCGGCGATGGCGGCCACCAGGGCCTGGGTCAACTCCGGCGCCGACATCTCCGGCTTCAGATCGTAGGTGGCGACCTTGGGCGAGGGGATCAGGATGCGCTCCTCGCCGGGAATTTCCGCCTCCCGGCCGCCGTTGAAGAAGAAAGTGACGTGGGCGTACTTTTCCGTCTCGGCGATGCGCAGCTGCTTGAGCCCGGCGTTGGCCACGATCTCGCCCAGGGTGTCGCTCAAGTCCTGCGGCGCGAACAGGGTGGCATAGAACGGTTGCAACGCCTCGCCGTAATCCACCAGGCCGGCGGCGGCGGCAAAGCCGACCACCCGATCCCGGGCAAACCCGTCGAAGCCGGGATCGCGCAAGGCGGTCAGCATCTGCCGCGCCCGGTCGGCGCGGAAGTTGGCCATCAGCACGCCGTCGCCATCGGCCATGCCCGCATAGCCGGCAATGGCGGTCGGCAGAACGAACTCATCGCTGGTTCCCGCCGCATAGCCGGCTTCGATGGCGGCGGCAGCCGTGGCCGCGCGCGGGCCGGCGCCGGAAACTAGGGTCCTGTACGCCAGCGCCGTGCGCTCCCACCGGGTGTCCCGGTCCATGGCGTAGTAGCGGCCGCTGACGGTGACGATGGGGGCATCCGGCGCCGCGGCCTGGAAGTCGGCCACATAGCCCAGGGCGCTTTTCGGCGGTGTGTCCCGGCCGTCGAGAAACGCATGCACGGCCACCGGCACCCCGGCGCCGGCAATCACCTGGGCCAGGCGGGCCATGTGCGCCTGATGGGAATGGACCCCGCCCGGCGACAGCAGGCCCATCACATGGGCGGTGCCGCCGGATGTCTTGAGGGCGGCGATGAAGGCGTGCAGGGCTGGGTTGCGCGCGATCTCGCCGCTGGCCATGGCGGCGTCGATGCGCGGCAGGTCCTGGGCGACGATGCGCCCGGCCCCCAGGTTCATATGCCCGACCTCGGAGTTGCCCATTTGGTCGGCCGGCAGGCCGACCTCCTGCGCCGAGGCATCGATCAGGGCATGTGGGCAGGTCGCATACAGCCGGTCGAGAACAGGTGTCTCGGCCTGGCATATGGCGTTGTTTTCACACGACTCGCGATGACCCCAGCCGTCCAGGATGCACAGAACGACGGGTCGCGGACGGGACTGCGCGCTCATGCGGCCTTATATAAGCCTTCCGGTTAAGATTCGACAGGCATTTTGCCGCCGCGCAAAGGGAATCGAGACCTTGGTTCCACTACTCCCGGTGGTAGGGATGGCCGGTCAGGATGCTGTTGGCCCGAAACAGCTGTTCCGCCAGCAGGGCGCGCACCAAAAGATGCGGCCAGGTCATCGACCCCAGGGAGAGCACCAGGGCGGCCTCCTGGCGCAGGGCCTCGTCCAAGCCCTCGGCGCCGCCGATCAGACAGGCCACCTCGGCCGTTCCCGCATCCCGCCAGCGGCCCAGAAGGGCGGCGAATTCGGCGCTGCGCAGGGCCTGGCCGCGCTCGTCCAGGGCGATGGTGCGGGCACCGGCGGGCACCGCGCCGCGCAACAGCTCGGCCTCGCGCCGGCGCCCCTCGGCGGGGGGATAGGTGCCGCGCACCTCCACCTCTTTCAGGGTCAACGGCCCGATCGGCCCGCGCGACAGGCGGCCGGCATAATCTTCGACGAGATCGCGGATCGGGCCGGCCTTGGCCCGGCCGACCGCCACCAGGGTCACGCGCATGACGGTTCTACCGGGACAGCGACGTCCGGGCCTTTCCCGCCGCACCGGCCTGGCGGGTGATATCGGCGCCCCACATTTTCTCCAGGTTGTAGAATTCCCGCACCTCGGGTCGGAACAGATGCACGATCACATCGCCGCCGTCGATGAGGATCCAATCGGCCCGCGCCGCGCCTTCCTTGGACACTTTGCCCAAGCCGGCGGCCTTCAGGGACTCGCTGATGTGCTCGGCCATGGAGCCGACGTGCCGTGTCGAGCGGCCGCTGGCCACCACCATGAAGTCGGCGATGCTGGATTTGCCGGTGAGATCGATGATGACGACATTCTCGGCCTGGTCGTCGTCGAGAGAGACGAGAACCCGCTCGAGCAGCTTCTTGCTGGGCGCGAGCGGGTCGCTTTTGATGGCCTTGATAGGCTTGGTTGCCTTGGTCGGTTTGGCTGCCTTGCTAGGCTTGCGGGCCTTGCTGGGCTTGGCGGCCTTGGAGGCCTTGGTTTGTGCTCGTATGGCGGTCTTACTCCTTTGTTCGAGACGATTTCACACCCCCCCGGCGCTTGCCGCTGGGTATGGCCGGGTTCTGCTTGGACGCCCGGATCCGGGTGGAGGATTGGGCGTTCAGCCGATGGCGGATGAACACCCAGGCGGGAGGCTCCCGCTCCGCCAGGCTCCCGGCCGTCCCCTCGGCGATCCGCTGGCGGGCGAAACGCCGGGCTGCCGGGGCGGCCAATGCCCGCAGAGCATAGGTGGGGCGGTCGAAAACCGCAACGGCGACGGCCGCGAAGATGTCCGGCCAGCGCCGCCAGTGGGGAATTTGTATCAGGTTGTCGGCACCCATCAGCCAGACGAAACGGACGCGGGGAAAGCGGCGCACCAGGGCCGTGATGGTATCCACGGTAAAGGTCGTTCCCAGTGTCGCTTCCAAGGCGCTGACCACGATGCGCGGATGGTGCGCGGCCGTCTCGGCCGCCGCCAGCCGGCGGGGCAGGGGCGCGGTGCCGGCCTTGGCCTTGAGGGGGTTCTGCGGCGATACCAGCCACCACACCGCATCCAGATTCAGGCGCCGCAGGGCGGCGGTGCTGATCTCCCGGTGTCCCGCATGGGCGGGGTTGAAGGAGCCGCCGAGCAAGCCGATGCGCTGGCCGGGGCCGGGCAGGCGGCCGCCCAGGGCCGCCGCCACTTGCGCCAAGGTGGGGAGGCGGCGGTTCAGGGCCGGACCTGCCCCTTGCCGCGGACCACGTACTTGTAGCTGGTTAATTGCTCCGCGCCGACCGGCCCGCGTGCGTGCAGCCGGCCCGTGGATATGCCGATCTCGGCCCCCATGCCGAACTCGCCGCCGTCGGCGAACTGGGTCGAGGTGTTGTGCATGACAATGGCCGCGTCCACCTGTTTCAGGAAGGTCTCGGCGGCGGCCGCGTCCTCGGTGAGGATGGCCTCGGTGTGGTGCGAGCCGTGCCGGTCGATGTGGGCGATGGCGGCCTCCAGCCCGTCGACCACACCGACGGTCAGGATCGCATCCAGATATTCGGTATCCCAGTCCGCGGCGGTGGCCGGCTTGGCCCGCGGCTCCAGGCGACAGATGTCGGCATCGCCGCGAATCTCGCAGCCGGCGGCGATCAGATCGTCGAGGATGAGCGGCAAAACAGTGTCGGCAATGGCGCGGTCGACCAGCAGGGTCTCCATGGCGCCGCAAATCCCGGTGCGCCGCATCTTGGCGTTGAGCACCACCTGCCGCGCCAGGGCCGGGTCAACGGCGGCGTGCAGATAGGTATGGCACATGCCGTCCAGGTGGGCGATGACGGGAATGCGGCTTTCCGCCTGCACCCGTTCGATCAGGCCGCGGCCGCCGCGCGGGATGATGACGTCGACGAACTCGCTCATGCGCAACATCAGACCCACGGCGGCGCGATCGGTGGTCGGCACGCGCTGGATCGCCGCCTCGGGCAGGCCGGCCTCGCGCAGGCCCGCCTGCAGATAGGCATGGATCGCCGCCGAGGAGTGGTAGCTTTCCGAACCACCGCGCAGGATCACCGCGTTGCCCGACTTCAGGCACAAGCCCCCGGCATCGGCGGTCACGTTCGGGCGGCTTTCATAGATGATGCCGACGACGCCGATGGGCACGCTGATCCGGGCGATGCTCAGGCCGTTCGGCCGCTGCCACTCAGCCAGGGTACGGCCCACCGGGTCGGGCAGGCGGGCAATCGCCTCCAGCCCCTGAGCCATGGCTTCGACCCGCTTCGCGTCCAAGGCCAGGCGGTCGAGCAGGGCGGCGCTCAAGCCCCTTTTCCGCGCCGCCGTCATGTCCTTGGCATTGGCCACCAGGATATCATCCTGACCGTGGCGCAGGGCGGCGGCCGCGGCCTCCAACGCCAGGGTCTTGGTGCCCGGATCGGCCAGCGCCAACTGCGCCGCGGCGGCGCGGGCGGCGCGGCCCATGTAGGCCATCTCGCCGGCCAGGTCGGACTCCCGCCCCTCCGTCTTAGGGCCGGTCTTTGAGGCGCTGGCCTTGGTCTGGGCCAGGGCGGCATCGGCGCTCATGCGGTGGCTCCTTCTCCCGGCGATCCTTCCGTGAGGGCCAGATCGTCCCGGTGAATCAGCTCTTCCCGCCCACGGTAGCCCAGAATTGTTTCAATTTCACGGCTCTTGTGACCGATGATCCGGCGCGCCTCGTCCGCCTCGTAGGCGGCCAGACCGCGGCCGATCTCGGCGCCGTCGGCGGTGCGCACGGTGACCGCGTCGCCGCGCTGGAAGGTGCCGTGCACCGCCGTGACACCGGCGGGAAGGAGGCTCTTGCCGCCGCGCAGGGCCTTCAGCGCCCCGGCATCGACGACCAGGCTGCCGCTGGGCTTGAGCGAGCCGGCGATATAACGTTTGCGCGCCGTGCGCGGCTCTACCTGGGAGAGAAACCAGGTGGCCCGTCCACCGGTCTCGATGGCCGCCAGCGGGTTCAGAATGCGCCCGTCGGCAATGGCCATGCGGCAGCCGGCGTTGACCGCGATGCGCGCCGCCGCCAGCTTGGTCACCATGCCGCCGGAGCTGTATCCCGGCGGCGGCGCCCCGGCCATGGCCTCGATCTCGGGCGTGATCGCCGGCACCTCGGCGATGAAGGCGGCGTTCGGGTTCAGCCGTGGGTCGGCGGCATACAACCCCTCGATATCGGACAGCAGGATCAGCGCATCGGCGTTCATCATGGCGGCCACCCGCGCCGCCAGGCGGTCGTTGTCGCCGAAGCGGATCTCGGCGGTGGCCACCGTGTCGTTCTCGTTGATCACCGGCACGGTGCCCAGGCGCAGCAGGGTGTTCATGGTCGCCCGGGCGTTCAGATGCCGGCGCCGTTCTTCCGTGTCGTCCAGGGTGAGCAGGATTTGCGCCACGGTGATGTCGTGCCGGGCCAGGGTCTCCTGATACGCATGGGCCAGGCGAATCTGGCCGGTGGCGGCGGCTGCCTGGTTTTCCTCCAGGCGCAGGGTGCGCTGGGTCAAGCCCAGGTGCCGGCGGCCGACGGCGATGGCGCCGGAGGAAACGATCATGACCTCGACGCCGCGGCGCACCAGGGCGGCCACGTCATCGGCCAGGGCGTTCAGCCAGGCCCGATGCAGGGAACCGCTGTCCTGCTCCACCAGCAGGGCGGAGCCGATCTTCACCACCAGGCGCCGCACGTTGCCAAGTCCGGGGCCGGCGGTCATGGCGCGTAACCGACGGGTTCGGCCGCGGCCGCTTGCGCTTCCGCCCGGGCGGCGCGCGCGGCCATGACGTGGCCGTGCACCTCGCTCAGCAGGGCCTCCATGCCGGCGCCGGAGACGCCGGAGATGCGCAGGACCGTGTCGATTCCGGCGGCGGCGGCCAGGGCCGCGGCGTGGGTTTCCGCGTCCTCCGGCGTCAGGGCATCGACCTTGTTGAGGGCGACGATCTCGGGCTTTTCCGCCAAGCCGTGGCCATAGGCCGCCAGCTCGGCGCGGATGGTGCGATAGGCGCCGGCGACATCCTCCTGGGTACCGTCGACCAAGTGTATCAGGACGGCGCACCGCTCCACATGGCCGAGGAAACGGGTGCCCAACCCGGCGCCTTCGTGCGCTCCTTCGATCAGGCCGGGTATGTCGGCGAGCACGAACTCGGTCTCGTGCACGTGCACCACGCCGAGCACCGGATGCAAGGTGGTGAAGGGATAGTCGGCGACCTTCGGTCGGGCCCGGGAGACGGCGGCCAGCAGGGTCGATTTGCCGGCATTCGGCAGGCCGACCAGGCCGGCATCGGCGATCAGCTTGAGGCGCAGCCACACCCACCGTTCCTCGCCCGGCCAGCCGGGATCGGCGCGCCGGGGGGCGCGGTTGGTGGAGGTCTTGAAGTGGGCATTGCCGTATCCGCCATCGCCGCCCTTGGCCAGGACGACGCGCTGTCCCGGCCGCAGCATCTCGGCGATCACGGTTTCCTTGTCGTCCGCCAGGATCTGCGTGCCGGCGGGGACCTTGATGACCAGGGTCGGCGCCGCCGGGCCGGAGCGGTCGCGGCCCTTGCCGTGGTCGCCGCGGGCGGCCTTGAAATGCTGCTGATAGCGGAAGTCGATCAGGGTGTTCAGGCCCTCCACCGTCTCGACCACCACGTCGCCGCCACGCCCGCCGTTGCCGCCGTCCGGGCCGCCGAACTCGATGAACTTCTCGCGCCGGAAGCTGACACAGCCGGCACCGCCGTCGCCGCTCTTGATATAGATCTTGGCTTCGTCGAGGAATTTCATGGGGCGGGCCCCGCCTCGTTCACGGTGCCAAGATGTAGCACGGTAGTGACACCGTCCATCTCGCCGCCGCGCGCCAGGCAGGGCAAGGGGCCGTGGCCCTGCACGCGAAAGCCGCACTTGGCCAGGACCCGCCCCGAGGCCGGATTGTCGGCCAGGTACGTTGCAACCACTTTCGTCACGCCCATGTCCTCGCGGGCGAAGCGAATGATGCGGGTGACCGCTTCACCCATCAGACCTTGGCCCCACCACGGTTCACCCAGCCAATAGCCCAGCACATTGTCGCCATTCTTCTGCCGCTCGATACCGATGACGCCGACCAACTCGCCAGCGTGTTCCATGGCGAAGTTGGTGGCACTGCCGTTTTGCTGCTCCGGCCCTTGCTCCGCGATCCAGGATTCCGCGAGGCCGTCCGGGTAGGGATACGGCACGCGCCCCAGCATGCGGGCGACATTCCAATTGCCGCAGAGCGCCTGCACGCGGGGCGCATCGGCGGGCCGCGGCGGGCGCAACAGAAGGCGGGGGGTGGTCAGGGTGCGAGTCATGCGGCGGTCGGTCTGGGCAGTGGAAAACGGGGGAAGCGGTGCCCGTTTCCCTCATCACCGATCGTCGACTGGGAACAGGGCGCCTCGGCTTCGGAGGGGCCCCTCCGAAGCTATTCGGCCGGCGGCGTCGATGTGCCGGGCATGATCGACACAAACGTCCGATCGCCCACCTTGCGGTCAAAGCGGACCTTGCCGTCCACCAGGGCGAACAGGGTGTGATCCGTGCCCATGCCCACATTCGTGCCGGGGTGGAACTTGGTGCCGCGCTGGCGGACCAGGATATTTCCGGCGCGGGCCTGCTCGTCGCCGAAAAGCTTCACACCCAGGCGCCGACCCGCCGAATCGCGACCGTTGCGCGAACTGCCGCCTGCTTTTTTATGGGCCATGGTGGGTTAATCCTTCTTCTTCGCCTTGGCGGCGCCGGTCTTCTTGGGCGCTGCTTTCTTGGCGGCGGACTTTTTCGGCGCCGCCTTCTTTTTGGCGGCGGCCTTGGGCGCTGCCTTGGCTGGCGCTTTCTTCGGCGCGGCGTTCTTTGCCGGCGCCTGCTGCTTGGCGGCCGGCTTGGGGGCAGCCTTGGTCTTCGACGGCTTTTTACCATCGGTCAAGATCTCGGTCACCCGCAGCACCGTCTCGTGCTGGCGGTGGCCATTGCGGCGGCGATAATTCTGCCGGCGCTTTTTCTTGAAGATGATGATCTTGTCGGTCCGGCCTTGCTCGAGCACCTCGGCGGCGACGCTGGCGCCGGCCACGAAGGGCGCGCCGACGTTCAAGCCGCCGTCGCCGCCGACCATGAGGACGGAGCCGAACTCGATGATGTCGCCAGCCTCGCCGGCCAGCTTTTCAACCCGGATGACGTCGTCGGGGGCGACCCGGTATTGTTTGCCGCCGGATTTGATGACTGCGAACATGGTGATTGGCTGTGCTCTATGGTCTACAAGGATGGGCAGGGCGCAAAAGTGGCACCGGCCCCGACTTTTAGGGCCCATGGCCGACGGCGCGGACTATAGCGGCGCGGCCCCGCCTGTCAACGCTTTTCCCGGGGCTTTTCCAGGGATATTCCCAGCGGTTTTGCCGGGTGACTCCGGCGCCGCCCGGCGGCTTTGGTTGCCCGGACCCAGGCGCAAGGGCGCGGTGGCCGGGCCCGTGGCCTCGAAGCCCCGGGCGGTCAGGCGGCCGCTGGCCGGTTCCGCGACCAGGGCCAGACGGGTGGTTTCGTTGAGCACCGGCGGGGCCAGCCAATCCAGTTCCGGCCCGGCCCCGGCCAAACGCGCCGCCAGGATGCGCCGGCGCCCTTGGCTGTCCCCGCCCCGCGGCCGGCCGCTCCAGCCGGCGGTTTGCCAGTGATTGGCGGCCACCGCCGGTTGCTCGAAGACGGCGGCGCGAGTTTCCTGGCGCTCGATGACGCAGCCCTGGCCGGCCTCCGGTCCGACCAGCAGGAAGATGGTCGGCAACGCAAGCGGCGTGCCGCACAGCATGGCCTTGGCGGCCCGATAGTCGGTGCAGGTCTCGAAGACTCGGCGCAGAAGATGCGCCGGCGGCAGGCCGCCGCGGCGCCAAACCCGGCTCCGGCCGATGGCCCAGTCGAGCGGCATGAGCCGCGTCGGCCGTGCCATGGGCGCCTGATTCAAGGCGGCGGCAAAGCGCCCCGGCGCCAAACCCTGGATGCAGCCGACGAAGCCGGGCCAGGTGAGGTTGATCCACGGACCGGCGGGGCCGGTGTGGCGGGCGGCGACCAGATTGACCCCCAATCCGTCGAAGGGCCAGTCCAGCACCCGCACCAGGCGGCAGCCGCCGCCGGGCGCCGGGGTGACACCGCCGGTACAGCCCCATTCGTAGGAGACGTTCAAGAAGTGGGCGCCGGGCACCCCCACCGAGGCGGCGATGGCATCGATTTCCGCCAGATGTGGATTGTCGTGCCGATCCAGCCAGCGCCGCGAGATCGCATCGCCCAGTCGCACCGCCGGGCGCGTATAGCTACGCGCGGCGCTGGCCAGCAACGCCCGGGCACGGGCCGGCTCGGCGTTTAGCACGGCGCAGGCGTCATCGGCGCCTACATCGATCAGCGGAATTTCGGGAAGGTCGACACCTCGGCTCATCACGTCTCAATCTTTCTGTGGTGCATCGCGTTCGGTGCGCGGGACTATATCAGAGAGCGCCGTCGGATAAACGCCGACGGATTTGTCGGACAATACCCCGCAGCGGCATCGACACATCGCTTGCCACCACTTTCGTGAGAGCGGTCATCCAGCCCTTCGACGCTCACCGGGACCAGGGTCACGGCGCATAACGCACGCGAACGGGACTGCGAAATCGGCCACGAGTGACCGTACTGCGCCGACGTTCACATTCCCCGGCATTGTCATGTTAATCGGAGGCGGTCACAAAGATCCGTGTCGATGCCCTTTCAGGCTCCCGCGCTCGCACTTTCCCATACATTGAACGCGTTGGTTCGAAACCGCTTGAATGCGGATCTGCTGAGTAAATGACGCTGGATATAAAAAGTGTTGCAGACTGAAGAGTGGATGTTCAGGAAGCGTTGCTATTTGCGCTCTCGTCGTCTCACCGGCTGATGCGAGTTCTCCGCACAATTGTTCGCGCGCTTATTATCGATGTGCTCGGCCGTCAGGCCGAGGATTCGAGCGGTTGGCGCACCAAATTCGAGGAACTGACGCCGCACTGTTTCGTAGGAGATATCCAATCCCCGTTCCGCAACTAGATCTTCTACGTCTCGATAGCTCACTGTGAAGCGGGCATAGAGTCAAACGGCGTGGCGAATGACTACAGGTGGAAAGCGGTGGCGTGTAAAACAGATGTTACCCATCCCGGCAGGCTACGGGAGCTGGCGGGACCGCACGAGTTCGCGCGGCGATACGCCATACCTGCGTCGGAACATGGTGCTGAAATGCGCGGAGCTGTTGAACCCGTGGTTGAAAGCGATCGATGTTATCGACCGGCCATCGCTCTTCGCGATCTGGTCATAGCAGAGCTGTAAGCGTCGATTCCAAATCCACTCCGAGGCCGACATCTCGCATTGCCGGAAGAGAAGATGAAGGTAACGCAGCGATACGTCGTTAGCGCCGGCAATCTTCTCCAACGAGAGATCGGGATCTCCGATATGGATTTCGATCCACTGCTGGATCGACCTGAGGCGCGCCTGCTGGACCGAGCCGTCGGAAGCTGGCATGCCCCTCTCGCCCGAAAGCAGCGTGAACGCGAGCATGTCCATGAGCTGGCCGCCGAGATGAGCCCGCGAGTCCTTTTCAAGCGCTGAACCCTCCCTGGCGAGCATGTCACAGAACTCGGTCGCTATGCGTCCCAGGCCCTGGGTGCTGTTGATCGTCGCCGCCACGGGAATCTGCTCCCTCGGGAAGCGCTGGGCAAACTGGTTGCGCGGAATCTCGAGGTAGAAGGCACGGACCTCGCCCATGCACTGTAGCTCGTACTCTTCGGTGGCGCAAAAGATCGCGCCGCGCGCCGCATTCGAATGGTGTGTCGCCCCCTGCTGGATGACGTTTACATGCCCGCGGTGGATCAGCTGTAGATAGTAGCAATCCTTGTCGAGGCGCGAGATATGCTGGCTGTTGCGCCTGATGCGCTGTTCCGACAGCAATATGTCGGTCAGCACGACCTCGCCGAAGTAGCCTTCGCGAATGAAGCCCCGGTATTCCTCGGGCCGCGTCGCCTTGACGTCGACGTTCACATAGAAGTCGCAGATGGCTTGGCGCCACGCGTCGTAGCGCTTGGCCTGCTCAATGTCTTCCGTCGTGAAGACAAGATCCATGGGTGGCCTCCCTGCCATATGTCCCGGCCGGCTTGAAGCGGATGGCATCGCCCCGCCCGCCGGCTCTATCAACCATGGCTAGCCCATAATAGCCCATGTCCCCGCAAGTCGGCAAGAAGTCGACCCAATGCACTCTCAAGCAAAAGGGCTGCGTTCTCGGAAAAGAACCTTGAACCCTGCGCTAATAGACTACCCGGCTGATCTTGCTGTCTAAGTAGAAACTATCGCGCCGGTTGGGGGCCTACATGCGAGTCTTCCAGCGCCTGAGCCAGGAACAGATTGTACTCGGGCTCGCCGTGCTGCTGTGCATCGGATTTACCGTCGCCCTCCCGGGTTTTCTCACCGCCAGCAATCTGCTGAACCTTGTCAGAAGCGTATCGATCCTGGGGATCCTGGGCGTCGCCATGGGCCTGGTCGTGATAGGACGCGGGATCGACCTTTCGCTCGTGGCGGCAATGGCAATTTCTGTCGCCTGGAGCCTGCAGCTTGTCACTGATGGCATGCCGCTGCCGCAGGCCGTCGCCCTGGGCCTGGCCTTCTGCCTGGCTGTCGGAATGATCAATGGCTTCCTCATTGCCTATGTGGAGATTCCGGCGATCTTCGCGACGCTCGCCATGGGTACGCTGGTGTACGGCTTCGGCCGCTACTTCCTCTTTGGCCTCGACGTGATTTACATGCCGGCCGATGCGCGCTACCTCCTCTGGCTCGGCCAGGGTGTGCTCCTCGGCGTGCCCGTTCCTATTTTTCTGTTCGCAGGCGTCTGTCTCGGCGCCTACCTCTTCCTCCGCTACACGAAGTCCGGGCGATACCTGCGCGCCGTGGGCGACAACCTTCTTGCCGCCCGCATCACCGGTGTTCCGGCACGGCCAACCATCGTTCTGCAATACATGCTCTCTTCGCTGATCGGATTCGTGGCAGGGATCGTCACCGCGGCCTCGGTCGCCAGTATGAATACCCGCGTGGCGAACTCGACATACGTCTATGACGTGATCCTCGTGGTCGTACTCGGCGGCATCGGTCTTTCCGGCGGGCGCGGAGGAATCCGGAACGTGATTGTCGGGACTCTGCTGATTGGCGTCCTGCTCAACGGCATGACGATCATGGACATCCAGTACACGGTCCAAAACGTTATCAAGGGCGTCATCCTTCTCACCGCGATCGTGATCGACACGATCGTCAATCCCCGCGACGAGCAAACCGCTCAGCAAGGGGACATCTAGACGCGTACTCAATGGGAGGAAAAAATGCGATTGATAAAAACAGTACTACTCGCGGCCGCGGCCGCCGTTAGTGCCGGCACCGCGCTGGCGCAGGGCATCGACGACCCCACGCGCGATCCCTACTACAGTTCGTTCGAAGGCAAGACGGTAGCCTACGTGCCTGTCGCGATGGGTTTCGACTTGACGGAAGGCTGGGCCGCCGGCCTGCGCCAGGCTCTGGGGCCGCTCGGCGTGAAGTTCGAAATACGCGACCCGAACTGGAGCACCGACGCCGGCGCCCAGGCAATCACGTCGCTGATCACTGAAAAGCCGGACGTGATTGTCGTGCACAATCCCGACGTTCAATCCTATGCCCGCCTGCTGAAGAAAGCCCAGGATGCGGGCATCTACGTCGTGCAGGTCAACATGCGGTCGACCTATTCCACCGATGCCTTTGTTGGCGCCGACTACGTCGGTATGGGCGAGCAGATCGCACATAGGTTGATCGATGTGTGTGGCCCGAAAAATGGCGGCAACGGCAAGATCGCGATCACCCAGGGCGTCCTCACGGCGGCCGCCAGCGTTTACCAGATGCAGGGCATCAACAACGTGCTTAAGGATCACCCCGAGATGAAGGTGGTCTCGAATCAGGCGGCCGACTGGGACGCCACCAAGGCCAAGAACATCGCGGCGACGGTGCTACAGCAGCATCCGGACCTCTGCGCCATCACCGGCTTTTGGGACGTCATGGACGTCGGGACTGCCGCGGCCATCAAGGAATCCGGGAAGAAAGTCTACCTGCTCAGCCAGGGCGGCGGGAACCAGTCGGCCTGTGATGGGCTCGCCAACGGCACCTACTCCGAGGTCGTCGTCTACAACGTTCCGGGGCAGGCCCGGGACATGGCCGACATGATCAAGCAGCTGCTTCAGCTCAAGCAGAAGCCGGGCTCGATGAAGACCACGCTCTTCACGCCACTCGAGTTCCTGACCAAGGACAACATGAAGCCGGGCTCCTGCTGGAGCCTTCCTTCGAACGGTTGATCGCCTTCGCCCCGGCACGGGCTGCCCGTGTGGTCCGTGCCGGGGCGCGTTCCGCAAGCAGAGCGAACTAGCATGTCCATGCCCGACACGATCGCACGTTGGCGCTACCGTGCTGTGCCTGACCATATGCTTGGCGAGATCCTGACTAAGCGCTGGATCGACAACGCCATACCTCTGCTCTTCCTGGTGGCCGTGGTGGCCGCCTTCGGATCAGTCATTCCCGAATTCTTCGGAGCCGCCAACGTTACGAACCTGACGCGGCAGTGGGGCGAGTTCAGCCTGCTCGTCCTGGCGCTGACCATCGTCATAGTGGCCGGCGGCATCGATCTCAGCGTCGGCTCCACCTTCGCACTTGGCAACATCGTTGCGCTTGCCCTGCTGAACGTTGCCGAGTGGCCGATGCCGGCTGTCGTGGCGGCGACACTCGCATCCGGGGCGGCCGTCGGCCTCGTGAACGGCCTGCTGGTCGGTTTTCTGCGCCTGCGCGCGTTTCTCACCACGCTCGTCACGCTCATTATCGTTCGCGCCATCGTGAACATGTTGCTGCTGCACTATTCGGTCCTGATCGCGGCCGGGTTTGCGGATTCGGACGCCTGGTACTTCCTGGGGGAAGGATCCGTCCTGGGAGTTCCCTTCAGTGTGGTGGTGGTGAGCATACTCGCCGTCACCGCCCATCTCGTACTGACCCGGACGCGCGCGGGGTGGCATGTACTGGCGATCGGCGGCTCGCGCCGGTCGGCGCACAACGTCGGCATTTCCGTGCGCCGGGTCATCTGCGCGACCTATGTGGTATCCGGGACGCTGAGCGCTCTCGCTGGGGTCCTGTTCGCGTCCCGCCTTGGCGGGGCTGGCGCGGACACCGGCATCGGCCTCGAGATCGTGGCCCTGACGGCAGCGGTCGTCGGCGGCAACAGCCTGGGCGGCGGAAGAGGCTCAGCCGCGAAGGCCATCATCGGCTCCATTACCGTGATGCTGATGGTCAACAGCCTGGTGCGCCTAGGCGTGACCAGCGGCGCGAACTCGCTCCTGCTCGGGCTCGTGCTGCTGGCTGCCGTGGCCATCGACGTTCGCTGGCTCAAGAACCGGCACAAGGTCCTGTCAAAGGTCTATGTGTCCCCGACCTTCGCGGCGCTGCCGCCGGCACCAGCCACCGAGGCGCCGTCGCCCTATGCGCTCAACGACCGGCTTCGTCACGTCGAGCTCATCGGACTCGGCGCCATCGACGGCCCGGAGGACGTGATCCTCGATGAGGACGACCACATCTACGCGGGCAACCGGACCGGCGATATCATCCGTTTCCTGGCGCCCGACTACCGGCGCCAGGAGGTTTACGCTCACATTGGCGGACGTCCCCTCGGCATGGCCTTCGCGCGCGATGGCTCGCTGCTCTGCTGCATCGGAGGGATGGGCCTCTACCGCGTGGCGCAGGACCGCACGATCGAGAAGCTTACGGATGAGACCAATCGCTCGTGGTTTTCGGTCATCGACGATTCGCGGCTGCGGCTTGCCGACGACCTCGACGTAGCGCCCGACGGGCGCGTCTTTTTCAGCGAGGCGACGGTCCGCTATGAGATGCACGACTGGCCCGTGGACTGCCTGGAATCGCGCGGCAACGGCCGCATCATCTGCTTCGATCCCAACAGCGGCGTCACCCGGACGGTCCTGAGGAATCTGGTCTTCCCGAACGGCATCTGCATGACGCACGACGGCCAGTCGTTCCTCTTCGCCGAGACCTGGGGTTGCCGTGTCAGCCGTTACTATTTCAGCGGACCTAAGGCTGGAACCGTCGAGCCGGTCATTCCGGACCTGCCCGGTTACCCCGACAACATCAACCGCGCATCGGACGGAACCTACTGGCTGGCCCTGGTCGGCATGCGCACGCCGTCGCTCGACCTGGCGCTCAAGATGCCCGGCTTCCGCAAGCGCATGGCCCGGCGGACGGCGCCGGACGAATGGCTCTACCCGAACATCAACAGCGGCTGCATCGTCCGCTTCGATGAAAGCGGACATATCCTCGAGACCCTTTGGGATCTCGGAGGCGAGAACCATCCGATGATCACCTCGATGCGGGAGCACAAGGGTTGCCTTTACATCGGCGGGATCCTCAACAACCGCATCGGCAAGCTTAAGCTCGACGGGGCCGATCCAGAGTGGACGGGGCCCGCCTCCTACTGGGGGCACAGGTGATCGGCGGGCTCACCCGCGCTTGGGACAACCTGCTCGGACGCGGCGAGGCGGCCGTGACCGTCCCGCCGTTGGACGGCGCGCTGCGTCCGAACCGCTGGCTTGACGAGGCTACGTCGCGAGTTTCGTTGCCCGCCGTCGACTGTCTTGCCACCATCTCCGGCCGGCTTGTCGTTTCCGCTGGAAATGCGATTTACGCCCTTGAGGATGACTCCACCTGGCATAAGCTGAGCGACTATGAAGCCGATGTGGCGTGTATTGCGCCACTCGGCGCGGGCGCGCAGGCCGTGGCACTCGCCACCGGTGACATTGCCCTTGAGGGACATGGTTTTGACGGACACAGGGTCAGGGTCGCCCCGGACGTAGCGTGCATAACGGACATGGCGGCGTCCGGCACCGATCTCTATGTCACGAATGGTTCCGCGACCGGTTCGTCGGAAGACTGGCAGCTCGACCTGCTGCAGAAAAACAGTTCCGGCAGTATCTGGCGGATCGATCTCAAGAGCGGCAGGAGCAGGCAGATCGCGGGCGGCCTTGCCTATCCTGCCGGTATCGCGGTCGACGGTGCCGGGCTCGTCTACGCGGAAGCCTGGAAGCACCGCCTGGTCAGGATTGCCGCTTCGAATGGCGTGAAGGCGCAGGTGCTCTACGCCGACCTCCCGGGCTATCCCGGCAGGATTGCACCAGCTGATGACGGCTTCTGGCTGGCGGTCTTCGCGCCGAGGAGCCAGTTGGTGGAGTTCGTGTTGCGGGAGACCGCTTATCGGAACCGCATGATTGCCGAGGTGCCCCGGTCCTTCTGGATCGCGCCAAAGCTGCGTTCGGGATGCTGTTTCTACGAGCCACTGCAGGGTGGCGGCGTCAAGCATCTCGGCCTCCTCAAACCTTGGTCGCCAACCATGTCGGCCGGCTTGTGCGTCAAGCTTGACGGCGCCTTCCAGCCGCGCCTCAGCCTTCATAGCCGCGCCGACGGCGCAACGCACGGTGTGACCGGAATAGCCGAGCATCAAGGCCGCGTGTTCGCAGCGGCGCGTGGCGACGGCGTGGTTGTTTCCCTTGCCCTGGCAGAGCTGGGAGATGAACGATGACGCCCATTCTGGAACTGAGGAACGCCACCAAGGAGTATCGTGGCGTTCCCGCCGTAAAGGATATCACCTTCACGCTCAATCGGGGCGAAGTCCATGCGCTGCTCGGCGAAAACGGCGCCGGGAAGTCAACACTCACAAAAATGCTCGCAGGCGTCGTTGAGCCGACGGCAGGTGAAATCTGGGTAGACGGGCGCAAGACCGAGCTGAATACACCATCCGAGGCCCTCAGGCACGGCGTAGCGATGGTCTATCAGGAAACCAGCCTGGTTCCCTCGCTGACGGTCGCCCAGAACCTCTATCTCACCGACAAAAAGCGCTTCCACCGGCTGCGTGGCATATACATTGCCGGCCAGCAGTTTTTGCAGTCGCTGAATTTCCACGTCGACCCGACCGCCCTGGTCTCTAGCTTGGGCGCCGGTCAGAAGCAGATGGTCGAGATCGCCCGGGCGGTCCACCACAGTGCCCAGGTGATCATTTTCGACGAACCGACCTCCACGCTCACGCCCGAAGAGAAGTACCAGTTCTTTTCTCTGGTCGGCCGGCTGCGGCAGCGGGGCGTCTCGATCATCTTCATTTCGCATGCCCTTGAAGAGGCTCTGCAGATCTCGGATAGAATCACCGTGATGCGCGATGGGCAACATGTCGTCACGGACGTCACTTCGGCCTTCAACAGGGAGCAGATCATCCACGCCATGGTCGGACGCTCGCTTTCCGACAAGCTCTACGGCTCCCACAAGGACCGGAAAGTCCGCCGTGCCGGAGAGAAGGTCTTGAGCGTGCAGAACCTGTCGATGCAGAACATCGTTCGCAACACGTCGTTCTCCATATTCTCGGGCCAGATCACCGGACTGTTCGGCTTGATCGGCTCCGGCCGGACCGAGGCGGCGAAGGTCGTCGCCGGTGTCTTGAAGCGCGACTTCTTCCACGGCGGGCAGGTCCGCCTGAACGGCCGCCCAGTGCGCTACCGGGTGCCCCGCCCGGCGGTCCGCGACGGCATCCTCTACGTGACCGAGGACCGGAAGATCGAGGGATTCTTCGAGACCATGTCGATCGCCGAGAACATCTATCTGGGCGCGCTGGCGGGGAGACAGACACGGTCCTGGATCATAAACATGCACGAGATGAAGACGATTGCCGATGAGTGGATCGCGGCCTTGAGCGTAAAGGCCATCAACGGCGACGCGCGCGTCATCGAGCTTTCCGGCGGTAATCAGCAGAAGGTCGTCGTCGCTAAGGCTCTGGTCCAGAAGCCAAAGCTCATCATCTTCGACGAGCCGACCCGGGGCGTCGATGTCGGCGCGATCGCCGAGATCCACCAGCTGATCAACCG
>Ga0315550_1000916_pt1 | contig 18157 bp, 18 predicted proteins | sample SalMarSW160190MG_2_FD_203100 | JGI IMG/M metagenome (GOLD analysis project Ga0315550, IMG submission 203100) | Salt marsh sediment microbial communities from the Plum Island Ecosystem LTER, Massachusetts, United States - Salt Marsh Sediment SW1601-90 ... | reverse complement strand
ATCCTACATGTTCGTGACCGGCCCGGACGTGGTGCGGGCGGTGACCAACGAGGAGGTCACGCAAGAGGAGCTGGGCGGGGCGGCGACCCACACCTCGCGCTCCTCGGTCGCCGACGCGGCGTTCGAGAACGATATCGACACGCTCCTGGAGGTGCGGCGGCTCGTCGACTATCTGCCCGCCAACGCCGGCGAACGGGCGCCGCGGGCGGCGGTCAACGATTCGGCGGACCGCGAGGAGCCGAGCCTCGACACCATCATTCCGCAGGACACCTCGACGCCCTACGACATGCACGAGGTGGTCCGAAAGGTGGCGGACGAGGGGGAATTTCTGGCCCTGCAGTCGGCGCACGCGCGCAACATCATCATCGGCTTCATCCGGCTGAACGGGGAGACGGTGGGGGTGGTCGCCAACCAGCCGCTGGTGCTCGCGGGGTGCCTGGATATCAACGCCTCGAAGAAGGCGGCGCGGTTCATTCGTTTTTGCGATGCATTCAACATCCCCGTCTTGAGCTTCGTCGACGTGCCCGGCTTCCTGCCGGGGGTGGCGCAGGAATATGGCGGCATCATCAAGCACGGGGCGAAGCTGCTCTTCGCCTATGCCGAGGCGACGGTGCCAAAGGTGACGGTGATCACCCGCAAGGCCTACGGCGGGGCCTATGACGTGATGGCGTCCAAGCACATCCGCGCCGACGTCAACTACGCCTGGCCGACCGCCGAGATCGCGGTGATGGGGGCAAAGGGCGCGGTCGAAATCATCTATCGCTCCGAGCGCGATGACCCGGAAAAGATCGCAGCGCGGACAGACGAGTACGAGGCGCGTTTCGCCAATCCCTTCATTGCCGCCGAACGCGGCTTCATCGACGACGTGATTCTGCCCCGCGATACCCGGCGCCGGGCGATCGGGGCATTTCAGACGCTGAGATCAAAGCGCCAGGAGCTGCCGCCGAAAAAGCACGGGAACATCCCGCTGTGAGGGGGAAAGAATGCCGACCATCTACATTCTGACCTATGCGGCGATGCCGGGCCTGGTGAAGATCGGCATCACCGAAGCCGGGGTCGAAGATCGGATGCGCCAGCTGGATTCCACCGGTGTGCCGCTGCCTTTCGAAGCGTTCCTCGCAGTGCAGGTCGAGGACGCCCGCGGATGGGAGCATGCGCTGCACGAGGCGTTCGGCGACCATCGCGTCAGGCCGTCACGCGAGTTCTTCCGCATCTCTCCCGACAAGCCCGCCGCCGTTCTCCGCATGCTCAAAGGTCTGGAGGTCACGCCCAAGCAGGATGTTGTGCAAGAGGCTGGCGACCAGGAGGCTCTGAACAAAGCGCGCGGCCGGCGATCGAATTTCGCCTTTGACCAAGCGAACGTTCCTATCGGAGCGGAACTTCAATCTGTGTTCGACGATGCGATCACATGCACGGTGGCCACGAACAAGAAAGTCCTGTTCCGGGGAGAAGAGCAGAGCCTGTCGGCCGCTGCGCTAACCATCGCGCATGAAAAGGGATTCGAATGGTCGGCAATACAGGGTCCTCTGTATTGGAAGTACGAGGATATGCCGCTGACGGAATTGCGCGACCTGGTGACTGACGAGGACGAGGACTAGCAGGGGCGATATGACCGACCCCCGCATTGAGGTTGCCGAAGCCGACATCACGACGCTCGAGGTCGATGCAATCGTGAACGCTGCCAACGCACGGCTGGCGCCGGGCGGCGGCGTGTGCGGAGCGATCCACCGGGCGGCGGGGCCCGGGCTGGCCGAGGAATGCGCGCGGCTGGGCGGCTGCGAGACCGGCGACGCCAAGCTGACCGGCGGCTACGATTTGCTGGCCACATACGTCATTCACGCGGTCGGGCCGGTGTGGCGGGGGGGCGAGGCCGGCGAGGCGGCGCTTCTTAGCTCCTGCTATCACCGCGCGCTGGAACTGGCCGAGGAGATCGGCTGCACTTCGATCGCCTTTCCGGCAATTTCGACCGGCATCTTCGGCTATCCGCGCGGGGCGGCGGCCGAGGTGGCGGTTCAGGCGGTTTCGGACTGGCTGGCGGACAATCAGAGCGTTGAGAGGGTGATCTTCTGCTGCTTCGAGGGGGAGACGGCGGCGATCTATGGTGAGGTTCTGGGAATGAGGGGCGACGGCCGATGACAGCCCTTACACTGGAGAATCCGGTTTTCGCGACATACGCCGTGTGTGCGTCGCTGATGGTGCTCAAGGTCATGGGACAGGGCTGGATGACCATCTATCGGCTGATGAAGGCTCGGTCCGGGTTCGCCAGCCCGGAGGATGCGCGACCGGGGCTGTACAATCCCAATCCACGCCCGGGGCAGACGGATGTCGACGACTATGTCGACCGGTCGCGGCGCATGCATCGAAACGATCTTGAAAACATCCCGGCTTTTTGGGCGGCGGGGCTGTTGTTCGTGGCGGTGGACCCGCCGCTGCTGTTCGCGCAAGTGCTGATGTACGGGTTCGTCCTCACACGGGCGTTTCATTCGGTGGCCTATGCCACCGCGCAATCGCACGAGGTGCGCTCGATCTTCTATACGGTCGGCTCCCTGGTGGTGATCTACATGGCCGTGCACGCGCTGATTGTCGCCGTTGCCGGGGCATTCGGCGGGTGATGGCGTCGAAGGCCGCGAGGTAGGCCAAGCGTGTTCTCGCGAATCCTGATCGCCAATCGTGGGGAAATCGCCTGCCGCATTGCGCGGACGGCGCGGGCGATGGGCGTCGAAACCGTGGCGGTTTTCTCCGATGCCGACCGGGAGGCGCTGCATGTGGCGGTGGCCGACGAGGCGGTTGCGATCGCCGGAAAGACGGCAGCCGAAAGCTACCTCAACGGGGACAAGATCATCGAGGCGGCCAGAAAGTCGGGCGCCGAGGCGATCCATCCCGGCTACGGCTTTTTGGCCGAAAATGCCGGGTTCGCCGAAGCGTGCGAGGCGGCGGGGCTCGTCTTCATCGGTCCGCCGGCGTCCGCAATCGCGGCGATGGGCGACAAGATCGCGGCCAAGAAGATCGCCGAAGAGGCCGGCGTGCCGATCATCGACGGGCACCCGGAGCCGCTGGACGACCCGAAACAGGCCTCGGCGATCGCCCGCAGGCTCGGCTATCCGGTGATGCTCAAGGCGGCCGCCGGCGGCGGCGGCAAGGGCATGCGGGTCGCCGCCAATGCCGCGGAAATCCGCGAAGGGCTGGAGCGGGCGCGTTCGGAGGCGCGGGCCAGCTTCGGGGACGAGCGGGTGTTCCTCGAAAAGTACATCGAACGGCCCCGGCATATCGAAATCCAGATCCTGGCCGACGAATTCGGCACCATCGTGCATCTGGGCGAGCGCGAATGCTCGATCCAGCGGCGCCACCAGAAGGTGATCGAAGAGGCGCCCTCGCCGGCGGTCGACGATCAGATGCGGGCCGAGATGGGCGCCAAGGCGATCGCGCTGGCGCGGGCGGTGGGCTATCGCAGCGCCGGCACGGTCGAATTCATCGTGGATGGGGAGGGCGAATTCCATTTCCTCGAGATGAACACGCGGCTGCAGGTCGAGCATCCCGTAACCGAGCTGGTCGCGGGTCTCGACCTCGTCGAGTGGATGCTGCGGATCGCGGCCGGCGAGGCGCTGGACTTCAAACAGGACGAGGTGAAGCTCTCGGGGGTGGCGATGGAGGCGCGCCTTTACGCCGAAGACCCCTATCGGCACGACTTTCCTTCAACCGGCCGGCTGCGCCGGTTCCGGCCGCCCCGCGATGCGGCGAGTGAACTGGCGGTCGTGCGGATCGACGCCGGGGTCGAGGAGGGTGGCGAGATTTCGCGCCTTTACGATCCGATGATCGGCAAGGTGGTCGTCTGGGGCCCCACTCGACGCGCGGCGATCGGGACCCTGAGCAGGACCCTCGATGAATTCGAGATCGACGGCGTTGCCCACAATATCCCGCTGCTCAGCGCCGTGCTGGAGCAACCGCGGTTCGTCGAGGGGCAGCTGGACACCGGCTATCTGGGCGAGGCGTTTGGCGGCGGCTTCGAGGGCGTCGCGCCCGACGAGGAGCGGCTGATGCGCCTGGCGGGGCTGGCCTGCTGCGCGGCGATCAAGCGCGAGAGCCGGGACAGGGGGGCGGCGGGCGAGCCCGGCGAGGTGCGGCAGTCGGTGGTGATCGGCGAGCGGCGCTTCGATTTCACCGTCAAGTCGGCGGGCGATTTCTTTGCGCTCAGACAGCCCGAGGAGACCACGATCGAGATCGAGACCGGCTGGGGCCCCGGCGAGAAACTGGCAAGGGTCTGGGTCGGCGGCGCGGAGATGATCGTCGGGATCGACCGGCTGACCGCCGGCTTTCGCTTGCGCTATCGCGGCACGGAGCTTGTGGCGCGGGTCCTCAGGCCCGAGGTCGCGGACCTCATGGTGCTCATGCCGCCCAAGCCGACCCCGGACGTCTCGCGGCTGCTTCTGTGTCCGATGCCCGGACAGGTGGTGCACATCGAGGTCGGCGAGGGGGAGCTGGTCGAATACGGCCAGCCGCTGGCAATCGTCGAAGCGATGAAGATGGAGAACGTGCTCAGGGCCGAGCGGCGGGCCCGCGTCAAGCGACTCGTGGTCGAAGTCGGCGCGGTCCTTGCGGTCGACGAGGTGATCATGGAGTTCGAAGAGGCATGAGTTCGATCAAGCCCGCCACCTATGCCGCCTGGGCGAAGCTCGCCGAAGCCGAGCTGGGTGGCCGGCCGATCGAAGAACTCGTCGCGGAACACGGGGGCCTCAAGCTCTCCCCGGTGCATTTTGCCGAGGATGTGCCGGCGGAAGCGGCCACCTCCATACCCGGCGAGGCCCCTTTCCGGCGCGGCATCCGGGCGACGATGTATGCAAACCGGCCGTGGACGATCCGGCAGTATGCGGGCTTCTCGACGGCGGCGGAAACGAACGAATTCTACCGTCAGGCGCTGGCGGCCGGGCAGAAGGGGCTATCGGTGGCCTTCGACCTGCCCACCCATCGCGGCTACGACAGCGATCACCCCCGGGTCGCCGGCGACGTCGGCAAGGCGGGGGTCGCGATCGATACCGTCGAGGACATCAAGGCGTTGTTCGCCGGCATCCCGCTCGACGAGACGAGCGTTTCGATGACCATGAACGGGGCGGTGATCCCGATCCTGGCCATGTTCATCGTCGCCGCCGAAGAGGTCGGGGTGGCGCGCGGCGGACTCGCGGGGACGATCCAGAACGACATCCTCAAGGAGTTCATGGTCCGCAACACCTACATTTATGCGCCAGCGCCCTCGATGCGGATCGTCGGCGACGTCATCGCCTTCGCGGCGCGGCAAATGCCACGGTTCAACTCGATTTCGGTTTCCGGCTACCACATGCACGAGGCCGGGGCGACTTCGGTCCAGGAGCTCGCCTACACGCTGGCCGACGGCATCGAATATGTGCGGGCGGCGACGGGGCGGGGGCTGGCGATCGACGATTTCGCGCCGCGCCTGTCGTTCTTCTTCGGGGTCGGCATGGATTTCTTCGTCGAGGTGGCCAAGCTGCGCGCGGCGCGGGTGATGTGGGCGTCCATCATGGCCGATCTGGGCGCCAGGAACGCGCGCTCCAAGATGCTGAGGGCCCATTGCCAGACCTCGGGGGTATCGCTCACCGAGCACGATCCGCTCAACAACGTCACCCGCACCGCCTATGAGGCGCTGGCGGCGGTGCTGGGCGGTACCCAGTCGCTGCATACCAATTCCTTCGACGAGGCGATCGCACTGCCCTCGACAAACGCGGCGCGAATCGCCCGCAACACGCAACTGATCCTGCAGCACGAAAGCGGGATCGCCGATTTCGTCGATCCCTTGGGGGGCTCTTATCTGGTCGAGGCGCTGACCGCGGCGCTGACGCGCGAGGCGGGGGCGCTGATCGAGGCGATCGAGGATGCGGGCGGCATGACCAAGGCGATCGAGGCGGGCACGCCGAAGGGCGAAATCGAGCGCGCCGCCGCTGTCCGCCAGTCCAGGATCGACAAGGGCGAGGCGGTCATCGTCGGCGTCAACCGCTTCCGGCTCGAGGAAGAGGCGCCGCTCGACTTCCGCACCATCGATACCGCGCAGGTGCGCGAAGCGCAGACGAGCCGGCTGGTGGCGGTTCGCGACAAGCGCGACGCGGGCGCCTGCGCGAGCGCGCTCGCGGGGCTCAGGGAAGCGGCGGCGAGTGACGGCCCCAACCTGCTCGAAGCGGCGATCCCGGCGGCAAAGGCGCGGGCGAGCGTCGGCGAGATATCCGACGCGCTGGCCGATGTTTTCGGGCGTTACCAGGCGAAGCCGGTGCTCGTCTCGGGGGTTTTCGCGAGCGAATATGCAGACGATCCGGAATTCGAGGCGGTTCGCGCCCGGGTCGCGACCCACGCGAAGGAGCGCGGACGGGTGCCCTCGATCTACATTGCCAAAATGGGGCAGGACGGCCATGACCGGGGCGCGCATGTGGTGGCCTCGGCGTTCGCCGATCTCGGCTTCGAGGTGGTGGTCGGGGCTCTTTTCGAGGCGCCGGCGGAAGTGGCCGAGCGGGCGGCCGAGGCCGGTGTCGAGGCGATCGGGGTTTCCACCTTGGCGGCCGGGCACGTCACGCTGGTGCCCGAGCTGATGGCGGCACTGAGGGACGCGGGGTCGGAGATTTCGGTGTTCTGCGGCGGGGTGATCCCGCAGCGGGACCACGCGATGCTGCGCGCGGCGGGGGTGGCCGACATCTTCGGGCCAGGCTCCAATGTGATTGCGGCGGCCGGATCGGTGCTCGACGCGGTCGAGCGAAGGCGGGTCAACCGATGATCGGGGCTCTCGCGCACATCGCCCTTGCGGTGCCGGACGTCGAAGCGGCGGCGGCGAGATATCGCGACGGGCTGGGCGCGACGGTCTCGGCGCCGAAGGCGCTGCCCGAGCACGGTGTGACCGTAGTCTTCGTCCAGCTTGGGGGTACCCGGATTGAATTGATCCAGCCGCTCGGCGAGGCGTCGCCGATCGCCGGCTTCCTGGCGCGCAATCCGACCGGGGGCATCCATCATTTGTGCTTTGAGGTCAGTGACTTGGCGGCGGCGGTCGCGAACCTGATTCAGGCCGGCGGCCAAGTCCTCGGCGACGGCAAGCCGACGATCGGCGCCCGCGGCCGGCCAGTGGTGTTCGTCGATCCGAAGGCGTTCGACGGCGTGCTGATCGAAATCGAGGAAGCGGCCGGCTAGCGCCCGAAATACCGTTCGGCCAGTTCGAGGAACTTGTCGCCGCGTTCCTCGAAGTCGCGGAACTGGCCGAAGGACGGCGCGCCGGGCGACAGGAGGATGACATCGAAGCGGTCGGCTCGGTCCTTGAGCTGGCGCATGGCGTACTCAAGCGTGTTGGCCTCGACGACGTCGATCGGCAGGTCGAGTTCGGCGATGGCCGCGGCCAGCCGGGCACCGGTATCCGGCAGACAGGCGACAAGCACGACGTTGGATCGGTCGAGGCTGCGGGCGAGATTGCGGTAGTCCTGTCCGCGGTCGAAGCCGCCGGCGATCAATGCTAGCCGGTCGAGAGGGTAGGCGGCGATGGCTGCCTTGGTGGCTTCCGGGGTCGTGGCGATCGAATCGTCGACGGCGACCTTGTCGCCGACCTCGACTTCATGGAGGCGATGCGGCAAGGGCGTGAACCCGGCAATGGCGCCGACAATCGCGTCCTCACCGGCGCCCGCAGCGAGCGCCAGGCGGGCGGCGAGAACGGCATTGTCGAGATTGTGCGCCCCACGCAGGTGGGAGGCGCGGAAGGCGTCGATCAGTTCGTCGTCGAAATCGGCCGGCAGCGCCGGCAGCAGGCGCACGGGATTGGCAACCCGAGAGGTGAAAGCGGGGTGGGTGGCCGCCTGCGGGCCCAGGGCAAGGCGGAAATCGCCGCCGAGCGTGAGAATGCGCAGCTTGTCGTCATAGTAGCGCTGAATCTTGCGGTGCCAGTCGACATGTTCGGGATACAGATTGGTGATGCCGACCAGATCGGGCGCCATATCGAGGTCGGCGATCTGATAGGAGGAAAGTTCAAGGACCACGGTTTTGTGGGGTTCAAGGTCCAGCGGCGGGACCCCGATATTGCCGCCAAGCCCGGCATCGATGCCGGCGGCGACCAGCATGTCGAAGGTCAGCCTGGCGGTGGTGGATTTGCCCTTGGTCCCCGTGATCGCGATCACCATCGCCCCGGCGCGGCGGTATTCGGCCCACAGGTTGACGTTGGTCGTGACGGGAATGCCGGCGGCCTTGGCCGCTTCGATCTCCGGCTTGTAGATCGATACGCCGGACGATCGGACGACAAGCGTGTAGTGCCGGTCGCGGAAGGCGGATGTCAGGGAGTCGACGGAGACGCGATTGGTGTCGGGAATGTCGGCGGGTCCCTCGTCGACACAGACCTCCACAGTGGTGGCGGGAGCGGCCTCGGCCAGAAAGCGCCGCGTCGATTTCGCCTCCCGGCCGGCGCCATAGAGGAGGACGGGACCCTCAAGCCGCATGGGCGTTCACGGCCTCGAACAGGTCGCGAGGAATGAGATGATCGTTCCCGTCGCGCATCGAGGCAGCCCAGGCGGCGTCCAGCTTGTCGGCACCGTAGAATGACTCGAGCTCGGACTTGAGGGCGCGCGGGACGGCGCCGCCGGCCCATTCCTCGGACCGAACCAGCCGCCACAGACTGGCGGCGGCCTCCAGGATCTCGCCGACGCATTCCCAGGGTTTCTGACCCGCCAGGCCCGTCAACTGGCGATACGAATCAAGGTTTTCGGGCTGGTCGAGCAGGTCGTGCCGGAAGATGGCGATGAGCCGGTCCTTGTCCATCCAGGGAGCCAGGACGAGGAATACGAAGTGGCACTTGGGGCACTCGCCACACCATAGCGGCCCCTTGTTGCGCTCGATGGTGAAATTGCGGTTGCAGCTCGAAAAGACGTCATCGAAGCGCGCGGTCCGCGCGAACAGGGCCCCGATCCGCGCTTCCGAATAGGGCCTGAGCAGCGAGAAATAGTCGAGCGCGCCGCCGGTGACGTCGGCAAGAACGGCACGCATGAGCTTTTCGAAGCGGTAGGACTTCGAATACTGGTGATTGACCAGCCGGCCGTCGAATTCGAGGTTGCCTTCGGATGCCGAGCGCTCGTTGGACAGCACGATGCGGCGGTAGCCGAAAAGGACCGCGGCCATCGCGGCGATCATGGAGTTGATGGCGGTGGCCGGCACGTGTCCGTTGTAGTAGCCGGGCTCGGTCGACAGGCGCACCACCTCCGGGTCGATCAGGCGCCGCACGAATACGGGCACGCGATTGAGGCGGGTGACGGACTCGAAGATCGGACCCTTGGGATTGACGGCGAAGGGCGAGAAGTCGGCACCCGCCGCCTCGAGCAACGAAATCGTCACCAGCGAATCCTTGCCGCCTCCGACGAGAGTGAGGGCGCGATCGGTCAGTGCGATCGGGGCGCCGGTGCCGTCGGAAGCGGCGGCGACCAGCTGCAGCTTTCCGAACCGGTGCAGATCGTTGCGGGCGTAGAATTCACCCAGACCGTTCTCATAGATGTCGAGGATGAGATCGCGCTGGGCATCGCTGAAGCCCAGCGCCGACGCGTCGATGGACAGCGGCGCCTTGAGCTTGAAGTAGGAAACCCCGAGAGTCGCGGCGGTGAGCGCCAACAGGCGCGCAAAGGCGGGGTGGTCGGTCGGCGCGGCGGTGGGCAGCGCCGGGAACTTCAGCTCCTCGACAAATCGCAGCGCGCCCAGCCGGTAGCCGAACCGCGCCTCGGCGGCCGCGGGGTCGAACCGCGGCGCTTCGATGACAAATGACTCGTCGCTCACGGGGTCGGTTGGGGCGCTGGCCATGGTGGCGCAAGCCCTAGTTGAAACCGCCGATGCCGGCAAGAGGGGCGCGGCGACGGCTCACTGGCCCAGGCATTCGGCGAAGGCCGCGCCCACGCGCCGCATGAGCTCGGGATAGAATTGCGGGCCCGGCGCGATGGCGGTGCCGACAGGGTCGATCTCGACGAGCCGCAGGTCGTAGTCGGCGGCCAGGGCCTCGAGGAGATCGGGTCGGAATTGCGGCTCGGTGATCAGGCAGGCGATTTCGCCGGCGGCGGCCTGTTCCCGGATTTCGGCGACCCGGCCGGCGCCCGGGGTCAGATCCGGTTCGACAACGACGTAGTCGTAGTCAATTTCCCACTGCCGCGCGAACCAGTCGAAGGCGTCGTGATAGCTGACCGCCGTTCCCTCCGTATCGCCGGCAAGCGAAGCCTGGATCGAAGCGTCGACCTCCGCCAGCGTGGCGCGGAAGGAGCTTGCATTGGCGAGATAGACAGCGGCGTTCTCCGGGTCGGCATCGGTCAGAACGCGGCTGACATACTCGCCCAGGTCGGCGACGAGAGAGGTGTCGAGCCAGATGTGGGGGCTGCGGCCCCCGTCGTCATGGGTCGTCTCCTCGGCGGCCAGGATCAGATACAGATCGACGAAGTCCATCAGCGCGACATGATCGCCGCCGACTTCCTCGACGGCGTCCCAGATACCGGTTTCCATTGTGGGGCCGATCCCGAAAACAAGGTCGGCATCCTCGAGCAGGCGCCGCTTCGAAGGGGTGAGCGCGTAGGCGTGCGGGGAGACCGGTGTGTCGATGAGCAGCTCGGGCGTGCCGACGCCCTGCATGATGGCGGCGACGATGCCATGTACGGGCAGGAGGGTGGCGACGACCTTCGGCGCCGCCGCGGCCGGGGTGACCAGGCCGAAAACGAGAATCGCCGTGGGAACGAAGCGGCGCATGATCGAACTCTTGGGCTGCGCTGGTGGCTTCCAGCGGTGTTATATTGTAACAGGGGCGCGACGTGCCACACAATCATGACCGGCCAATCGCGACGGCGTGATCGCAGGGGGCTCGAGGATGGATTCGGCCAAGCACTCGCCGCTGATCGCAGCCACGCATCTGGGGGTCAAACGCGGCGGCCGATGGGTCGTCAGGGGCGTCGACATCTCGGTGGCGCGCGGTGAGTTGGTCACCATGATCGGCCCGAACGGGGGCGGCAAGTCGACGATCGCGGCGGCGCTGCTGGGGCTCCTCCGGGCGGACGAGGGAGACGTCAGCCGCGATGCGTCGGCCAAGATCTCCTACGTGCCCCAGAAGATGTTCGCCGACTGGACGTTGCCGATAACGGTGGAGCGGTTCATGCATCTGACCGGCGGCGTTGCCGAAGGCGATGTGAGCGCCGCGCTTGACGACGCGGGCGCCGGACATCTTCGCTCGTCGCGCTTGTATGCACTTTCGGGTGGCGAATTCCAGCGCGTGATGCTGGCCCGCGGGATCGCGCGGCGCCCCGATCTGCTGGTTCTCGACGAGCCGGTACAGGGGGTCGATTTTTCCGGCGAGCTGGCGCTGTACGACCTCATCGACCGAACCGTCGACCGATTGGGCTGCGGGGTGCTTCTGATCAGTCACGATCTGCACATGGTGATGGCGCGCACCGACAGGGTTTTCTGCATCCAGGGCCATGTGTGTTGCTCGGGGCCGCCCGAGCATGTTGCGGCCGACACGGAATACCGGCGCCTGTTCGGGCCGGACGCCGCCTCCGTTCTGGCGGTCTTCAAGCACGATCTGGCGCATCATCACGCCCACGAGGAGACCGAGGAGGACGGATGAGCGTGCTGCTGTCGGATTTTCTGGTGCGGGCGCTTCTGGGCGGGGTGCTGCTGGCGTTCGTCGCGGGCCCCCTCGGGGCGTTCGTCGTGTGGCGGCGGATGAGCTATTTCGGGGACACGATGGCGCATTCGGCGCTGTTGGGCGTCACGATCTCGCTTGGGTTCCGGATCGACTTCTTCGCCGGCATTTTCGCGGTGGCCGCAGCCGTGGCCCTGTTGTTGAACGCGGTCCGGGAGCGGGTGCAGCTGCCCACGGACGCGCTTTTGGGCATTCTCTCGCACGCGGCGTTGGCAACCGGCCTGGTGATCGTGGCGCTCGTCGGCAATCTCAGGATCGACCTGATGGGGTTCTTGTTCGGAGACATCCTGGCGCTGACGGCGGACGATCTGGGTGTGCTTGTCGGCGCGGTGGCGGTGGTGTGGGCGGTTCTCGGCTTCGTGTGGCGGCCCTTGCTGGCCGATACGGTCAGCTCCGAGTTGGCGGAGGCCGAGGGGCTCGCCGGCCGTCGGGCGCGGCTCGCTTTCGTGCTGCTCCTGGCGGGCACGATCGCGCTTTCGATCAAGATCGTCGGGGTGCTGCTGATCACCGCGATGCTGATCATCCCGGCGTCGACGGCGCGGCTGACGGCCGGGAGCCCGGAAGCGATGGCGGCGGGGGCAGCGGGCTACGGCGCCGTGGCCGTGGCCGCCGGACTGGCGCTGAGCGTGAGGTTCGACACGCCAACCGGGCCGTCCATCGTGATGGCGAGCGCCGCGGTTTTTGCGTGCGTGGCCGCGATATCGCTGGCGGTGCGCCGGGTTGGCCGCTAGCGGCCGGAACGCGAATCGCGGCAGCGGGGGCAGGCCCCGTGCAATTCGAGTTGTGCCGAGCGCACGTCGAAGTCGCCCACATCGAGGTTGCGGGCGAGCAGTTCCGGCTCGTTGACCGGCACCTCGTCGACGGCGCCGCAATGCTCGCAGATGGTGAAGGCGGCCCAGTGACCCGCGTCGTGGTCGGCGCAGGCGACAAAGGCGTTCAGGCTTTCGACCTTGTGCACGAGCCCGGCCGCGACCAGCTTGTCGAGCGCCCGGTAAACCTGCACCGGCGCCCGGATGCCGCTGTCGGCGACCGCCTCAAGCAGCGCATAGGCGCTCCTCGGCCCGCGGGCGCGCTCAAGCGCGGCGAGCACCGATCGCTGATGGTCGGAAAGGGTCTCGGTTGCGGGCATGAGCCCAGTCTATCACAGCTTTTTCGGGTTCGGGGGAGTCACCAAAGACGCATCTTCAGGCGCTCGACGATCGCCTCGCCGATACGCTGATAGCCGTATTCGCGCATCACGCAGGAATAGCCGTTGGCCAGCTTCTCGATGCTGAACAGGTTGTAGCGGCCGGGCGCCTGGCCACTGTCCGGGGCGGCGGCGGCGGCGGCGACCCCGATGACGGGGACGTCGCCGTGCGGGCCGCTGACGGCGCTGACCCGGGATTCATGACAATGCCCGTGCAGGATGAGCTCGGCACCGGCGCGCTCGATGGCCAACCGGAAATGCTCGGCGCCCCTCAGCCCGAGGCGGAACGATGCCTCCTCGGGCTGCGGCGGATGGTGAATAAGCACCACCCGGAAGACGCCTTCCTCGCCGAGCCTGCGCAACGCCTGCTCGAGCCTGAAGCCCTGGCCCTCGTCGAATACGCCAAAGGCCATGAACGGAGCGGTGGAGACGGCGCTGGAGCAGCCGACGAGCGCGACTTCCCGCTTGCGGCGAACGAAGGGAAAGGGCGCTTCGCCCAGCCGTTGACCCTTCATGTAGTCGCCCCAGGCCTTGATGCAGCGATCAAGCGCCCCGGGCACGTACGCGTCGTGGTTGCCCGGGATCACGGCAACCCGCCCCGGGGGGCCGAGCGAGGCCAGCCAGCCGGCGGCGCGATCGATTTCGGCGGGAAGGCCGAGATTGACGAGATCGCCGGTGACCGCGATCAGGTCGGGGTTGGCCCGCTGCATGTGGCGGACCAGTTCGATCACCGTGTCGCGCCGCAAGGCGTCCTTGCGCGCGAGCCGCCAATGCAGGTATCCGGTGATGCGCTTGGAAAAAAGCGCCAGCGGCGAGAACCGGGGCAGGGGCGCCAAATGGACGTCGGAAATGTGCGCGAGTTCGATCAACTCATCCGCCCTGGCCGGCCGAACCTCCCCCGTTTATGGCCCGCAAGCTGCGGCGACAAAATGGCCGCCGAGGCGAACCGAACCGTTTTTTGGCTCGACCGCCCCCCGGCGCGGGCGCGGTGATGGGTGCCGATCCGGCCCAGATGAGCGGCTGGCTGAAGGCCCGGACCTCGGCGTTCCTGTTCCTGGCGGGCCTTTGGCGACGGATGACGCTGGGCACGCGCGGGATGCTGGTGGACGGCGACAAGGTGCTCCTGATTCGGCACGGCTATGTGCCTGGCTGGCAGCTTCCCGGCGGCGCGATCGAGCCGGGGGAAACCGCACTGGACGGTGTGCGCCGGGAGGTCGAGGAGGAAACGGGCTATGCGATCGCCGGCGACGGCGAGCTCTTCGGCTTCTATCACAACGCCGATGTTTCGCGGCGCGATCACGTGGCGCTCTACGTCTTCCGCTCCTTCGAGCGGGTGCGCGAATTCCGGCCCAATCGCGAAATCGAAGCGGTCGGCTGGTTCGACATCCGGGCTCTGCCAGACGAGACCACGCACGGCACGCGACGCCGCGTCGACGAAGTCTTCGACGGGGCCTCACGGCGCGCGGTCTGGTAGCGCTCAGGGCTCGAGAAATTCCGGCTCGGGCCCGATCGGCACGATCCGGTGCGGATTGATCGAATTGTGGCTCCAGTAGTAGTGGAGCTTGGTCGCCTCAAGGTCGACGGTCTCGGCGATGCCGGGCTGGCGGTAGAGGTCTTTGAGGAGACGCGAGAGGTTCGGGTAGTCGGCGATCCGGCGCAGATTGCATTTGAAGTGGCCGACATAGACCGCGTCGAACCTGACGAGCGTCGTGAACAGGCGCCAGTCGGCCTCGGTGATGGCGTCGCCGGTCAGATAGGGGTTCTCGCCGAGCAACCCCTCCACCCAGTCGAGGGTTTCGAACAGCACCGTCACCGCCTCGTCATAGGCCACCTGGGTGGTGGCGAAGCCGGCCTTGTAGACGCCGTTGTTGATCCCCGAGTAGACGCGCGCGTTGATTTCGTCGATGCGGGGGCGAAGGGGCGCGGGATAGAAGTCGAGGCGATTGTCGGTCAGAGCGTCGAACGCCGAATTGAACATCCGGATGATCTCCGAACTCTCGTTGGAGACGATTGTGCGGCGCTGCTTGTCCCACAGGGTCGGAACCGTCACCCGGCCGGAATAGTCCGGCGCGGCGAGCACATAGACGTCTCTGAGGTAGTCGGCATGGTTGACCGGGTCGTCGGTCGACCCCCGCTCGCCGGTGAAGGCCCAGCCGTGTTCGTCGGTCATTTTCGGGTCGGCGATCGACACTGAAATCAACGGCTCGAGCGCCTTGAGCTTGCGGAAGACGAGCGTGCGGTGCGCCCACGGGCAGGCCATGGCGACATAAAGATGATAGCGCCCGGCCTCGGCCTGAAAGCCGCCCTCACCGGACGGACCGGGCGCGCCGTCTTCGGTGATCCAGTTGCGGAACTGCGTGGGACGGCGCTTGAAGCGGCCCCCGGTGCTGCTCGTGTCGTACCACTCGGCCGACCATTTCCCTGCTTCGAGCTTGCCCATTGGTTCGCTGCCTTTGCTGATGCGGGCACAATGTAGGTGCGAAATCCCACCTGCCAAACCCGACGTCCGATCCTTGGCGGTCCCGGGCTGCCGGATCGTTTTCGGCTCGACGCCGGCGCCGGCGAAATGGTAAGGGAGCGCCCTTCACACGGGGAAATCACGATGACCGGAGCACGGGGCCGTATGCGACGAGGGCGATAGCGCTCTTTGTCCGCCCCATCATCCCATCAGGTCATCGTCCCATGCCTTCCAAAAGACCCGACGCGCCGGAGCTTCCGGCCGAGCATCCTGACCACCCGTTCACCGTGCGGCCGGAGCAGGCCGCCGACGGCGACTGGATCGAGGCGCTTCATGTGCGCTGCTTCGGCCCCGGCCGTTTGGCCCGGGCGGCGTTTCGAGTGCGCGAACAAATCGAACCGGAGCTGGCGCTGTGTCTGATCGCGGAGTTCGACGGCAAGCCCGTTGCCTCGGTGCGGATGACGCCGATCGCGGTGGGGGGCGAGCCCGGCTATCTGCTCGGTCCGCTGGCGACCGAACCGGAGTATCGCGGGCGTGGGGCGGGGCGTTGGCTGGCCCGGCAGGCGACCGAGGCCGCGATGCAGAAATCCCCGGCCGGCTTCGTGCTTCTGGTGGGCGACGAACCGTATTTCGCTCCGCTCGGATATCGGCGCGTGAGCGGGGCGATCCCGTTTCCCGGTCCGGTTGATCCGGCCCGGATTTTGGTTCATTGCGATGCGGCGCTGGTCGCGCGTCTTGAGGGACCGGTCGGCGCCCGCGCGAGGTGAGGGCGGCGCTCCCGATGACGCTATCCGAGGATCTGATCGACCGAATCGCCTCCCGACTGCTCGCCGCCCCGGAGGCGGCGGGCCGATCGAGGCACCGCGAGTTCGACGGCAAGCCGCTGTTCAATGCCGACCGGCCGACGATGCCCGCGGCGGTGCTGGTGGCGCTCGTCAAGCGGGCCGAGGGCTTTCGGGTGCTCTACACGGAGCGGTCCGCGGATCTCCAGGTCCATTCGGGGCAGGTCGCGTTCCCAGGCGGCAAGATCGACGAAGAGGACGCAGATGCAGCCGGGGCCGCAATGCGCGAAGCTGGCGAGGAAGTCGGGCTGAGGGCCTCCGACGCAAGGGTGATCGGGTTTTTGCCGAACTACTTCACGATCTCGAACTACCTGGTCACCCCTGTCGTCGCCGAGGTGCACCCGACAGCGCCGTTCCGCGCCAACCCGGCCGAGGTTACAGGCGTGTTCGAAGTGCCGCTTACCTTCCTATTGCCCGAAAAAAACTATACCCGGCTGAGTTTCGTGCGTGGTGGCGCAAAACGGTCGAGTTGGCGGATCGACCATGGCGGCCACACCATCTGGGGGATCACCGCGGGGCTGACGCGCCTGTTCCGCGACACCGCGCTCATCGGCGAGGAGGCCGGCAATGGCGCCGCGTAAGGTTCGGACCGTCGCTGGTGCGACGTGGCTCGATGCCCCCGCTACCCGGGCGGTGTTCGCGGCACTCGACGGCGAGGGCGGGCGGACCCGGGCGGTCGGCGGGATCGTGCGCGACACGCTGCTGGGCATCGAACCGCCGGACATCGACATGGCCACCGAGTTCCCGCCGGAGGAAGTGACGGCGCGCGCCGAAGCGGCGGGGATCGCCGCTCATCCCACGGGAGTCGAATTCGGCACCGTGACGCTGGTGCATTCGGGCATTCCGATCGAAGTCACGACGCTGAGAAGCGACATAGAGACTGACGGCAGGCACGCTGTGGTGCGCTTCGGCACCGACTGGACGGAAGACGCGGCGCGGCGCGATTTCACCATCAACGCGATCTACGCCTTCGCCGACGGCACGATCTTCGACCCGTTGGGAGGGGTTGCCGACTGCGCGGCCCGAACGGTCCGCTTTATCGGCCGGCCCGCCGACCGGATCGCCGAAGACTATCTGAGGATCCTCAGGTTCTTCCGGTTCTTCGCGGTCTACGGCTCCGGGCGGCCGGACCCCGAAGGTCTGAAGGCCTGCGCCCGGCTGAAGGACGGGCTCAAGCGGCTGTCCGCGGAACGGGTGTGGGCCGAGCTCAAGAAGCTCCTGGGCGCCGACGACCCGTCACGAGCGCTTTTGTGGATGCGCACCGCTTCGGTGCTTTCCGAGGTGCTCCCGGAGTCGGCGAAGTGGGGGATCGATGCGGTCCATCCCCTGATCGCGGCGGACGAGGCTCAGGGCCGGGCTCCCGACGCGCTGTTGCGGCTGATGGCGATCATCCCGCCGCGGGCCGAGCGGGTGGCCTCGGTCGCCGAACGGTTGCGGCTCGCGAACGCCGAGCGGGAGCGGCTCGCGCGCTGGGCGGCGAGCGAGACGCCGGACGCCGAGACCGACGAGGGTCGCTTCGCCGAGCTGCTCTATCGTGGCGAGGCCGGCGGTATCGCTGACCGGTTGAGGCTGGCGGCTTCGGCGGCGCGGGCGGCGGGCGAGACCGACAAGGCAGGTAAATTCGACCGGCTGATTGCGGCAGCCGAGACCTACCGGCGCCCAAGATTCCCGATTCGCGGCAAGGACCTCGTGGCCCGCGGCTACGCGCCAGGCCCCGAGCTCGGTCACCGCCTCGAGGAGCTCGAGGAGGTCTGGATCGAAAGCGGTTTCGCGCTCGGCCGCGAGGAGCTGCTGGCGCGGATCGGACCGGCTAGTCCGTCTGCTCGGTGATCCGCTCCTTGATCCTGCCCACGGTCTGATCGTTGACCGAGTCCTCGCCATGGGTGGCGCGCATGTGCTCGAGCGCCCTGCGGACGATCTCGGCCTCCTCTTCGTGGTGGGTGTGCCAGGGGCAACCCGGGACCAACGTTCCGCAGTGATATTCCTTC
>Ga0315550_1000915_pt1 | contig 18161 bp, 17 predicted proteins | sample SalMarSW160190MG_2_FD_203100 | JGI IMG/M metagenome (GOLD analysis project Ga0315550, IMG submission 203100) | Salt marsh sediment microbial communities from the Plum Island Ecosystem LTER, Massachusetts, United States - Salt Marsh Sediment SW1601-90 ... | reverse complement strand
GCACCACGGCGCGGTCCGCGCCTGTTCAGGACCCAAACCCGGCTCGCGCCACGCCCCAAACCTGAATGTCGATTGGCCCTAGGGTCGCGATGAGTTTCGGCGCGTATTGGCGGCTCGGGCGCGCCGGCTGGGTGCTGGCGCGCGAAGGGGCCCTGGCGGTGACCGAGGGCCAGCGGCTGCCCGACGGCCTGAAGCGCCTTGTCGATTTGGCGAGGTTGATCGAGCGGCGCCGTGTGCGGCGGACCGGCCGCGTCGAGCGGCTGGCGAAGGCGCTCGAGCGGCTGGGGCCGACCTATGTGAAGATCGGGCAGCTGCTGGCGACGCGACCGGACATCGTGGGGGTTGGGATCGCCGCCGATCTGAGCGCCCTGCAGGACAAGATGCCGCCGTTCGACCCGGCCCTGGTGCCGGGCATTCTTGTCGAGGCGCTGGGGGAGGAACGGGCCAGCGAGCTCGAGGACATCTCGGCGCCGGTGGCGGCGGCCTCGATCGCGCAGGTGCACAAGGGCTATCTCGGCTGCGGCGAAGGGCCGAAGCGGGCGGTGGCGATCAAGATATTGAGGCCCGGGATCGAAGCGAAGTTCCAGCACGATCTCGAGGCGGTGATGGCCTGGGCGAAACTGGTCGAGCGTTTTTCGGCGCCGTCGAGGCGCCTCAGGCCGGTGGCGATCGCCGAGACCCTGGAACGCACGGCCACGGTCGAGATGGATTTTCGGCTCGAAGCCGCCGCGATCTCGGAGATGGCCCAGAACACGCGGAATTCGCCCGGCTTCGAGGTGCCCGAGATCGAGTGGGCGCACACGACCCGCAACGTCCTGACCACGAGTTGGATGGACGGCATCGCGATCGCCAACCACGCGGCGATCGACGCGGCCGGGCTCGACCGGCGCCGAATCGCCAGCGAGCTGGTGCGGCATTTCCTCGGCCACGCGATCGAGCACGGCTTCTTCCATGCCGACATGCATCCGGGGAACCTCTTCGTCGACCCGCGAACCGGCGCCATCGGGGCTGTCGATTTCGGGATCATGGGGCGGATCGGCAAGCGCGAACGGCGGTTCCTGGCCGAAGTCGTCTACGGGTTCATCGTGCGGGACTACCCGCGCATGGCGCGGTTGCATTTCGAGATCGGCTACGTGCCCGCGCATCATTCGGTCGACGATTTCGCGCAGGCGCTCAGGGCCATCGGCGAGCCGCTGAGCGGGCGCTCGGCGCGCGAGATTTCCATGGCGAAGGTCCTCGCGCAGCTCTTCGAGGTGACCGAGATGTTCGACATGGCCGCCCGCCCCGAACTTGTGCTGCTGCAGAAGACGATGGTGGTGGTCGAAGGCGTGGCGCGGTCGCTGGACCCCGATCTCGACGTGTGGTCGACCGCCGAGCCGGTTGTCGGGCCGTGGGTGAGGCGCCAGGCGGGGCCGCTGGGGCAGCTTGACAAGGGGATCGAGCTTGTCGGCGAGTTCGTGGCGGCGGCGCGCAAAATCCCCGGTCTCGTCGAACGCTACGAAGCGCTGATCGAGACCGCCGAAGGCGAGCGGGCGCGCCCCTCGCCGTGGCAACATCCCCTGTTCGTGGCGGCGGCGGGAGTGGCGCTGGTTCTCATCGCGATCGCCGCATTGGTCACAATTTTCTGAAAATTCTCGCGTCCGCGGCCCGGCTTGTTCAATCCCAAGCCGGCACATACAGTGCCCATGAGAGGCTATTTCCCGGCAGCGGGCGACTTTCGAAAGGACAACCAAATGCTCATCGGAAACTTGGCCCGGCTTGCCGGGATCGGGGCGCTTGCGGGCACACTCGCCGCCTGCGTCGATGTCGAGATGGTCATCGACGTGCTCGACCAGGACCACGGGCGGGGCACCATGACGATGACCGTCGACAAATCGACCTACGACATGATGACGGCCCAGGGCGACGACAACGACTTCTGCTCGGAGGGCGAGATCATCGAGGCCGAGGCCACCGTGCAATGCGTGCAGGTGGAAGAAGGCTCGTTCAGCGAGCTCCTGTTCTCCGAGGATTCCGACGAGCCGCAGCCGACGGTAACCTCCGAGGGCGGCGGCCGGGTGCGGGTGAGCTTCCCGACCTCGACGATCACCGAGGGGATGGGCGCCGACAACGATCCGCAGACGCAGGCGATGATGGCCGCGATGTTCGAGGGAAACACGCTGACGCTGACGGTGACCGGCGGCCCGATCGTCGATACCAACATGGACCTGGCCCCGGACGGGCAATCGGCCTCGCTGACGGTTCTGTTCACGGATCTGTTCAACGGCGCCGTCGAGTTGCCGGAATTCTCCTACGCGGTGGTGCAGAAGTAGCGCCCGGGACGGTGGGAGATGGCGCTCACGATCGGATTCGTCCGGCTTGAGCACGGGCGGGGGCTGGCCCCGCCCATGCCCCACTCGGCGGGAGCGGCGGGTTTCGACCTGAGCGCCGCGGTGGCCGAGGCCGAGCCGCTCGTGATCGCGCGCGGCGGCCGGGCGCTGGTGCCGACCGGGCTGGTGCTGATGCTGCCGGCCGGGGTCGAGGCCCAGATCCGGCCGCGCTCGGGGCTGGCGGCTGAGCACGGGGTGACGGTGCTCAACGCGCCGGGCACTGTCGATGCCGACTACCGCGGCGAAGTCAAGGTGATCCTCATCAATCACGGCGAGCGCGACTTCACCGTCAGGCGCGGCGACCGGATCGCGCAGATGGTGGTGGCCTCGGTCGCCGAGGCGGAGCTGGTCGAGCGGGCCGAGCCGGACACCACCGAGCGCGGCAGCGCCGGTTTCGGCTCGACCGGGGTCGGTGGCACGGAGGCGGAGCAATGGGGCGAGCGGGGCTGATCGCGCTGGCGGTCCTGGTGACCGCGACCTCCGCGACCGCCGCCGAGCGGGCCCAGTTCGAGCCCGTCGGCTACTCGGCCGATGGGCGGTATTTCGCCTTCGAGCAATACGGCGTCCAGGACGGGTCGGGGTTCGCCTATTCGGACCTGTTCGTCATCGATCTCGACCGGGACGCGTGGGCCGCGGGGCCGTTCCACGAGCAGGCGGAGGACGAGCAGACGGCCCTCGCCGCCATCCGGGGTGCGTCCCGGCAGGCGGCGCAGCCGGTGCTCGAGGCGCTGGATATTTCGGTGCCGCCGGTCACGATCGCGCTCAATGGCGACGGCGAGCCCGGGATCGACGGGTTGACGCTGGATTTCGGGGTGCCCGGCTATTCCGAGCCGGGGCACCTGTTCGGCACCTACCAATTGGCGCTGACGATCTACGTGGCGCCGACGGCTCAGGATTGCGTCGTCTATCTCGGCGAGCCGGCCAAGGGGTTCGGGCTCGATCTGATCTCGGAGGGGGTGACCCAGACCATCCATCACGACGCCTCGATCCCGGTTTCGCGGGGATGTCCGACGACCTATCGTATCTCGGCGGTCGTGCTGCCGTTCGGCACCCATGACATTTCGCGGGGGGTGGCGCTGGTATCGGTCTACGCGTTCGGCTTCGAGGGGGTGGACCGGCGCTTTGTTGCGTTGCCGCTGGTGCCGCCGGGCCCCTGAATGGCGCTCGATGCCGACGAAATCCGCCGCTACGCAAGGCACATCGTGCTCAAGGGGCTGGGCGGGGCCGGCCAGCAGCGATTGAAGGCCGCCCGGGTGGCGGTGATCGGGGCCGGAGGGCTGGGGAGCCCGGCGATCGCCTATCTGGCGGCGGCCGGGGTCGGCCGGCTGACGGTCATCGACGACGACAAGGTGGCGCTTTCGAACCTGCAGCGGCAGGTCATCCATCGCACCGAAGATGCCGGGCTCGCCAAGGCTCGCTCGGCGGTGCGCTTCGCGGCCAACCTCAACCCGCACGTTGCGCTCGAGGCGGTCGAGACGCGGCTGACCGAAGACAACGCGCGGGCGCTGGTGGCCGGCCACCACGCGGTGCTCGACGGCTCGGACAGTTTCGACACGCGGCTGGCGGTCTCCGACGCCTGCTACCATGAGAAGGTGCCGCTGGTGAGCGGGGCGGTGACGCTCTACGACGGCACGGTGACGACCATTCTCGCCCACGAGACGGACGAGGATGGCACGCCGTTGCCGAGCTTCCGGTGCCTTTATCCCGAGCGCCCGGACCCCGAAAGCCTGCCGGCCTGCGAGGAGGTCGGGGTGCTCGGACCGGTGGCCGGGGTGATCGGGTCGCTGATGGCAACCGAGGCGGTCAAGCTGATCGCGGGGCTCGGCACGCCGCTCGTCGGACGGCTCATCGTCTATGACGGACAGGCGGCCAGGTTCAGCGAAATCCGCTACAAATGGCGGGCGGACAATCCGCTCACGGGGACAGCTGGGTCACCGGCTGGGTGAGGAAGCGCTCGCTCGAATGGGGCAATGCGGGCTCGGGCACCGCCTCGGCGCTGCCGTGGTGCTCAACGAGCAGCTTCTTCAGCGTTTGGATGGCAATCGGATAGTTCTGCTCGAACGTCGGGCGCATCGCGTCGAACTGCATGCGGGAGTCGTCTGACGGCTCGCCGAATCTCGCTTCCACATGGGTGCCGCCGTCCGCCGCCTCCGCGAGGGCATAGGTGATGATCAGCGGCTCGCTGTCCGGTCCGCCGATCTGGTGGCTGACGGTGATGTAGTCGAAGGGGCGGAAGTCGAGGATGTGTTCGACCAGCATGAAATCGCCGTGGGCGCAGTGGGCGACCGTGCCCACCCCCCGCCTGCCGTCGCCGAGCTCGTCGATGTGGACCGAGCCCTGCCATTTCGGACGGTGCTCGGGGAGCGTGAAATACTCCCAGACCAGGGGCCGGGGCGCTTCGACATCCCCTTCGAAGAGCATCGCCGCCTCGTCCCGCCCGACCAGCACGCGGTTGCGTTCGTTCTCCTGTTGCCAGGCCGCTTCGAGATCCCGGATCCAGAGATCGGTCTCGCCGATGACGTCGATGAGCTCCGAGTGGGCGGCCATGCCGTGGGCAGCGGGGTCGATTCCCATGGCGCGGATGCATTCGTCGGAATAAAGGGCATAGGCGTTGCCACCGGTGACCTCGGCAGCGGCGTTCTTCAGGAGCCGGTGCACCAAGATCACGTCGCGGCCGACCAGCTCCTCCTGCCCGGCCATGGACTGGATCGCCACCTGCCCGTGATGGACGATGAATTTCAGATCGAGATCGGCCATGTGCCGGCAGGCATCGCACTTGCACACCGTCGACTGCTTGATGTCGCGCAGTCGGCGGCGGAAAGCGAAGTAGGTCGCTTCGATGGAATCCTGCAGGAGCGAGCCGTCGATGGCGTCGGCAACGGTATAGACGAAGGCCGCGTCGCCCTCGAGCTTGGCGAGCCGGAAGGGGGGCCTGAGCCCGCCGACGACGGTGTCGATGAGGTCGGCGAGGATGTCCTGGGCGTGGTCGAGCTCGACGCCGGCCAGATAGTCGGTGTAGCCGGAAATGTCGGCGATCACGAAGCAGGCGGTCTCGACGTCGGCCATGGCAGTACTTGCCCCACGTTTTGAGGCGGCAGACTAAGCCTCCGGGTGCCTGAAGACCAGTGTGGCGTTGGTGCCGCCAAAGCCGAAGGAGTTGGAGATGGCGCAGCCGATGGCCACATTGTCGCGGCGTTCGCGCACGATCGGCATGTCCTCGAACTCGGGGTCGAGTTCGTCGATATGGGCGCTTTTGCACACGAACGAGTTGTTCATCATCAGGATCGTGTAGATCGCCTCCTGGACGCCGGTGGCGCCCAGCGAATGACCGGTGAGCGACTTGGTGGCGGAAATCGGCGGACACTTGTCCCGGTTGCCGAACACCTCCCGCAAGGCTTCGATCTCCCTGAGGTCGCCGATCGGGGTCGAGGTGGCGTGGGGGTTGATGTAGTCGACCGGCATGTCCACTCCGTCGAGCGCCAGGCGCATGCAGCGCACGGCGCCTTCGCCGGAGGGCTGGACCATGTCGTAGCCGTCGGAGGTGGCGCCGTAGCCGATGAGCTCGGCATGGATGCGGGCGCCGCGGGCTTTGGCGTGCTCGAACTCCTCGAGCACCACCACGCCGGCGCCGCCGGCGATCACAAAGCCGTCGCGATCCTTGTCGTAGGCGCGCGAGGCGACCTCGGGGGTGTCGTTGAAGTGGGTCGTCAGCGCCCCCATGGCGTCGAACATGTCGGTGAGGGTCCAGTCGAGCTCTTCGGAGCCGCCGGCAAACACGATGTCCTGCTTGCCCAACTGGATCTGTTCGAACCCATTGCCGATGCAGTGGTTGGAGGTCGCGCAGGCCGAGGAGATCGAGTAATTGACGCCGAGAATGCCGAAGGGCGTCGCCAGGGTCGCCGAGGCGGTCGAGGACATCGCCTTGGGCACCGCGAAGGGGCCGATGCGCTTGGGCCCCTTTTCGCGGGTGGTCTCGGCGGCGGCGACAATGGCGCTCGTGGAGGGACCGCCGGAACCCATGACAATGCCGGTGCGGGGGTTCCTGATGTCGGATTCCTCGATCCCGGAATCGGCGATCGCCTGCTGCATGGCGATGTAGTTCCAGGCCGAGCCGGTGCCCATGAAGCGGGTCACGCGCCGGTCGAGCACCTCGAAAGGGTCGAGGTCGGGCGCGCCGTGCACCCGACAGCGGAATCCCAGGTCCGCGTAGTCGGGGGCGAACTTGATCCCCGACTTCGCCTCGCGGAGGCTGGCAAGCACCTGTTGGGTCGTATTCCCGATCGAGGAAACGATCCCCATGCCGGTGACCACAACTCGTCTCATGGTTGCCTCGTGCGCCAGGGCCTGTACTCACCAAGGGTTCGGACGTGGCGCGGGCCGGATTTCGGTCCTGAACAGGCGCGGTCCGCGCCGTGGTGCCGAACACCACAAGCGGGACGCAACGCATTCAGGGCCCAAATCCGCCGCGTCCCAAAGGGATTTAGCGAAAATCGCCCATTTTGGCGTCGCAATACCTTGAAGGAGTTTGGCTCCGTCTTCGGTCTTGCTCCTGAAACTGAACGATTTTCGCTCAAACCACGCTCCAAATCCTTTGTGAGTACAGGCCCCAGTCAGTCTTCGGTTCCGTCGAGTTCCCGGAACAGGCCCACCCTCAGGTTCGCGGCCTCGTAGATGGTCTCGCCGTCGGCTCGCATGAAGCCGTCGGCAATCCCCAGCGTGACCCTGCCGGAGCGCATGGTGCGCCTTATATCGACGCCGTATTCGAGAAGCGCAATATCGGTGGTGGCCTGCCCGGTGAACTTGATCTCGCCGCCAAGTGCCCGCCCGTGCCCCGGAAAGCCGGCCCAACACAAGTAGAAGCCGGTCATCTGCCACAGGGCGTCCAGGCCCAGGCAGCCGGGCATCACCGGATCGCCGTGGAAGTGGCATTTGAAGAACCACATCTCGGGGTCGAGATCGAGCTCGGCGCGCACCAGGCCGCGATTGTACTTGCCGCCGCCTTGCTCGATGCGGGTGATGCGATTGAACATCAGCATCGGCGGCAGCGGCAGCTGAGCGTAGCCGGGCCCGAACAGCTCCCCGCGGGCGCTCATCAGCAACTGCTCGTAGTCGTAGGCGTTGGCGCGCTCGGGCACTGCTGGTTCGCTCATGGCGGCGTCCGGTTGGCTGCTTCCGGGCGGCTGAATACCACCTTTGTCTTCCACCCGCCAAGCCGCCATGGCCCGCACGCCGCGCACCGGACCCGCGACCGAGGGGTCGCTTGATGCGGCCCGGCGGGCCGACTATATTCAGCGCTCACAACAAGTTGGAAGCGCCAGTCGGCCATGATTCAGGGCCTCGAGAGTTCCCGGTATCTATCTTCGCGGCGACCGTGCCTGACCGCGGTGTTGCGGATGGCCGGATTGCGCCCGACCCGGCAGAGGGTGGCGCTGGCGGAATTGCTCTATGGCGGCGGGCACCGGCATGTCAGCGCCGAGCAATTGCATGCGGAGGCCTCCGATGCCGGGGTCAAGGTGTCGCTGGCGACCGTCTACAACACGCTGCACCAGTTCTCGCGCGCCGGGCTGCTGCGCGAAATCATGGTCGACGCGGCGCGCTCGTATTTCGACACCAACACCGCCGACCATCATCATTTCTATATCGAGGACGAGCGGCGGGTGGTCGACATCCCCTCGGATTCCATCGTGATCGGCGATCTGCCGTCGCCGCCCCGGGGCATGCAAGTGACCCAGGTGGACGTGGTGGTGAGGGTCCGCAAGAGCTGAGCGGCGGCATTTCCGACCTTTTTCGAGTGCTGAGAGTGAGGCGCGCGGGACGCGGCTGCTAGCGGACGGCCTCGTCCGGGTAAACGCCCCAGAGCTTTTCCTGGGAGATCCAGCCGCCGAAATTGAGCGCCCGGGTGGCGCCCTTCGGAACGAAGCTGCCGGAGACCTCGCACCATGCGCCCAGGCACTTGTCTACATTGACCAGCACCATGGCGCCGGCATAGGCGCGCACGGAAGCGGTCTCGGAGGGCCGGGCGAACAGCGGCTCGGTGTCGTCGCTGAGCCAGGGCGTGATGAGGGCGGTTCGTTCGCCGCTCAGAAGGTTTTTGTGCACCCAGCCTTCGGCGCCCTCGAAATCGCGGATCTTCCGCCAGTTGTCATATTCCTGGACGATCTCGACGGGCAGCCCGGCGCGTACATAGACCCAGGCGACGTCGTAGCGCTGGCCGGGACCGACCCTGACGTTGATCTCGGAGGCCCTGAGCGAGGCAAAGCGAGGCAGTGGCAGGCCCGAGGCGCCGAGGGCGGACTGGGCCGGAGCCGGCAGGGCGAAAAGCACCGCGATCAGAAGGGCCGAAATCAGAAGCGCCGCGCGTCCGCCCGAGGAAGCGACAAGGCCGAACCTGCGGACACCGGACTTCACGACGCTCCCCCGTAATCGCGTGCATGCGGCTTGCGCCTTCGTGATTAGCGCCGAGGAGTTAACGAGCGCTGAAAACGACCGAATATGTGAGGGGGAACGCCCCGGCCCCTCGGGTCAGGCCCGAGGGCAGGCGCCGGTTTCGGGGCGTTCGGACCTCCGGCCCCGGCCCCCCGGCCCCTCGGGTCAGGCCCGAGGGCAGGCGCCGGTTTCGGGGCGTTCGGACCTCCGGCCCCGGCCCCTCAGCCATAGGCTTCGGGGCGTTCGGATCTAGAATCGAGCCACCGGCTCGATTCTGCGGCGCAAAGCGCCGCCGGTCCTCACTCAGCGGCTTCCTGGGAGCGCTCCTGGCCGGTCTCCTGATCGACCACCTTCATCGACAGGCGCACCTTGCCGCGGTCGTCGAAGCCCATCAGCTTGACCCAGACCTTGTCGCCCTCCTTGACCACGTCGGTGGTCTTGTCGACCCGTCCCTCGGTGAGCTGGGAGATGTGCACGAGGCCGTCGCGGGGGCCGAAGAAGTTGACGAAAGCGCCGAAATCGACGGTCTTGACGACCGTGCCCTGGTAGATGTGGCCGACCTCGGGCTCGTCGGTAAGCGAGCGGATCCATTTCACCGCGGCCTCGATCGACTGCAGGTCCGGGGAAGCGACCTTGACGGTGCCGTCGTCCTCGATGTCGATCTTGGCGCCGGTCTTCTCGACGATCTCGCGGATCACCTTGCCGCCGGTTCCGATGACGTCACGGATCTTGTCGGTGGGGATCTTGAGGGTCTCGATGCGCGGCGCGTATTCGCCCACCTCGTCGCGGGCATGGTCGATGGCCTTGCCCATTTCGCCGAGGATGTGCATGCGCCCCTCGCGGGCTTGGCCGAGGGCGACGCCCATGATCTCCTCGGTGATGCCGGCGATCTTGATGTCCATCTGCAGCGAGGTGATGCCATCGGAGGTGCCGGCGACCTTGAAGTCCATGTCGCCGAGATGGTCCTCGTCGCCGAGGATGTCGGAGAGCACAGCGTACTCGGAGCCTTCGAGGATCAGCCCCATGGCGATGCCCGCCACCGACCGTGGCAGCGGCACACCGGCGTCCATCAGCGCCAGCGAGGTCCCGCACACCGTCGCCATCGAGCTCGAACCGTTGGACTCGGTGATCTCGGAGACCACGCGGATGGTGTAGGGGAACTGCTCGACGGTGGGCCTGAGCGGATTGATGGCCCGCCAGGCGAGCTTGCCGTGGCCGATCTCGCGGCGGCCCGGGGACAGCATGCGGCCGGTCTCGCCCACCGAATAGGGCGGGAAATTGTAGTGCAGCATGAAGGCGTTCTTGTAGGTGCCCTCGAGGCTGTCGACGAACTGCTCGTCCTCGCCGGTTCCCAGGGTCGCGACCACCAATGCCTGGGTCTCGCCGCGGGTGAACAAGGCCGAGCCGTGGGTACGCGGCAGGATGCCGACCTCGGCGAGGATCGGGCGCACGGTGGTGAGATCGCGGCCGTCAATGCGGGTCTTGGTGGCCAGGATGTCGCCGCGCACGATCGTCTTTTCGAGCTTCTTGAACGCCTCGCCGACCTGCTGGGCGCTCGGCCCTTCCGGGTTTTCGGGGTCATGAAGGGACCCGACGAGCTTCGTTTTGACCTCGCGAACGGCGGCCTGGCGCTCGGCCTTTTCTCGAATGGCATAGGCGGCGCGCAGATCGGTTTCGGCCTCACGCGCGACGGTCTCGTAAAGGCCGGAGAGGTCGGCGGGAGTGAATTCGCGGGGCTCCTTGGCGCTGAGCTCGGCGAGCTTGATGATCGCCTCGATGACCTTCTTGGACTGCTCGTGGCCGAACATCACGGCCCCCAGCATGACCTCCTCGGAGAGCTCCTGGGCTTCCGATTCGACCATCAGCACCGCGTCGGCGGTGCCGGCCATCATGAGTTCGAGCTTCGATTCCTCGCGCCGGTCGACGGGGGTGTTGAGCACGTACTCGCCGTCGATATAGCCGACCCGCGCCGCCCCGATGGGACCCATGAAGGGAATTCCCGAAATGGTCAGCGCCGCAGAGGCGGCGACCATGGCGACAATGTCGGGCTCGTTTTCGAGGTCGTGCTGCAGGACGGTGAGAATGACCTGCGTCTCGTTCTTGTACCCGGACGGGAAAAGCGGCCGGATCGGGCGGTCGATGAGCCGCGAGATCAGGGTCTCGGACTCGGTCGGCCGGCCTTCGCGGCGGAAATAGCCGCCGGGGATCTTGCCCGCGGCGAAGAACTTCTCCTGGTAGTTGACGGTCAGGGGAAAGAAATCCAGCCCGGCCCGCGGTTCGGTCTCGGAAACCACGGTCGCCAGGACCACGGTGTCGCCGAGGGTGGCGAGCACGGCGCCGTCGGCCTGCCGGGCGATCTTGCCCGTCTCGAGTGTCAGGGGCTGACCGCCCCAGTTCAGTTCTACCTTGTGGTGATCAAACATATTTTCCTCATGTTCCAGCGGCGCGGCCGGGATGCACGCAATGGCACGCCGACGACGCCGTCCGCTTGGCGGCAATGTGGAACATGGGCAAGATGACGAGGCGCTCCCGGGCGGGATTCTGCATCTTCGAGAGCGGCCGGCGATCCTGCCATGCCCCACTTCGCCGTTGTTGGCGGCGCGGCAAGCTCGGCCGCGCCGATGTTGTCATAGGCGCCTAGCGGCGCAGCCCGAGCCTTTCGATCAGGGTCTGGTAGCGCGCTTCGTCGGTGTTGCGGACATAGTCCAGCAAACGCCGGCGCTGGCTGACCAGCTTCAGAAGCCCCCGGCGGGAGTGATTGTCACGTCCGTGGAGCTTGAAATGCTCGGTCAGGTTCGCAATGCGTTCGGTCAGGATCGCGACCTGAACCTCCGGCGAACCGGTGTCGTCGTTCTTGATCGCAAAGTCCTTGATCAGCTCCGCCTTGCGGGCCTGCGTGATCGACATCGGTGTTCCTCACAAGTTGTCGGAAAATTCTGACGCCGCACGCCGGGATGTCGTCCAGCGCGGGCCAACTCGCCGCATGGGTGGCGGCTGGCGGTCCTATAGGCGAGTTTCACCGCAAAAGCAAAGCCAAAGCGCGGGCGCCCGGTCCCGGACGGCTCGGCAACGATCACAGGTCCGTCTCGCCTTGCCCGACCTCGCCGCCCCGTGCGAGCCTCGCGGCGAAGATCGACTCGGAGACGATTGCCAATGAAAGGTGTTTTCTTCGTGCTTTATTCCGCACTTGCGTCAGCGCAGGGACCCAGCCTCGACGTCCTCCGCGCCATGAGCTGCGAGGATGTCATCGCCCACGCGGAAGATTCCAGAGGCAACATGATGATGGCCGGCAGCCTCCTGACGACCGGCATGTGGATGGGCGATCGCTGCATCGAACCCGACTACGAGCGCGGGTTCGACCTTCTGCATCGACTGGGTGACGACGCCGGCATCGACGGCGCAATGCGCGATTTGAGACGCCGCGCGGGCAACGGCAACCGCACGGCAAAAAAACGGCTCGTGCGCGCCGAAGCCGCGCTCGAGAAGCTGGGCCTGCCGGCCCACGAATAGGCCCGCGGGGTCTATTGGCCGGCCAGGATCAGTCGCTTCGGCTTGAACTGCCCGGTTTCCACCCGTCCGATGGCCACGAGCTGCCCCCGGCAGTAGGCGGCGGCGACCGGCTCGGCGGCGGGGGCGTCGGGACCCAGGATCAGCACCGGGTTGCCGAGCCGGAGTTTGGCGGCCTGGTGGGCGTCGACAACGATCTCCGGGACGTCGGCGAGCGCGGCGGCCACCGGCAGCAGCAGCGAGGCGGGCTCCCCGGCGGCTTCGAGGGCGGCGAGGGAGACCGCCTGATCCTCGCCAAAGCGGCCGACCGCGAGGCGCCGCAGGGCCCCGATATGGCCGCGCGTGCCGAGCGCCTCGGCGATGTCGCGGGCCAGCGCCCTGGCATAGGTGCCCTTCGCGCACTCGACCTCGAGCGTCGAGCGCTCGGCGCCGTGCGCGATCAGATCAAGGCGGTGGACCTTGACCTCGCGGGGTTCAAGCTCGGGTGTCTCGCCGGCACGGGCGAGCTCGTAGGCGCGCTTGCCGCCGATCTTGACCGCCGAAAAAACCGGCGGGACCTGGGTGATCGTGCCCGTGAAGTCGTCGAGGGCCGCCGCCAGCTCGGCGCGGGACGGGCGCTTGTCGGAAGTGGCCGTGACCTCGCCCTCCGCGTCGCAGGTCGTGGTGGCGGCGCCCCAGACAATGTCGAAGCGGTAGGTCTTGGCGCCGTCCTGCACAAACGGGACGGTTTTGGTGGCCTCGCCGAGCGCAATCGGCAGAACTCCGGTCGCCAACGGGTCCAGGGTGCCGGCGTGGCCGGCTTTCCTGACCGAAAACAGCCGCTTGACCGCCCCGACCGCGCGGGTCGAGGTCATGCCGGCCGGCTTGTCGAGGATCAGCCAGCCGGAGATGTGGCGCTTTTTTCTTTCGGGCTGGGTCACTAGCCGGCCGTCTTTCGGGTGGTCGCGTTGCCAAACCGCAAAACCGCTTCGCACTTTTGCTGGCAACGCTCGGCCGGCTTGTCGAGGATCAGCCAGCCCGAAACGTTTCGTTTCAGGTTGATTTCGCTCACGGGCCGCACCGCTCGCCGTGCGGCTCGCTGGCCCTCCGCGGGGGCGGCGAAAACGTTCGCCGGGGTCCTCGCTTGCCTGGGCAAGCTTGTCCGGTGCCAGCCATCAGGGTCAAACCTTCACTCGCTTTTCTCGTCGTGGTCCGGTTCGAGGTCGCGGGCGACGCGTTCGGACTTCAGGAGCGCCTCGATGCGGTCGGCTTCGGCGAAGCTCTCGTCGACCTCGAATTTCAGCTCCGGAATGAACTTCAGGTCCAGCTCGCCCGAAATCGCGCCACGGATGAAGCGTTGGTGGCGGTTGAGGGCTTCGGCCACCTCGCCCGCGTGGGCGCCGCCCAGCGGCATGACAAACACGGAAGCGTGGCGAAGGTCGGCGCTGACCCGCACCTCGGGAATGGTGACGGTGACCCCGGCGAGCGCCGGATCCTCGACCTCGTCGCGCATGAAGAACGTGGCGAGCGCGTGGCGGACGAGCTCGCCGACGCGCAGCATGCGCTGGGAGGGGGCGGATTTGCGCGAATGGGGCATGGGCGCGCTCGGAGCTCGACGGGCAAAGGGCTTTCAACCGAAGCGGCGAATTCGCGGGCGCCCGGCGTGCGGCAGGGGGCGCTAGAGCGTGCGCTCGACTTCCTCGACCCGGAAGCACTCGATGACGTCGCCGACCCGCATGTCCTCGTACTTCTCGAAGGCCATGCCGCATTCCTGGCCGCCCTGGACCTGGTTGACCTCGTCCTTGAAGCGCTTGAGGGTTTTCAGCTTGCCTTCGTGGATGACGACGTCGTCGCGGATGAGCCGCACCCCGGCGCCGCGCTCGACCATTCCCTCCGTGACGCGACACCCGGCGACCTTGCCGACCTTGGTGATGTTGAAGATCTCCAGGATCTCGGCGTTGCCGATGAAGGTCTCGCGGCGCTCGGGGCTCAAAAGGCCCGACATCGCGGCTTTCGCGTCGTCGACGAGATTGTAGATGACGTTGTAGTAGCGGATTTCGATCCCCTCGCGCTCGGCGAGCTCGCGGGCCTGCTTGTTGGCGCGGACGTTGAAGCCGATAATGATGGCGTTCGACGCCTTGGCGAGGGTGACGTCGGACTCGGTGATGCCGCCGACGCCCGAAAGCATGATCTGGGCCAAGACCTCGTCGGTCGAGATCTTGTCGAGGGCCCCGACGATCGCCTCCATCGAACCCTGCACGTCGGCCTTGATGACGAGCGGGAACTGGGCGGAGCCGGTCGCCTTGAGCTGGCTCATCATCTGCTCCAGCGACGTCACGCCGCCGACGGCCGACTTTTCGCGGACCAGGCGCTGGCGGTATTCGGAGACCTCGCGGGCGCGGGATTCGCTTTCGACGACGCCGAACTGATCACCGGCCGCCGGCACGCCGGTCAGCCCCAACACCTCGACGGGGGTCGAGGGGCCGGCGGACTTGACCTGCTGGCCCTTGTCGTCGATGAGCGCCCGCACCTTGGCCCACTCGGAGCCAGCGACGACGATGTCGCCGACTTCGAGCCTGCCGCGCTGCACCAGAACGGTGGCGACGGGTCCGCGGCCGCGGTCGAGCTTGGCCTCGATGATGAGGCCCTGGGCGCGCCCGGCGTCCTCGGCCCTGAGCTCGAGCAGCTCGGCCTGTAACACGATGGCTTCCAGGAGCTTGTCGAGATTGGTCTTCTTGGCGGCCGAGACCTCCACCTCGAGGGTCTCCCCGCCCATCGATTCGACAACGATTTCCTGCTGCAGAAGCTCATTGCGGACCCGGGTCGGGTCGGCGCCGGGCAGATCGATCTTGTTGATGGCGATGATCATCGGCACGCCGGCGGCCCGTGCGTGCTTGATCGATTCGATGGTCTGCGGCATCACGCCGTCGTCGGCGGCCACCACGACCACGGCGATGTCGGTCGCCTGGGCGCCGCGGGCGCGCATGGCGGTGAACGCCTCGTGGCCGGGCGTATCCAGAAAGGTGATGAGACGGCCGTCCTTTTCGACCTGGTAGGCGCCGATATGCTGGGTGATGCCACCGGCCTCGCCGGAGACGACGGACGTCTGGCGGATGGCGTCGAGCAGCGACGTCTTGCCGTGGTCGACATGCCCCATGATGGTGACCACCGGCGGCCGGGGGCCGAGCTCCTTGCCGGCATCGACGGAAGCGTCCTCGAACACGCCCGCCTCGACGTCCGACTCGGCGACCCGCTTGACCGCGTGACCCAGTTCGGTGGCGATCAGTTCGGCGGTGTCGGCGTCGAGCACGTCGTTGATTGTCGCCATCTGCCCCTGCTCCATGAGCAGCTTGATGACATCGACGGAGCGCTCGGCCATGCGGTTGGCGAGCTCCTGAACGGTGATGGCCTCCGGGATGATGACTTCGCGGGCGACCTTCTGGGCCGGGCCGGAGGGCTTTGACTTCTGCCGTTCGCGGCGGCGGCGCAGGGCGGCCAGCGACGGCGCGCGGTCGCGGTCGGTTTCGCCCGACAGCGCATCCCCGATTGTCAGGCGCGTGCGCCGCCGGTCCTCGGCGGGCGGGCGGCGGGTGCGCTCGGGGGTCGGACGGGCGGCGCGGCGGGCACGCTCGAGCTCTTCGGCACCGACCAAGCGATCGCCCTTGCCCGGTTCGCCGGGTTGGGCGGCAGCGGTGTCGCGGGGTTTGTCGCGCCCGCGCTGGGCGCGCTCGGCCTCGATCCTGGCCTCCTCTTCGGCCCGGAGCCGTTCGGCTTCCTCGCGCTCGGCCTTGCGGCGGGCGTCTTCCTCGGCGCGGCGGCGGGCATCGATCTCGGCTTCGTGCTGCTCGACTTCGGAGCGGGCCTCGGCCTGCTTGAGGGCGAGCTCGCGCGCGTGGGCCTCAGCCTCGGTCAATCCTCCCGCCGGCGGCTCGGCCTCGGAGGGGCGCGGCGGCGCCGACGGCGTCGGGGCGGGGCGGGGCGGCTCGGCGGTACCGGCGCCGCGCGGCGCCGGCGGGGCGGTGCCCGGCGTCACGACCCGGCGGGTGCGGCGCTCGACCACTACCGTGCGCGTCGAGCGAGCGCCGCCGGGGCGCGCCGAAACGTTCGGCGAACCCTTCAAGGTCAGCGTCTTCCTGCCCGGTGATGTGGTGCCGCGTTCGTTGCGGGTGTTGTTGTCGGCCATTCTAATCCGTCTTCTCGCCCTCCGCGTGGTCGAAATAGCGGGCGAGCCGTCGATATCTCGCGATAGCGGAATTCGCCGCCGCCCCCGCGGTGAGCGCTGCATGTATTACATTTTGGCCGCCCAATGCCAAATTCAATCGGGACGAGGTGAACGTCTCGATGTGGGGAATGTCGCCCTTTCCTGCCGCGCTCAGCGACGCGGCCAGCTTGCGCCGGCCATCGGGGCGCGCATCGGAGGCGGTCACCAGCGCCACGATCTGGCGATCGCGAATTGCCGCTTCGACCTTGGCCGCGCCCATGACCAGCTGGCCGGCCTTGCGGGCCATCCCCAAGGCGCCGAGCAGGCGGGCTTCGAGATGGGCCTGGGTGAGCTCGGCAAGGTCGGCGGGGACCGCAACGGGCGATTTCAGAGCCCGCGGGAAGGCGCCTTTGGCGACCGCCTCGGCGACGGCCGATTTGTCGAGGCTCACCCACGCCCCGCGCCCCGGCGCCCGCGCGTCGATGTCCGGCATCACCTCACCGTCGGGGCCGAGCGCAAAGCGCACCAGCTCATCGACCGGCAGGGCGCGCCGGGTGACGCAACATTGGCGGGTGGGGATGGCACGGGGCATCGGGTGGCTCGCCAACGTCACTCGGCGGCCGGCGTGGCCGGGGCCGGTGGCGGGGTTTCGGTCTCGGACGCCTCGGCGGTGGCGGCCTCGGCACCTTCCTCGCCGGCTTCGGCGGAGGCGTCAGCCGGTTCGCCTTCGGCCTCATCCTCCTCCTCTTGCGGCGGCGCCAGGTCTTCCTCGGTGACCCAGCCCGCCTTCAGACGCGCCGACATGATCATTGCCTCGGCCTCCTCGCGGGAGATGGGGAAGTCGGAGAAGGTGCCCTCGTAGCGCTGGATCTCGCCGTCCTTGCGCTCGACCCAGCCGACAAGATCGTCGGCGGCACAGCCGGCGAAGTCCTCCAGGGTCTTGACCCCGTCCTTGCCCAGCGCCACCAGCGTGCGGGCCGACAGCCCCTCGATATCGTAAAGCTCGTCGGCGACCCCGAGCGACTTGCGCTCCTCGTCGAGCTCGCGCTCGATCTCGGCGAGATACTCGGCGGCGCGGGCCTGAATCTCCTTGGCGGTATCCTCGTCGAAGCCCTCGATGGAGGCGATTTCGCTCAGATCGACATAGGCGACCTCCTCGAGGGAGGAGAAGCCCTCCGAGGCGAGGAGCTGGGCCACCATCTCGTCGACATTCATGGCGCCCATGAACAGCTCGGAGCGCTCGGTGAACTCCTTCTGACGGCGTTCGGATTCCTCCTGCTCGGTCAGGATGTCGATGTCCCAGCCGATGAGCTGCGAGGCCAGGCGGACATTCTGCCCGCGCCGGCCGATGGCCAGCGACAGCTGCTCGTCGGGGACGACGACTTCGATCTTCTCGGCCTGCTCGTCGAGGACCACCTTGGCGACCTCGGCGGGCTGCAGGGCGTGCACGACGAGATCGGCGAGGCTTTCGGTCCACGGGATGATGTCGATCTTTTCGCCCTGCAGCTCGTTGACGACGGCCTGGACGCGGGAGCCGCGCATGCCGACGCACGCGCCGACCGGGTCGATCGAGGAATCCGAGGAGGTCACCGCGATCTTGGCCCTGGAGCCCGGGTCGCGGGCGATCGAGCGGATGGTGATGATGCCGTCGTAGATCTCCGGCACCTCCTGCATGAACA